>ERZ795050.50-NODE-50-length-152310-cov-142.592979_pt1 | contig 152310 bp, 125 predicted proteins | sample MGYA00375134_ERZ795050 | MGnify/ENA primary metagenome ERZ795050 (study PRJEB30179, sample SAMN05720221) | activated sludge metagenome | isolation source: Anaerobic digester | place: Japan | collected 2015-05-26 ... | reverse complement strand
CCCGAGGTGGTTTTGCTCCCAATTTTAAAGGAAACAATCTGGGCTTTCGCATAGTACGTAATGTTCATTAGAGGAAAAGGGAAAATTAAGCCAGAGTAATATAAGCTTATATCAGACAGTTTGTAGAAATATAATTTAATGACGAGTTAAGATATATTTATGTTATTAAGAAAGTAGTTTAATAAATCAATGTATTTATGAAAGGAGAAATAGCTCAGTTTGTTCAGGTAATCAACTTTCAAATAGATTTATAATAAGTATATGACTATAATATTCAAAAATTGAATTGTACATTAAATCATAATCAATTATTATTATAGAAAAAGACAATGAAGGGATCAAATAATAAACACATCATTCTAACCAGCAATATAGAAAAGAGTAAAAAAAGAGATTGACAAAAAACATAGGTAAATAAACACAATAAATTCTAAAATCCCATATAATTAAAGTTAGATTAGAATACTAATATTTTACTGAAAAATGAATATCACGAGTTTATTCTCATTTGAGGTATTTAAGAGTAAAACCTACTATATAATAGGTATATTTAGATGAAGGAGAGGATTAAAATATGGATTTTCCAAAAGAACTAATAGAGACACTCAGGTTATATAATAACCAACTTTCACAAGATTTTCAAAAAAAGAGAATAGAAACTGAAGAAGCCCAAAAAAAAGAAAAGCTTATAACAAATCTACTTGAATATTTAAACAAAGGGTGGCCGATGCACTTCTTAACAATGGCTGATCAACAATCAGATTTGCTAAAGAGAATGAAAATAACTAACCCGTATGAAATAGGAATCTTAGAATACGCATATAGATTTTCAAAGGAAGAAACAACAAATATATTCAAAAGGTATCCAAATTTATTAGAAGAAAAATGTAGAGAGTTTAGGATAACATTAGATAGGAATAGCTCTCATCCAAAATATAGCGTAAAAAATGGTTTCTTCAAAATTGAAATAGTTGAAGCAAGAAGGGTTGCAGTTTTATCAGATTATGAAGGGAAACTTATAGAATTAGCTGCAGATATTGAACCAGTAGTAGAAGCTCTTCGCAAAGAATATATAAGAGTTTTTGACAGGAAATTTCAAGGTATTAAATTCCTAAAGCAATTGAGGTCAAATTATAAAATATTTATTCAGAAAAAACATCTTCCAGACGGTTCTAGTGTACCTATTAAAGATATTGTAAAGCTAATGAAGAAAAAAAATAAAAAGTTTCGGTTAGATGAATTTATTGCTGATCTTTCTTCTTTAGTTGAAAAAGGTCCTTTTGAGATTGAGGAAAGAACAATAGATTTTCAACAAACCAAAGACACAAAACAAGGTATTCTCTTAATTGACAATTCAATTAGAGGGTACATTGGTTATGTAGTATTTAAGGAGAAATTATGAGCGATCAAAATAATCTTGCTACGAATATTGTTAATGTATTAAGAATGGGCATACCTCCACAAAAGGGTGTTGAACAATATTCTGTAGGAAACGAAAAATTAATCGAAGGCATAAAAAAATTCCATTTAACTGGGATGTCAAATCATGGAATTATTAGATTTGTTTCTGGCTCTTGGGGTTCAGGGAAAACCCACTTTTTTAGATTGCTTAGAGAAATTGCTCTTCAAAATAACTGTTTAGTTTCAAATGTGGAATTAGATGTGAATAGTGCTGCTATGAATAAATTCCAAAGTATATTTTCTGCGATTATAAGAATGGTTGCTACGCCTTCATATTATGAAGAAGATAAAATTGACATTGTTCCTTTTGGAATGGTGATTAAAGAATCCTTAGCATGGTTAGCCACTGGAAGACATGAAGCAAAATATGTTAATGTACCGTATGAAAAATATCAAAAAGCAGTTGAAATATTAATGGCTGATCATAGTATTGATATTGACTTTAAAAAAATGGTTGATAATTATTGGAAAACTTTTATTATAGATAGTCCTGATGAATCGGCAGTAGAAAAAACACGCGGAGAAATTTTACAATGGTTTTGTGGAGAGGGCAGTATTGGCTTTTATAGAAAGAATTTTAATATAAATAAGTTGATTACAAAAGAAAATGCAAAAATAATGCTTCAATCCCTTGCAGGTTTTGTTAGATTGTCTGGATACAGAGGTTTAATAATCTTATTTGATGAGGCAGAACAAGCTTTTTCTATAATGAGACAATCAGTATTAAGAGATGCTCACAATAATTTATTATCGCTGATAAATAATATTGAAAATGTGCCGGGTTTATTTTTAATCTATGCAACAGTTCCTGAATTTTACTCTGATCCCAAGTATGGCATTATCAGATATGGAGCTCTTTCAGGAAGAATTGGCCAGCCGGATCCAAATCGTTTCCCTCGTGCTTTAGATAAAATTTGGAATTTTGATGCAGTACAAACTGAACTCAACGATTATCAAGAAGTGGCATTAAAGATAAAAAATATTTATCTAACTGCTTATCCTGAAACAGAAAACATTCTTCCTAATGATGTAGAAGTAAAGAAACGAGTTGAAGAACTACATAAAAAACATTCACCTTATGCAGGTATTAAATTTTGGAGATTACTCGTTTCGTCTATGGTAGAAGATTTTGATAATCATGCCGAAGGTATTGTTAAGTCATCTGATAAGTTATATTACGATGTTATGGAGAGGTTAAAAAACGAGTAATCTGTTTGTAAATAATCAACAAGCACAAGCTATCCTTGAATCGCTTCGTAAGGGTATACCACCTGAAGGATTTGTTAGAACCTTCACAGTAGGAAGGAAACATGAAATTGATGACCTTAAGAAAAGGTTAGATAAAGATGATGGGACTGTTCTTTTGGTTAAAGCAAATTATGGTTCCGGAAAGACCCATTTATTGAAATTTATCAAAGAAGAGGCATTAGAAAAAAATTATGCTGTTAGTTTGGTAACAATTGATTCAAATTCTGGTGTCAGGTTTAATAGAATGGATCAGATTATGGGTGCTGTTTGCAGAAATATACAAATTAATTCAGAAAAGAATGAGAAAGGATTAGCTCCTCTATTTAATTTATTTGCAACTAATTTTAAAAATGACAAGTTGACCAATTCTTACTTTAATAAAATTAGTAATTATGGTAAATGGGATTATTCTGAAATTTTGGACTCAAAAGCAATGTTTATTGCCTTAAGAGCTTGGACAACAGGTCTTCAATCAGCTCAAGATACTATCATAGATTGGTTTTATAATCCTTCCAATTACAGAGAATCAAGGAAACATCTCTATCAATCTTTAGTTTTGGAATTAAGATCCTATTTTCATGACCCACGTCCTGAATGGAAATTTTATGATGACAATGTATTTGTAACGAATAAAAACGGTTACGAACAAAGTTGGGCTGTTCTTAGAGATATAAATACTCTATGTAAACAATCAGGATTAAGAGGTTTTATTATTCTTTTTGATGAGTTTGAAGATGTAATAACCAATTTGAATAATGTGAGATACCAAGAAGGAGCATTTTGGAACCTATTTCATTTTTATGAGGGAAAGATGTTTCAAGGCAAAACATTCTTTGCAGTGACACCAGATTTTGTAAATAAATGCAAAAGAAAATTGCATATAAAGGAAAGATGGGATTTTGATTATGCAAGATTTGATAAATTACCAATGTATGAAATGAGCCCTTTACAATTATTAGAATTAGAAGAACTATCTCTTTTAATTTTTGATGTTCATAGTATTGCTTATGAATGGGAACCGGATACAATTATGTTGGATTCCTATTTTAAATCTGTTATAAAAAAAGCTGCCGAAGTTCCAGTTCAAGATAGAGTTAGAAATGTTATTATAAGAGTTGTTGAAGAACTTGATAATTTATATCAGGAATTACATTGAATTCAATTAACTTATTAAATAGTAGAGTGGCAACTGCTTTTTATGGTAGATTTAATTTTATAAACAATGCACAAGAAGCAGTAATAGAACCATTAGTTAATGGGCGCAATATTGTGTTATGTTCTGGTACTGGTTCAGGTAAGACAGAAGCAGTTATGGCTCCTATTGTTAGCAGATATTGGGAAGAAGCTCTTGAATATGATGAATTATTTATAATCTATATTTGTCCCACTAAAGCACTTGTTAATGACTTAGAAAAGAGATTAGAACTTCCTCTAAGTTATTTAGGATTACGCATAGGAATTAGACATGGTGACAGAGATGACTTAAAAAATAATAAAATTCCACATGTTTTATTAACCACACCAGAATCATTTGATGTCCTCCTGTTTAAGAAGGAAACAAGAATTTTGACAGTAAAAGCAATTATATTGGATGAGGTTCATATTCTATATAACAATCAACGTGGATTGCAGTTATCCATTCTTCTAAATAGATTGCAAATTTTAGTTCAAAGAAAAATTCAATGGGCCGCATTATCTGCAACAATTGGAAATATGTCTTTTATACGTGATTTTATCATAGGTTCTAATTCTCAAGCTGATTTTTTCAGTTATCCTTCAGAAAGAAGAATTGACTGTTATATAACCCATATTAAAAATTTATATATATTTCAACAATTAATTGAGAAGCTTATAGATAATAGTAAATTACTGATATTTACAGATACAAGGAAAGAATGCGAGAGACTTGCGTCCTTTTTAAATGGTTCAGATTTTCTATCTTATAGACTGTTTGTTCATTATTCTTCTTTATCGCGTGGTATTCGGGTAGAAACAGAAAAAAAATTTGCTGATTCATCTTCTGCAGTATGTATTGCTACAAGTACTTTAGAATTAGGTATTGACATCGGAGATATTGATGCAATTATTATCTGGGGTATTCCTAATAATATTGAGTCATTTATGCAGAGAATTGGTAGAGGAAATAGAAGGTCACAAAAAATAAATGTTATTTGTCTTGTGCCAGATACATCAGAAACTGTTTTCTTGGATTTGATTAAATTTTATATATTAACTGAATGCGCTATTAATGGTAATTTGTCCCAAGAAAATCCTTATAAACTTTATGGTTCAGTTGTTCAACAAAGCTTAAGTATAATTGCCGCAAATGAAGGAAGATTCGTAAAAAGCGAGGAATTAATGACTGCACATAGTCATTTACCTTATATAAATAAATTTATAATGGATTCAATTCTTGCTGAATTATGCGACAAAGAGTTTATTCTCAAACACAATTTTAAATATAGTTATGCAGCTTATGAAAAATTGTTTCAAATTAAAGATTTAAGGTTAATATATGGTAATTTTCCTTTAGGAACCAAAATGGTGCGTTTAATGAGCGGGAAGAAAGACCTAGGGGAAGTTCCTGAAATAAATTTAGTAAGAATTAAACAAGGCAGTATAGTTAGATTTCAAGGTAAATACTGGTGCGTTAAAAAGGTTTCCACCGATTTAATTTCTCTTGAACCCACTAGTAACAAAAAAAACAGTATAGATTTTATTTATCCCAGTAGTAAAAAAAGAGTAGATTCATATATTATAAATCAGGTATGGTTTGCATTACATAATGATATTAATTATAAAGAGTATTATGATTCTAATCTGTATACATACATTATTTCTAGACAAAAATTAATTCGTGATAATATACCATTATTATCAATCCCTTACATACGATATAATGATAAGATAAAATACTATACATTTGGTAGTATGATAGTAAATAGGGCAATTGCATTATTCATGGACTGTACAGAATTTGAAGCTGATGATATTTCCCTAACATTATCTTCTCCATTATCTTGGAATACGATTCCTGAAAATCCTATGGAATATCAAATTATCTTTTCTAAACTTTTTGATAATTTAGAACAGCAAACTATATTTCAGATGCAATTACCTCTTGAATTGCAACTTGATGAATACTTACAGTATTGGCTAAATAACAAGACCATAGAAGAGATTTTGAAACGCTTAAAGATTAGTATTCCCTTAGAGATTAATTTAGACCTTGTAAAAAAAATTGATTTTTATAGCTTATCATAATATTATATTTTGATATATTAGTAGCATTTTTATTGCAGAATAAAATAACTCTTATTATGATAAAATGTTTAAAAAAGAATGTGTGAGGATATAGGGAATGAAAAGACCGTTTATTATTTTGTTTGTGCTTCTTAGCGCAATTCTTTTTGCTGGTGAGAGAGGGCTTACCGTTAAAGAAATTGAGGTTTCGGGAGAAGTGATTTCAATTTCCTCTCCTGTGCAATCACTAATTCAAGTAGCACCTTTAAGAAAGGTAGAAAAAGTTAAGGCACTTAAAAATTGGGATACCTTACAGGAATTGAATTTGAACTTTCGTCTTCCGGCAAAAGGACAATATGGTTTGCAGTTTATAGACCTTTCTCAGAGTGTTCAACCCTTTGGTTTCCCGGGATGTCTTTCGGAAACAGCATTTCAGGCAGTTAATAAAGCTCCTGTTTGGGTGCAGACGGAATTAGCATCCATTTTAGCAGAACTAATACCCGAAAAACAAACACTTTGGTCAAATCTAATTCTTTCCGCGCAAGACCCTTATGTGGATGAAATATGTTTTTGTATTGCTAATTCTTCGCCTCAGTATTTAAATTCCGCTTATGCTTTACCAGAGCTTTTTACGGAAAATGCGCAATTGCTTTATTCTATCGCTTGTGAACTGCCTTATGTGGAAATTATGGATACTGGGACTGCCATCAGCGGAGGAGATTATTATTCCACAACCCGTTATTGGAAGAAAAATACTTCCGGTGAAATGCAGCAAATTACGGTTCCCAGAGAACTTTACTACTGGTATATTGTTCATCCCAAGCTGACAGATGAAATTCCTGCTTATATCAATCCCGCTATAATAGAAAACAATTCAACGCATAACAACAATATAGCTCCTCCACCAACGGGAAAATTCTGGCGTGGATATCTGTATAATCTTCAGGAAAGTGATTATCCCGTTCTCCGAGATACTTTAATGCAATGTCAGACACTTTTCAATCGTGACGGAACAGGAAATGATGCCATCCGCACAATTCAATGGTGGATAAATCAACAAATGAGCTTTACTTCCAATAATGAAAGACCTCATCAGCCCGTGAGAATTATTACTAAACACATTGGACGCTGTGGAGAATATGCCGATTTAACTTCAGCCGTAGCGCGTTTATCCTTAATTCCCTGCACCAGTATTTTATCCTATTCTTTAGACCATACCTGGAATGAATTTTGGGACGAAAATTGGGTTGCCTGGGAACCGGTAAATGGTTACATAGATATTCCTTTGGTTTATGAAAACAGCTGGGGAACTGTCTTTGGCAGTGTTTTTGAAATCCATCCCGATGGACTTTTAACACCTGTAACGGATAAATATTCTGAGGGGGTTTCTACCATCATTATTCAGGTTACAGATGCCAATCAACATCCTGTAGACGGAGCCAGAGTAATGTTATATGTTATGCAAAACAGCATTCATTTTGATTGTGAGCAATATACCGATAATAATGGAATCGCTACTTTCCTGGTTGGAGACAACCTGGAATATTTTACGAGGGTGGAAACCGATTTCGGTTCATTTCCTGAAATAGCCGGAAGTTATCTGACATTAACTAACAATTCTGTAGCGGGGGAAACATATCAATATATTATAACAATTCCCAATGTAATGCCGGTTCCGGAGTTAGAAGAATTGCCTCCTCCTGCTGATCCTGTTCAGGATTATCAATTTGCCGTATCTTACTATAGTGAAGGATATTACATTACAGGGGTTACTTTATGGGATGATATTTATTCTTTGGGGGTGCGACCTCTTCATTATAAGTATGTAGCAACTCCCGGAGAGCTATCCTTTATGGTAATGGATAGTGATAATATTCTTATTTGGCAGCTGGATAATTTTGGCTCCGGCTACAGTTATTCAGGTACTGCATCCGAGGGAACAGCATCTTTCAGTATCCCTCTTGGCTCGGATTGGTATGCCTTTATGGATAATTCATTGCACCATCGTAATGCTGTAAAAATCAATGGAGGACTGCTTTTTCAACATACCGGAACGGCTGTTCAGGATGAAACAATACCTAATGTTTTACTACAATATTCCATCTATCCTAATCCTTTTAACAAAACAACCTGCTTATCCCTGAAGGCAGATAAAGATTTTAAGGCAGATATTTCTATCCTGAACCTGAAAGGACAGGTAGTTAAATCCTGGCAAAATACATTCATTAAACAGGGAAACTCCGATTTTTACTGGGATGGAAAAGATAATAAGGGCCGGGATATAAGCTCCGGAGTTTATTTCTGGAAAGTCCAAAGCGGAGAAACCGCTTTTACCAACAAGATACTTTACCTGAAATAGATAAGTTATTTCCGGAATGATAATTCAATTATCCCTATAGAAAAAATAAGGTTGAGATAAAGTTCCAAGGGGCGACACAATCATAGCTCGGTTGTATGCGTAAAAGCAAGTGGTTGATGATAATTGGGGAAGCAGGTGAAAATTGTAAGTCAAAAAATCTCTGCCACGAAATAATGGGTAAACCACAAATATGTTTTATCATTTCCATTTTGAAAATTCCTTTGTCCTTCCGGTGAAAGCAGGAAACCAACTTATTTGCATATAGCTAACTAAATTTTAAGTATGGAATTTGGGGATTTTTGTAAGGGAGCATTGCTCACTCATTGCTTACCCATTACTAATGCCATTAGCAATGGGTAAGCAATGGGTAAGCAATGCTATTAGGGAAGAGAATATAATCTATTGTGTTATGGTGAATTAGCAAAATAATTAGGTATGGGTCTTTGTGCTGGAAAGTTTCAGGAAAATATCAAAAGTCGTCACGAGTCATAAGCGCCAAAAAAGTTATTTCAAAGGTCAAAGATTAGAAGGTGCTAATGACTCTTGACTTAAATTTTTCCGAGGAGCTTACACACCCATCGCTATCATTGTATCGCTCTGCCGGCTTTGGAAAAATCTCAAGCTTAAAAACCCTCTCAACCCTCTTAACCTTTTTTCTCCAGGGATGTAATTTCGCTCATCCATTTGAGAACGGCAGTTTGGAAGATTTCTTTCAGCTGAAAATAAGCAGGCAGGTTCAGTTCTCCTGTCCATTCATCCATAAAAATCTTTTTGAATTCAATAGCAAGGCAGAGAACTTTGTTGCCGAAGGTCTGATTTACACAACGGGAAAAATGTCCTCCGCTAAATTTTATATCGCAGCGGCAGTCCAATTTTATGTTTTGAAAAGGGTTACCATCCAGTAGCACACGCAAATTTTCTACAACAGGATAAACACTTTCGGGAAGGTTATTTCTGCCCAAAATAAGATCGGGATTTTGGTTTTGAGGGTCGGGAGCAACATCAGGACCGCCTCTTCTATGATTATAGCTATGCAGGTCTAAAATAATTAGGGAGGAATGAATTTTCAGCAAGCGTTCAATTTGATAGCAGATAATCTGATACCAGTCAGCGTATGCCTTAAGCAATTTTGCATACAGGTTATCCGCGATAGGCATTTTACGAACCTGCAAGCCCCAAGCATCTTCCGGTTTTTGATAGACAGCTTTTTCGGGAGGACGATTCAAATCAACGGCAAAACGGCTGGTTTGCACAATAATTCTATTGGGAAAACATTCCGCAAAGCCATTGGTATAAGGGTCTTCTTCGCGTAATCTTGTGTCTGCATCAATTCCACAGTTCTGTAAAAGTTCTGGTGGCATATAATTGCCATTATGAATAGCAAAAGCCAATAACGGGAATTTATTATCCCCCAAATAGATATCACTATAAATCATTGATCAAGCTGTTCCAGATATTGCATTAAACCTTCTAAAATGCCCAAATACTGTTTAATATCTTCCAATGTAGCTTCATCGCCGGAAACCCAGTCAAGCATAGGTTCAAATTTTACATTGGTAATAATGTTATTTTTTGCCAAAATTTCCTCAAGTTTAAGGGGAACAACACCATCATACAGATAACAAATACCTTTCAACACGGGAATAATATTGCTCAAAGCTATAAACAGAAGGTCGGACAATTGTTTGGGAGTATTTTTCCGTTCCAAAACAGACAAACGGATAAGCAGCCATTTGCCTTTTATTTCGCGTTCCATTTGTAAACGCAGATCATCAGGATCAAATTGAAGATTCTTTAAAATATCCTCTTTAACGAAAAGGTTTTGATAATTGCTGGTAATGATATCCAGAAATTCCAGGGGATAGGAATCTAAAGAACTTTCTACAAACTTGCGGTTTACCAGTAAAGGAAAACGCAATTGACGCTGATGGGAATACTTTCTTAAAGAATCTAAAGATTCCAGAAGATCGGGAGGGTCTTTTTCCAGAATAATTATGCATTCCGGTTTAAAATCATCATAAATAGCAACTTGTAAAAGGTAATCCTGAATACCAGATAAAGTATTCATTACTTCAGAAAAATCGCGGGTCATAATGCCTCCTTTTTTTAAGCGTTATATTTGGTTAAATAAGCATTGGCACAGGCGCGAGCCAAATTTCGTATTCTGGCTATGTAAGATGCTCTTTCCGTAACACTTATCACTCCTCTGGCTTCCAGTAAGTTAAAAGTGTGAGAACATTTTAACAACATATCATAAGCAGGATAAATTAGTTGTTTACCTAAAAGGGCATTGCATTCCTTTTCATAATCCTGAAAAAGCTGGAACAACAGGGTTGTATCTGCCTCTTCAAAGTTATAGGCACTATATTCTTTTTCGCGCTCATAGAAAAGTTCCGCATAACCAATATTTTCATTCCAGGCAAGCAAACGGTAATCATCCACATTTTGAATATACATTGCTATGCGCTCCAGTCCATAAGTTAGTTCTACACTAACGGGAAAAACATCTATGCTGGCGACCTGTTGAAAGTATGTAAATTGAGAAATTTCCATTCCATCCAACCAGACCTCCCAACCCAAACCCCAAGCTCCTAAAGTTGGTGATTCCCAATCGTCTTCCACAAAACGGATATCGTGCATTGAAATATCAATTCCAATAGCGGATAAGCTTTTTAAGTATAAATTTTGAATATCATCCGGAGTTGGCTTGATAATCACTTGAAACTGATAATAATGTTGAAAACGATTGGGATTTTCTCCATAACGACCGTCTTTGGGTCTTCTACAAGGTTGCGGATAAGCAATGGCACAAGGTTTTTTTCCTAAAGTGCCAAAAAAGGTAGAAGGATGAAAAGTTCCTGCTCCCATTTCCAAATCGTAGGGTTGAATTAAACAACAACCCTTTTCAGCCCAATAATTTTGCAGAGTTAGTATCAGATCTTGAAAGTTCATTTTTTATCCTGATTATAGTTTTTACAGGTTTGCTGAATAAGCGTCAGGTCTTTTTTTATGTCCTGCAGTATTTCCGTTATTCCAGTTTTCATTTCTGAATCCTTTTTTGGGGAAGATAGAGAATCGTCAAGTGTCTCTTTTGTTTTAGTTTGAATTTTGGTTCTTTCCTGCTTAATTATCTTTCTGGCACCTTCAATGGTATAGCGCTGATTATAGAGCAGGTCGTAAATTCTACGCAGCAAAAGAACCTGCTGTTCATTGTATTTTCTGATGCGCCCTTCACTCTTTATGGCATTCAGCCCGGGAAATTCAGTTTCCCAATAGCGAATAATATAGGGCTTAACACCTAAAAGATTGCTAACTTCGCCTATAGTGTAATAATATTTTTTCATAAGACCTCACCTTTTTGTTTCTTTTTAGTGAAGCTGAAGAGGAAAAGTCCTCCCGCCAGAATTACAAAAATCCACGGATACCAATAAATATAACGATAAACGGGTATACGGGAACAACGATAAAGAGGTGCTTGCAAATTTGTGATTTCAAAGAGACCCGCTTTGGCAATTATGCGGCCAAAAGGGTCTACAATTAAAGAAATTCCGGTATTAGCACTACGGTAAATTTGAATCCGGTTTTCCACTGCCCGAAATTTTGCCATAATGGAATGGAGCCAGGGACCGTAGGAAGTTCCAAACCAGGCATCATTAGTAATATTTACCAAAAAATCGGCTTTTTTTAATTTACCTGTTGTTTTGTCTTTCCTGATTGCCATCTGCTGATGAAATTCAGCAAAAGCAAGCTCATAACATATTGAAGGGGAAAAGGTTAAACTATCCGTTTGGTAATAAACCGGTCCGTTGCCAAATTCCCAGTTTGCCTGTCCAAACTGCAATTTCCATAAAAAAGGGAAAATATTTAGCCACAGCATTCTTTCACCAACTGGAACCAGAATATTTTTATAATACAATTCCGAAATTGAGCCATCGGGATGAAAAAGAGCCGCTGCATTGTAATATAATTCACTGTTAATATGATTTTCAGGAGCTAAAGTAAAATGCGGAAAGCCGGTAAAAATTTCCAGTTCATATTTTTGCATCAGGTCTTTCAAAAAGTTTCGTGCCCGATAATCATACATTAAGTAAACCGGCATTGCGGCTTCCGGAAAAATTATTAGTTTGGTGGAATCCTTTTTTGCCTGAGCACAAAGAGCATCATAACGATGTAATATTTGCTGATAGGCACTCTCATCCCATTTTTCGTCCTGAGGAATTGAGGGTTGCATAACGGTTATTTTGGGGTCTTGTTTTTGAACGGGCAAATAGTTTAAACAATATATACCATAACCAATCCAAAGAATAAAGATGCCGGCTACAGATAATAGACATTGCGTCTTCTTTTTAAGGAGAACTTCATAAAGCAAAACATTGATGAGCAAAATAAGCAAAGAAAGTAGAATTACCCCTCCCAAATCACCTGCCTGAATTAAAACAGTATAGTCCGATAGCGAATAGGCATTATTAAACCACGGAAATCTTGTTTCTCCAAAATTTTGCAAATATTCAAAGCTTAACATCACAGCAATAAAATTAGGGTAAAAAAGACGGGGATAAAATCTACCTATCCTGCTAATTGCATAAAAGCAAAGCCAGTAAAATAAGAAATAGACAATAGCGATACCGATCAAACCAAAAAAAGTAACTCCCGCTATCCAATACATTACAACACCGATATAAACAACAGAAAATAAAAGTCCTGCCTGCCATAATTTCACTTTTCTCCGCTCTAAAACATAGAGCAAAGGAATCCAACCAAAGAAAACCATCCAACCACAATGTATTGGTAAACGCGATAAGGCAAGCATTAAAGCCGAAAGTAAAACCCAAAGTAAATCCATCACTTATTCCACCCGCGCATAGTTTATTTTATAAATACGGATTTCTTCTCCTATTCTTAAAGCTAATAAATCGTTACTGATACACATAAATACATTTTCCGCAGCTAAAGGTAAATAGGCAGAACTGGATAAACATTTCAGCATTCCTGCATTAAAACAGATAGCGTTATTGTATAAATCATAAACCACCTGTCCCTGTTCCGTCTTTACAAATTGACCCAGCACGGAAAATATGTTGCTTACATTATTTGCCTTGTCATAAGCAATCAGATAATCGTGATTGCAAAAAAGAGAATTTACCTGCTGAAGCTGAAATCTGCCAAACCGATTCAGTTCGGTTCCGTCAATTCCCGAATAGTTGATAATTTCCCCGCTGGCAGTATCAAAAATAAATAAACCCTGGTCTTGATATATACAAAGGCATTTGGGTTGCACACTGTTTTTAAGCTCAATACTGCCGGAAGGACTGCCGTCGGAACTGAATTTTTTCACAATGCGAGCAGATGAGTCCAACACATATAAAGAATTATCACTACCCATAGCAATATCTGCCAGGTATTGAAAATTAACTTTGGAACTGCCTAAACCACCAAGCACATTTTTCCGCTCTTGATCCTGGAAAATATAAATTTCCTGACTTTTAATGCTCATTGCATAAAGCGTATTGCTGGGGGAATGATACTGAATTTTATCTGTATGCATTCCCAAAGGGATAGCTTTAACCAAATTAAAATATTCAATATCCATTGGAGTTCTTCTGTTGATGTCGGAACAGCAATTTAGCACGACCAGGCAGATTGCTAAAGAAACAATGATGGCTAAAAATAAAACCTTCCGCATAGTTCTAATCCTTTAGAATTTGTAAATCCTTAAGCTTGCCTTGAATGGTTAAATTATTCCCAAAACGGTTATATTCAAGGGTGTAGGCAATATTCAGTTTGCCATTCTTTTTCAGCAGAGGTAGATAATCTCCCAAATTATAACCAATTAAATCAAAGTAAATGCCATCTTTAACTACTTTCAGTTTCAGATGATTTCTTCCTACATTATAAGGATAACCTGCTATAGTTACATTGCGGGTCATAAAAACAGGACGCGTATTATCAGGACCAAAAGGAGCAAAATGCTCCAAAGCATCAAGCAAGGTATTGTTTATGTCGTAAAGCTCAATTTCGGCATCTATCTGTAAAGGTGGTTGAATTTGTTCCAGGCGTAAGTTTTCAGAAACAAACCTGGTTAATTCGTTTTCAAAACGGTCTAAATATTCCTGATAAATAGTTAAACCCACAGCATATTTATGACCTCCGAAACTATGCAAATTATGCTCTGTCTGCTTCAATGCTTCAAAAAGATCAAAATCGGCAACACTGCGTCCGGAACCGCTGCCAAAACCGTCTTTGAAGGAAATCATTATCACCGGACGATAATATTTCTCTACCAGCTTAGAAGCAACAATTCCGATCACTCCTGGATGCCAGTCATCGGAAGAAACGACCATACAGGATGTCTGTTGCAAGTCCTTATATTTCTTTTCAATAATGTCACATGCTTCTTGAAATGTTTTCTGGTCTTCCTGTTGCCGTAAAGAATTCTGATGTTCAATAATTTCAGCCAGTTCCATACTCTTTGCCTCATCGGTTGAAATTAAAAGTTCTACGGAAACGGAAGCGCTTCCCATTCTGCCGGCAGCATTTATTCTGGGTGCAATGCCAAAAACGATATCTGTGGTATCCAGTTTTTTCTGATTCAACCCGGAAATTTGGACTAAAGCATTTAAGCCCAGGTTCTTTTTCTCTATTAAGTGCTGAAGCCCAATGGAAGCAAAAATACGGTTTTCCGAAGTGAGGGGAACAATATCGGCAATTGTGCCAACTGCCACAAGATCCATATACTTAAGCTTGTTTTCCGCACTGTCAATACCCAAGTTATTGTAGATTGCCATCAGCAGTTTATAGGCAACTCCAACTCCGGCAAGATGTTCATAAGGGTATTTTGTTCCTGGGAGTTTGGGATTGATAATAGCAAAAGCAGGAGGCAATTCATCTTTGGGATTGTGATGATCAGTAATAATAATTTCCATTCCCATAGAGTTTATAGTATTGATTTCTTCAATGGCATTCACTCCACAATCAACACTGATAATAAGTGAAGAACCATTCTCTCTTAAAGTATCCAAACTGCCAAGCGATAAACCGTAACCATCTATCATCCGATGAGGAATGTAAAAATCAATATTGGCACCGATGCGTTTCAAACCTAAATACAATAAAGCGGTAGCAGTTGTGCCATCTACATCGTAATCACCGTAAATAGTTATTTTTTCTTTGCTGTCTATAGCGCGTAAAATACGCTGAACTGCCTTTTCCATATCGGGAAAGAGATAGGGGTCATATAAATTATCCATTGAGGGCTTAAAAAACTCCTGCGCAGAATTTACGGTCTTTATCCCTTTACGGTATAATAATTCAGCTACCAAACGCGGAAGCTTGAATTCGGCACTTAACTTTTCAATTTCAGGGTTTATTTCTTTACCCGGTGGAGATGGTATTAACCATTTTTTGTTCATCATTCTGCCTTTATATATTTTCTCTATTTAGATGTGGAACTAACATAACCTTAATAGGTTACAGCATATTCTTAAGAGAACTGTATGCTTTACACATTCTAAACTCTATAATTATAGAGCGCTAAATCCTGTAAAGCATTATTTTCATTCCGGAAATATGCTGTCTTTTTAGATGAATAACTTAATAAATTGAAAAGTGTAAAGGTGTAAAAGGGGAAAGGTGAAACACGAGTTAAACATAGATAACAAGCAAAAAATCTGTATGAAGCCATATTCCAAAGCTGTTTCAACAGATCATACTCCATTTTCCATTCATTCCATCTTACCCTATCGCCATCTTGCCAAAATAAATATTGACCGAAAAAGAGAGAACATTAAAAAGGAGACAAAATTACCTGTTAAGAGGTGTTAAATGTTATTAGCCAGCTTTCTGGAAGCGCATAATATTCTGTTTGAAAACAGGGTTTTAACAAAAGAACAGGTCTATAAAAAATTGGTAGACCGATTGTGCAGTCAATATAAACTGCCAGTTAGCGGTTCTAAACTGTTAGAGCTAATTTTGCACAGAGAGGAAGAAGTAAGCTCTGCCTATCCAACAGGTATAGCTATTCCTCATATTCGTATGGATGGCTTTAATGATACTTTGATAGCAATGGCTTTTTTGGGGAATCCCCTTGATTATAATGGAATAAAAGTTAACTGGGTAGTTCTTATATTAACCGATAAAACAAGTTCCAAGACCTACCTGAATATTGTTGCTGCCTTGTTGAAACTTTCCAAAGATAAAGAAGCAATGAAAGCTTTGGCATCCGCGGGAGATGGACATAGCGTTATTCATTATTTGAAAAAGAATGAAGTGGAAGTGAAAAAAGATGTAATTATTGCTGATATAATGGTGCAAAATCCAATTGCAGTTTTGCCCCAAAACAGTTTGCGGGAACTAATCAATCTGATGAGTACACATAAAGTTGCAGGAATGCCTGTAGTTGATGAAACAGGAAAATATGTAGGTGAAGTGAATGTTCTTAATTTGTTGGAAGTAGGAATTCCGAATTATGTAATGATGTTGGATAATTTAAGTTTTCTTTCTTCTTATGAACCACTGGAAAATCTTTTCAGCCAACAGGATTTGCTTTTTGTGAAAGATATTATGACTACAGACGAAATATTTGTGCGTCCTGAGGCATCTATAATTGAAACTGTGTTTTTAATGGTTAGCCATAATAAGCGTTATCTTTCTGTAGTGAAGGAGGGAAAACTTGTAGGTCTGATTACGGCAATGGATATACTAAGAAAGGTTATAGCGGTATAATAAAATGCTGTTAATGATTATTGCTTTATTGGTCTTTATTGTAACTTATCTATGCATCATTACGGAGTGGGTCAATAAAATGCTCGCTGCTCTGATAGGTGGTTTTGTAATTATTGTTTTAGGAGTTGTAGATCAGTCCATTGCTTTTTCCGCAATTGACTGGAATGTAATCTTTTTCCTGATTGGAATGATGCTTACCATTTCCGTGATGCGAGAAACGGGAATGTTTATGTATATTGCTATTAAAACGGCAAAAATTGCCAAGGGCAGTCCCTTGAAAATTATGGTAATGATGTTTATAGCAACGGCGGTTATTTCTGCCATTTTAGGTAGTGTTACCACTGTGATGATTTTAGTTCCAATCGTTTTGCTGATTGCAGAAGAACTGAAAATAACTCCAGCACCCTTTATTATAACTATGGTTATTGCTGCCAATATGGGTGGAGCAGCAACGATGATTGGTGACCCGCCAAATATTCTTATTGCCAGTGCTACTAAATATACTTTCATTGATTTTTTCCTGAATCTAACTCCTGCGATTGTGATTATTGTAATTGGCAGTTTAGGTTTAATATGGCTTTTATACAGAGGGAAAATGTATGTTAGCAATGAAAGGCGTGCCAAAATAATGGAATATAACGATAAGAACCTGATAACTCACCCGAAACTATTGTGGATTACTCTTACAGTAGTTGGTTTGATGTTGCTGGCATTTATTTTTCAAAAGCCGTTACATTTGGAAAATGCTACAATTGCAATGGCAGCAGGTCTTATTTTAGTATTTATAGGTAGTCGTAAAAAGGTGGAAACAATTATTCTCAATGATATTGATTGGGTTACCATCTTTTTCTTCATTGGCCTTTTTATGATTGTAGAGGGTTTGGTGCATACTGGCTTTATTGATCTCTTAGCTAATGGTGTGATGTCTATCACCAATGGAGAGCCAAAAACAACTTCTATGGTCATTCTTTGGCTTTCGGGCATTCTTTCTGCCTGGATAGATAACATTCCCTTTGTAGCAGCAATGATTCCGATGATTAAAAGTATTGGCTTACATATGCAAAGTGCAGTTCAAGTTCAACCTCTTTGGTGGGCTTTATCTTTAGGATCCTGTTTAGGGGGAAATGGAACTTTAGTTGGTGCTTCTGCTAATATTGTTGCTGTAGGAATAGCTAATCGTAATGGATATAAAATATCCTTTATGGATTATACTAAGATTGGGATTCTTTTTGCTCTGGAGTCAATGCTTCTCTCGTCTGTATATATTTGGTTCAGATATTAATCCTGGAAAAGTTCGAGGATTATGGCTCTCACAGATAGCACTGATAACACAGATTAAATTTTATAGAGATTTTTTACAGGACTGACGGCTTGGTTTACGCAGATTTTATTATAATATCATTTCTTGAATGATATTTCCCTTGTCCTTCTTGAGAAAGCAGGAATATAGGGTATTTTTCCAAATATCAATGTATTTTCAATATAGGAACTATATAAAGGGTATTTTCGGGTCGTCACGAGTCATATACGCCGACAAAGTTATCGTCTGGGACAAGTTTGTATAGGCGTAAATGACTCCTGACTTACCATAGTTGACCGGGAGGTCAACCTTCCGCAAGCTTTTTATATGTTTCGTATCTTTCCTTAAAGAACACAGCAGCGCCTGCATTCAATTCTTTAGCTCTTTCCGGAAAGATGTTTTTGAGTCCGGCATAGCGATTTTCGGAATCCAGAAATTCCTGCACTGAAACCGTTGGCTCTTTACTATCCAGGGTTAGAGGATTTTTACCTTCCTGTTTATTTAACGGATTATAACGATAGAGAAGCCAATAACCTGCATCCACAGCCAATTTTTGATGCTTTTGGCTCAAACTCATATCAAAGCCATGATTGATGCAAGGAGCATAAGCAATTACAATTGAGGGACCCGGATATGCCTCTGCTTCTTTAATTGCCTGCAGTGCCTGATTTTTATTGGCACCCATAGCAATGGAAGCAACATAAACATAACCATAGCTCATTAGCATCATTCCGAGGTCTTTTTTGTTGGTATTTTTTCCGGCTTCCGCAAACCGCGCAATGGATCCTAAGGGAGTTGATTTACTTGCCTGTCCTCCTGTATTGGAATAGACCTCGGTATCCAAAACAAGGATATTGAGGTTCTGATTTAGAGCCAAAGTATGATCCAATCCTCCAAAACCGATATCATAAGCCCAACCGTCACCACCAATTGACCAAATTGATTTCTCAATGAGGTAATCCTGAAGTTCCTGAACCTTTTTTAGGAGGATTTTACAGCCCTCACAGGCAGTTTCCATTGCTTTTGGAAGCAGAGCTCTAATTTTATCGGCATTGGCTTTTGTTTCTTCATTTACTTTATCCCAATTATCTAAGGAATATTGCATTGCGGATTTTAGTTCTTCATTTATATTTTTATCCATCAGTTCCTGCATTGCCTTTTGCAGAAGTTTACGGTGAGAACGAATTGCCAAACGCATTCCAAAACCGTATTCAGCATTATCTTCAAATAAGCTGTTTGCCCAGGCAGGACCTTTACCATCTTTGTTTTTACAATAGGGAACAGTAGGAAAAGTTCCACCCCAAATGCTGGAACAACCGGTAGCATTGGCAATAATCATTCTATCACCAAAGAGTTGAGTTAAGAGTTTCACATAAGGTGTTTCACCACAACCGGCACAAGCACCTGAGAATTCCAGCAGGGGTTGTTTAAACTGACTGCCTTTCACGGTTGTTTCTTTAAAGTTGGCGAGAACATCATTGGGCAATGTTTCAAAGTATTCGTAATTAACTTGTTCGCCTTTAGTTCTTTCTTCTTCAATAGGGCTCATCTCTAATGCGGATTTAGGACATTCATTCACGCAGACCTTACAGCTTTGGCAATCGTCAATATAAACCTGAACTTTATATTCATAACCTGGAGCGCCAGTTGCTTTTAAGGTATTAAAACTGGCTGGCTTATTGGCAAGGTCTTCTTCTTTAATCAATTTTGTCCGGATAGCGGAATGGGGACAGACAAAAGAACACTGATTACATTGAATACAATTTTCCGGAAGCCAATGGGGAACTGAAGGGGCTACTTTTCTCTTTTCCAGTTTAGCAGTTCCGGTTTCAACATAGCCATCTAAAGGCATTTGGCTAACTTTTACCTGATCACCTTGTTCTCGCATAATGGGTTCAATCACATTTAAGATAAAGTCATCGGCATCTTCCGGAACTAATTTCTTCATTGGCATATATTTATCGGGCAGGGTTTCAGGAACTTCAATTTGCACCAATGCTTCGTTAACTTTGTCCACAGCGTCCAAATTCATTTGAACAACCTTTTCGCCTTTACGAGCGTAGGTCTTTCTAATGGAATCCTTAATTAAGGCAATAGCTTCATTGCGTTCCAAAACACCGGAAATAAGAAAGAAAGCTGTTTGCATTGTAGTATTTATTCTTCCGCCAAGACCAACTTCTTCTGCAATCTTTAAGCCATCTATATTGTAAAACTTTATCTTTTTGTTAATGATGGTTTCCTGCATCGGACGGGTTAAATTATAGAATGCTTCATCTCTACTCCAGTTGGAATTCAGCAGAAAAACCCCATTTTCTTTTATTCCGCCAAGCAAATCAAATCTGCCAATAAATGCCTGATTGTGGCAGGCAACAAAATCCTCTTGAGCTACCAGATATTGGCTGTGAATGGGGGTTTTACCAAAACGCAAATGGCTACGTGTTATACCACCGCTTTTTTTGCTGTCATATTGAAAATAACCCTGAACATACATATCGGTATGGTCTCCGATGATTTTGATGCTGTTTTTGTTTGCACCAACAGTACCATCGGAACCTAAACCCCAGAATTTGCAGGAAATAGTGCCTTCAGGAACAGTATTGATTGTTTCTTCAAGCGGTAAAGAAAGATGAGAAACATCATCCTCAATGCCTACTGTAAAACCGTGAAAGCCATTTTTAGCCAAGTGTTTATAAACGGCAAGCACCATTGAAGGAGTAAATTCCTTACTGGATAAACCGTATCTGCCACCAATTATGTATAGTTCAGGACGGTTTTTAAGAGCAGAAACCACATCCAGATAAAGGGGTTCACCAATTGAACCGGGTTCTTTGGTTCTGTCTAAAACGGCAATTCTTTTCACGCTGGCAGGGATTGCCGATAAAAAGCTTTGCACACAGAAAGGACGGTATAAATGAACTTTTATCAGTCCCAATTTCATTCCGCGCTTGGCATTTAACCATTCAATCGTTTCCTGAATGGTTTCACAGCTACTTCCCATAGCTACAATAATATCTTCTGCATCGGGAGAACCTACATATTCAAAAAGCTGATAATGGCGTCCTGTTTTTTCTGCTACCTGCTCCATTGTTTCTGCAATTATAGCAGGTGCCTTGGCATAATATAAATTACTGGTTTCTCTACCTTGAAAATATACATCGGGTGCTTCCTGACCAACCTTCATTCGCGGTTTATCAGGACTTAAAGCATTTTTCCGAAATGCTTCCACTAAAGAAGGGTCATTCAGTTCTGCTATTGTTTCATAATCAATAACATCAATTTTCTGCAGTTCATGACTGGTTCGGAAACCATCAAAAAACACCAGAAAAGGAATCCGAGTTTTCATTGTAGCAAGTTGAGCTACTAAACCCAAATCCATCACTTCTTGCACACTATTACAGGCAATTAAGGCAAAACCGGTATTACGAGCACTCATTACATCGCTGTGATCCCCGAAAATAGAAAGGGATTGAGCTGCCAAAGACCTCGCCGAAACATAAAAAACCGTAGGTAACATCTCACCGGCTATTTTATGCATATTCGGCAGCATTAACATCAAACCCTGAGAAGCAGTAAAAGTTGTAGTTACAGCACCTGCGGAAAGTGAACCATGAACAGCACCTGCAGCTCCGGCTTCACTTTGCATTTCAATAACATCAACCTTGGTGTTATTAATATTTTTTCTGCCTTCGGAAGCCCAGGCATCAACAAGTTCACCCATTGTGGAAGAAGGGGTAATAGGATAAATAGCTGCTACTTCGGCAAAAGCATAAGCAATGTGAGCCGCAGCAGTATTACCATCCATTGTGGCTTTGGTCTGTTTCGCCATTGTATAACTCCTTATATTTCATATTTATATGTTTGAATAACAGTTACAGGGACAAGATTTGAGAAAGCATTTTTCGTCAATCTAAATCATAAAGTTAGCGCACAGATGTCATAGATGTCTCTCACAGATGTCACGGATTTTATGGATTTTATTTACAAAAACAGCGCTAAATGTGTAGTTGGAGGATGCTGTTCCTCCGCATTTTTTCAACCACCGAAAACGGCAAGAACACCAAACGCATTAAGAATTATTTATGTTATCCGCTTTATATTCTAACTATATTCTTTTTCTATCAGTTATCCAATTGTTCCCAAGAGCATTGCTTACTCATTGCTCACCCATTACGGATGGCATTAGCAATGAGTAAGCAATGAGTAAGCAATGCTATTATGGGAGAAAAAAATTTGTGATTGACAAAATAACATTACTTCGGTAAAAGGAAATAATTATAAATTATATAGGTGAGGTGAAAGTGAGTGTAGACCAGGAAAAAATTAACGCAATGAGCTTTGAAGAATCCTTAAAGGAATTGGAAAAAATTGTAGACCGCTTATCCACAGGCGAAACAAATCTTGATGAATTACTTTCGTTGTATGAAGCGGGAGTTGCTTATTTAAAACACTGTCAAAGTCGTTTAAGTTCTGCCGAGGCAAAAATTAAAATCCTCAGCGAACAGCTTTCCTCGCAACAGGTAACAGAAGGCAATAATGGATAGAAAAATTCTCCTGAAGAAGGATATGAAAGAAAAGCAGGAGCTGGTAAATATCATTTTAGACCGCTTCCTCCCGCGCAAAGATGAATATCCTAAAGACCTTCATAAGGCAATGCGTTATAGTGTTTTCGCTGGTGGCAAACGCTTGAGACCCTATTTAACAATGACTGCCTTTGAAATGTTTAATTCCAATATTGAACTGATTACTCCCGTTGCAGCAGGCATTGAAATGATTCATACTTATTCGCTGATTCATGATGATTTGCCGGATATTGACAATGACGACTTCAGGCGGGGTAAAAAATCCTGCCATACTATTTTTGGAGAAGGAGTTGCTTTGCTGGCAGGAGATGCTTTACTCTTAAGTGCTTTTGAACTAATCACTTTGGCTGAACTGGATGCAAAATTGCGTGTCCAATTTGTTCACGAATTAGCTAAAGAAGTTGGTATCAAAGGTTTAATTGCAGGTCAGATGGTAGACATTGAATCGGAAGGCAAAAAAGTGGATAAAAAAACCCTACACTATATTCACGAAAACAAAACTGCTCGCCTGATAAATCTAAGTTTGCGTTTTGGAGCTCTCGCTGGTGAAGCCAAAGAAGAGGAATTGAAAATTTTGGATGAATACGGAAAGTTGATTGGACTGGTTTTTCAGATTGTGGACGATCTTCTGGATATTGAAGGAACGCAAGAAGAACTTGGCAAAACTATCGGCAAGGATGCTGAAAGTGCCAAAGCTACTTTTCCTGCTGTTTACGGTATTGCGGAATCTCATAAAAAGGCAGAAGAACTTACAGAAAAGGCAAGAGAAATTCTTGCTCCCTTAGGGGAAAAAGCATTAAAATTGGACATTCTGGCTGAATATCTATTAGGTAGGAAAGAATGAATATTCTCGTGCAAAAACTATCTCCGACTGCTACTATCCCGCAAAAGATGACAGAAAACGCTTCTGGCTTTGATCTTTTTGCTGATATTAGCGAACCAATTATTCTAAATCCCTTGGAATGGAGACAAATTTCCACAGGCATAGCTTTAGAAATTCCCGTAGGTTATGAAGCTCAAATAAGACCTCGCAGCGGTTTATCTTCCACTTTGGGACTAAGCATTTTAAACAGTCCCGGCACTATTGATTCCGATTATCGCGGTGAAATAAAAGTGATTTTGATAAACCTTAGCCCCAATCCTATTCGGATTGAACCTGAAATGCGGATTGCACAAATTGTCTTTTGCCCTGTAATTTCTCCTCAGCTAATTGAAGCTCAAACTCTTTCTGAAAGCTTAAGGCAAGACGGGGGTTTTGGTCATACTGGACAATAAAAATGAAAAATAATGAACTGATTCAGGAAATAAAACACCTGAAGAAAGAAAAAAATGCTCTGATTTTGGCTCATAACTACCAAATTGTAGAAATTCAAGACCTCGCTGATTACCGGGGTGATTCTTTACAACTCTCTATTTTGGCGAAAGAAGTTAAAGCACCTTTGATTGTTTTCTGCGGAGTGAAATTTATGGCAGAAACCGCTGCCATTTTAAATCCCGAATCTACAATTTTACTTCCTGCAATTGATGCCGGCTGTCCGATGGCAGATATGATAAGTTTAAGCCAGCTGAAAGCATTTAAACAAAATTATCCTGGTTCCCCGGTTGTGTGCTATGTAAATTCTTCTGTGGAAGTGAAAGCCGAAAGTGATGTTTGCTGCACATCCTCCAATGCCGTTAAAATCCTGAAGTCCTTTAGCAATGAAAAGCCGATTTTATTTGTTCCTGATCGCAATTTAGGTTCCTGGGCAGGCAAACAAAGCGGGAAAAAAGTAATTACCTGGGATGGCTACTGTCTTGTTCATCAATATGGTTTCAGTGAAGAAGATGTTTTAACTCTCAAAAACGAATATCCGGATTATAAACTTTTAGTGCATCCGGAATGCCCTCCGCAGATTATTAAATATGCCGATTTGGTAATTTCAACAGGGGGAATGGTGGATTGGGTGAAAAATAATGACAAAGCCATAATCGCTACGGAAATTGGGCTGACGGAATATCTGCAACATATCTATCCGGAAAAATCGCTTATTCCTCTTTCTCCCAAAGCAATTTGTAAAAATATGAAAAAGACCACTCTGGAAAATGTTTATAACGCTCTAAAATATAATCAGTATGTTATAAGCGTTGAACCAAACACGGCACAAAAGGCAAGAAAAGCTATAGACAGGATGCTGGAACTTTCAAGGTAAGTAAAATGCTTTTTCTATTCAACCTCTATTCTAAAAAAAGGATAACGCTATGAAAACCCGCTTTTTCCTGATTCTTTTAACCCTGATAATTTTATTCGGTGCTTGGCTTTACCTAAGCTACAATTTGGGCACAAACGAAATGAATAAACTGGAAAAATTGGCAAATCTGCCTATCTATGCTTATGTTGCAGATACAACAAAGGTAGCTCCAATTTTAACAGAGCTGAAAACAGTTCCGGGAATTAAAAATGTGGTGCATGAAACAGCTTTGCAGGCAGCTACGGAACTGATTCAGTCCTACGGTCTTCCTTTGAATGAAGAGATGATTAAGGATTACATTTTACCTGATATAATAACAATAAATTTGCAGCCAAACCGTGTTTCCATAAGCAATAAACCTGTTATTATTGATATATTACGCTCTCATATTCCGGAAACAGATATAGACAGTCAGTCCAGTGCATATAGTTTAATAATTCAAGAACTTAGTAATTTAGACCTATATAATATTGTGTTCAATGTATTTATTGCCGTGCTGATTTTGCTGATTTTTGTGTTTTCCCGCACTGCTTTGGAACTTAACACTCTGTTGCATTACAAAGGGATTAAATATAGTGCTTTGGAAAAAATCCGACATCAAAGACAAGGTTTGCAACATACATTGTTAATGCTGATTGTTCCCTTGCCTTTATGTCTGCTTGCTTATTTTGCTTATATCTATTTTAAGCCCCTACCTCAGGTAATTCCGTATTGGGTGTTTTTAGTTCAAGCGGGAACTGTAATTTTGGGAACTATGATTAACTATTTTATTTTGCATAGTTTTGAACAGCAAGTTGCCCTACAGGAAAATCCTATTGAAGTGATTACTCCTCCGGAAATGGAAAGTAATGGAAACAAAGAACAGGAAAATGACACACCATTTGCCTAATATTTTAACCGTCTTCAGGATAATTCTGGTGCCGGTATTTCTCTATTTCCTGTTTTTAGCTAAGCTGCCGGCAAATATTTTGATAGCACTGATTATTTTCATTGTTGCCTGTTTTACGGATTATCTGGATGGAATGTTAGCCCGTAAAATGAACATAATAAGTGATTTTGGCAAGCTGATGGACCCTTTAGCAGATAAGCTGATTGTTCTATCTGCTTTGGCTGGTTTATGTTGGCTTCCTCCTTTTCAGGTTAGTATTGTGGTCTTTTTCATAATCTTTCTGCGTGAACTTGTAATTACAATTCTGCGGGAAATTTATCAGAAAAAAGGTATGGTGGTGCCTGCGGATTTTTTCGGCAAGCTGAAAACCGTTTTGCAAATGGCAGGAATCATTGTTGCCTTTGCTTTTTGGGTATTTATTAATCCCGTTCCTCCGCTGGTAATTCTGATAATCAATGTCTGGTTTTGGTTTGTGGCATTGATTACTGTGCTCAGCGGTTTAAACTATATTATTACGATAGCAAAAAGGAGTAACTATGCGTAAATATATGATTTTTCTCCTGCTTTTACTGGTTCTATTCGCCTGTTCCAAAGAAGGAGGCAAAATAGACCGTTACACTATTTACGATAAAGTAATTGACCATTCCAAACCCTTAGCTATGGGAGATGACAGGGATGTGTATGTATTTTGTGATTCTCTTGATTGGCAAGGTCTTAAACCTTTTATTGGCAGTGCTATAGAACAACAGATAATTATAGTTTATCCGGAGCAGTATTTTAACCTGGTGATGGCTGATATCAAGGATGTGAAAAGATTATCTAAATATAAAAATCTCGTTTTTATCGGTCACCTGGAAAGTGATTTACCCGTTTCTGCCTATATGAAAAGAGTGCTCAGTCAGGATTTTATTAAAAGAGTGCAACAAACAGGTGGCGAACTTTTTACCAGTGAAAACCTCAATTGCTGTGATCAGATTGTGCTTTTCTTGTTGGGTAAAGATGCGAAATCCCTGCAAAAAATAGGTGCCCTACAAGCAGAAAATATCTTTTCTCTGCTCTTAAAACGCTTTACGAACCGCCAGGGTTATTATGCTTATCAGGGAAAAATGATAGACCCCTCCTTTTTTGATAATTATCCTTTTTCCCTGAAAATTCCTGATACCTATCGTTTGTATTCCAATGATAAAGTTGGCAGGTTTCTTTGTTTTCTTTACAGAGCCCGACTGGAAAATAGAGAAATTCCCGATAAATACATTTCTGTTTACTATGAACCGATGCCGGAAAACAAAGTGGACTTAAATTGGCTGATTGCAAAGCGCCAGGAAATAGGAAAAAAATACTTTGAAGGAGATGAATTTGATCCTGAACTTGTGCGGAAAGAACCCTTTACTTTTAAAAAACATCCTGGCTATCGTCTCTTGGGTGCCTGGAAAAATATGAAATATGCAATCGGAGGCGGTTTTCAAAGTTATGGCTTTTGGGATGAAAAAACCAAAACTGCTTACATTGTAGATAGCAGCGTTTATTTTCCTGCTGGAGACAAACTTCCCATTCTGGTGGAATTGTATGTTATCTCCAATTCCCTGGAAATTAAATGAAAACTATCTTGTCTTGCAAGCAGTTACTACTGTGGCTGGCTTTTTTCCTTTTGCTTTTATCTGCTTGTGCAGGACCTCAAACAACAGCTCAAAGAACTATTATAGATAATTCTCAACCCAATATTCCTTCTCTTTATTATTATATTTCTGCTTCGTTAAAACATTATGAAGGGGACTTTCTAACAGCAGATAATTATTATCATCTGGCTTTGGAACAGGACTTTCGTAGCTATCAGATTAAAAAACAGATTTTAATTAATAGTGCTTATGCCTTTTTAAGTAAACAACAGGATGCAGAAATAACGGTTAGGCAATTTGACAAAGCCAGAAAAGAAATGATTTTTGATAACGATCTTTTAAATGCCGCTTATTCTGTTTATAGCAATGCCAATAATGAAGAAGGACTTGCCTGGGTAGTTTCGGAAAGTGTGTTATATTATCCTTCCACTTTAAGTTTTCTGCGTAAATTCTATTTTGATTACAGCAAAAACAAAAAGAGCGATGAAAACCTTCTGGAACTTGCTCTTAAATATGCAGATAACAATCCTGAAGATATAATTCTTACCGCTAAAATGTATACCCTGGTAAATCCTAAACGCTCCATAGCTCTTTTACAAGAGGCATACGAACTGGAGCCCAAAAAAGAAACGGATAATCTGCTTAGTGAAATTACACTCCAATATCTGGGAAAAGAAGAAGCTCTGAAAAAATTCAGGACTTACAGTTATCCTGAAGATAAGGACAGGATGTTATACTTTTTGCAGATGGCAAATCGTAATCGTCGCCTGGAAGTAGTTAATACTTTAAGCCCTATATTGCTGAATACAGGTGATTCTTCTTTGATAGGAGAACTGGCTTTTTCTGCATATCTGGAAGATAAAACAGATATCTTGCAGGAAATTTCCCGCTTTTTATTAACCAAAGATGCAGACCCTCTTACCGATTCTAAAGTGGTTTCCTTTCTTTTTGCCGAAGCTCTTTTTTCCGAAAAGTTGCCGGAACCTTCCCTTTATCTTGATTACTTTAATTCGGCACAAGATGTCCAAGATGTGATTTTGTATGCAATGCTGAAACGCTCTATGCAGGCAAAATCCCTTGAAAAAGAAACAAATATCCTGTTTTCGGAAGAATTTGTTTCTGCAGTTGAGAAGCGTCTGCCGGAAAATGTTTTTTCCCGTTATCTGAAAATTGCTTCACAAATTAAGTCCGTTGAAGATGAGGACTTTCTTCAAGCCAGGGCTGAACTTTGCAATTACTTCCTCCAAAAAGAGTTAGGGGAACTGGAGGATTGGACTTTCCTGCTTCAGTATTACCAAAATGAGGGCAGGGAAGAAGAAAAAATTGCTACTCTGCGTAAAGCTGTTCGTAAGTTTCCGGATAATCCCTTATTTCTTAATGACTTGGGTTATTCCCTTTTGGACTATCCTCAGTTTATTGAAGAGGGCGGCTTACTGATTCAAAGAGCTGTCGCTTTAGACCCTACAAATCCTTATTATCAAGATAGTTTAGCTTGGTTCTATTATCTAACTGCAAATTTTTCTAAGGCAATGGAACATATCACAATTCTTATGCAAATGCAAGATGCTCCGGGAGAAATATCCTATCATATTGGAATGATTCTTTTGGCTAATCAACAAAAAGAAGAGGCAATTAAATACTTCCAATCCGCCTTGGAAGATGATCAAACCCCCATCTATCAGGAAAAAGCGAAAAAAGCACTAAACGAACTAAAAACTAACTAAACAATAGAACGGTGGGCAAAGAAAAATATCTGATTTATATCCATTGAAAAGTTTTGTAGAAATGATAGATAAAGTTGAAGGATCTGAACCCGGTGCAAGGGGAGAAAAAATACTCAAATATACTTCTATGAAGAAAAAAGTTCCGTAGGAACGACAGGTTCTAACAACGGGTTTTTAACCCGGTGATAAGAAAAGAACCAACAAAACTATATATATTGGGGAAAAAAGTTCCGCAGGAACGACAGATATTAACAACGGGTTTTAACCCGGTGATAAGAAAGCAGAAAAGTCATTATCTCCTTTCCCGAGAAAAAGTTCCGTAGGAACGACAGATATTAACAACGGGTTTTAACCCGGTGATAAGAAAAGAACCAACAAAACTATATTTATTGGGGAAAAAAGTTCCGTAGGAACGACAGAATTATGATTTTCTCTGATAAATATTCATTTTTTCTGGTTAATGACTTCCTTCTCTACATAAGTCCTATCTATTTTATTGTATATTTACCTGCTGGATCTTTTGCTTTTTCTTCTTGTTGCTTTTTGCGGGTTGAAACCCGCTATTAGCATCTGTCGTTCCTACGGAACTTTTTATTATAGTGGTAAGGTTTTTCTCATTTTCACCGGGTTCAAAACCCGTTGTTAGTATCTGCCATCCCTAACGGGATTTTTTTGATTTTAACAACGGGTTTCAACCCGTGGAAAAGAAAGCAGAAAAATCATTATCTCCTTTCCCGAGAAAGAGTTCCGTAGGAACGACAGGTTCTAACAACGGGTTTTAGCCCGGTGAAAAGAAAGCAGGAGAGTCATTACCTCTTTTTTCCTAAAAAAAGTTCCGTAGGAACGACAGATAATAGTGTCGGATTTTGAACCCGGTTCAACAATTCAGAGTATTGTAAACTCTTTGGCAAAGAAAGAAATTGTCAATCCTTTTCCCAACTCCAATATTATGTTATGGTGTCAGTTACAAGAAATTAGCAGGCAAGGCAGGGGACTGCTAATTTTTTACTTGACATATAGGTAATGCTGATTATATTTTCTTGCAGTTGGAGGTAATTATGAATACACAAAGATTTACAATAAAGTCACAAGAATTGCTTGCTGATATGCAGGATTTAGCTTCCAGTTATGGACATCAGGAAATTAAAGACCTGCATTTGTTAAAGGCAATGTTAACTCAGGAAGAAGGGCTAATTCAACCTGCCTTGGAAAAACTTGAGGTTTCTATTCCCAAAGTGAAAAGCGAAGTGGAAAATGCATTGAACAAACTTCCTAAGGTAAGTGGAAGTTCACAGCAGTATTTATCTCAGGAGGTCTTGGACATACTACATCAGGCAGAAAAGGAAGCAGACCAGTTTCAGGACGATTATATTTCTACTGAGCATTTGCTTTTGGCAATCTTAGCCAAGGGTAAGGAGGCAGCTAATATCCTGAAAAATGCCGGTTTACAAGCCGATAAACTGCTTTTAGCACTTAAAGAATTGCGTGGCAATCAGCGTGTTACTGATCAAAATCCGGAAGCCAAATATCAGGCATTGGAAAAATATGCGCGCAATTTAACCCGTTTAGCCAGAATGGAAAAGCTGGACCCTGTTATTGGAAGAGATGAAGAAATTCGGCGTTGTATCCAAATTTTATCCCGGAGAAGGAAAAACAATCCAGTTTTAATTGGCGAGCCGGGAGTTGGTAAAACCGCTATAGTAGAAGGTTTAGCCCGCAGAATTGTAGCTCGTGATGTGCCCGAGAATCTTTTGGACAAGGAATTACTGGAACTTGATATGGCAGCGATAGTTGCTGGAGCAAAATTCCGAGGCGAATTTGAAGAGCGCTTAAAAGCTGTGCTTTCGGAAGTGGAAAAATCCGAAGGACGCATTATTCTTTTTATTGATGAATTGCATACGGTTGTTGGAGCGGGAGCTGCTGAGGGCTCAGTAGATGCATCCAATATGTTAAAACCGGCTTTAGCACGGGGAAACTTGCATTGCATTGGAGCTACAACTTTAACCGAATATAGAAAACACATTGAAAAAGATCCCGCATTAGAACGGCGTTTTCAGCCAGTTTTAGTGACAGAACCCTCCGTGGAAGATACAATTTCCATTTTAAGGGGCATCAGAGAAAAATATGAAGTCCATCATGGAGTGCAGATAAGCGATAATGCTTTAGTAGCTGCAGCGCAGTTATCCGAGCGTTATATTGCCGATCGTTTTTTACCTGATAAGGCAATTGATTTGATTGATGAGGCATGTGCTTTGTTGAGAATGGAAATTGATTCCTTACCTGTAGAGCTTGATGAATCGGAAAGACGACTGCGTCAATTGGAAATAGAACGCCTTTCTTTGGCTAAGGAAAAAGACCCTCTTTCCCAGGAACGCCTGGAAAAAATCAAGGAAGAAATTGCTCAATTGAACGAAGAAAACAAAGCATTACGCCTGCGCTGGGAAAAGGAAAAACAAGTGCTGGAACAAATTCGCACTCTTAAAACTGAAATTGATACCCTTAAAGGTGAAGCTGATAAAGCAGAACGTGCTGGAAATTACGAAAAAACCGCTCAACTGCGTTATGGAACAATCGCTGCTAAGGAAAAAGAACTGCAAAAATTGCTGCAGGATGAAGCAATGACCAAAAAGGACCGCCTCCTGAAAGAAATTGTGGATGAAGAAGTAGTAGCCGAAGTTGTTTCCAAATGGACAGGTATACCTGTTTCCAAACTGGCGGAAAGCGAAATGCAAAAACTAATAGAACTGGAAAATGTTCTTGCCCAAAGAGTTGTAGGACAGGAAGAAGGAATTAAAGCATTGGCTAATGCTATCCGCCGCAGTCGCAGTGGATTAAGCGATGAAAACAGACCTATCGGTTCCTTTATCTTTTTAGGTCCTACGGGAGTTGGTAAAACGGAACTGGCAAAAACCCTGGCAAGTTATCTTTTTGACACCGAGAAAGCTTTGATCCGATTGGATATGAGCGAATTTATGGAAAAACATAGTGTAGCACGATTAATTGGAGCTCCTCCTGGCTATGTGGGCTATGAGGAAGGTGGATATTTAACGGAAGCAGTCCGTCGCAGACCTTATTCCGTGCTACTTTTGGATGAAATTGAAAAAGCTCATCCGGATGTTTTTAATGTCCTGCTTCAAATTTTGGATGATGGACGCCTTACAGACGGAAAAGGCAGAACGGTAGATTTCAAACACTGCGTGATAATTATGACTAGTAATATCGGTTCACAGGAAATTTATGAAGCGTCGGACAGTGATCTGGAACAAATAAAACCGCGCTTGATGAATATCTTACAGCAATATTTCCGTCCCGAATTCTTAAACCGTGTGGATGATATTATTCTTTTCCACCGTTTGAATAAGGATCATATAAAAAAGATTGTGAAACTGCAATTGGATATTTTAGCATCCCGCTTGGCAAATCGCAATCTCCAGCTTGATTTTTCAGAAAATCTTATTGAGCACCTGGCAGAAGCGGGATATGATCCGGCATTCGGTGCCAGACCGCTCAAACGCCTTATTCAGAAAGAAATTGAGGATACTTTGGCAAAATATATCCTGGCAGGGCAATTCACCAGCGGAAAGAAGATTATGCTGGATTGGGAACCCCATCAGGGCTTAGTTATAACGCAATAACCTGCAATATAAGTTACTTAACTAAGAGGGCTGGCTTACAATTGGATGCCAGCCCTCTTTCTTATAACTTATTGTAACTCCGCTTGTTATTCTGCAACCTAAAATCTAACCTGTGGACGCAAAATAAGGAAGTTCCGGTTAGTTCTTCCTTAATTATATATGGTCATAATACAATGGCGTCTATCGGAAATTTGCCGAGAGACACCACGACATCTCTACCACAAATAATTAAGCAAGATATAAGACCTTTTTATATTAAAATTGGATTGAAGCATCAAGTGCTTAAATTACAAACAGTGAGCATCGTAAGCAATAAAATCAGCGTAATCTGCGGGAAACAAATTTATTATCCCCAACATTCGGTAGATTCGGTTATCTGAATTCTATTAATTTGTTAGCTTTGCATTGCTTTTTTTGCCAGCATAATGGAAGGCAGAGTATCCTTTAAAGAGATATATTTCTGTTCTTCTTTCACCAGATTCCGAAGCAGGATTTTTCCTTCGCGGATATTATCATCACGCAAAATAAGCATTATGGGACAGTCCTTCTTTTTGGCAATAGCAATTTCATTTTCTGCGGGTCTGCATTCAGGTGAGATAATGGTTTTAATCTGTTGTGAATGAAGTTCCTGAACTATTTGCAGGGTCATCATTTCCAGGTTTGGACTTTCAGCGCAGATATAAACAGTAAATTCAGGGTCTTTTTCCTCAAATAAGCCCCGGCTTTCCATAATTTCAAAAATGCTGTCCAAATTGAGATAAAAACCGACAGCTGGAATTCTTTTGCCTGTAATAAGTGCTGAAAGATAATCGTAGCGTCCGCCACCGCCAATAATAATTTCTTTTCCTTTGTGTTTAGCAATAAAGTCAAAAACGGTTTTATTGTAATAGGCAAAGTTCTTGTTAAGATTAGGATTAACCTTATATTGATTTCCCAGGTTTGCCTGAATGTTTTTCACTTTATTAAAATCTGTTTTACAGGAATTACAAAGGTAATCATAAATGTGGGGTCCCTCTTGAAGAGATTTCTTGCAATCGGGATTTGTACAATGAACTTGACTGAAGGGATTGGTAGAAAGCTCACGATAACAGGAATTGCAATATTCGCTTTTATGCTCTTCCAGATATTTATTCAGGTCTGCAAAAAATGACTCCCGACAGGTAAAACAGCCATAAGAATTTAGATCAAGGCGAACTTCATTCAAACCCAGTGTCTTACAAAGCTTCATTCCTAAAGAAATTACTTCGTTTTCGGAAAGAATGCTTTCGCTGCCTAAAAGTTCCACTCCCAACTGATAAAATTCCATCTGTTGCTGATTGTTAATTCGGCGAAACATAGGACCCGAATAGTAAAAACGGTGAATTTCACCCGGATTGGTAATACGCGCTGTATGATGTAAAACACTGATTGTGCCTTCAGGACGCAAACTCAATAAACTTAATTGATCATCAGGAAGGGAAAGAGAAAGAACTCCTTTCATTGCAGTATCAGCTTCCTGACCTTGAATTAAAGCGGTTATGCCATCTTCTAAGACCTGACTATCCTGTAAAACAGAAAGACGAATCTCCTGAAAGTCGTGCAATGATAAAACCTTTTCCACTTTTTCTTCCAGGATTTTCCATTTCCAGACCTTATCTGGCATAAATTCGTGAAAACTTTGTGGTTCCTGAACCATTTTTTCTCCTCAAAAGTCCTTCACTATTAAAGATAAATCAAATAGACCAACTTGGCAATAAGATTTTAGAACCTCTCACATATTACACAGATAGATTTTGAAGCAAGGATTTTAGGATATAAGGATTTGTGTCGTTCTAAATAATTTTGCTCTAAATCAAGGAAAGGAGATATTGAAAATAAGCTTTATGCCTGAAGTTAATTAGTTATGATATTTAGGGGCTGTAAACTATAACTTTTCTGTCTAATCACGCTGCATATAAATGATCTCACAAGGTCTGAGATTGTTAACTTTATCATTTGCTAAAAACTATTATTTGCCATTATGAATCATATTTACACTTCTTCACCCGATAGTTCCAAAGATATTTTATCTACCGTCTCTTTTACTTTTGTGATGTCCTCTATGTTATCTATGATAGGTAGAAGGTATGCTTCTCCGAAAACAACAAAACCATTTTTGAGACGGATAAAATATTTTTGAAATGCTTTCAGTGAATTTTGGTAACCCGATTTATCTTTTCCCCTTGGGCTTATAATCTTCTTTTCATATTCTTCAATATTAAAAACTGCATAAGGTATTGTTACCAATGTTTTCTTTTTACTGGCACTACGTGCTTCTTTTCTATTACTAATTTTAGCAACTTGAAATCCGATATTTCCAACCTTAGCGTCAACTCCTCTGGCATCTAAAGCAGCATTACATTCCAGCGATAAAATCTTACCTTCTCTTGCACAAAGAAACTGAAATAAATAACAAAAATCCAATTGAGTGAGCACAGAGACCCAAGTTCTATACATTCTGGCTCTAAAACCTTTTTTGAACCAGCCGTTATTGTCCTTATCAAAATAATATTTCTTAAATTGGTTAAGTACTTCTTTACTTGGAGAATTAGTATTAATCTCTTTCCAAAAGGTATCAAACCATTCTTCAAAATCCAGAAATTGTCTTTCTTCCCAGTAATATTTAAATATTGATGCCAGAGGTAGTATCTCTTTAGGCAAATCCTGTTCAACCCATTTAATATCTTTTAATTCTTCGCGATATTTATCCAGGGGAATGGTTACAAGAAAATCACGATATCTCTTGAAATCTTCAATTATTCTATCACTCACAAAGGTTCTCCTTTTTAATAAGTTGTAAAGTATTTTTATCAGGTACGGGCAAATTTTTTAGCTGAGTAATACTAAGATGATAAGTAATTTCCCGGTAAGTGTCTTTTACATACTTTTTTATATAATCAGAATTTAAGTATGCAACTACTTCTTCTGTTTCCAAATCAAAATGGCAGTTAAATAAACTGTTCTCTCTTACAAGATGATAAACATCACCCATCCAGGGATAACATTTTTCATCAAAAGCCGCGGCAACTTTGCCATTTTCTCTAAAACCCAAGCCCACTACGATATGAGGGGAGCCAAAATACATTCTGATTTTGTTTACATCTTGCTTTTTAACCCAGTAACCAGTAAGATTGTTATAATTTATCATATTACATTTTAGATTTTTTCCATTTAATAAAGGAAGATAATCATTTTCACCAGGTGCTTTTTCTTTCACTATAATGTTACTTCTTTTTATTTCAGGAGTTCTGGGTGAAATTCTAATATTGTAAATATCTCCTAACCTATATGGACATAAGCTTTCCAATGTCTGTGTATAATCAGTGTCAAACTTAACAACTTCACCTTTCCAGTGAAAATTACTTTTTAGCGTCCTGATTTTATTATCTTGAAATTCTTTCAGTTCCAGCCGGGAGATGTATTTATCGGACTTAATAAAATTCAACACTACCGATGAAACATCTGCTTCCGGTTTAAATATATCCGCTCCTAAATAGATTATTTCCGTCTTCCCGTTTTGAGCTAAAAATACTCGGAGTTTTTTGAATTCATCCAGAATCATAAAGGTTGGAGGAACAATAAATATCAATTGTCCGTTATCTTTAAGTAAGTTAATTGATTTTTCAATAAAAGCGCCATAAACATTATATTTCCCAAACCATGTTGCATAAAGTTTTTTATATTTCTCCTTGGTTGCAGGATTTGTTTTGATAGTGTAGTGTTCAGATAAACTAGGAATACCATAAGGCGGATTACCAATAATTAAATCATAATATGACCGAGTTTGCCATAAAAGATAATCAGCCCTATTCAAATCAATAGCATTTGCTATGTTCAAGTTAGATAAATAATTGATGATATCCTGATTTATTTCTACTCCAAAGAGTTTTGCCTGACTAAATAGTGAGGGTTTATTTCTCTTTATTCCTAATAAAAACTGTGCTAAACCACAAGCAGGTTCTAAAATCTTAATGCCTTCTTTTTCAACATAATTCGTATCATCAATCAGGTTAACCATTAAATCAACAATCCATTCTGGCGTAAAAAACATTCCGGAATCTCGCTTTATATCCCTAAGATCGCTATTTACTATGGATTGATGAAGATTAAAGTCCATTAGCGTTTTATCTTGATTGACTAACAATTCATCTGACCTTTGCTCATTACCTATATCTTTCATCGTCTTAATTCTCTTCCAGTCCTAAACCTGATGCGTCCTAAATGTTGGTGTCCATTCCAAATAATAGTTTCTCAGGTTGTTCAAGGACATTTTATTGTCCGTGTTTCTCACAATCAATATAAATATATACATATAATCCTTATTTTAATCTAGTTAATTCAAGTCAAGTTCTTTTTCATAAAACTTGCATCCCCCCAAAATTATTTTGGCTTCTTTCGGCAATATCTTAATTAACTCATATAAATTATGGGAAAATATATGTCATTTCGGCCTTTATCAAATTACTAAGGAGGTGTTCGTTTGTTTTACTCCTATAGTAAATAACAACATATATATAAAGAAAAATGACCTGATTCTAAGCAATTTATCCTATCTGTTATAAAAATGGAGAAAACTGAGTTTCAGTTTTATCGGACTTGACAGATAGTAATGAAATTATAATATAGTAAAAAAATGTAAGGAGTATAAAATGCAATCAGTTATGACGCATCGTGCCCCGGCTGCAATAGGTCCCTATTCGCAAGCCATTCTTATGAATAACATTCTATTTGTTAGCGGGCAATTAGGAATTGATCCTGGCACTTCTCTTATACCGGAAAGTTTTGAGGAGCAGGCAAATTTGGTATTCAATAACATTAAATCCATTTTGGATGCAGCAGGAATGGGTTTGTCAAATATTGTTAAGGTTAGTGTATTTTTACAGGATTTGGATGATTTTACCCTGCTGAATGAAATTTATATGCGTTATTTTAGCGCACCTTATCCTGCCAGAGAAGTTGTCCAGGTTTCGCGCCTTCCCCAAAATGGCAAAATTGAGATTTCCGTAATTGCGATGAGATAACCTGATGAGTATAATTACCAAAAGTGGAGATGACGGAAAAACATCTCTATATTCCGGTGAAAGGGTCTATAAAGATGACCTGCGGGTAGAGGCATACGGCACTTTAGATGAACTAAATGCCTGGATTGGTGAATGCAGAAATCATTTAGCTAATCCCGTAGATAAAGAAAACCTTCTGGAAATTCAAAAGAATCTGTTTCGCTGTATGGGACAATTGGCAACTAAAAAAGGAACTTTTGCAAAAGCGATTACGCAAAAGGATGTGGATAATATTACGGAGCTTGTTTATTCTCTGGAAAAAAACCTGCACTTAAAGGGTTTTATTATTCCCGGCGGAAATCCTGTTTCTGCCAAGCTTGATATCTGCAGAACCGTTGCCCGAAGAGCCGAAAGAAAAATAATAGCCCTTTCCCGTAAGGAAAATATTGCTCCAGAACTGCTTAGTTATGTAAACCGACTCTCGGATTTCTTTTTTGTCCTGGCAAGAAAAGAGGAAAACAACACTTAAAAAGGAGTTAGTTATGTATAAAATAGTATTACTGCGTCACGGTGAAAGCACTTGGAACAAAGAAAATCTGTTCACGGGCTGGACAGATGTAGACCTTTCCGAAAAGGGTATAGTTGAGGCACATAATGCAGGTAAACGACTGAAGGAAGAAGGTTTTGTTTTTGAAGAAACCTGGACTTCCGTATTGAAAAGAGCTATCAGGACTTTGTGGATCGTTTTGGATGAAATGGATTTGATGTATATTCCTGTTCATCATGATTGGCGACTTAATGAACGTCACTATGGTGCTTTGCAAGGTTTGAACAAAGCTGAAACGGCTGCTAAATATGGAGAAGAACAAGTTTTACTTTGGCGTAGAAGTTATGATACACCTCCACCACCTTTGGAAAAAAGTGATCCTCGTTATCCGGGATTTGATCCCCGATATGCAAATTTAAGGGAAGATCAACTTCCTCTTTGTGAATCGCTGAAAGATACCGTTAAAAGAACAATGCCTTTCTGGAATGAAATAATTATGCCTCGTTTAGCTGCAGGTAGAAAAATGATAGTTTCTGCACACGGTAATAGTTTACGCGCTATAGTAAAAAGTTTAAGTAAAATCAGCGATGCTGATATTGTTGGTCTTAATATTCCTACCGGCATACCACTAATCTACGAATTTGATGATAATTTACAACCGGTAAAAAATTATTATCTGGCAGATAAAGCAGAACTGGAATCTGCTCAACAGGCAGTTGCCAATCAGGGTAAGGCAAAAACCTGAATCTTTAGCCCTCCAGTCCTTTTTTATAGGCAGAAAATTTCTTTTCCAGGTCTTTGTCTTTCAAAGCTAATATCTGGATAGCATACAGAGCTGCATTTTTAGCTCCGTTTATTGCCATACAGGCAACAGGAACTCCTGAAGGCATTTGGACAATGGAAAAGAGAGCATCCAATCCATTTAAGGCACCTGAGGCAATAGGTATGCCAATTACAGGCAAAGTTGTATGAGCGGCAATAAATCCTGGTAAATGAGCAGATAAACCGGCTCCGGCAATAATTATTTCTATTCCTTCCGCTTTGGCATTTTGAGCAAGGGCAATTGTTTTTTCAGGATTGCGGTGAGCAGAAGAAATATGCAGGTCGTAAGAGACCTCAAACTCCTCCAGTATTTCCCTGGCAGGAGTAATTTTCTCCAAATCGCTTTTACTGCCTATAATAATCCTGACTTGGGGATGCATTGTTTAAGTTTGTTCGGGAATTACAGTAAGAAGTTGGTGAATTTCTTTGGCATCCTTTGCTTCCGTTAAACCCTTTAAGATATCCTGATTCATAACTAAGCGGGAAATGTAAGAAAGCGAGAAAAGGTGCTGTTTATCATTATGCAAAAGAAGCATAAAGAAAATATTCACCGGTTTGTTATCAGGAGCATCAAAATCTACAGGTTCGGAAGAACGACCAAACAAAATGCTGGGAGCCTTAATTTTAGAAGGATGCAAATGACGCGGATGAAGCAAGGCAACTCCATTACCAATGGCTGTAGAAACCAATTCTTCACGAGCAACTACAACTTCATAAAGCCAGCGTGCATCGCGCACAAGTTTCAGCTCTTTCGCCTTTTCACTTAAGATTCGGATAGCATCATATTTGTTTTCTGCCGTAAAATCCAGGAAAATGTTTTCGGGACGCATATATTCTTCAAAATGACAGATAACCCGCTTTAAAGCGAGCATTTTTTCTTCTGTCTCATTCAAATTTTCCAGCCACTCGTTTAAGGAATCTTCGTCTATTTTAACATTTTTTCCTACGAGCTTACTTTCAAAAACATTCGTAGCAATCATTTCCTGAATGACGCGCTCCGAAACCTTTAACTTCTTGGCAGCTTCAGCTTTAGAGATAAATTTTTTCGCCATAAAAGAACTCCTTTTTTAGGTTTTATCATTATTTTATATCTGCTTTGGCAAGGTTTAGCTTGACAATAATATAAGCATTTTTTGAAGATGGAATAATGGTCAAGAAATTTATTTATACGATTCTGCTTTTGGTTGTCTTAAGCAGTTGTCATTATTCGGTTTATTCCAATGCTTACCCGCATTTGCGGAAAATTAGAATTCTGGCTTTTGAAAATAGAACCAGCGAATACGGGTTGGGGGATAAACTGCTTAATTATTTGAACCGGGAAATCAGGGAAGACGGAAGGTTGAAACTGGTGACAGAAGACCCCGATTGCACTCTGGAAGGAGCCATTTTAAGTTTTTCCGAAAATGTTTACAGTTACGATGCAGCTAATCAAGTTCAGGATTATCAGGTAAAAATGGTCGTTTCTGTTACCTTTACCGATTTAATCAATAATACAGTGCTTTACCAAAACAGCGGTTTGACTGTAATGGAACTTTATGCAGTTGCCGAAGGAGGCACTGCCAAATTTAAAACTAAAGAGGAAGCAGTTGAAGAGCTCATCTCCAAACTCTATAAAACCATCCTCCAAAACAGTATTGAGGGCTGGTAAAACCCTTCGTCTGAACCGTTATTTAGCTGATTGCGGTTTAGGCAGCAGAAGAAAAGTAGAAGAATTCATAACTACTGGTAGAATTGCAGTAAACGGTAATTTAGTGCAAGACCTTTCCCGACAGATTATTCCCGGCAAAGATAAAGTTACTTTAGATGGAAAACTGATTCAACCCGCCAAAGAAAAGTTTTACCTAATTCTTAATAAACCGCGTGGTTATGTTGTTTCCCAAAATGATGAGCTGGGAAGAAAAACGGTTTATTCTCTTTTACCGCCAAAAGGAAAACAACTTGCTTATGCTGGACGCCTGGATAAAGAAAGTGAAGGGCTGTTGTTTTTTACTAATGACACGGCTTTAATAAATCTATTAACTCATCCCAAAAACAAAGTGGAAAAGGTTTATCGCGTAGATATCAACCGTCCCCTGAATAATATGGAACTGAATATGTTGCGTAAAGGTGTGGAAATTGAAGGGGGAAAAACTCTGCCTGCAGGTATTTTTGTTAAGTCCAAAAACGCCAACGGGATGACCTTAAAAATAGTTATTACCGAAGGCAGAAAAAGACAAATCCGCCAAATGATAGAAGCAGTTGGAGCAAAAGTTACATATTTAAAACGCTTACAGTTCGGTCCCTTAAAACTGAAAGACCTACCTGTTGGCAGATGGCGTCTATTAGAGCCCGGTGAAGTGAAAGCACTGTTATCTTTAAAGAAGGAAAAAACATAGATGAAAGCAGGAATTATCGGTCTGCCTAAAACAGGCAAAACAACTATTTTCAATGCATTAACCAGAGGTGAACAGAGCACGGATAAATATGCTCCACCCTCTTTGGAAGCCAATATTGGTGTTGTGCAAGTTGCAGATGAGCGTATTGATAAGCTTTCGGAGCTTTACAAACCGAAAAAGACAATATATGCCACAATTGAATTTCACGATTATCCCGGTATTTTTTATAAAGAGAGCGAGATATCTGAAAACGCTTTGCTTGCAGAGATTAAAAATGCAGAAGCATTTATCTTAGTTCTGCGTGGCTTTAGGGATGAAGAACTGGAGGGTCTTTTTCCTTTAGGCACCCCGATAGAACAATTTCAACACTTTCAGGAAGAGATGTTACTATATGATTTGATTATGGCAGAAAAGCGGCTGGAAAAAATTGAACTGGGTTATAAAAGAGGAGTTAAAACCCCAGCTGTGCAAATTGAAGAAAAGGCATTACTCAAAATCAGGGACTTTCTCCAGAATAATAACCCCTTAATAAATTTGGAACTTAACCCGGAAGAAGAGAAGGCAATACGCGGTTTTCAATTCTTTTCTGCCAAGCCAATGTTGATTTTGATTAACTGCAACGAGGATAATATAAATGCCTGGGATGAGACCTTAAAAACATTTACCGAAAAGGGTTATTATGCCTATACCATTGCCGGAAAGTTTGAAGAAGAGCTTAGCAAACTGGAAAATGAAGAAGCACAAATGTTTATGGAAGATATGGGGATTAGTGAATCCATTCGTGATCGCTTAACACATTGGACTTATCAGCTGATGGGTTATATCAGTTTTTTCACTGTTGGTCCTGATGAAGTTCGTGCCTGGACAATAGAAAAAGGTGCTAATGCCGTAACTGCTGCAGGGAAAATTCATAGTGACCTGGCGCGTGGTTTTATTCGTGCAGAGTGTTTTCAGTATGATGATCTTATAACTTATGGCAGTGAAAAGGCGCTTAAAGAAAAAGGACTTTTCCGCTTGGAAGGAAAGGATTATATTGTTAAGGATGGAGATATTCTTTCCATCCGTTTTAATGTATAAAAAATCTGGGAGCAGATAACAGTGGCAAATAAACCCCAACGAAAAGTAAATAACCGAAAGACAAATAAAAAAGGAAATCCGTTAACTAAAAGGATTCTTAGCGGTATTATCTGTTTGCTGTCCTGTTTAATTATTTTATCTCTTACAGTGGGTTATATTTCCATTAAAGATGATCTGGATAACCTAAAAGCAAGCGGTAATATAATTTCCTGGTTTAAGGAAGGCAATTCCACAACTAATAATCCGGTAGGTATTTTTGGCATTGTTTGCGGTTATATTTTTATTTATCTTTTCGGTTACTGGTTTTCTTTAATCGGTTTTATTATTATAGCTATTGTAGCGTTGCATTATTTTTTAACTCCGGAATCGTTAAAACATAGGCAGAAAGGTTATCTGTTATTGATAATTATGTTTTTCCTGCAGGCATTGATTGTATCCAAGCAAGATATACCCGGTGTTGTGCCTTTATTTGTTTACCGAATTTTAGCTGCTGTTTTTTCCGGCATCGGAGCCAAAATTATCCTGATTGGAGCTATGATTTTAACGGCAATTATGCTGATTGAATATGAACGACTAAAAAGCTGGATTTTAGTTGCCAGGGAAAACCTGCAACGCAAAAAGGAACAAAGAACGAAAACTGTCCAGCCAACTATTACTGCCAATAATCTTAATCCCGTTCCAAAAGCAGCAGAGGAAACGATTCCCGTTATTCAAAATCACAATCAGCCGAATCCTCCTCCGGAACCTTTTTTTGAAGATATTATAAAAATCCCTAAAGAGTATAAACCCAAGCCGGTTGCTACGGAAGAAGATGCAGACCGGGAATATCAGTTACCTTCCATAGATGACTTTTTGGAAAGCCCAATTAAACTTTCCGAACGCGAACGCAAAGAAATTGAAAATCAAATTATCACTACCAGTCAAGTATTAAAGAGCAAACTGGCAGAATTTGGTATTGAAGCGGAAGTTAAGAATGTAAATATCGGTCCTATAATTACCCAATATGAACTGGAACCCGCTAAAGGCATCAAAGTTAGCCGTTTTACTTCTTTGGCAGACGATTTGGCTTTGGCTATTAAAGCAAAATCAATCAGAGTGCAGGCACCTATTCCGGGACGAGGTTTAATAGGAATTGAAATTCCCAATCTGGCAAGAGATATGATTTATTTGAAAGACCTCTTGCTTTCGGAACAGATGCGGCAAACAACATCAAAATTAGCTTTCGGTTTAGGTAAAGATATTGCCGGAAAACCGATTGTAGCCGATTTGGCAAAAATGCCCCATCTTTTAATTGCAGGAGCTACGGGAAGCGGGAAAAGCGTTTGTATCAATACTATAATAATGAGTTTGATTATGCGCACCAAACCTGATGAACTGCGCCTTATTTTAATTGATCCCAAGCGGGTTGAACTGGCAGGTTACAATGAACTTCCTCATTTAATCGGGCAGGTTGTAACCGATGCGGACACTGCTTTGGAGACCTTTATTTGGGCAGTGCGCGAAATGGAAAGGCGTTATGAAGTTTTGCAGGAAGCTAAAGTGCGTGATATAATTGGCTACAATGAAAAATGCCGAGAAGATGAAGACCTTGAACCCCTGCCTTATATAGTTATCATAGTGGATGAATTTGCCGATTTAATTATGACCAGCGGCAAGGATATTGAAATGCCTATAACGCGTTTAGCCCAAATGTCAAGAGCTGTGGGAATGCATTTAATTTTAGCAACTCAGCGACCATCCATTAAAGTTATAACAGGAATTATCAAAGCCAATTTTCCTGCCCGGATTGCTTTTCAGGTATCTTCCCGAGTAGATTCCCGCGTTATTTTAGATATGATTGGAGCTGAGCGACTTTTAGGAAATGGAGATATGCTGTTTTTACCCCCGGGAAAAGCATTACCGGAACGCATTCATGGTGCTTTTGTTTCCGACGCGGAAATTGCCAGGGTGTGTAACTTTTTGGCTACACAGCCCAAACCCAAACAGGATTTTTCGCTTGTTATTGAAAAGAATGAAGGTGTCGGCTTTTTTGATTACGACGATGAATTATTTCCCGAAGCAGCAAAGGTGGTTGTTTCCACTGGAACTGCTTCCGTTTCTATGTTGCAAAGGCATTTTAAAATTGGCTATGCCAGAGCGGGACGCTTGATTGACCTTTTAGAAAGAGCCAGAATTATAGGTCCTCATTTGGGCAGTAAGTCCCGCGATGTTTTAGCTACCCGAGAGGACTTAATTCGCATAGGAGTGATAGATGAAGACCGCTAAAATAATTACCCTTATCCTTTTACTGTGCTGTAATTTTCTTTTTGGCATCAGCAGTGAAGCATTATATCAAAAAATTGCCAAGACCTACGGAAGTTTAAGCAGTTTTCAGGCAGTTATAAAACAGGATAACTATTTTGCTCAGCTTGATAAAAGCATCACCTACCACGGAAATATCTATTTTACCAAAGGAAGAATGGTTATTCGCTATAATAAACCTTATTTTCAACGGCTAAGTGTTTCTGGTGGAATTGTTGAACTTTATGATTCTCAAAGCAATACCGTATTCCGCAGCAAGATGCGTCCTGAATTTGGAAAAATGAATCCGGTGGAAATTTTACAACTATATTGGAAAAAGTCCACTGTCAACATTCAGCAGGGTAAAGGAAACCAGGTGAATGTTTTCTTAAAACCTTTTGACGACCCGGTTATCGTATCTATAAGTGCTGTAGTAAATTCGGAAAGCGGAATAGTGCAATCTTTAACCTGGACTAATCGTAATAACGATAAAGTTACCTATAATTTTTCCAGCATCAAAACCAATGCCAAAATTCCTGCCTCCGTTTGGCAATATACCTATCCCAAAGATGTGCAGGTAGTTGAACAATGATTGCTCTTATTATGGCAGGAGGAGTGGGAACCCGTTTTTGGCCCCTCAGCAGAAAAAATCTTCCGAAACAGTTCTTACGCCTTTTTGGCGACCTTTCTCTTTTACAAATGACGGTTGAGCGTCTTTTACCCCGTTTTCCTCTTGCCGATATTTATATTGTAACCGCGAGTAGTCAGGTAGAGTTAATTAAACAACAGCTACCAAATCTTCCCCAGCAAAATATCATTATTGAACCTTTTGGAATGAACACAGCACCCTGCATAGCTCTTAGTATAGAATATCTGAAAAATATTTACGGGCAGAAAGAAACAATGCTCGTTTTGCCTGCAGACCATCTTATTCGGGATCAGGAAAAGTTTTTGGAATCGTTAAATCCTGCGGAAAGAGAAGCAGAAAAAGGGTGTTTGATTACTTTTGGTATTGTTCCGGTTTATCCTGCCACGGGATATGGCTATATTGAAGCGGGAGAAGAAATTGCATCCGGGGTCAGGAAAGTTCTCCATTTTAAGGAAAAGCCCGATAAGCAGACCGCAGAAGAATTTTTGGCAAAAGGAACTTATTTTTGGAACAGCGGTATGTTTTGCTGGTCACTGGAAAGTATTTCTACGGCATTTGAAACCCTATTGCCCGATGTTTATGGCTTAACTAACGAAATTGGTAAGATATGGAAAAATGAAGGTTTGGATAAAGATATTACCTCTATTTATGCCCAAATGCCACGTATTCCTATTGATATTGGTATAATGGAAAAGGCAAATTTCCGGGGAGTTATTCCTGTTTCCTACGATTGGAGCGATGTTGGAAGCTGGAAATCGCTTGCCGATTTAACAGCAGGAGACGCGGATAATAACTATTTCTCCGCATCAGGAAAGGCAATTTCCGCTAAAAATAACTATGTAGTTTCCGATAAATTCACTGCTTTAATTGGCGTAAACGACCTTTGTTTGATTACAACCAAGGATGCTATTTTGCTTTGTAACAAAGAGATGGCGGAAGAAGTAAAGAAAATTGTGGACTATTTGGAACAACAAAATCGGCAAGACCTGCTGTAAGAAAAGGAGAAACCAAAAATGGATATGAAAACCTTTGGCTATTTGTATTACAAAACCCGGGGCTATTCCCCGGAAGATATTATTAAACAAGCAGGAATCAGTGAAGAGGATTTTGAATTTTTTGAGAAAAATCTGCAGGATGTCCTCAAAGAAATTGAAATGTTAAGACCTGTTGCCGAAAATATAGGACAGGATTTTACCCGCCTAACCCGTTACATTTATGAACGCGAAAGTGACCAAACATTAGGAGTTCCCCGTCCGGATGCCATAAAAGTTCGCAGCGGAGAAATTGTCCCTTTACCGGCAATAGGAACCTTAAAAATGCCAGATATGCCTTTAGCCAAAGCCATTGAACAGCGTAGAAGTGTGCGTAAATATAGCGCTATTCCTCTGCAACAGGAAGAACTCTCTTTTTTGCTGTGGGCTTCTTCCTGGGCAAGAGATTTTCGTTCTTCAGAACAAATGGAAATCACTTTTCGCAATGTTCCTTCTGCCGGCTCGCGACATCCTTTGGAGACATTTTTAGACATCCGCAGAGTGGAAGGTATCAAACCCGGCTTATATTACTATCATCCTGTAAAACATTGTCTGGTTTTATACGATGATTCCCCTGAAATTGCCGCTAAAATTCACGAGGGATGTATGTTTCAGGAAATGATTCCCAAAGCGGCAGTGAACTTCATTTTAACGGCTGTTCCCTATAGAACCGTCTGGAGATATGGACAACGAGGATATCGTTATCTCTATCTGGACGCAGGACATATCGGACAAAATATCCATCTTGCAGCAGAAGCCATTGATGCTGGTGCCTGTATGATTGGCGCTTTTTTGGATGAAGCAATGAATGAGGCACTTGGTTTGGACGGCATTGAAGAATTTGTTATCTATATTGCCAGCGTAGGGAAAAAACCGTAACCTGTTTTTCCTAAAACTTTCATATTAATAAAGCAATTATAACAATAATTTTATTAGTTCTAACCTGAACCTAAAAAACAAGAGAACCATTACTGCCAAGATTGATGTAACTAACTAAAATATGTGTATGTTAACCCCATTATTTGTCCGTTTCAGCTTAAATTGTATAATTGATTGTTACATAGTTAATTATTAAACGACTCCGTAACACTACCGTAACACTTCCGTAACACTTCCGTAATCTCGTTACGGAGTTGTTACTTGATTGTTACATCGTCATTACCGGGTTATGTAAACAAAAAATAATTGGAGCATTCCCTTTTTTCATATATCATTTTTTGAATGGAAATCCTCTATTCATTTCTGCGTAATCAGGATTTGCCCACTATTTTTACCCCAATTTCTTATTATGTTATTTTTTGCCTGAAAAGCTAATTATCATTCTTGTGAGACAATGAATCCAAATAAAATTAAAAATATTAACTTCATTTTCAATATGAAAATTGCATTATGATTTATCCAACTACTTTTTATACTTACTAAGAATATTTTGGAAGGTAGAAATAGCTTTTTCTATAGATTCAGAAGTAAGTTCCTTAAAGTATTCTTTTTTATGAATAGGTTTTTTTACTTTCCTTTCACCCTGAAGTAAGGTGATTATATATAAATCAACATCAAAATAGGATAATAGAGTATGAGTGGAACTACTACCAAAGATAATTGACTGACTGATATTAGAATAATCCCCATTTAACTGGCTTTCTAATTGGAGTAAAACACAATCTAAGGTTGGATATTGGGTTTTTAATAAGGTAAAATCCACCAATATTCTTTTTAACATTGCATTTTCGGTATATGATTTACATTCAACGCCCAAAACTAATTCATTATCAATGTAAACTGGAACATCTATATTCAGTTCATAATAATAATTACCAAAATGATCTTGAATATATGATTTTATTTCAGGATTTTTTATTCTTTTTACATAATCAACTTTTATTGGTATACGAACTTTTTTCTTATTTAAAGATAAATGTGTTTGATCTCCATTTAAGCGATCCCATGCTATCTGAATTATACCTTTAGCAATATTTTCTACTAAACTACCCTTTCCTGCTCTAATTATTCCACCATAAGCTCTATCTTTACTATTTAATGCTTCCTTATCAATGCCTTTAATAATAGCATCATAGATATTAATTAGGTCTTCAACAGTCGGAATTTTCATAATATCCCACCAAATTAATTAAACAACCTTAAAATGTAACACATAAAAAGGTAATTCTATATTATATTTCATATCATCTAATAAAAATAGTTTAATAATTAAAATAAAAAGGATGATAATCTTTCTTCTGCTTTAGAACAATATTCACTGGAAATATCAATCCCCAAATAATGCCTTTTATTCAATTTTGCCACTAATGTTGTAGTTCCTACTCCGTTAAACGGGTCCAACACAATATCTTCTTGATAGCTAAAAAGTTTAATAACTTTGGTGGCAAGTTCTTCGGGAAACATAGCAGGATGATTAAATTCTTTCATTCTTCTTTCAGGAGCGATAGACCATTTTGCATAGACCCATTTTTTAAACTCATCTCCACTAATATCAATCTTTTTATCGTCTCCGATTTTTTTAAGAGTGCCTTTACAAAATATTTCTATAAATTCCCAAGTATATTTCAGATAGGGATTACTTGGGCTTTTCCATGATCCCCAAGCTGTATATTTACAATTATAATTATTTTTCTCCCATAATATTTCTCCCTTCCAGATTAGCTTTTTTTGCATTAAATAGTTACTTATTATGTGATGAGTAGGAATATAATCTGAAAATAGGGGTTGAACATTTATAATGAATCTTCCACCATACTTAAGAACTCGTATGCATTCATCAAAAATAGCAAAGAGGGTTTCAAAGTATTTTTCCCAATGCTGATCATCCTCATTTTCTTCATAATCCAAACCAAAATTATAAGGGGGAGAAGTAAAAATTAAATCAATACAATTATTGGGTAATTGAGATAGTATTATTTTACTATCGCCACATACGATCTGATCCATATATTTATCAGGCAATAAGTTATTTATCTCAGAAAAGTCGTTTCCCCGGGTATAATAGAAGATTTCTCGTTTTTTTTCCTTTTCTTTTCTATTAACAGTTTTTCTTTCATCTCCATATCCTACATAAAGACGTTTTTTTCCCTTTATACCATAACTCTTGATGTTACTTATCGCATTTGATATTTTATTTAAATCATTGTTATTATTATTAAGTGATAATTCTTCTATATCTGATTTGAACATTTCAAAATCAATATTATTAAGATAAACTAAAACTTGATTATCATTATAATCAAAATGAATATTACTTTCACCATATTTCTTTTCTAAGGCATTCAAGATGCTCATAGTATAATTATTTATAGGGTAATCAAATTCAACCTTGATTTCCTTATAATTAACCATTCTTACCTCTACTTTCTTTTTTTGAATAATATAATTTCTCTTCAGTGTTTTATCACTACATATAAACCTTTATATAATCCAGTATCGCGTTGTCAAGTAAAATATTATAATTTCAGGTTGCCTTAGTCAGGAATAATTTTAATTTGATATTAGATGTAATACAAACTACAAAATTATACAATTTCCAATTTGACAAACCATCTTAAAAAATACGCTTAGGGATTTTATCACTTTTTTATGATTTTTGAAGGATTAATTTAAGCTCCGAAAGATATGCATTTGTTATTCCTACTAAAGTAGTTCCAGCTATTCAATCCAATATTCAAAGAGAAATGAAAAAATTAAGAAATGATTGTGGTGTTAAATTAATAGTTAAAAACGGGTGGTGTTCTTTTAATTTAGCTAATAGGAAAGTCCAATAATCGCTATCCTGAAACGATATTTTGTCTATGATAACTGTTCATAAGCAATAAGTAGAAAAAATATACATAAGGTATTCCTTACTTATTTACTATTAGATAGACAATTTTCTTGACTGAATCTGCAGTTGTGGTAAAAGATATAAAAAAAGCAAAGAAGGATTGCTAATGTCGGAAATACTGTCAATAAATATAAAACGCCTTTTTTATGGTGATCAAGTTTTACTAAATGATATACAACTAAAAGTGGAAAAGGGAGAACGAATTTTAATTACCGGAATTACCGGAAGCGGAAAAAGTTCTCTGCTTTCTACTTTGAACCTGATGAACAGAAATTATGAAGGCGAAATTCTGTTTGAAGGGAAAAATATTGTAGAATATCAGCCCGATATATTACGCAGTAAGATTTGTATGGTGTTACAAGAACCCTATTTAGAAGATGCTAATGTGCAAGAGGTTTTAGACCTTCCCCTTCATTACAGTTCTTTAAAGCACAGGCGGTTACCCGATAGGCAGGAAAGAATTAAAAATTTATTCACAGCATTTCAATTGTCTTATGAATATCTGCAAAAACCTACTTCTCAGCTTTCGGTTGGTGAAAAACAACGCATTGCCTTAATCAGAGTTCTGCAATTGCAGCCGGATATTTTATTACTTGATGAAATTACTTCCGCTCTGGATCAAAAGACCTCCGGGATTATTTCCGAATGTATTTTTAACAATTTTGCGGGAACAGTAATAGCCATTTCCCACGATCCGCTTTGGCAAAACCTTTGGCAAAGAAATTGGGTTCTGGAATATGGAACAATCATAGACAGGAGGATATAAAATAATGGATATCAGTATTTATAGATTGATGCTGGCAGCTTTACTTTTAATTTTTCCGCTTTTGATTTTTAGTAATTTGAAACTGAAATTGAGCGGTCAACTTTTTAATTCTTTTGCCAGAATGATTGTGCAACTGGCAATTATTGGCTTAATTCTACAGTTTATATTCAACAGAGAAAATCCGTGGCTTGCCTTTCTTTGGATGCTTATTATGTTGGCAAATGCTGTTTTAACTTTGAAAGGGCGGCTCAAATTTCAAAAAAAAATTCTTTTACCGGTTCTCATATTTTCACTTTTAACTACTACGCTGATTGTTATGCCTTGGCTGATAATTGTTGTTCTGCGTCCAGAACCCTTGTTTGCTCCAAGGTTTCTAATTCCCATCTATGGTATGATTTTAGGAAACAGTATGAATAATTGTTCCCTTGCCCTGGAACGCTTTGAAAGTGGTCTTAGCGAAAACTGGAAAGCATATTACACCCGCCTTTCTTTGGGTGCAAGCCAATGGGAAGCTATCCTTCCTGCTTTCAGAAAAGCAATGCAGGCAGCTCTAATGCCGGAATTGCTTACAATTGCCTCTATGGGACTTGTAACTTTGCCAGGAATGATGACCGGTCAAATTTTAGGTGGTGCTTCTCCTCTGGTAGCTATTAAATACCAAATGATGATTATGATTGGTATCTTCAGTGGAGTTACGATTACCGATTATACCGCTATAAACATATATCTGAGAAAAAGGTTTGATAAATTTTATCTGCCCAAACCATAAAAACTGAAGATAATTTAGGTTTAAAAGAAAAAGAAAATAGTCCGCTTAATAACAGCATTTGTAGCTAACCAGGATACGAAAAAAAATTCTTCAAAGTTCTAAAGGAAAAAAAACCGTCGCTTTGACTAGGCGGGTGCGACGGCAACCTTTGTTGGTTCAATTACCTCAGGTAATGAACAATAATATTTTTTTTCTTAAGGTATTGTGTTATTTGAACTACCCTATTGGTTGAACACACTCCCTATTTTTCTTTTTTCTCGTTTAGGGAAGCGGCGTATGTAAACATTTGTTCTAAGGTTCTGAAACGATCAAACAGAGAAATTGCTTCCATCAACTGTTTATCCTGAGAAATAGTTATTTTATATGCTTCTTCGTCACCATGCACTTTGCGGACGAGTTCACTTTTAATAGAAGTGCGGATAAAACTATTGGCACTATCTACATCTGCCTGAGTGTATTTAATATCATTTTTTGAAACATAAGTCAGGAATTCGTTCATAATTTTGTTATCAATTTCGGTATTGATATCAAACTGGTGGTTATGTTGGACTAAATAGTCCACGGCGAAATTGAAGAAAACATTTTTGCGGCGTAATTCAACTCCGAAAAGGGTGAGAAAATCGCTTTCTACAGTAATATCAGGTTGAATTCCTCCTCCTCCATAGACCTTACGGTTATTGGCAGTATAATAGACCTGTTGGAGGTTGGTTTCGCTTTCTTTTTTCAGGTCTTCTTCGCTTACTTCTTTGCCTTTCAGGATGTTATCATTGCTCATTTTATGAATGCAGCGTCCGCTTTTGATGTAATAATAGGCAGTAGTAATTTTAATTCCGTTGCCGTTGGAAAGAGGAATAAGCTGCTGCACACTACCTTTGCCGAAGGTATTTTTGCCCATAACTAAGCCCTTATCCCAATCCTGTAAACTGCCAGCAAAAATTTCCGATGCGGATGCCGATGCTTCATTCACAAGCACGATAATAGGATAATTTCTTTCTTTAACATCAAATCTGGTATAGAGTTGCTTATTTTCCGTTCTACCTTTGGTTTCCACTACTAAACGGTTTTTCCCGATAAATTCATTAACTGTATCCACTGCCTGTTCTAAAAGTCCTCCCGGATTCCAACGCAGGTCTATAATCAAGCCCTTAACATTTTGTTTTTCCAGGTTATCAAGAGCAGCCCTTAGCTCGGTTAAAGTATTTTCACTAAATTGAGTGATGCGAATGTAGCCGACACCATTATCAAGTTTGAAACTGTAAGGAATGCTCTTTATTTTAATGGTCTCACGGGTTAATTCAAAATCAATAGGTTCAGGTAAACCGGGACGACTGATGGTAATTTTAACTTTGGTGCCTACATCACCTCGCATTCTTTTTACAGCTTCATCGGTAGAAAAACCAACTATGGATACATCATCTACCCTGATAATTCTATCGCCGGCAGTAATTCCCATTCTATAAGCAGGAGTTCCTTCAATTGGAGAGACAACGGTTATATAGTTCCCTATTTTATCTATTTGAATTCCTAAACCGCCAAAGGAACCTTTAGTAGTTGTAGTAAATTCCTTAAATTCTTCAGGAGTAAAATAGGTAGTATGAGGATCAGTGGAACTAAGCATACCGTCTATGGCAGCTTTAATCAGTTCTTCATCATTTAAATCGGTTACATAGTATTGTTTTAGCTTATAAAGAACTTCACTGAAAAGCTGCACTTGGGAATATAGATTAGTACTTTGGGGACGGTTTTGGGCATAAGCATTCGTCCCTACAATAAGTAGTAAAGCACTTAGTACCCAGATACTGATTATTGAGATCAGAGCAAGTTTCTGCTTAGGTCTATTCATTTTATTCTCCTATAAAGGGTTGCAGAGTGGAGAGAATCTGACGGTGAATAATTTCCGGTTGGCTTTCTCCATCAAGAACAATATATCTGGAAGGGTATTTATTGGCAATAGATAAAAATTGACGCCGCACTTTTTCGTGAAAACTGAGGGTTTCCTGTTCCAAGCGGTCTAAATTGCGGTTTTTAATTCTGGCAAGTCCAACTTCCACCGGAAGGTCTAAAAGGAAAGTCAGATCAGGATTTCTGCCATAAGTGGAAAACCTGGTTAAAACATTTATTACTTCTTCATCAAGCTCTCTGGCAGCTCCCTGATAGGCATAAGTGGAATCAAAATAGCGATCACTGATCACTATTTTTCCTTCTTCCAGCGCAGGAAGAATCAATTCTGCAGTATGTTGAGCTCTACTTGCACAGTAAAGCAGCAATTCTGTTTCTGGTTTCATTTCCATAAACTCAGGGTTTAGCAGTAAATCACGGATGGCTTCAGATATTTTTGTGCCACCAGGTTCGCGGGTAGTTACATAAGGAATACCTTTAGCTTTTAACACTTCCACCAGCATTATGATTTGCGTTGTTTTTCCGCTGCCTTCAATTCCTTCAAAGGTAATAAAAAGACCTTTGCCTGAAAATGAGTCCTTGGGTGTTAGATTTTCCAAGTGAGAACTGACGCAGTGAGAACTCTTATTGTGCACAGTACTCTCACTAAATAATTGTGTCGTGTTTATAGTGTTCATCATCGCGTTCAGGATTATCCACCAAAAAATGAGCTCCGCGGCTTTCTTTTCGCATTAAAGCACTTTTAACAACAGCAATAGCGATTATAGCCATATTTCGCGTTTCCACTACTTCTTTGCGGACTGCATTATGCTGATAGAAGTTATTAATTTCGTTATAGATATTTTCCAGACGGGAAAGAGCATATTTTAGTAACCGTCGGCTTCTTCTAATACCGGCATAACCCTGCATAATAGTTCCAATAATTTCACGGTTGTGACTAATAACCACCCATTCGTTTTCGTTGAATTCATCAATTACTTTCCATTCTGGAATACAGGGAAACTGAACTTCTTCCAGGTTGGAAGGATGATTTCCCGCTTTATAAGCCATCACCAGCGCTTCCAGTAACGAATTGGATGCCAAACGGTTAGCTCCATGTAAACCACTGCAGGCAACTTCTCCAGCAACAAATAAATTACGGATATCGGTGATGCCTTCTATGGTAGAAAGCACTCCTCCACAGAAATAATGAGCTGCCGGAGCTACAGGTATTGGTTCTTTGGTGAAGTCAATTCCTCGGGCTTTCAGCATATTATTGATGGAGGGAAAATGGCGTAATAACTGTTCTGCAGGCACAATAGTGGCATCCAGATAACAGAATTTTTCCCCTCGTTTTTTCAGTTCGCTGTCTATTGCCCGGGAAACAATATCCCTGGGAGCTAAATTTCCCTGCGGATGGTAATTTTCCATAAAAGTGCTACCATCGGAAAGGCGTAAAACAGCTCCTTCTCCTCTTAACGATTCACTTATTAAAAAAGTATCACCATCCGGACTCCAAAACGCAGTGGGATGAAACTGAACAAATTCCATATTAGCTAAACGAGCTCCTGCCAAACGAGCCATAGCCATTCCATCACCTGTTGCCACTTTGGGATTTGTATCCGGAGAATAGATTTGAGCTGCACCACCTGTAGCCATCATTGTTTTTCGGGCTTTAAAAATATCCACCCGGTTTTCATTAATATTTAAAACATAAGCACCCCAGCAGGAAATTCCCGGAATAAAACCTTCGTCCTGAACTACATGGTGCTGTGTTATAAGGTCTATAGCGATATAATATTCAAAGATTTCAATATTGGGATTTTTCTGGCATTGAGCAATTAATGTTTCCATAATCTGATGGCCTGTAGAATCAGCTGCATAAGCAATTCTTCTGCGTGTGTGACCCCCTTCCATTGTGAGGGAAAGATTTTCCAAGCAGATATCGTAATTGGGATCACGACGCGTAAAATCCGTACCCAAATCTATAAGATACTGAATCAGTTTGGGTCCTGAAGAAATTACTTCAGTAATAACCTGACGCTTACCCAATCCTGCTCCTGCCTGATAAGTATCCTCAATATGTGCCTCAAAGGAATCCAGAGAATCTATGGCAGCAGCAATTCCGCCTTGAGCGTGGTCTGTATTACAGTCATTTAGTGAACTTTTGGTTACCACTGCCACTTTTCCATATTTGGAAACCTGCAGAGCATAAATTAAACCGGCAATACCACTACCGATAACTAAATAGTCATACTCGTATGTCATTGAATTCCATTCCCATAACTAAAGCATCCTCATCGGGATTGTTGTAATATTGCTTGCGGATTCCAATCTCTTGAAATCCTACCTTTTCGTAAAGACGACGCGCTTTATAGTTGGATATTCTCACATCCAGATAAAAGCGTTGAACGCCATTATTATTCATCATCCGCATTGTTTCCGTGAGCAGATATTCTCCTAAGCCCTTACCCTGAAAATCAGGTTTAACGGCAAAATTTACGATAACCATTTCTTCTTTTACACCGCAATAAAAGATGTAACCTATAACTTCCTTGCCATAAAGCAAAGTAAAAGCCCAAGGAAAAAGCATACGGGAAAAAGCTTCGGGAGGCCAGGGATTGGAATATACCTGATGTTCTATTTCCTCTATGGCATCAAAATCATCCTCACAGGATAAACGAATGCTATAAGCATTATCCATTATATTCACTTTATTTTTTACATCGTCTCAGGAGCACTGATGCCCATTAACTCAAAGCAGATTTGCATAACTTTTCTAACCGTATATAGCAGCATCAATCGTGCTTGAGAAAGAGCGGGATTTTTAACATTTACGATTTGATACTTTTCATAATAATGGTGCAGTAAAGACGCCAGCTCTTCAATGTAAGTAGTTAAGCGATGAGGTTCCCGGTGGACTGCTATCAAAATAAGCAATTCAGGCAAATCAGCCATTTTTTGAATCAGTGCCAGTTCCTCTGGTTTATTCAGCTTTTTTATCATTTCTTTCTTGAAGTGCTTGGGGTAAATTTTCTCACTGCGCGCTTTTTTGATAATACTGCAAATGCGGGCATGCGCATATTGACAGTAATAAACAGGATTTTCGTTGTTTTTCTTCAGTGCCAGTTCCAAATCAAAATTTAAGTGGGCATTAGCTTTGCGGGCAATGAAAAAATAACGCGCGGCATCTTTGCCTACCACACTAATAAGGTCATCCATAGTAACGATTTTACCGGCTCGTTTACTCATTTTAACCCTTTCGCCACTTTCAAAGATATTAACCTGCTGGAGGAAAATAAATTCCAATATGGAATCATCATAGTTCAAAGCACGAAATGCAGCTCTGATACGCGGAACATAACCATGATGATCAGGACCGAAGATATCAATTAACTTGGTGAAACCACGCTGGATTTTTGTTAAATGATAGGCAACATCAGGCACAAAATAGGTAATTGAACCATCCGATTTCATCAGCACTCTATCTTTATCGTCACCATATTTTGTGCTGTTAAACCAGATAGCATCTTCTTTTTCATAAGTGCAATCCGCTTCGGTTAAATAGGAAAGAACTTCCTCTACTACACCTTCTGCGCGTAGAGCTTTTTCGGAAACCCAACCCTCAAAAAAAACACCAAATTTTTCAAGGGAATTTCTTTGCATTTCCAGCAGTTCGGAAAGAGCAAATTCCTTCAAGTGTTCTAAACGGTCTTTTTGCGGCAACATAAAAACCCTTGTCCCTTCCAAAGCATTCAAACGGTGAGCCAGATGTTTAACATATTCTCCATGATATGCCTCATAAGGGAATTCACCTATTTTCTCGCCATGGATTTCCCGTAAACGCAATTCCAACGATTCAGCTAAAATATCAACCTGATTTCCGGCATCGTTAATATAAAATTCCCTTGCCGGAGCGTAGCCCACATATTTCATTATTCTATATAGTGTATCTCCAAAAGCGGCTGCCCTGGCACTAACTATATTTAAAGGACCTGTAGGATTGGCACTTACAAATTCCAGCAGGATTTTTTCCTGGTTGCCGAAATCACTTTTACCATAGTCCTCACTTTTGTAAATTTCCCAAAAAACCTGCTGATACAGGGAAGGTGAAAGAAAGAAGTTTATGAAACCCGGTCCGGCAATTTCCAGTTTTTTATATGCTTTGTTTTTTTTCAGTTCTTTTACTATTTTTTCTGCCAAATCTTTTGGTTTCATCTTGTTTTCTTTACCTAAAACCAAAGCGGCATTGGTAGAATAATCTCCAAACTCTGGATTATTGGGAATTTCTACGGTAAATTCCTTTTCGTGATTGAGTTTCAGATTATCCAATGCCTCAACTATGTTCTTATGTAAAAGTTCTTTAATCATCTCTCATTCTCTTGAACAGGTATTTTGGCTATTTTTGCCAAAAGCTCATCTATATTATAATAGTCCCTTGTTTCGGGTAAAAAAATATGCACAATTAAATCTCCAATATCAAGCAGAATCCAATGTCCATAATCAATGCCTTCTTTACTTAAAATACGCAGGTTATTCTTTTTTGCCATTTCCACCATATAATTGGCGATAGCTTTATTATGCACATCAGCACTGCCTTCGCAAACAACCACGATGTCTGTATAATCACATTTTTCTTGAACATCATAAATGCGTATATTTTCTGCTTTTTTCTCTTTGAGCCAGCTAATAATTACTTCCAAACTAATATATTCCGCCAACATATCCTCCCTTCAATAAGCAATAAACTGCTCATAATCTCTGCCAACAATGATTTCAAAATCGGCACTGAAATATTCACTGTAAGCACTTGTCCATCTTTGAATTCCGGTCATTTTCATCAACCGTTCCAAATCTTCCTTATCTCCTTTGCGAATAACGATTATCGTCTTATCATATATTGGTTTGGGGGTTTCTGACAAACCAACCACTTCTATATTTTTATCCTTAAGAGCGGCAGCAAAATCTGCAGCCAAGCGTTCATAACCACAACCGTTAGTTACCACTACTTTAATTGCCGGAAGCTGTTCTTCGCTATATACAGGTTTGCTTTCTTCAGTGTTTTTCTTCCAGATAAAAAAAAGCACAATTGCCACAATAGCAATAAGAACCAGGGTTATAGGCAACCAAATCTTTCTTTTTGTGGTCAACTTATTTTCAGGCGGGTTGTTTGTCAAATTCAACCGATAACCTCTTAATTTTTTATAAGTTTGGCAAATTCAGGTGCCAGTTTGTTATAGACAGAATCAAAGGATTCCGGAATTACTCTTTCGCCACCTATCACACTCATAAAATTACTATCCCCAACCCAGCGTGGAACTATATGAATATGTAAGTGTTCAGCAATTCCTGCTCCAGCAGCAGAACCAAGATTGATACCGATATTTATGCCATCACAGTTATAGACCTTTTTCAAAATGGCTTCAGTATTTCTGACGAGTTTTGCCATTTCCAGCCAGGCCTCTTCTTGTAATTCGGTTAGAGCTCCACAATGTTGATAAGGAATAATCATTAAATGACCGTTATTGTAAGGATAGCGATTCAACATCACATAACAATTCTCAGCCCGATGCAAGATCAAGTTTTCTTTATCGTTATCAGTATTTTGAAAACGGCACATTATACAATCACCGTCTTTTTCCCCTAAAATGTAATCCAATCGCCAGGGAGAATAGAGATAATGATGTTCATCTTTGCTTTTCTTATTGTTATTCATACCTTATCTCTTCAATTATATGCGAACCGAAATCCAGGATATGATGTTCCGGCAGAATAGCGTTTACTAAAATGTTATGACCCTGCAGGACGGAATCAAGAGAAACAGTGCTGTGTTCCAAATAACAAGAGGGACCGATCACACAACCCTTTTCCAAAGTGCTTTTCCCTTTAATAACCGTATTTTGGTGAATTTCCACATCCGGTTCAATTATTACTTCATCTCCAATATAAACACTATGTGGATTGTGAATAACAACTCCGTTATTGAGCCATTTTTTCCGAATACGATCAACATAAATATCTTCCAAGGCAGCCAGTTCTTCCTGTGAATTTACTCCGGAGACCTCCATTAAATCCTCCAGAACCACATTGGAAATGGTTTTGCCTTGTCTATAAAGGATTTCTATAGTGTCTGTAAGATAATATTCACTCTGCTGATTGTGATTGGAGGTCTGTTTGAGAGCGCTAAATAAATTCTTTACCTGAAAACAATAGATACCTGTATTCCATTCCTTAATTTTTCTTTGTTCTTCGCTGGCATCTTTGTATTCTTTGATACCGCAAATTTTGCCTGATGTATCTCTTAAGATGCGTCCATATTTTCCTGGGTCATCCAAAAAGGCAGTTAGAACTGTGCAAGCAGCTGAAGAACTTTTATGTTTCTCATAAATCCGGATAAGGGTTTGTGCAGAAAGCAAAGGAACATCTCCACATAAAATCAGCACATCCTGATCGGGGTTTGTGAATAAGGGTTCTGTAATCATTACCGCATGACCTGTTCCCAGTTGTTCTTCCTGTTCCACAAATTCAATTTTCTCATTATCTTCCACTGCAGAAATTACATTATTTTTCATATAGCCAACGACTATATATATTTTTTGGCAATTAGCGGATAAAGCTGTTTCTACTACTCTTTGAATCATTGGTTTATCGGCAAGCGGTAAAGTTACTTTAGCTCTTTCGGATTTCATACGCGTGCCTTTTCCTGCAGCAAGAATAATCCCTGTCAGATTATTCATAATATTCCTCCTCGGCTACTATACTATAATATAATTCATAAATCGTTTTATGCATTAAAGGATGTTTGGCATTAGGAATCAGTTCATTCAGCAAGCGCAAAGCAAATTCACGATTATGTAAATCGGGATGGGGAATAATAACTTCAGGGGATGACTTTTCCAAAGGTGTTATTCTACTATCCAAAACCAGGTCTCCGGCTAATAGAATATCAATATCAATATTACGCGGTCCCCATTTTATCCTTCTTATTCTACCCATAGCTTTTTCAATATTTAGCAATCTTTCCATCAATTCTTGGGGCTGATAACTGCTTTCCACTTCCAGCACCTGGTTAAGAAAATCAGGTTGATTAATTATTCCGTAGGGCTCGGTTATAATTCTTTTAGAACTGCGGAGAATTTTTATTCCTGGGTCATTTTCCAAATGCTGAATTGCTCCATCAAGCTGACTTACCGGATTATTCAAATTGGAACCAAGGCATAAATAATAAATCATTGAGACAGGTTATCCTCCTGGTTGTTTCTGGTTCGGCTTAATATCACTTCCACCGATTTCAAACTTCCTGGAATAGGAACTGAGGGTTTTTGAATGCAGATAGTCAGCTTTTCCAGCAGAGGAAAATCAGCCAATAGTTTATCAGCAATAGTATTGGCACAATCTTCCAGCAAATAGAATTGCCGGCTTTCCATAATTTCCTTAATTTCTGCATAGATTTTGGTGTAATCAATAGTATCTTCCAAACGGCGAATAGTTTTATCTATGGTCGGATTGGTATGCAGAACAACGCTAACGATAAAACGTTGTCCCAAAGAGCGTTCTTCTGCATTCACTCCATGAAAGCCGTAAAAGACCATTTCATTCAATCTTATTTTCAAAGTTTCCTCGCAATGCTTATTTTTAACCGCTTGCCATATTTTGTATCTATGTACCGTATTATCCTGAAGGAAAGTGCCATAGCGGTAAAACCGATTAAAATGGAAACAATTTCAGTAAACCACAAAGAGGCAATTAAAAAGCCCAAAAACAAAAACAGCAAAGGCACTCCGAAAATCAATAGTGAAACCAGAGTTCTCCCTAAAGGCGAAATATCCAATTGCACTCTATCATTTACTTGTAACGGGATATCTGTAACTATTTCAAATTCAGCCGGTTCATTCTTTTTGAAACAAAAACCCTGCATTTTACAACTGTTACAACCGCCTCCGCGTTCAATTTCCACTATAATACTATTTCCTTCTACCTTTTTTACGATCCCGCTATCTTCAATTATTTCTTCCTGCATTTTATTTATCCTGTTTTATGCGTTCAATTATATTAGTAGTGCTAAAACCCTGTTCATAATTCAGGGAAAGGACTTTGCCACCTTTTTTTTGCACAATATCGGCACCGACAATTTTGTCAATAGTCCAGTCACCACCTTTAACCAAAACATCGGGTTGAATAAGGTCTATTAGTTCATAAGGAGTGTCCTGTTCAAAGATACAAACATAATCCACACTTTCCAAACCTGCTACCACGAGGGCTCTTTCCTTTTCGGGAACAATAGGACGGTTATTTCCCTTTATTCGTTTTACAGAAGCATCACTATTCAGACCCAAAATAAGAATATCTCCCAATGCCTTTGCTTTTTCCAGATAAAGGATATGACCGCAATGTAAAATATCAAAACAGCCATTGGTGAAAACAATCTTTTTTCCTTGTTGATGTAGTTTTTGGCTTAATTCTGCTATTTCAGAATAGGGAATGATTTTATTTTGGAGCATTAAAACTATCCCAAATCTCTTCAATACTAACGCTGGCAGTGCCTTTTTTAGCTACAGCTACAGCAGCAGAATGATTGGCTATTAAAGCGGCAGTTTCAATGTTCCGATCATAAAGATAAGCTAAAGTTAAAGCACTGATAACGGTATCTCCTGCTCCGGAAACATCAAAAACCTCGCGCGCAAAACTGGGAAGATGGTTAACTGGTTTGTTTTCGGAAAAAAGATACATTCCTTCACTGCCTTTGGTTACTACTAAATGTTTGATGCTCATTCTTTGTCGCAATTCTTCCGTAGACCTTTCAAAGTCATCCTGATCGGTAAGTTTCCTGCCCATATAACTTTCCAGTTCACGGTAGTTTGGCTTGAAAATTTCCACACCGCCATAGGAGCTGAAATTTGAGTATTTGGGGTCTACAGCTACCATTTTTTTATGTTTTAGTGCCAGTTGTAAAACATCGGTTATTAAATTGAAACTCAGCAGACCTTTATTGTAGTCCTCAATTAGAAGAGCATCGCACAATGGTATAATTTTTACCAGATAGTTAAAAATTTCTTTTTGGATGCTGTTATCTATTTCTGCAACTTCTTCTCTATCCAAACGCACTATTTGTTGACTGACCGAACCAATTCTGGTTTTTAAAGTTGTAGGACGAGAAGGATCAAAGAAAATTCCTTCAACGGGCATTTCTCTTTTCTTCAACTGTTGAACTATAATTTCGGCTTGAGTGTCTTTTCCGCAAACACCCACCAAATCAACTTTAGCATTCAGCACGCTAAGATTCATAGCTACATTGGCAGCTCCACCCAAACGGTAATCGGTAGAATTTACTTCTATAATGGGAACAGGGGCTTCAGGGGAAATGCGTTGAACTTTTCCCCACAGATATTCATCCAGCATAATATCGCCAAGAACTATAATCCGGCGATTTTGAAAACTTTTCAGGATTTCTTCAAGTTTTTCAGGTTTAATTGAATACATCAATAACTCCTATTATAAAGGGCCGGAAGAACGACATCCTCGTCGTTCTTTTGGTTTCCTTACCTTTTTCGGTTAAGTAAACTTTTGGGGAACGAAATGAATTGTAAGAAGTGGTTGACGGGGACATCAACCTTCCTGCTTCAATTGCATACATCAGGAACTCCTACAGGATAATTCCCGTCAAAACAAGCATAACAATAATTTTCCGGGCAGTGCACACAGGTTTTCAGATCAGTTAATGGTAAGTGTTTTAAACTATCTACACCGGTAATTTCCCTAATTTCTTCAAGGGTTCTACGATTGGCGATCAATTCTTCTGTAGTGGGAGTATCTATTCCATAATAGCAGCTGTGTTTTATTTGGGGACTACCAATTCTTAAGTGAATTTCTGCTGCTCCGGCATCTTTAATTAATCTCACGATTTTACGAATAGTAGTTCCGCGCACAATGCTGTCATCAATCAGCACAATTCTTTTTCCGGTAAAGAAATTAGGGAGGACATTAAATTTTTGGCGCACACTTTCATCGCGGACTGCCTGTTCCGGTTTGATAAAAGTTCTGCCAATATAGTGATTACGAATTAAGCCCAAAGAAAGAGGGATGCCGTTTTGATTGGCATAACCCAAACCGATGAAATTTGATGAATCAGGAACGGGAACTACCAAATCAGGATTTAGTCCTTCATCTTGAAGAGCAAGAGCAGCCCCGATTTTTTCGCGCACAGCATAAACATTTTCCCCGAAGTGAAAACTATCGGGACGGGAAAAATATATTTGTTCAAAGATGCAGTGTTTTTCACAATTGCCTTCCCGATAGAGATTGGGGTCATTATCTAACACCTCTATTTTACTATCATTTACCTTAATAATTCCAGCAGGGGGAACTTCTTTTCTATCTTGCACTCCCAAGGTGTCCAAAGCACAGCTTTCTGAGGCAACTATTACAGTTCCTTCAGGTGTTTTACCCCAAATCATAGGTCGGATGCTATAGGGATCACGAAACATATAAAGTTCTGTAGGAGTGCATAATACACTGGAATAGGCACCTTTAATATCCCTCATCAAATTTCGGATAGCATCTCCGATATTTTCTTTGTAGTGTAAGATACGGTAGGCAATATATTTAACAAGCAATTCGGCATCGTTGTCACTTTTAAAATAGACCTTCTCATTTTCCAGCATCTTTCGCACTTGAGCATAGTTTACAAGATCTCCATTAGAGGCAAGAGCATAACAAGGTCCTGAAAGGGTTTCCACTAAATGGGGTTGGGTATTAAATTCCGTAGCGCTGCCTTTTGTAGGATAACGCACATGACCAATAGCTATTTTTCCGGGTAAGGCATTAAGCTGTTCTTCGTGAAAAACTTCTTTTACCAGCCCCATTTTTTTGTGCAAACGAATTAGCAAACCATCACTAACTGCCATTCCACAACTTTCCTGTCCTCTATGTTGTTCCGCAAAAAGTCCTACAGCAGCGAGTCGTCCCGCGTTATCGTTTCCGAAAACGCCAATTATTCCACACATTTTTTTGTTCTAATTTCCTTTTTTCGTAAATTTCAGTTTGGGTTCTGTTTTGTTCAGCAGGCGTTCCAGGTTGCTTTTATGTTTGCTGATAATCATCAAAACCACTATCGTTACCAAAATCACAGTAGCATAATCCGGTTTTGCCTCTTTCAGTAATAAAGCAAAACAGTGCCACTGAAAGACGAAAGCAGCGCAAATAGAAGCCAGAGATACATAACGGAAAACAGCTACAACGATTATAAAAGTAATCAATGCTATAAGCAAGCTTAAAGGGGTTAATGCTAAAAAAGCTCCACTTGCTGTAGCTACACCTTTACCGCCTTTAAAACCTAAATATAGCGGAAATATATGACCCAAAATAACTAAAAGCGCAGTTAAGGCAATAAAAGGACTGCCCTTTTCCAGAAACGATGTAGCTAACATAACAGGAATAAAACCCTTTGCCATATCTAACAGCAGAACAATAAGTCCCGTAGAAGTTCCAAAAGCTCTTAAAGCATTAGTAGCACCAATATTGCCACTGCCTTCTTTGCGGATATCCTTATGATAAAAGACCTTACCTACAATTAAACCAATAGGAATACTTCCTAAAAGATAGGCAAAAAGTAAAATAATATAGGGAAGAAAATTATTGAAGCTCAAGTTTATCCTCACCTTTTTTGCGTCCTTTAAAAATGAGTTTGATACTAACTCCTTCAAATTTGAACATTTCCCGCAATTGATTATGCAGATAACGGCGATAATTTTCCGTTATCAGAGAAGGAGTATTACAAAAGAAGATAAAAGTAGGCGGTTTAACCGCTGCTTGTGTTATGTAATATATTTTTATATGCTTTCCACTGGGATGGGTAGGAGGTCTGTGCATAATAACTTTTTCCATAAAACGGTTAAGTTCCGCTGTAGAAATCCGCTTTTCACTTTCTTCTTCAATTTTAGCTACCGTTTCCATTATCCTATGGATGCGCTGAGTTGTTTTTGCAGAAATAAAAAGCACGGGGGCAAATTGCAGAAAGGGCATTTGGTAATGTAATTCCTTCAGATACTTATTGATAGTATTGGTTTCTTTTTCTATTAAGTCCCATTTATTATAGACCACCATAATTTCTTTCATTTTGCGTTTCGCATAGCTGGCAATTTTAATATCTTGAACGCTAAGTTCTTCATCTGCCGTGAGCACTAAAACCACAATATCACATCTGTCTATGGCTTCAATTGTTCTTAAGGTAGAAAAATATTCCACTCCATAATTAACTCTGGTTTTTCGTCTTAGTCCCGCAGTATCAATTAAAACATAATCCTTATTATGGTAGCGGAAAGGACTATCTATAGCATCTCTGGTTGTGCCAGGAATTTCAGTTACAATCAATTTTGGATTGCCTAAAAGCAGATTTACAATAGAACTTTTGCCTACATTGGGTTTTCCGACAACAGCAATGCGCGTAGCAGAGGACTTTTCTTCCAGTTGAAAAATGGATTGTGTTCCCGGAATGCGTTCTATTACGGCATCTAAAAAATCACCCGTATTGCGTCCTTGGGCAGCGGAAATAGGAATAACATCGCCAAAACCAAGCTGCAGGAAATCATAAACCTCCCATTCGTATTTTTCATTATCAGCTTTATTGGCAACCAGCATAACTTTATCTTTATGCGGATAAAGGATTTTTGCAATTTCCTTGTCAATATCCGTTGTGCCGGTTTGAGCATCTACCATAAATATAATTAAATCGCTTTCGTCAATAGCTAACATCACCTGGTGCAGAACCATTTTGTCTATGGTTTCTATACTGTTAAAAACAATTCCGCCTGTATCTACCAGTTTAAATATTTTCCCATTCCATTCCACATCTTCATATTTACGATCTCTTGTAATTCCCGCTTCAAAATCAACTATGGCAGAACGCTTACGGCATAAGCGATTGAAAAGTGTGGATTTTCCAACATTCGGACGACCCACGATGGAAACGATGTATTTTCTCATTGTTAATTTGGTTTTTTAGTTCTGGAGTGCAGGAGTGCTGGAGTTTGGAATTTCTGAAATCATTAGGATAGCAGTTTGTGTAATTTCCTCAGATAAAACGAATTTTTCTTCTTCAGGCAGTTCTTTAGCTAATTCATAAACATTTGTCGCTAATTGCCTTCCTTTTTTCCATATATCAAGGTTTTTATCTATTTTCATTTCTCTTCTCCTGTGCTTAATTGACTTTTATATTTCCTTTACTTTGAATAATAAAACCAATTTCTGTAGTGCTTCATTTTGTCAACCCTCATCTGCTGCTGCCATTCCTATGGAATTTTTTCTGTTATTTATGATTTATGAATATGGATTTAGGATAAAAAAATCCTGCTCAATCCCTCTATCCAGTTATCTGGGTTCTATTTTCTTCTAAATGAATCCATTATTCCTATAGCGTTTCATACTATATTGGTAACTACCTGATTAAAAGATAGTTACTACTTCTTCCTTAATAGCATTGCTTACCCATTGCTTACCCATTACGGATGGCATTAGTAATGGGTGAGCAATGATAGAGTAATGAGGGTAAGAACCACGATTTTTAAAGCATAAAATTGAACCCGGAAGGTTGATGTCTTTAAAAGTCAGGAGTCATTTGCGCCAACGATACTTTATTCTTTAAGATATCCTTAACGGTGTATATAACTCATCACGACCTTGAGCAATAACTTATTGAAACCAACGCTAAAATAATAAATTAACGATGTCATTAATTCTCACTTCCATAAAAGTTCACAGATAGCTTAAAAGTTATTTAAGAAGTAACGGCTTCTGACTTTAAACTAACGAGGATATCGTTTTTCCGAGAGAAGAAACTGACGGGGACCAAATTTTTCAGTCCCCGTCAATTGAATAGATATTTATTGTAAGATGAGCTTGCGAGTATAATGGTTGGAACCAACTTGAAAATAAAGGAGATAAACTCCCGCGGCTAATTTATTGCCTTTGTTATCTGTTCCATCCCAGTTCTGAGTGATGATTCCTTTAGCACTGCCATTAAACTGACGCACTTGTTCTCCTTTAATATTGAAAATTTTCAGGAGATAGTTTTGAGGATATTCTTTGATGGCAATTTCAATTGTAGTGCAACCGGTGAAAGGATTGGGATAAACATTTTGAATACCGGTAACCAGAGGAGCATTCAAGTTATCTTCGTTAGCGGAAGAAATTTGATAAATTGCGGAAACAACATTACTGGGTAGCCAGTCAGTTTTATATGCCTTAGCTTTAAGCATTGTATCCTGGTTTATATGTATTGGAGCAGTAAAAAGCATTGAATTCTCATTGGGTTCTGTTTCGTCCAGAGTATAACGAATAACTGTTTCCTCAAGAGCACAACTGATAATGACATCTATGGCATTGAGATATGAACCTGCGGGAGGATTAAAAGAAGGAGCTGGAACTGTTCCAGTAATGATATAGGTATTACTTACAATATTACTGGGTATCCAATACTCTTTAAATGCCTTAGCTCTAATTTCGGTAGTGCTGTTCAAATTCAGATGAATAGGATTGGTATAGAGAGCAGAAGTTTCTGTAGGGTCCGTTCCATTTAAAGTGTAACGAATTTGAGCTCCGGAAGTTGCACAAGTGAGAGTTACATTTTGAGCAGTTTGATAGGTTCCTCCCAAGGGTAAAAATGCAGGTGTAGCAACCGTTTGCACATTTCCTGCATAAATATGGAACAGATTATTGGGCCAGGAACCGACTATTCCGTTTACTTCACTGTTTAGAGTAGGAAAAGCATTAACAATTTGTTGAGCACTATAATCCCAAACCTTAAAATAGATAGTTTCACCATTAACTTCTGTGTATATTTGCAGTAGGCAACCGGCAATGCCATTGATAACAGAGATATTACCTTTTCCCCGTAATTGTTCTATACCATCAACAGTTACAAAAGCAGCCAGGAGATCTTCATTAGTGGCAGGAACTCCGGAAATGCCAATTTTAGCCATAACCGTCATACTACTTGTCAGAATTACAGGTTCCAGCCAGGGATCGGTTACAGTTGTTTGTCCTGCTTCTATTTGATACATATTATCAGGGTAACTTCCTACTATACTATTAACTTCAGAAACCAAGGTTTGATTAGCTTCAAAAACTGTCTGGATACTTTCATCCCAAACTTTGAAGGTTATTATTTCGCCATTATTTTCAGTGTAAATCTGAATAAGACATCCGGAAACACCTCCAAACACCTGAATAAATGCTTTGCCCCGTAATTGAAGTGTCCCATTTACATTTACAAAGGCAGCTAAAACATCATTATTAACTGCAGGGCTTCCAGATATACTTACCTGAGCCATAACGGTCATACTGCCGGGTAAAATTTCCGGTTCACCCCAAGGGTCAATAGCTAAAGCTGCTCCTGCGAATAAAGTAAGGAGCAGAAGGGGAATAATTTTGTGAATCATTATCCCTCCTTTTTCTATTTCAGGATCATTAGTTTGATGCTTTGAGTTTTATTTTCTGAATGCATTTTGCATAAATAGACGCCGGAAGCCACTCTTCTGCCATTTTCATCAGTTCCGTTCCAAACAATATTATGCTGTCCGAATTCCAGTTTGTCCTGCAGTAAGGTAGTAATTTTCTGCCCCCGTAAATTGTAAATATCTATTTGAACGGGCTGTTTTTCTTTGCCTACATTGAGGGTAATGGAAGTGGAAACTGAAAAAGGATTGGGATAGGCAGAAACAAGTTCTGTAACAATTTCCGGTATTTGATTCGGAGCTTGGGTTAAAGTATAAAATATTCCATTACCATAGTCACCTGTTGTCTCTCCCGGTTCACTGCTCAAATTGGGTTGTAAATCTATAATTTCTCCACTGTTTTTCCGGATAAGCTTGAATTCAATTGTTTCTCCAGGACTATCGGTAAAGATATTGATATAAGTTCCTAAAATGCTATTGTGTTTTATTAAAGGAGCTAATCCTCTCAATTCTCCCTGAACTAAAGCTGCCAGTTGATCTCCTTCAGAAGCAAAACTACCTAAAGAACATAAGACCGCTTGACTGTTTGTCTTTTGCATCGGTGTTCCCCATTTGGTACAGGAAAGAATATTTTGCGGACTTTGTTCTTCTTTAAGAGGATAAGCATAGAATAGAACACCTGGATTTTGCAATTTAATCCAGTATGCTCTTCCGGGACTTAAAACAGAAAGAGTACTGAAGGGATTATACGGCTCAAAAACGCCTTCCACTCCTTTCACTTGAATATAATTGCCGGTTAAACTTATCAAAGCAGAACTGATATTCAAAGGAATAGGGAGAATATAACCAATTAAACTCCAACCCGCATTCAAATAGATAGGAGCTGTTATATCTATCGGCATTCCGGTTACGGATAATACACAAGGATTGCTTACTTTTACAAATATACCTTTGCCATCCGCTAACTGGGTTAAAGTATTATAAGGATTGCCAGGAATAAATACTCCATCCGGTGACTTGATCATTACAATGTTCGCCATTATATTGGCAAAGATATCCGTAATTGCCATACTGTTTGGATGAACATTGAGCGAAACCATATTCCAGCCCGTATTTAGAGGGATATTTTGCTGCTGAGTTAAAGTTGCATTTAGCCAGAAAAGATTATCAGGCCAGCTGCCAATTACCCCATTTACTTGACTGGAAAGGGTTTCTGTAACATTATAGACCTGATTGGTACTGGCATCCCAGACCTTGAAATACACCGTTTCTCCATTGGTTTCTGTGTAAACCTGCAGCAAGCAACCGGCAATATTATCATTAATCTGAACGGTTTCCTTGCCCCGTAATTGGGGACTTCCATTTACATTAACATAGGCAGCTACTACATCTCCTGCCGAAGCCATTTGTCCGTTAATATGCACTCCAGCCATAACACTCATACTCCCGCTGAGAATAATTGGCTGTCCAAAAGGGTCTTGAGCTTGTCCTTCAGGAGGGAAAACAATTTGCAATTCGGTGAACATCACTTGTCCGCCATCATTTGTATTGCCAACTCCAGGGCTGATAGCATAAGCACCCCAAGTAAAATCGTTGTAAAACATTATGCCTAATTTACCTATTTTTTGGTTACCCTGCATTCCTACATATTTTACTTTGTTGGCAGGATAAACCCACATTGGTTTTAATCCGGCAAATTCAGGTGTTTCAATATTATTCAGTTTTATGGGCTCACTCCAGTGATCTCCGTTATCGGAAGAAACGGAAATCCAGATTTCAGGCGTATTTGCCCAAGCGGAATAATCGGTATCACCATTTGCATTATATTGTTTAGCTCTCCTGCAATTTTGCCAGACAACCGCTAACATTCCGTGTCCGTTGCCTTCAGTTATTTTCATATTATTGCAATGGAAGAACATAGCATTATCATGTGCGGTCTGATCCCAATAGGGGAAATCCCAGCTATCGTAAATTCTGGGGTACCATATACCAGTTCCAGTATCTTGTTCATATTCTGCTTGTCCCCAGGGGGGTTCATTATCCCATGGCTGGTAATATTCATCAAAAGTGTTAGCCGGGTTTTTTTGAGGCCAGATTTCATTTATTCTGAACTGCGAATCTATTGGTTGAGAAGGATCAAAGATCACTTCTTTGGGATATTGCATAGCCGAATAAAAATAGCCATCAGCATTATTCAATCCCCAAAGAGCAGGATAATGAATTCTACCAAGGTCATCCACAATGGCATTCAGATGACCAGAATTTGCAGCCATTACTTTCCAAAAAAGTTCGTTATCTTCATAAGGAATATTATTTGTATCTGTAAAATAACCATTATTATTTGTAGGACTGATATCCGGATTCCAGGAAGGTAAATTGCTCCACTTACTAAGATGAACCCAGGTTCCGGTTCCGTAATTATCACATTTAAAAACATCTAAATCCGGCTCAAGGATATCAGTTGAACCATCAGCTTCCTTAGCAAAATGAAATCCCGCATAATAGAGATTTCCTATATTATCACAGGTAATGGCAAAAAAAGGACGACGCCATTGAATATCTATATTCCATTGGTCCAATTCCGGAATGGAAGTATAATTCCAAAAAAGAGGATAACCCATCTCAATGTCATTTCCGTTGAAATCTGCCCAAGCAATTCTGGGATTTTCGGAGGGACCGTAACTGTGAGTTACAGAGTTTTTGGCAACTACATAAATTCGTCTTTTGCCAGCAAAGGGAGAAGGTCCGATAACTGCTGTGGGCCATATAAATTCGTTGTCAGTTGTACCTGAGACCGTTATAGGATTATCAATAAGCGTTATATAGTCGTTAAACAGTCCGAAAATACCTTCATAAAAAGCATCAGATGTAAGCTGAACCTCCAGTTGTGTATCGGCATCAGTATTACAATGCCAGGCATAGAAAGGTTTTCCGGAAACAGGGTCTACCGCTACAGTAGGATATCCTTCATTATTTGTTACATTTGTAATTTCAATATTAAAGATAACATCCATATCAGCATTAAGATAAGCGTAAAATATACGACGAGTTCCTGTAGCAGTTCGCCTGGCATGATAAGTTAAAAAATAACCGCCACCACCAGTAACATTATCCGGAATCACCTGAACTGGCATTCCGTTGTAACCTCCTATCATATAGTCGTAATAAGAAGTAAGTAAAGAAATAGGAGTTCGGGTGAAAGTAAATTGGGGAACTGTCCTGTTGCTGGATAGCGGAACACTTTTAAATTCAATTTTCTGCTCTTTCAAATTGGAAAGAGGAACCATCTCCTGTGCCAGTAGCACAGAGGAAAGCATTAAGATACATACGGATAGGATTAAAATTCGGATTTTCATTTTTCCTCCTGGAAAAATCTTCATTTAGTAAGTAATAATTTAATTTGTTTACGATATCCGGGTGTGCTCATTTCAGCAAAATAGACCCCGGAAGAAACGGTAGTTCCGTGGTCATTCAAACCGTCCCAGATAATTTTATACTCACCGCAAGGGAAATTTTCCTGCACCAGACAGCGAACCTTTTGACCTTTTATGTTATAACTTGCTTTTTGTGCTTTTTTGCACCAGGTAAGAAACGCTCATCATAGTAGAACTAACTGATTTGAATGCGGAATAAATATTAAAAATGATCATTGTTCCTCTCAACTATGAAATATATCTATTGTTTTCATCTATATAAAATCAAAATGAAAGTAATTTGTTTCAGTTGCATTTGAAGATGGAAACGATTTTTTTTCTTCTTTCATATTCCTCATTATATCTCCTTAATTGCAATTAGAAATCATTCCTTGCAGGCAGAATTTTTAATTTCTTCAATTCACTGAATATAATATAAACCAATTCTCTGAGTTGCCAACCCATTTTTTACTAACTGTATTTTTTAGGTTAATATAGCTATTCTACAGTTCTATTTGCCAAAATTGTTAAATTGCTTATTTTGTCTTATAAGCTTTGACATTAGAGGAGGAAAAAATTATGAATAAGGCATTTTGCGAAAAGCTTTCTCATCTTAGTATTGAGGGAACTGCTGAAGAAATAGTGCATCGTTTTATAGAGCATCTCAAATTTGATTTGGGCAAAGACGAATTTTCAGCAACTCCTTATGATTGTTATGTTAGTTTTGCCTCGGCAGTTAAGGATATTCTGATGGATCGTTGGCTCATAACTCAACCCCAGGAATATGCTCTGCAACGGAAAAGGGTTTATTATTTATCGCTGGAATATTTAATTGGTCGCTCTTTAGGCAATGCCATTCTCAATCTTGATATTCAAAAGCAAAGCATTAAAGCACTTACCGAAAACGGATTTGATCTTTCTTTGCTTAGCGAATTGGAATGGGATGCCGGTTTGGGAAATGGAGGTTTGGGTCGTCTTGCTGCCTGTTTTTTAGATTCTATGGCAACTTTGAAAATTCCTGCTTATGGCTATGGTATCCGTTATGAATATGGTATTTTCTTTCAACATATTATTAATGGTGAACAAGTTGAAACACCCGATAACTGGTTGCGTTATGGTTCTGTTTGGGAAATTGCGCGTCCTGCTCGTCTTTTTCCTGTTTATTTTGGTGGCATAGTGAAAGAAGAAATTCTTGAAGATGGCAGTAAAAAAATGCGTTGGATTCCTGAAGAAACGGTAATGGCTATGGCTTATGACTATTTAGTGCCTGGGTTTCAAAACAACTATGTGAATACCTTACGCTTATGGAGCGCTAAAAGTACGCGTGAATTTAATTTGGCATATTTTAATGAAGGTGATTATATGCAAGCAGTGGCAGACAAGAATCATAGCGAAATGATTGCCAAAGTGCTCTATCCTAATGATAACAAAATGCAGGGTAAGGAATTACGGTTTAGGCAGGAGTATTTTTTTGTCAGCGCTACTTTGCAGGATATTTTACGCCGGTTTCTAAAAAAGGAAAGTGACTTGCGTAAACTTCCTGAAAAAGCTGCCATTCAGCTTAATGATACTCATCCTGCTATTGCTGTTGCTGAATTGATGAGAATTTTAGTGGATGAAAGAAACCTGCCCTGGGAAATTGCCTGGGAAATTACTCAAAAATGTATAGCTTTTACGAATCATACAATTTTGCCTGAAGCGCTGGAAAAATGGCAGGTTCTTCTCTTTGAAAAGTTATTGCCGCGTCACCTGCAGATTATTTATGAAATTAATCACTGCTTTCTTTCTTCTTTAAGAGCTACAGGTTTATACGATGACGATTTTATTAGTCGGGTTTCCTTGATTGAAGAAGAACCCGTAAAAAGCATTCGTATGGCAAATTTGGCTATAGTTGGTTCGCATAGTGTAAACGGTGTTTCGGAACTGCATACGGAGATTTTGAAACATCTGATTTTTAAGGATTTTTATGCTCTCTGGCAAGATAAATTTAACAGTAAAACCAATGGTATAACACCTCGCAGATGGTTAATGCTATGCAATCCGCGTTTAAGTGAATTGATTACTCAGGCAATCGGCTCTGCCTGGAAAACAGACCTTAAAGAACTTGCCAAATTGAATAAATATAAGAATGATAGTACCTTTTTGGAAGACCTGGGAGAAGTTAAAAGGCAAAATAAACTGGAATTCTGCAAGTATTACGAAGACCTGCATAAACGCAAGCTGAATCCCGAATCCATCTTTGACTTTCAGGCAAAACGCATTCATGAATATAAACGCCAGCACTTGAATGCCTTGGGTATTATCCATCTCATAAATCAAATTCGGGATGGAAAAACCCCTTATCCTCAAAGTTTCTTCTTTGCGGGAAAAGCGGCTCCTGGCTACTTTATTGCCAAATTGATTATTCGTTTTATTTGTGCCTTAAGTGATTATATAGAAAAGGATAAAGAGCTTTCCCGTTACTTAAGTGTTATCTTTTTACCCAATTATCGCGTAACTTTGGCAGAAAGAATTATGCCCCCGGCAGAAATTTCCCGTCAAATTTCTCTTGCTGGAACTGAAGCTTCCGGAACAGGAAATATGAAATTTGCTCTCAATGGAGCTCTTACTATTGGAACTTTGGATGGTGCCAATATAGAAATTCGGGAAGCAGTCGGAGAAGAAAATTTCTTCCTCTTCGGAATGACCGCTGCCGAAGTGAAAAATTTAAAAGAAAGCGGTTACCACCCTTACGAAATGATGCGTCAAAATGAAGATCTTAAACGCATTTTTGATTTTATTGAGTCCGATATACTGAATCCTTTAAATCCCGGACTTTTTACTCCCTTAACGGATTTGCTTCTATATCAGGGAGATAAATATTGTCTAATTGCTGATCTGCCTGATTTTATAAGAGTTAATACTGAAGCCGTAAAGGTCTATCAAGATAAACAACAATGGAATAGAATGTCTTTAGCCAATATTGCCAATATGGGAAAATTTTCTTCCGATGAAACGATAAAAGGATATGCAAAAGATATTTGGGGAGTTTGAAATGAAAATAGCACGCGGATTTCGCGGATTTTATTTGACACTAGGTATAATTGAACATAAATAAAGGGATTTATAATATATTCGTTACTATAGAAGTATATTCATTCTTCCTTTTTACCCGAATGCTATGCCTACAATAGCTGCTCCGATAAGCAAATAGAAAGGATTGAGCTTAAATTTCCAGCTCGCTATAAAAGATGCAGTAAATACCAAAACGGAGAAAAGATCACGAAAAGCATCTCCTGCAACCATTATAAAAGCGGCGGCAATTAATCCCAAGGATAACAAACGCAGTTTCTGAAAAATATTCTTGAACCAGGGTTGATTTTTAAGCTTGATATAGGTTAACGTTATGAAAGTCATAATAATCAGCGAAGGGGAAATAACTCCTAAAGTAGAAAGAACAGAACCTACAAAACCTCCTTTTTGATAACCGATGAAAGTAGCTGCATTGATAGCTATAGGTCCCGGTGTCATTTGTGAAATAGCTACAATATCCATAAACTGGGAATGGGTAATCCAGGCATTTTTTAATACTACTTCTTGATTTATCATTGCCAAAATGGCATATCCGCCACCAAAACTGAAAAGCCCAATCTTGAAAAAAGTCAGGAACAGCTGAAAATAAATCATAATTTTTGCTTTTTTAATCCCTGATAAACAGCAAAGGCAATAGTGATTAGAATCAAATAAACAGGACTTATCCTGAAAAAACCAACTAAAATAGCAACGCTAAGAGGAAACCAAAAATTGGATAGAGCTAATCCGCTTTGTCTGCTCATTTGAATTAAGGGAACCGCTATTAAAGCTACAACTGCAGGACGCAAGGAATGAAATGCCTTTTGAATTAAAGTAATTTCGGCAAACTGTTGAAACAGCATAGCAATAATAAGAATAATGATAAAAGACGGCAGAATTGTAGCTAAAACAGCAATTGCCATTCCTTTACCTTTTGCCAGATGGTAGCCAATATAAATACTTAAGTTGATGGCTATAGGTCCCGGACAGCTTTGTGCCGCAGAAAGTCCATCCCAAAATTCATCTTCGGTAAGCCAGTTATTTTTTTGGCAGACCTCTCTTTTAATTAAAGGAATCATTGCATAAGCACCGCCAATGGTAAAAGCGCCTATTTTGAAGAAAGTGAAGAATATTTTAAGAAGCATCTTCAATGTTTACTGATATAATCCTGCACTAAAGCCACAAGTTCATTTACTAAAAATGCCTCTGGAACTTTTTTCAAGACCTTGCCTTCTGCAAAAAGCAATCCTTCTTTGATGCCTCCTGCAATGCCAAAATCTGCCTCTTTTGCTTCTCCGGGTCCGTTTACAGCACAACCCATAACAGCAATAGTTAAAGGATAGTTGTTATAGGGCTCAAGTGCTTTTTCCACTTCGTTAGCTAATTTAATCAGGTCTATTCTTGTTCGTCCGCAGGTAGGACAGGATATAATATTTAATCCTTTGCGTAAACCCAAAGAGGTCAATATTTCTTTGGCAACTTTCACTTCCTGAACCGGCTTATCCGTTAAAGAAACCCTTATCGTATCTCCAATCCCTTCATCTAAAAGGATTCCTAAAGCAATGGAACTTTTTATGGAACCCCGAAAAACAGTTCCTGCTTCGGTAATTCCAAGATGTAACGGATAATCACAAACACTGCTTAAAAGGCGGTAACTTTCCAATGTTAAAGGAATTGAGGATGCCTTCACGGAAACCTTAATCTCATAGTAAGAAAGCTCTTCCAAAATTCTTATATGCCGTAAAGCCGATTCCACCATTGCCTTAGCGCTAACTCCATATTTTTGCAGTAAATCCTTAGGTAGAGAACCACTATTTACTCCAATGCGAATAGGAACTTTTCGTTCTTTTGCTGAAGCAACCAATGCTTTCACACCTTCAATTTTTCCTATATTTCCAGGATTGATACGCAGTCCGTCAATACCATTTTCCATAGCTGCAAGGGCTAAACGGTAATTAAAATGAATATCTGCTACTAAAGGAGCTTGGGCAATTTTTTTCAGGTCTTTAATTGCCTTGGCATCATCTAAATCCATTACTGCACAACGGATTATGTCACAACCAACGGATTCCAGTTCCTGAATTTGTTGAATGGCATTTTCCCGGTCGGAGGTTTTCACTGAAAGCATTGATTGAATGCTTACAGGTGCACCTCCACCTATAGGGATATTTCCTAATTGAATACGCCTTGTATTTTTACGCTTGATTTCCTGCATCTTGTTCTCACCTTGTTTGTTACTGCTATTTTAAATAATTAGAAGGTTTTGGGTATATAAATGTTCATTTTGAGGGATTAAAAAAGGGTGCAGTTGCAACTTGTTAACAAAATCCGCAAGTAACTGCAAAGCTGGATATTCTGTATAAAAATGCCCCGCATCAATAAGAGGAATTTTGCTTTCCAGAAAGCTGTGATAGGAAATATCTCCGGTAATTAAAACATCGGCACTATTTTGAGCGGCTGAAATCAGAGAACTGCCACTACCTCCACAAATAGCTATCCTGTTAATATTTTTATGCAGGTCAAAACTGGCTGTCCAAAGTTTAACCTGAGGACAATTTAAGCGTTCTTTAACTAAAATAGCCAAGTCCTGAAGATTTATTTCAGCGTTGTATTTGCAAATCAAACCCAATCCATAAGCCGGATTGGGATTAGCAACCTCATAATGATAAATCAACGGTGTTTCATAAGGATGATTTTGACGAATTGCATTTAAGACATCATTTAAATGAAAGCTTTCACAGCAGAATTGAAGACAGGTTTCCGCAATATGACCTTCAATACCGCTATCTTTATAGGGTTTGGCATTTTCCGAAGCTTTGTAATAACCTTCGGATTCCTGTTTATTGGCACAATTGTAATAGTTTCCTATTTTTCCGGCACCTGCACTCCAAGCTGAATGCATTATTTTTTCCGCATCTTCAAGAGGGCAATAAACCACTATAATATAGTTAGTTGCTCCAGTTTCAGAACTTAAAAAACCAATAACTTCCAAACCGAGTTTTTGGGCTAAACTATGATTTACACTTTTTTCCGCAACATCCAGGTTGGTATGTAGGGAAATTACGGAAAGGTTATTTTTGATGATTTCCAAATAAAGAGGATTTGTTATATTTTTAAGCTGTTGGAAAATTAAAGGATGATGGCTTAAAATCAATTGACATTCGTTTTCTAATGCTTTTTGAACAGCTGTTGAGGTTACATCCAAAGTTATGTAAACATTTTCCACTTCACTGTTTAAGTCACCTATCTGTAAACCAGAATTATCCCAGGAAAGAGCTAATCCCAAAGGAGCAAATTCTTCTATCTGTTTCATTATCTCACTTATTTTCATAATGATACCTCATCTTACTGATGCAAAAACAGGTAAAATAAAATGCTTATCCCGTCAAGCAGTATCTGTTTATTATAATTCTGAGAAAAGAGGAAAAGAGGGTTTTTTACAAAGAGATAAAGAGAAAAAGAGAGGATTTTTTATAAAGAGGTAAAGAGGAAAAGAGGGTTTTTTACAAAAGGGAAAAGAGGTTTTTTTACAAAGAGATAAAGAGAAAAAGAGAGGATTTTTTGCAAAGAGAAAAAGAGAGGATTTGGAAGTGAAAAGTCAGAAGTTGTAGCCGGAGGACTCAGTTCCTTGACAAGAAAAAAGGTTCCTGATTTTGTGTAGCTTCAGCGAGCTCCGACTACACAAAATGTGGAACTTTAGCGAGCTCCGACTACATAATTCAGGGTTTGTAATAAAATTATCTCCTTGTTTCACCTTTTCACTTTTTCACCTTTCCACTATTCCACTTATCCACCTTTCCACTTTTTCACCTTTCACCTTTCTCCATTTTGATTTTTTGCACAATTCCTTCACCGCAATTTTGGCAGATTTCAAAAGCGGAACGATTATTTAAAATTGCCTTCCGCATTTTTTGCATCTTTTCTCCACACCAAAGTTCAGAAAAACTGTGCTCTTGAATATTGCCGATTTTTATGCTACCATTTTTATCGTAGCAGCAGATATTCATTTCCCCGTCCCAATTGATAACCGGTTGTGTCCATAAACGTATGCAGCGATTTTTCAGTTTGGTTTTCAGAGTAAATTTATTGCCCTGTTGGAAATAGCGACTGTATTTATGATCGGAAGGTAAAAAAGCAAGGTCATCAGAACTGTATATTTGAGCCGTTTTGAATTCCAGTTTATCAATTTTCAGTTTTCTCGCCAAGTGTTTAACTTCTTCAATCTCATTTTCGTTATGTTTCATAATCAAAAACTGCCAAACGATATATGGCTTGTTGCTATGCAATTTTTCTTTCTGGTGAACCAGTTCCTGCATATTTTTCAGCACGAGATCAAAGTTTCCGTTTATCCGATATTTATTATAGGTCTCTGCTGTAATTCCATCCATTGAAATAATAATTTTATGCAAACCGCTTTTCACAATGCGTTCAATATCTAATTCCAAGCTGGCATTAGTTGAGGTCATAGTGTAAAAATTTTGTTTAGAGGCATATTCCAGCATTGCATAAAAATCGGGATTCAGAAAGGGTTCGCCTTGACTCCATAAAATCAGCATTCCAATTTTATTTTGAACTTCCCTACAGATTTTTTTAAATAGCGGTAAAGACATCATTCCCCTGGGACGAAGCAATTTTCCATTGCCGGTTAAACATAAAGGACAGTGTAAATTACAAATATTTGTTGGTTCCAGCATTAAGGCAGGTGGATAAAAATGCACCAGCGGTTTATGGGTTATCAGTGATAAACCGTATTCACAAACAATTCCACAGGTTTGCCATAAACGCTGTTTATACAAAAATGCCTTTGCCAAGTTAAGATAATCCGTATTCATAAAAATAGCTATTTGATAATATGCTTAGCTTTGGCTATTTTCTCATTTATGACTATTACCGAAGTTGGAGGAAGGTTCCATATTTTAAAAAATGAAGATAGAGATTTATTTAAGGAATCCTGTATGGGAAGTAACCATTCTTCTTTGTGTCCATAAATTACTAAAACAAATAAGCATTTAAAGTTTGATACCTCTATTTTTTCTAACCTTTCTGGCAGAACTTCATAATGGGAAGGGAACCTTTTTAAAATTAAAGCTAAGGTAAGAGAAAAAGTATTAACAAATTTTTCATAAATGCTTCTGATAAAGGTATCATAATCTTCATTATTCTGCGGTTGTGGAGAGCTTGATTTGGCTTCAATAATATTTATATTCTGGGATGATTTCTCCAAAACAAATTCGGCAATTTTTACATTATTACCTATCTCTTTATATACCCTGCTTTGCTCTATCAGAAAAACGGCTTCTTTATCATAAGGTCCAAATTTCATATTTGATTCTTCAATTATTATTTTATTCATTTCAGCACCAGATCAACTTCTTCCTTATATAATTTAATGGTCTCATTCACTATTGAATTATCAGGCATTCCATTCCTCAAATCATCATAAACCCATTTATTATCTTCATAAGAAGCAATAGGTATGTTTAGTTTCTTTTCCTGAGCGATTAGATAGAGTTTTTTAACAACAAAATATGAATGTGTTGCCATAAAAAACTGCATTCCCAGTTCAGCTAAATCACTGATTATTTCTAAAAATAGAGAAACTGCGGAAGGGTGTAAGGCAGCTTCCGGTTCATCAATAAAAACTGTTGATTGAGGGGTTAAGTATCTATTCCCCAATAAAGTGTCTAAAATGCCTATTTTCTTTATACCCTCAGCCGTTACACCAATAGGGTATCTAACATTCCCTTTTTTATATTGCCATACCTGGGAATCAGTATCAAACTTTATTTTCCCTTGGATTATTTCTCCAAGTTTTTTTCTTGATTTTGCAATAATTTGATATGTCTTTCCTTTTATGCGGGGAATGCTTAGAGCTCTAACTAAATCAACATAAGTTTCATCAAACCCAAAAGTTTTGTATTGGTCATAATATTGTATGATATTTTGATAGATAGATAAAACTTCCTTAGCAGGTAGAAAAATAGAATCACTTTTTTGAGGATATATGTAGTTTTCAAGGGATAATATTTTCTTAGTGGTATCCTTACCAAAAGTATAGCTGAGATCTTTATTACCAACCGAAAATTCAAAGGAAAGCGGATCGGGTTGACCTTTTGTAACAATATCCCCGATTTTGGGAACTTGAAAAGTCCAGTATAATTTATCTGCCAAAATTTCCGCTAAAGACCTGTTCTCATTACCTCTTTTATATCCCTCCAGGGATTTGATAGCAGTGTATAATGCTTTTAAATAAAATGTCTTACCTGAAGAATTGGCTCCAATAATAACATTGATCTTTCCCAAATTTTCCCATTTAGTATCAACCAAAGGACCAAAGTTTTGCATTACTACTGATTTTATCATAGCTTATCTCCTAATTTAATTTATAACACTGAATTTATTTAGTTGAGTCCTAAATGTTGGTGTAAATTCCAACTCGTTGTTTCTCAGGTTCTTTGAGTACATTCTAACTATCATCATTACTCACAATCTATATTAGGCCAAGCGACCAATTGCATTCTTTTCATCTTATAAATCCAAGTCAAGTTCTTTTTCAAAACAAGCTACCTTGCTGCGTTGCCTCAAATGATATAGCCCTTTTCTGGTTTTCTCTGATTCTTTCTATTAGCTCCGAAAGATAAAGTTTCCCGCTTATCCAGTCCTCTGAAAAGCTATGCAGGATCGCACCAAACAGCCGCAGGCAACTCTTTTCATCCAGGAAGATCCTGAAACATTTCTCTCTGAGCTTGAGCTCTTCATTTAAGCGCTCCAGTGAGTTGGTGCATTTGATTCTACTTCCGCTCTTTCATCTTTCTTTCTATTCGGTTGAGTTATGATCTTCTCCTTGTCTTTTAGTTTTGTTGAAACCATCAAAACAAAGTGCGGGATCCGGCTCAACCTTTTTCTTCATCAGGCGCACCTTATTTACACCAACCTTTGAGACACTACCTGTATAATTCTTTGTAATATTGTCTTATCCATTGATAATAAAACAATTAGCCATATTTCTTGTCGTTATTGTGTTAGAATGCATAATTGCTTGTTATATAGACGATTAAGTAACGACTCCGTAACACTTCCGTAACACTTCCCTTGTCTCGTTAGGGAATCGTTACTTGGTTGTTACTTTGTTGTAAGAAGTAACACAAAGATAAAAACAAGCCAAAGTAAGGCAGGAGTTATCTGCGGTTTGATAACTTTCTCTGGAGCAGTAAATTCTATAGTGTTTAAACCATATTATGCAGTTGAGAAAAAAAGGATTGACAATTTCCAATTTGCCAAAGAGTTATAAAATTATCTCTGGTCGTTATGAGTCCTCATCGCTACATTAATTAGTGACAATGTACAAAGTTATACAAGCGATAATGACTCCTGAATTAATTCATTCTTAATTCTCCATTCAAACGAGTGGCTTCCGCCATCATCGCTATCATTGTTTAGGGACAGCCCCAGCGAAAAAAATAACTTGCCAATTTTATAAAGTTGAAAAAGAGTGAAATACTAATATAAGTTAGAAAAAGGAAGAAGTTATCAGGAATTAATATCCTGCTATGGTAAAATGATGATAGCAAAGAGGATAGCAAAAGATGGCGCTAAGTGCTTTTCGGCATAACTTTTAAAGTGCTGAAATTTATGGGGCAAAGCGGAATTTGCCACTTTCTTTTCAGAAAAAGCAAAGAGATGCATAAATGACTAAGAGATTTTTAGTTACGCTTATTTTACTGACGGCAGTATTTTGTTCTGCTCTGGAGGTTACTTATATTGATTGGCAGAATTACGGTTCAGCGGCTACAAGAATCGTAATAGGTCTTTATGGCACAGGGGATTATAAAGTTGATAAAAGTAATGACTTTGTAGAAATAAAGTTAGATAATGCCGATGTCAGTAAAGTAGATATTTCCAATTCTGCTGAGGGTTTGATAAAAAGTATAGAACAATTTGGGGATAAAATAGTTATCTCTACTTTCTGTCCATACTGTTTGGAACAGATGGAATTGGATGCACCCCGGCGTTTAGTTTTGGATCTTATTGTTGCTCAACCGGATAAACAACAAAAAATAGAGCTTGCGGATTTCTATACCTCTGTGGGAAAATTGAATAGCGCTGATAAAATTTACTCCGAACTTCACCGTAATTATCCAAGTGATTATGAGATATTGTATAAATGGGCTTGTTTATTAAAACAAAGAGGTAGCGGTCGGCTAAAGGAAGTAGTGGGGAAAATTCCTGAAAAATCCGAGTATTATTCTTTAGCGCAACAAATGCTAAAGGGGACTGAGAAAAAAGATTCAGCCCAATTATGTTCCCCGCAGAAAGCTCAAAATGCCTGCAAAATAAGTTCCGTTGAAGAAAAAACAACGACCGACTCCCTATATATTATGCCCAAAACTCAGCAGGATAAGAAGCAGACAACTAAACCCGCTAAAGTTAAAAAATTATATGGCAGAAAATGGATTAGCAGAATTATGCTGTTAATCATCCTGATGTTGCTGTTAATTTTAATATATCATTTCATTGCAAGCATTAGCAGAAAGAAAAGGAAAACAACACTGAACATCAATATTGAACCCGAAAATAAAGAAGATATTCACCCCGAGGAAAATAATACCCTCTGTCTTATGGTTCGTCGTTTGCTTGATTTTGGCTGGACAAATAGTGAAATTGCTAAAGAATTAAAAATATCCGAGGAGGAAGTGGAACGCCTGGTGCAATTGTGTAATCAGGATGAATCCCAATAAAATATGGCTAAGAAAATATGTTTGGCTATCCTGTTACTTTTTTGTTCATTATTACCTGCTTTGCGTTTGATACCGGATTCTGCCTTTGCTCCGGACATTCAGCAAGGGTTAAAACCCAGTTTATTAAGTTATCCCCAACGCGCTAAAGAAGATAGTATCTCTATTTATAATAATGGATTATACCTTCCTTTTGTCTCGCGTTCCAGCGTAGGTGACGCTGTTCTTGATATTTGTCGTTTGGGAAATACCAATTATTCTATATTGAGTTATCAAAGTCCTGATTATAAATTGCGAGGGGAACTGAATTTTATTGGGGGTTTGGAACCTGTAAAAAAGGATGAAAGTTACAGCTTTCTCTATAGAGGTTGGCAGTTGAAATCGCAATATGGAAAACACATAGAAATGAATACTAAATGGTGGAACGGAATTTTTTTAGGTAATCAAAACGCAGCAAGAACTTCCTGGCTGGTGGATGGTTACTGCAATACCACCGATGAAAAACTGAACATTGATAATCTTAGCGGAGATATCAGCTACAATGCCAAGAACTTAACTGTGGCTTTAGGACGAGGAAAATTTCCCGTAGGCAATTCTATTAGCGGAAGTATCATTTTGAATGATGGGGTGAATGATTACGGTTATATTTTGGCAGAAGGCAGAGCAGGCATTTTTAGTATCTCTTTTTTACACGCATCTTTAATGGCAGATAGCACTTACAATATATATAATGACCATTTTTACAACAACAAAAATTATCCCGATAAGTATCTGGCATTGCATCAATTCGGTTTTCATCCTTGTTCTAATTTGCATCTTTTCCTTGGTGAAGAAATCATCTATGGCAATCGTTCACCGGAAATTAGCTACTTTTTACCTAATGCTTTCTGGCGAGCAATTGAGCATAACCTTTGGGATAGAGATAATGTAATGATTTTTGCCGGAGGTTCTTATCGTCCTGTTCAACCGTTATTTCTTTATGCACAAGTTCTTATAGATGAATTTAGTTCCAGCAAACTTTTCAGTGATTGGTGGGGAAATAAATATGCTTTACAGGGTGGAATGCGTTGGAATGTTCCTTTTTCTTTACCGGAAAGTCCTTCTGCAGATATAACAACAGAAATTACAGCTGTCCGTCCTTTCACTTATACGCACTATTTGAATCATACGATGTTTTCTACTGATGGCAGACCTCTGGGCTATCCTAAAGGTTCCAATTTGGTAGATGTTTCTTGTCTTTTGCGTTTGCCATATAAAGATATTTTTCTTTGGCAGGGAGGCGTATCTTATTGCAAACAGGGAAGTTTTGGCAGTGACTGGAGGCAAAATTATCATAATGTTTTTAATACAGCGGAAGAAATTGATGAAGGCACGGCGGATTGGTTTCAAGGAACAAAGACAGAAACTATTACCTTGAAAAGTAATGTCCTTATAGATATTTTTGCTCATCACCGTCTCCTTTTTGGTTTTGAAACTTCTCACCTTGATGACTGGCAAAATACCTTCTATTCTGCTTGGCAGTTTATTTATTAAGGGTTCAAAAATGAGAGTAGTTGATCGGCTTGAATTCCCGAAGCGGTATAAACCGAAACAGTTTATCCTGATTATTGTTATTGTTCTTGTTATTCTGGGGATTTTCATTCAACGCTCCGGTGTAAGAAGAAATGCGTCCCGAATTCAAATCAGCGATGTCCGCATCTCCAATTTCGGCACTCAATTTATAGAACTGGAATACACTCTTGCCAATACCGGTAAAAGAGACCAGGAAATTGCATTAATGGCAAGGGTTTGGGATGTGGAAGGCGAAGAAATTGCCAGCGCTTTATTTAGTGTGAAAGTGAAGGCAAATAGTATAAGCAAACGGACTAAAATGCTGGATAAACTAAATCGAGCTTTACAAGAAGGGGAAAGACCTTATAAAGTGGAAATAGCGCTCTATACAAGACATATACCTTAACCTGGAAGAACGACATTTTCGTAGTTCACTGCCGCAATATCTTTTACGCTACTTACAAATGAATTTGGCATTGAAAACGCGTGATATTAGGAAGGAAGAATGAATATCAAATGGCAGTTAGGATAAATTTTTGTTTATAAGGGAAGGATAAAAAATTATAAATCTGTGTCATCTATGAAATCTGTGAGAGAATAATTTATCGTCGTCATTAGTCATAAGCGCCAATGAAGATATTGTAAGAGATAAAATTGGGAAAGCGCTAATGACTCCTGACTTAAATAAAAAATCCTGAAGATGGAGATAAAATGTAAATGGAGGCAAACAGAAAAGCACCTGCTCCTTTTCTCTTGCCGGTTTTGTTTTGGACTATCGGTATCATCCTGGCAAAATGTTTCCTGCCGGGAATATATTTTCAATTAATTGTAGCCGGTGGATTAACAATTGTTGCTATCTTTATGCGTAAGATACGCCAAATTTTGCTGCTGTTACTTTTTTTGTTTTTAGGTATGTTACGCTTTTCTTTATGCCAACAGGAAAGTTCTCAACTAGAGATATTATTACAGGAAAAAGAACACCTTCAGCAGGAAATAACTTTTAATGTTACAAGGGTCTTTTCAGTGGAGGAAAAGCGTTATGCCATAGAGCTTGATTCCCTTGCCTCTTATCCTCTACAAGAAAAAATTATCCTATCTACCAATGAAAGCTTAATCCCAGGCAGAACTTATCGTTTATTAGCGGAAATTTATCCCTTAACCCGCGATCCTATTTTGGATATTTATCCTAATCGTTATTCTGCAGTTGCTTATCAATTGGGCAAAGCACAGGAATTTCCCAACCTAAAAGTTAGCGCTATAATTGGCAGATTGCGTTATGAACTGCTAAGTTCACTGGAAGCTAAATTGGGAGAAGATGCGGATTGGGCAAAAGCATTGCTTTTTGGTGAATCGGGATTAAAGCAGGAATACATTACTCAGCTTACCGGAGCAGGAATTATACATTTAATAGTTGTAAGCGGAATGCATATCTGGTTTATTTATTTGATTATGGTTTCGCTGTTAAGGATGTTTTTTAAAAGGGAAATAGCGGAGTTTCTTTTTCTACCGTTAATTTTACTTTATGCAGCACTCAATAACTGGTCTCCTTCTGTAACTCGTTCTATTATTATGATTTCAGTAGGTATTTTAGCTCGCTGGCTGCAAAGTCCTGTTTCGGGAGCTCAAACATTGGCGTTATCTTTGTTTATTATAACTCTCTTAAGTCCTTTGCAGTTGTTTAATATAGGACTTCAGCTTTCCTTTGTTTCGGTGCTGGTTATTTTTTACGGATTGCCCAATTTTCGGTTATTTTCCCGGGATAAAATATTGAACAATCCCTTTTATAAAGTGCTTAATGATTTACAAGATGGTATTTTACTTTCGGCGCTTATTTCCATAGCAATAACTCCTTTCACTCTCTATTATTTTGGGACTGCATCTCTAAATGGTATAATTGGCAATACATTAGGTATTCCCCTTAGCGGAATATTGCTCCCGCTATCTTTTTTAGTGCTGATAACTCCTCAGAGCTGGTATTTAACAAAAATATTTGTTATAGTTTATAGAGCAGTTAATATTTTATGGATACGCTGGATGCAGTTTTGTTACAACTTGCCTTTTTCCCTTTCTGCCAATTACTTATCTCTGTTTCAAGCAATAGCTTTGGCAGTTATAATTCTGTGGGGTTTTTTCCTTATTCGCGGTAAATTCAAATTTGCTTTGCAAGCCGTAATTCCTATGTCTCTGTTGGTTACCGGTTTTATGCTGATTCCTACTTGGCAAAAACCTGAGGCAAGTGTTTATATTTTTAATTGCGGTGTAGGTGATTGCACTCTAATTCGTTTGGCAAATGGTGAAACAATGCTGATTGATACAGGTGGCACAAAAAAGAAAGGGTTTGCGGAAAATATTTTAACTAAAAGTGATTATTCCGAAGAAAGTTGGTTAAATAAGAATTTACTTCCTTGGCTGGGCAAAAAAGGCATCACCAAAATTGACTATCTTGTTCTTACGCATTTACATAGCGATCATTGTGGAGGTTTGATAACACTGCTGAATCATAAAAAAATAAAGCATATTTTTGTCAGCGATGAAAGCACCAAACAAGAGCTCTGGAACTATGCATCTAAACAGAAATATTTTGGAACAGCTCAAATACATACAGTTACTGATACCTGTTCATTCTTTTTAGGCAAGGCAAAATTGAAATTCCTGCATCCGGATAAATCCTATCATCCTTTAAACGAGAATAACTCTTCTCTGGTTTGCCGTTTGGATACAAAAAAGGAACGCCTTCTTTTTACAGGGGATATTGAAGCCGAAGCTGAAAATTATCTGGTAGATAACTATGCGCAAGAACTGAAAGCGGACTTTTTAAAAATCCCACATCATGGTTCCCGCAATTCCAGTTCGTCCGAATTTTTACAGGCAGTTAACCCTCAAGAAGTTTGGATAACTGCCTCCAGCAGAAATATTTATCACTTTCCTCATCCCGAAACAATAAAGCGCTTACAAAAACAGCAAACCAAAATCCTCATCACGGGAAACGGAACTATCAGAAAAATGATTGACAGCAGAAGTAACTAATATAAAATGCATTTATAAGGATGAAATAATGCAAAAAAATGTGAAAGAAGCGCTGTTATTAGATAAACTTTTTGCCTTGCTGGAAACCAATGGCGAAGTTATGGAAAGCGTTAAACACCAAAAACTGAATAAAAAGCACTACAGCTTTGAGGAATTGAAAACTCAAAACCGGAATACAGAAAATTTATTAAAGGCAATCAAAGAAAGTAGAGCATTGGAAGCAAGGTTAGAAAGTATTTTTAGTGAACTTTCCCTTTTGCCCATAAAGCATTTAAAGACCACCGAGCGTTTGGAACTAAATGAACTTTTTGAGATAAAATCATTCCTTTTCAGTTATTTGCATTTGCAGGAAATATTACAGGAACATAAACTTAATCACCAACATCCGTTACCGGATATGCAAAAAATGTTTTCCCTGCTTGATCCCGAAGGCAATAAACTTCCTACCTTTCGGATTTATCCTTCCTATTCTTCTGTCTTAAAAAAGCTTACCCAAAAGCAGTTTGCTATAGCCAAACGCTTGAAAGAAGCTCGGAAACGGGATTTGGAAAAGGCAAAACAGGAATTGGGTATGCCTACTTTGAAAGAGGAATTTACTCTTTCCCGCAATCGTAAAGAACAACTGGAGGCAATTTTTGCATCCAAATATTTTATTGTGGTCTCGGAAGGGTTGGCAAATTATAATTTCCGCCTGGCTGATTCTAAAGAAACTGCTGATTTGAAAGCCGAACTGCATCAACTCTCAATTGAGCTGACGGAAGAGGAAAATAAGATTTTATGCTCTCTTACAACTCAAATACAAAATGCCTTTAGTAATTTTGAGCTTGCCTATAACAGTGCCGGAGAATATGCATGGGATTTTTGCTTAGCTAAATTTGCTTTGCATTATAACTGTTGCCTGCCAAATATAACTCCTTCTTTTGAAGGTATTTATCTTACCGAAGCGGTTAATTTGCCTCTGAAACTTTTTCTGGAAACATTGCAACGTCAATACCAACCCCTAAATATTACAATGAGCAAAAAGGATAATCTGATAACAGGTCCTAATATGGGTGGCAAAAGCACTGCTTTAATAACTATTGGCCAAATGTGCATTTTGGCTTCACTGGGAATACCTTTGCCTGCTAAAAAAGCTAAATTACCTCTATATGATGAGGTTTATTACAATCACGATGCGGGAGAAAACAGTGAGACCTTAAGTTCTTTTGCCCGGGAAGTTGTCTCTTTATCTAATATGTTACTGCGTAAGGGAAATAAACTTGTTTTACTGGATGAATTTGCTAAAGGAACCAATCCCGAAGAAGGTGAGGCAATTTGTGTAGCAACGCTTAAGTATTTGATAAATAGTAATAATACTATCATTTCTGCTACTCATTTCAGTGCTCCGGCAGAACTTGCAGGTTTGGCTCATTTTACTATCAAAGGAATTGATGAGCAAGGTCTTAAGCGTTTGGAAAAAATGCAGGACAGCAATTTGGAAACACGCTTGGCACTTCTTTCGGAAGCAATGGATTATTCTCTTTTACCTGTTTCTGAAAAGACAGCACCTCCTAAATGTGCAATTCGTATTGCCGGAATTTTAGGTTTGCCAGCTGAAATTTTACAACAACTGCCCAAGGAGAAAAATGCCCAAAGTTAGTTCTCAACAGGTGCTTGAATTAGCTTTAGAAGTCGGACGCATAATTTTACAAAGCGGAGGAACTACAAACCGCGTGGAATTGATGATGAAAAAGGTCTGCAACTGTTTTGGCTATCCTGAAACAGAATCGTATGTAACTCCTACCGGCATTTTTATCAGCATCAAAGATGAAAACGGAAATATTTTTACCAGTATTAAAAGAATAGAAAATCGGCGTATAGACCTGGGGAAAATAACTCGCATCAGCACAATGGTGAATTGTATGGAAGTTAAAGCGCTTTCCGAACAGGAATTGCAGGAACAATTGGTTAATTTTAATAGCGAACTGAAAAAAATAGATAATGAAAACCCTTGGAGCCCTTGGATAAGAGACCTCTGTGGAGGTGTCACAAGTGGATTTTTCTGCTTGCTTTTTGGCGGTTCCTGGGCTGAATTTGCTGTTGCTTTTTTAATTGGAGTAGTTGTTACTTTTGGCTTAAAATATCTGGAGAAATTGGCTTTTAATAACTTTCTGCTGAATGCCATAGCGGCAGCGTTGATTGTTATGTTGGCAAAAACATTGGATATCTTCCTACCCTATATTCGTTTAGATAATATAATCATTGGTGGAATAATGTTACTTGTTCCAGGGCTATCTATTACAAATGCTATTCGTGATACAATGAGTGGAGACCTTGTTGCTGGAACTGCCAGAGCAGTAGAAGCACTATTTATTACAGTAGGAATCGTAGCGGGAAGTGCTTCAATGCTTAAAATTTGGTCAATGTGGGGTTATTGATGCGTCCGTTTGATACTTTAACTTTAATGCAATTTATTTGGGCTTTTTTAGCCATTTTAGGTTTTTCCATTCGTTCTAACTTAAAAGGGATACGAATTCTTTTTACTGCTTTAAGTGGAGGACTGTGTTGGGCTTTTTATTTAATTATTTTGTATTATAGCAAGTCAATGCTTTTTTCTGTATTTGTAGCTATTATCTTGGTGTGCATTTATTCGGAAATAGTAGCACCGCGTTTAAAGACACCGGTTTCCGTTTTTGTAACCTGTGCTATTATTCCTTTAGTTCCGGGAAGAGGTCTCTTTAATTCTATGCAATTATACATAGCCGGGGATAATTTGCACGCTTCCAAAGCTATTTTACAGACCCTGCTTATTGCCGGAACCATTTCCATTGCAATTGCTATTGTGTCTTCAGTAACCAATTTAATCAACAAACTGATGAACAGATTTTAGGAGCTTAATAAAATGTATAAATCAATAAAACAGCAACAATTGGAGCAAAGAATTCTGAAGTTGCTTTCTGGAAAAGCACTTAAAACAGCTGAATGGCTTTTTGCTAATCCGGAACTGCAAGCAGGTCAAGAATATGCCAATATTGTATCTATTAAGCGTTTGGGCTTTAATGATCACGGTCCTGTCCATATGCGAAAAGCAACTTTGAACGCTATTAAAATGTTCAATTTGCTTAATCGGTCGGGCATTAAAATGAATCTGGAAAAAGAAGGAGCAGGAACTGCGGATGATTCCCTTACAGCTGTAATTTTAGCTTCTTTGCTGCATGATTTGGGAATGGCAATTACACGCGAGTCCCATGAATTGCTTTCTATTCAACTTGCTATTCCTTATATAGATACAGTTTTAAACACTTTGCATTCGGAAAATGAAATTGTTTTAAAAACAGCTATTCGTTCTCTTGCCATTGAAGGTATTTTTGGTCATATGGCAACCCATAAAATTCATTCTTTGGAAGCGGGTTTGGTTTTAATTGGAGATGGAAGCGATATGGAAAAAGGCAGAGCCAGAATTCCTACGATGCTTTCTTCTCAAACCAGAGTTGGAGATATTCACAGGACTTCTGCTTCCGCTATTCAAAAAGTGAAAATTTTTAAGGGGCAGGAAAAGCCCATCAATATTACTGTGGAAATGAATGCTTCGGTAGGTTTTTTCCAGGTGGAAGAGGTATTTTTTCCCAAAATTAATATCAGTCCGGTGAAACCGTATATTGAGCTTTATGCAGGAGTGACGGATAGAGAAATGCTGAGGTATTTGTAAGGCGAGAGGTTGAGAAGTAGATAGGAAAAAGTGAGATAGAACATTAGAAATACAATGAAATTTATAGTATCACTTTAATTGTTCTTCAAATAATAAAATCTGCGTAATCTGTGGGAAAACAAAAATACGCGAAAACAGCCGGAAAAAAGAACGGCCTACAGACCGTGCCTACAGACCCTAATCCTACTTTCCTAAACCCAAGAATATAAAGATTCGTTTTTCTTAAATGCAGAGATTGTGCCAAACCAGTTTACAAATATAATACATTGATAATTATGGTAGTTATGCAGATAATAAAAAGGATGGCGGGGTAAAATTTACCACAGTGAAAATGGATTCCTGCTTGTGCAGGAATGACAAAGGACCTTTAGATTAGATTGGTTTATGGTTGGGCAGGGTTATTTTCAGAGCTGATATCTTTTTGAAAAGGTTGGATTTATCCATCTGTAAATGGTATGCTGCCTGGCGAACATTATAATTATAAATCCTTAAAACATTTTCTATATATACCTTCTCAAAATTGGTAATTGTTTTACGCAAAGAGCCATACTCGCGGTCAGTAATATCACTTTCAGAGGGTGTAGTAAAATCTACCATAGTCAAGTGATCATTTTTGGAAAAAACTACCGCTCTTTCCACTGCATTTTTCAGTTCGCGAACATTTCCTTCCCAAGGTTGTTTACAAAGCCAGGAAACGGCAGAAGGGCTAATTGGCTTGGGGGGAATATCATTCCGGGTGCAGAATTCATTCATAAAGAACTCTGCCAGAACAGGGATATCTTCAATCCGTTTTCTGAGAGGGGGAATATTTATTTCAATCGTATTCAGGCGATAGAGAAGGTCTTTCCGAAAGAGTTTTTCCGCGGTAAGTTTTTCCAAATCCTGATTGGTAGCACTGATAATGCGGACATTCACTTTTTGAACTTTACCGCCAATTTTTTGAATTTCATTTTCCGAGACCACGCGTAAAAGTTTTGCCTGAACTTCAAGAGGGAGCTGACTGATTTCATCCATAAAGAGAGAATTGTTATCAGCGTATTCAAAATAGCCCCTATGTGCTTTTACAGCACCTGTAAATGCTCCACTTTCATAGCCGAAAAGTTCTGCCTCAAAAAGTTCTTTGGGAATGGAAGCGCAGTTTATGCTCACCAGATTTTTTGCGCTATATTTACTTAAGCGGTGAACAGCTCTGGCAGCAAGTTCTTTTCCTACACCAGTTTCACCTGTAATTAAAACGGGACAATCAAATCTGGCAGCTTTACAGATATCGTCATAGATGTTTTGCATAATAGCAGAATTGCCTTGCATCCCAATTGTGGCTAAGCGTAAGCTCTGCATTTGTTTTTTGGTTACAATTCCATCATAGATTCGTTCCAGGCGCAAGAGCAAATGGGTAGTATCTATTGGTTTTTCAATAAAATCCGCCGCTCCTTTTTGAATTGCTTTTACGGCATCGGGGATATGTCCGCTACCGGAAATCATTAAAACAGGCAAATCAGGGTAGTTTTCGTGCACTTCATCCAACAGGTTAAAGCCGTCATAAAGAGCAGGAAAACACATATCCAGCATCATAATATCGTAATTATTTTTTTGTAAAAGGGTCTTTGTTGCTTCAATATTGGAAGCACAGTCCACAGCATAGCCGTTTTTCCCTAAAAAATCGGAAGTCAGCTGAAGGAAAATAAGATCGTCATCTGCCAAAAGGATACTAATTTCTAACATTAGAATCTCCTTTTAGCCAAATAGTGACAACAGTGCCAATATTTTCTTCACTTTGAATATTCATTAACCCTCCCATAGAATCAATTATTTTTTTAGTTTCCGGAATACCGATACCTGTTCCGGATTGATTGGTAGTAAAAAACGGTTTCCAGATATCTTCCAGGTATTTTTGCGGAATACCTTTGCCGGTATCTTCAATTTCAATTAACACTCTCAATTGACCTTGGGGTGAAGAAGCAAGAGGAAATTCCTTAACACTGATATGTAAAGTTCCCCCTTCAGGCATTGCCTCCAAGGCGTTATTAACGATATTAGTGAGCGCTTCTTCAAAACGAATGGGCTCAATATAGGCAGAAATGGAAGCCAGCGACCAATTCTTAATCAATTGTATATTTTCGGGAAACTGAATTTTTGATAGACAGTGTTCAATGGAAGGAATGATATCCTGCAGTTCCAATTGATAATCTTGCAGTTCCGTAAACCGTTGAAAAGCGTGAGTAAAGACCCTTACCTTGTCAATTTCGGAGCGGATAATTTGATAATATTTGTTGCGGGTGGGGTCTGTATCTGTGTTAAGAGTTTCCAGAGCGAGCAAAATATTGGTTATATACCTGCGCACATGATGAGAAAGACGACGGGCAGTTTCTGCCCATTCCATTTTTTCTGCAATTGCACCTTCTTCCGTATAGGGTCGGATAACCAGATAATAGAATTTTCTGTAGGAAGTCATCCGAATAAAGTAAACTTGATAGACCTTGCTTTGCGGATTTGGATTTAGGGTTCCAATATAACTTCCTGTTTTCAAATTGGCGTTGCAAAATTCCTGAAAAGGTTTAGCCAAAGCAGGAAAACAATGCTCCAATTTCTTTCTTTTTAGCAGTTCAAAATCATTAGCAAGCTCTTTGATTTTGAAATTATGGTGTTTGATAATGCCTTTTTTGTTTACTTTTAAAATCCCTTGTTCCCAGCTATCTATTAGTTTTAGAGTGTTTTTTTTATGATACATATTTCTGATAATCAAAATAATACAGAATAAGGCAGCCAGAATGAACAAAAGAAGAGCATAATTTCGCAGGAGAGAAAGCAGAATAGTAAAAGCGGAAAGGGATGTATATTCATAATAATTGATTTGTTTATTGGTTCCTACTACGAGCAATGGCTTTGTCTCAAATCCCGTTTTTACAATATTTGCATTATAAATTATGGTATCCGGAAAGGGATTTTTAATTCTTGCTCTACGGTAATAATTTTTATCCAGAATTTCCAGAGAGCCATCTTTCTTTTGCAGAAACAGTTCTTTGTTGCCATCTCTATCCAGGTCTCCAATATCCCAAATTTGGTTAACAAAGTCCTTATAGTTATGTTTTACGGGGTTCAAATTTGTGTCCAGAATAAGTAATCCTGCCTTAGTATCTACCAAATGAAGATAATAATCAGACCTGCTATCCATTTGTTGTAAAAAATTGGGAAATTGGTTTGATTCCAAAGTTGAAGGAAGTTCCAATGTTCTATTTTTGATCAGTCGTTTGCCATTCCAGTTAAAGACAGAGGCAATATTGAAGTGTTTTTCGCTTCCCCAGGTGCAGTTTACGGCATATATTTCCTTAATTCCATCCTGTTTAACATCTGCAGCATCAAGATAAATTCTGCCATAACCGCTAAATTCTTTTTCTTTAAATAAGACATTTCCTTTTGCAGAAAGAACAATAATCCAACCACTACAATCATCCACATCATTGATAATTTCGGTAGTATTTTTCAAAGCATCATTAGAAACAATGATTTCTTTGCTGCCATTTCCATCAAAATCATCCCATAAAATACTCCTGGGATTGCAAGGTAACTCATAACGCCATTTGATAAAGCCGGTTTCAAAATCGTATAAAATCAAACCTCTTGGTTTAGCAGTAAAAAAATCAATTAACTGGCAAAGCAGATCCATTTTCCCGTCATTATCTATGTCCTCCAGAAAAATCGGATAAATAGAACCGTTATATATATAATCAACTCTGCCTTTTGCCCAGTCAGTCCGCTCTAAAGAGGAAAAATATTTGTTCTCTCTTTGAAGAGGAATTTGCCAGATATATTTAACACCCATTAAATAAAGGGAATCGGAATCGTTACTGCTAATAAATAGCCATTGGTCATTATTTCTTTTATCAATAAGGGTATTCAAATCTATAATTTTGCTGGGGAGATTGATTTGGGAGGTGGTTTTGCCTTGAATATCATTTACCAAAACAAAATATAAGTTTTCATCATATTGAGAATGGCAAATGAAAAAGTCCTCACCTTCTTCTTTCAAACCGGCTGTTATCCATCCATTTAAGGGAGTAGCAAATTGAGTCATCTCTTTAAGCGCAAATTGATGGGTATCAATTTTACGGGTAAGCCAACAGCTACCGCATAAGAAGAGGCAAATAAACCAAAAAACTATCTTTCTTTTCATTTTCATACCAATAAAATATAATGTTTTCTTTAAGCTGAAAAAAGAATATCCTGTCAAGGGAAAAATTCAAAATGTTTTAATTTTGCAGACCTGTTTTGTATTCTATATTTGTGATGTATAATCCCCAATAATGCCTTAGAAATGATGTTTAATACTATATCCAAATTAATTAATCATATATTGGAGTAAAGATTACGGAGGAATGATAGTTATTAATGACGGTTTATAACCTGGCCCAAAAATATCCTCATGCAAGAAAAAAAGTTCCGTTGAAACGACAGATATGTCAGAGGTTTTTAATTCAATACAGAAAAGTCAAATTTGGTATGTTAGTTGCGGAATTCTAATTTGCAATAAACCAAACGCATTTATTTTTCAGAGCTCTATGCATTCTTTGGCAAAGAAAGAATTTGCCAACCCATTTTTCCTCAATGGCATTATTTGGATTAAACTTTTGCCAGTCGGTTTCCAGTTCCTTATTCACCTCCCATCCTCAACCCATAGTAAAGGATGGGTTGTTGGGTAATAAGAAAGATCCAGCTTAGCAGCAAACAAAATTAGGAAAATACAAGAACAGAAGGATACAAGTTAATATCAATCCTCTCATATAGTTAGCTTAAATAAATGGCTTATCGTATAGAGACGAAGAAACTCTCTATCGGGAATTTTGGGAATAGGGAGAGAATTTATTGGTTAATGATTAATCTTCCTCAGGATTTAAAAAATTTTCCTCGTCCAGCAATCCCATTTTGTCCATTTCGGATAAGAAAAGCTCGTTAAACTTATCGGCTATAATATCATACAATTCCTCATCTTCAATGGGGTAAAAAGTAACAATATCTCCTTCTCCGATCATTTGATAGATATCATAAGTATCTTCTCCTTCAGAGACTAAGGCAATATATTGTTTATCTTCATAGTCAATATGCCCTATAGGGATGTAATTTTGAGTAGAGCCATCTTCGCTTTGGACGGGAATAACAAATTGCTCATGCTCACATTCTTCTTCACAGATATGTGTATCTGCAGGTTGGGTTTCGTTTTTTTCTTTTGGGGTCATTGGAGTTTCCTTGTTTATATTTTAGTCATAATTTGGAAGGCATATTTTTTGGCAAGCCAAATCTTTGTTTTTAAGTAAAGCAGATATAGAAAGCAGGGGAAGGGAAAGAAAATTGATTGACGGTTTTAAGCCCTGTATTTTTTAAGATAAACAAAACAAAATTAACATTCTGGAGGAAAAATGAATTATCGTGTGCTCGCGATAAATCCCGGTTCAACATCAACCAAAATTGCTGTTTATGATGACAGCACCCCCGTTTTTGAAAAGACCTTACGCCACGATCCTGAAGAACTTAACCAATTTGGAGATCTTTTTAATCAGACGGATTTTCGTAAGGCATTGGTTATGGAAGCGATGGAAGAAAATAATGTCCATCCCCAAAGTTTAAATGCCGTAGTTGGTAGAGGTGGTTTAGTTCGTCCTGTAAGTGGAGGAACCTGGAAAGTAAATGAAGCAATGTTACGCGATCTGAAAGATATTACAATTTGGGGAAGAAGTCATGCTTCCAATTTAGGTGCCTTTTTGGCAAAAGCGGTTGCCGAACCACTTAGCATTCCCTATTTTATAGTTGATCCTGTAGCCACGGATGAAATGGAGGATATTGCGCGCTTAGCAGGCATTCCTGAAATTGAACATAAAAGTTTGTTTCATGCCTTAAATATCCGCTATATTTGTCGTTTACTGGCAGCAAAACTGGGAAAGAACTTAACTGAAGTTAATTTCATTGGAGTGCACATGGGAGGAGGAATTTCCGTTGCCGCTATAAAAAACGGAAGAGTAGTAGATGTTAATAATGCTCTTTTAGGTACGGGACCCTTTTCTCCTCAAAGAGCTGGCTCTCTTCCCATCGGCGATTTGATAGAAATGTGCTATTCGGGTAAATACACTAAAAAAGAGCTTACCACTTATCTTTCCAAGGGTGCAGGTCTTATGGCTTATTTAGGAACCGACAGCGGAATTGAAGTTGGCAAAAGAGTTGCAGAAGGTGACCAAAAAGCTAAACTTGTTTTAGATGCTATGTGCTATAGAATTTCCAAGGAAATCGGTTCCTGTTCAGCAGTGCTTGCGGGAAAAGTGGATGGAATTTATCTGAGCGGTGGTTTGGCATATAACGATTATATAGTAAATTTTATTAAAGAGCATACTAAGTTTATAGCTCCGATATATATATATCCTGGCGAAAAAGAAATGGAAGCTCTCTGCCAGGGTGGAATTAGAGTTCTGAATGGAACCGAAGAGGCAAAGGAATATCCTTATTGAAATATTTCCTGATTATCTTTCTGCTTACTATTGGCATTTTCCTTAGTGCAGAAAGTTGGACTGTCCTTCTTTATATGGCTGCCGATAATAATTTGGCAGAAATGGGCAGATTAGATATAAATTCTCTGGAAAGTGTTGCCCAACCTGCGGATTTGAACTTAATTGTGCAAGCTGACTTTCCGGAAGGAGCAAAACGCTATAAAATTCAACAGGATAATTCGGAACAAATAACTTCACCGGTTTTAGCAAACCTGGGAACAATCAATAGCGGAGATCCTAATACCTTAAATAGTTTTATAAAATGGGGCTTCAACCGCTATCCCGCTCAGCGCAAAATGCTTATTATTTGGTCACATGGGGATAGCTGGTATAAAGACAACAGCGGAAAATGGATTTGTCCCGATGATAATGCTCAAGACCTGATTAGTGTTTCCGGGGGAGAACTGGTTTTGGCACTTTCAGGAATTCCCCATTTAGATATTTTGCTATTTGATGCCTGCAGTATGCAAAGCATTGAAGTAATCAATGAAATTCACAGCTTTGCGGATTATATAATCGGTTCGGAAGACCTTGTTCCCCAATACGGCTTTCCTTATGAAGATATTATTCCCCTTTTTGATGGTGACTTTGATGAGCTGTTAGCGCAAATTCCCGAACTCTATGTTTCTTCCTTTCTGCCAGGACAGGGTATAAATCCTGGAGGAGCTCTTTGGTCTGTTACCTGTTCAGTGGTGAAAACAGAATTAGTGCCTCAGTTTGTGCAACAGATTAAAAATTTTGCTATCAGCCAAAGATTTCTTGCCCCTAAATATTTTACTGTTCGCAATTCCTGCTGTTCTATGAACACAGGACTTGCAGATATTGATATCAGAGATTTTTTGGAAAAGGCACAAACGATTTGGACAAGCGGAACACAAAATTTGCTCTCTCTTTGGACTTCTATTGTTATCAGCAGTTGTTTTACCAATCCTGAAGAAGTTGGTAATATTGGTACAGCTGCAATTTGGTTTCCCGATAGCAGATTCAATTTTGAAAACGGCTGGAGACAATATCATAAGCTGAATTTTTCTCGCTCCCGTTGGCTCAGTTTTGTAAATTCGGCTATCGGAAATGATACTTTTCCTCCTGAAACACCTATTCTCATCTCCCAAAATCTGATTTATAACACTTTGCAAATTTCTCTGCAGGCAAATCCCGATCCCGATTCCCTTTACTATGAAATAACCATAGACGAGGGACAGCATTTTCAATATTTTTATACCAATCCCGATAATGCTGTGTTTACAATTATGCTACAAATCTCCCAAAACGGAACTTATCAAATCCGAGCTGTTGACCAAAGTGGCAACAAAAGCCAACCCTTAATTGGAAATTATACCTATTCTAACCCACAGGCATCAATCATCATTAACCCGAATCCTGTTTCCGGAACATCGCTCGCCGTTTTACGGTGGTGGGCAAGTGAAGAACTTGCAGGTAAAATTCAGCTGGAAATTTATAACCTGAAAGGCCAAAAAGTAATAAATAGATATTTGGGAGAAGTAATTACGGGTGAAGGCAATTTCCTGCTTTCTGCAGAACCGAAATTTAGAGCTCTGCCTTCCGGAGTTTACATTTTAAGATTGCACCTGGGAAACAGGAAATTTACAAAAAAGCTGACTATCTTATACTAAAATTATGCGTTTGGGAATAATGTGGATAACCTGTGGATAAGTTTTGTGGAAAGTCATCTACAAAATATAACAGCTATTATTTTCAGGCAGTTAATAAATTATAGTTATCCACAGAGCTTGTGGATAAGTCCCTATCTGATTAAAATTAAGAGAACTTGGAATTAAGGATAGTTGATGAGAGAAAATGTTGCCGTTCCTAAAATGAGTAATGAACATCTGCGCTATCTTTCTAAACTGAAACAGAAGAAATTCCGTTTGCAGGAAGGTCTGGTAATTGTTGAAGGGAAAAGAACTTTGGAACAGCTCTTTGCTTGGGGCATTAAACCCCTGGAACTATATCTCGTTGATGGTGAACCAACCGTTTCGGCAGCAATAAGTTATACCGTTTCCGAACAAGGAATGAAACGACTTTGCGATTCGGAACAGCCGCAAAAAATAGCAGGTTTGTTTTCTTTGCCCAAACCCCGGAAAATAGCTTTTAAGAAGGCATTTTATCTGGACGATATAAGCGATCCGGGAAATTTGGGAACGATTTTCAGAATTGCCGCTGCCTTTAATATTGACTGTTTAATTCTTTCACCTAAGACCTGTGAAATTAGCTCTCTTAAAGTGATTCGTGCCTCTTTGGGAGCGGTGTATAAAGTGCCTTTTTTCTTTTGTGAGGTGGAAAATCTCCAGGAATTAAAGGCACATATATTTGCTTTGGATATGCAGGGAAAAATTCCTCTCGCTCATTTTGCACCACCTTCAGAACCTTATATAGTTGCTTTAGGCAACGAAGCTAAAGGCATATCTTCCTCTATTCTGAAAATTGCCGAAGAAACACTCTGCATTCCAATGCCCGGAGAAATGGAATCTCTGAATGTATCTATCTCTTCTGCTATTTTAGCTTATACTCTTAGCTTGAACTAATCTTTTTTTATTCCAAAGTAGAAGAAAAAAATTTGCACTTGACAAATTTATAATTATATTTACAAGAAAATTATATAATAAAAGGAGTGTGAGTATGGAAAATTGCGTGGCTGAAAGGATACTTTGTTTACCCGAATTACATTATTCAGGGTTGTGCTTCAAAATTAAAATACTATTGAAGAGAACTGTCATCTATTACTATGAAACCTGGCTTTTTGTTTCAAAAAAAAGCGGAAGATTTAAATTCCTATCAAGCACATTATAAATATAAGACCCGTACAGGTGTCTTAATATAAAGGAGAAACAAAAATGAAACAACTACCAAAACTTCTCGCAGTGGTGCTGTTACTGGTAATTATCAGTTCCTGCACAATCAACAAACCGATTTGCGCTACTTCTAACCCGTTGGGCGAAAAACAAGGTGTTTATACTCAAATCGGTATTTTGTTCTTTCAACCTGTTGCGAACTCAGATGCCGCTATTGCCAAGGCAGCTGAAAATGGTGGGATAACTAATATTTCTACTGTTGATTATAACACTACCTGGCTTCTCTTTCTGATGAAATACCAAACCATAGTAACAGGAAATTGATACTGTAGTGTTGTTTTTAGAGAATAGTTCTCTTTTATTTTGTTTCTGTTTTCAGTTAGGATGATATTTTCAGGAAAGGAAACAGAACTTTGAACTGTAGGAAATGAAGTGGGAACGGTAACTTTATGTTTGCCTGAAGGATATTTAAAAGTAATTAAAGCTTAGTGATAAACAAATAAGACAACGGGACTTTGATTTGTAAGCTACGCCGGCAAAAAGTTTTTTTTGTGGGAAGTGGTGTTTACGCGTATTTTCTTATAGTTTTCAGATATAGGAAAACTATGTGGGAGGAGGAAGTCCGTTTTTTGTTACCTGGATAATATCATTCCTTTATTAAGTAAAGCGCTTTATAATTACTGATCAGGTAAGTATTCCGGTAAGTTTGGGAAAATATAATTACATTTTTTAGCGGGGTCTATAAATAAAATATCCTTGTTCTATAATAGTTTTCCTCTGCCATAAGGGAAGTTACGAAAGGGATGAGGTAAATGAAGAATTGACAAAAAAGGGGAGATACAGGACTTGGTAATTAAAATATATTTTCTAAGGGAGGAACAGGAATGTTGAATATTGTAAATCAGAAAACGGGATGGATAGAAGTTATTTGCGGAAGTATGTTCAGTGGTAAAACGGAGGAACTAATTCGGAGAATCAGACGGGCTGAATATGCTAAACAAAAAGTGCTGGTTTTTAAGCCGGTTATTGATAATCGTTACGATGCCAATAATATTGTTTCTCACTCACAAATGCAGGCGCCTTCAATTCCGATAAATGCTCCCGGAGAAATTTATAGTTATCTGGATGACGATGTAAAAATAATAGCTATTGATGAAGCACAATTTTTTGATCCTTCCCTTGTTGGTATCTGTAATGATTTGGCAGATAGAGGTTATAGGGTTATTGTAGCCGGTTTGGATCAGGATTATAAAGGTGAGCCCTTTGGAAGTATGCCTCAATTAATGGCAATTGCAGAATATATTACCAAGAATTTGGCTATTTGTGTGGTCTGCGGTAATCCTGCTAATAGAACTCAACGCACAATTCATAAGGATGAGCAGATTCTGGTTGGTTCCACAGATGCTTATGAAGCAAGATGCAGAAATTGTCATGAGGTTTTGGATTGACATATTCAACCAGCTTAACGGGTTCCATATTACTTTTTGCAGTTCGGATTATTCAGATCTATAATATTTTAATTATAGCGCGCGTTTTTGCTTCCTGGATAATTCGGAATCCGTATAATCGTTTATATCACTTTTTAATAAGTATCACAGAACCGGTTTTAGGACCAATCCGTCATATTTTACCTCCGATGATGGGATTGGATTTATCTCCGATAATTGCATTTTTTATTCTTGATCTATTATCTCGTCTTTTAACTTCGTTAATTTAAGGTGGAGGAATTTATGCCCCTATTTCCTTTGGATATAAGACATCAGGAGTTTTCCACTGCAATGTTTGGCTACAGCAAAAAAGAAGTGCGTGCCTTTTTAGACCAGATAGCTTCAGAGGTTGAAGCATTTCAAAAACAGCTGGAAAAAGAAATTGCCCGTCAGGAACAAAAACAAAATGAAGTGAAACAAGAAGCATTACAAGCCGGTAGTGCAGTAGAAGAACTGAAAAGAAGAGAGGAATTAATCAGCCGAACTCTTGTTTTTGCAGAAAAAACCAAAGCGGATATTATAGCCAACGCTCGCAAGGAAGCAGAAAATATTATTAAGGAAGCAGAGCTGAAAGCTAAAAGAGCTATCCAGGAAGCAAAACAATATTTAAGCGTGCTGGAACATCAATATCTCCAACTAAAAGAACAGAAAAGACAATTCCTGATGCAGTTTAAGGTGGAACTCCAAAGTTTTCAGGATAGAATAAATAAAGACCCTCTTTTAAGCAAAGACAGTGAATTGAGGTTAGACAGTGAATTTCATCAAATAAAAGAAGAAATTGTGCCCAAACCAGAAAATACGGAAACACAAAACGAGAAGAACAAATAAATGAGCAGCTATAAAGATACCTCTGCCTGGCTGAAAACCAAATTACCTAAACAACCACAAATTGCAGTTATTTTAGGAACGGGATTAAGTAATATGGCAGAAGTATTTCCGCTACTTTATTCTATACCTTATAATCAAATACCCGGTTTTGTTCAAAGCACTGCTCCTACGCATAAAGGAAATTTGCTGTTATGTGAAGTTGAAGGAATTCCTGTTATTTTTTTACAGGGACGCTTTCATTATTATGAGGGTTATTCAATGCAGGAAGTTGTTTTCCCGGTAAGGGTTTTATCGGCATTAGGAATAAAGGTTTTAATTGTTACTAACGCTTCCGGAAGTTTAAGAAAAGAACTGGAACCAGGAACTATTGTCCAACTGCAGGATCATATTAACTTTATGGGCACTAATCCCTTAATAGGAATGAATGATGATGATTTGGGTGAAAGATTTCCCTCTATGAATAAGGTATATGATCCGGAACTTTGTTTGCTGGCAGATAAAGTAGCTTTTGATTTGGGAATTAAAACAGCTAAAGGTGTTTATATAGCAGTTACAGGACCTTCTTTGGAAACAAAAGCCGAATGCTCTGCTTTTGCTTCTTGGGGTGCAGACCTTGTTGGAATGTCTACAGTTCCGGAAGTTATAACAGCTCGCCATTCAGGGCTTAAAGTTCTTGCCTATTCAATTGTGACTAACTATAGTAATCTGTTTCATAATTTGGCACATAGTCAAGAAGAAATTCAAAGAATTGCCGATATATCGGGAAAGCAGCTACAAAAGCTAATAGCAGAATTGATTTTAAGGTTAACAAGGACTTTTTCATTGACATCATAATTGGTATTATAATGTTTGAATAATTTGATTTTTAAAAGAGCAAAACCAAAGGAGAATATAATGGCAACGAAGAAGTTACCGCCTGAAAAACTGAAACACTACGAAGAAGTTATTCGGGCTGAATTAGAGGAAAGTATTGCTTATATTGAGAGCATCAATAAAGAACAAAGTTTGGGTGCTCGTGAAAGTAGCGGTGATCTTTCCAGCTATGCTTTTCATCAAGCAGATCAAGGTTCGGATACTAACCTTATGGAGCAGTCGGTTATGATGCTGGAAAGCGAGAGAGAAAAAATTCGTCAGCTGAATGAAGCACTGCAAAGAATAAGTGATGGAACCTACGGTATTTGTGAATTTTGCGGTGAATTTATTCAGGAAAACCGTTTGGAAATTATTCCTTATGCCACCTGCTGTGTTGCCTGTAAAGAGAAAAACGAAGACAAAAAAAGGCGGCAAAAGCGTTGAAACAACCTCGTACACAGTTAAAAACAGCTCCGGCTTATTTTATTATGCTGCTGATTTTAGTTTTGGATCAATTAACCAAAACCTTGGTGCGAGTAAATATGGAAATGTATGAACACATTCCTTTGTTGCAAAATTTATTTGGTGATACCTTTATCTTAATTAGAGTGCAAAATAGCGGTGCTGCTTTTTCTTTTGGTTTTGGTAGTGACTTAGTCAACCGTATTATTTTTATCTGTGTAACGGTTCTGGTTGTAGGTATTATTATTTATTTATTACATTATGCTCAACACAAGATTCAAGTTATCGCATTCGGTTTGATTTTGGGTGGAGCTTTGGGAAATTTGATAGACCGGGTTTTATTTGGACCGGTAACGGACTTTTTTTCTATGGATTTTCCCGATTTTATTATGGAACGTTTTCCCGTGTTTAACATAGCTGATAGTTCAATCTTTATCGGGGTGGTTTTGATGATCATTGATATGCTGTTTATCAAAGATAAGCCGAGCCCTCTTCCCGAAACAGGAGAACATATAGAAATCAGTGAATTTAATAAGGAGCTATAAATGAAGAATTATATTCTTACCTTTCTGGCAATTTTCCTGGTGGCAGGAATATCTGCTCAAACAGTTCTTTCCTGTCACGACATTCAATATACTACCGATCCTACAGGTAATTCGCCTTACTATACCCAAACTGTTACTGTTCAAGGAATCGTAACTCATATTATACCCAATTCTGCTTTTTATATTGCAGACCCAGAAGGGGGTGAATGGAGCGGACTTTATGTTTATCATAGAAACACCAGCAATGTTGTTAGTGTGGGTGATCTGGTAAAGCTTACCGGAACAGTTGATGAATATTATAACTTAACCGAATTTACCAATGTAAGTGCTTATGAAATAATATCTCAAGGAAACCCTTTACCTCCTTTCTTAGAATTATCTACAGCAGATATGCCTTCCGGAACTAATCATCCTGAAAATGAGAAGTATGAAGGAGTGCTGGTCAGATTTCAGGATGTAACAATTAAGTCCACTCCCGATACCTATGGTCAATTTTTAATAGCGGATCACAGTAATATTTGGGCTATGGTAGATAATGGATTATATGCCATTCCGGCAACTTCAATTGTTGTAGGTGAGAGTTGGTATATTATACAGGGCATTGTTGATTATCATAGTAGTGCAGGTTTTAAACTAAATCCGCGTAATGCCAGCGATATGATTAAGCAGGATACTATAGAGAATTCCATTATAAAAATAGTAAGAACCGATCCTACAACTGAGCCCACCCTTAATTCTGATGTTTCTATGAATTTAATTAGCACCAAAATTAAGTCCGAATGGGGAGTGATGAGTTATTCCGTTACTTTCAAAGTTAATCCCACCAAGCTTATTTTTTCGGGGTTGGATATTGAGAATACTTTAACTCGTGAAATGCCTGAGTTTCATATTAGTGCTGCTGGAGATACTATCAGCTGGACTTATTTTTCTCAGGACGGGATTATTTATCCTGATAATGATGCTCTTTTAATTAAAATTCTGGTTAGACCTCTTGTTTATGGAGAAAACATAATTGACCTTGTCTCCTTTAAATATAATGGGACAGAAGTTAATAACCTGATTGATGGCTCTGTAATTGTTAAAGTACCGAAGAAAATTGCCTATCTGAATATTGGTAAACAAGGGGACAAGAAAAATATCTTCAATCCGGAAATGGGGGAAGAAATTATTATCAGCTACGGAACCAAAACCGGTTATCTTTCCAAAGCAGTTATAAGAATTTATGATGCTCAAGGTCGTTTGGTTTATACACCTGTGCATACAAATATAACTTCTGCCACAGGTATTCAGGAATTTAAATGGAATGGACGCGATGCCAATTTGAAATTAGTACCTCCGGGTTTGTATTATTGTCATTTGGAAGTTACCGATCGGAGTAGCGGGGAAAAAGACAATACAGTTCAGCCCATTGTAATTAAAAGTGCTTTGAAGTGAGGTTTATAATGAAAAAATTATTGTTTGTCTGTCTGCTTATAATCCCATCCGTATTACTTTTAGCTGTGTTTGATGACTATCAACCATCTGCTATGGCAAGAGGAATGGGTGGTGCCTATACAGCTGTTTCTAAAGATGCCAATGCCATATTTTTCAATCCTGCTGGGCTGATTAATACTACTTTTAGCGCTAAACTTAGCTTTTCCCAGCTTTACAATCAGGACTTCAGTGAGTTGAAGACAGTTGCTTTGGGTTATAAACTTCCTAAAAATCTGGGAACAGTTGCTATTGGTGCAAGAGCAATGGATGTGGATTTTGAAGATGTTAACCTGATGAGTGAGCAGGTGTATAGTTTGGCACATAGTTTCATTTTACTGGAGGATATCCATTCCCGAATTTCTTTCGGTTATACAGGAAATTTGTACCTCTTAAGTATGGATGGTGAAGATGACGATACTGCCTTGGGAATAGACCTGGGAGCTTTAGCTGTTTTGCATTCCAGAACCCATATTGCCTTTGCTGTTACCAATATTAATAAAGCCACAATGGGTGATGAAAATCAAATAGATCTGCCCAGTAAATTGGCTTTAGGAATTGCTTATGTTCCTTATGAGAAAGTTACTACCTCTATAGAAGTGAAAAAGGACTTTGCTAAAGAAACGGAATTTATGGGTGGAGTGGAAGCACATTTATTAGAGCCCTTGGCAATTCGCTTCGGTGTCCATCAAAATCCCGCTACCTATAATGCCGGCTTAAGCATCTATATCCAAAATTTGGAAGTGGATTATTCCTTTACCTATCATAGTGTTTTGCCCGGAACACATTATTTTTCTTTGGGCTATAAATTCAAATGAGGGTTAGTATGAAATTCAAGAAATTAATTCCTACTTTTATCCCTTTTGCTTATGAATTGATCCATATTTATAAGCGAAATGCCAAACACGATCAAAATATCAGAAAAAAAGATCGGACAGCTGAAAAAATTGGTTCCCTGGAACATTTAATGGTTCGTCTGGAAAAAAAGGTTCAGCAAAACCGGGAAATATATATCAAAAGCTTTAACAAAATAAAAATTTGGCTGGCAATCAATTCCATACTCCTGATAGCTATCCTCGTAAAACTGTTTATCGGATAGAACGAAAAATGAAGAATGATAAATAAAAAGCACCGGAAAGCTATAAATAACTCTCTGTGATTTAGACAATTACAGTGTTTTTAGGAGATAAAAACTTTCCCGATTTCACGGGGCATTATTGGGATTGCCTAATTGCTTGCTACATAGTCAATTCTCTAACGACCAAGTAACACTTCCCTAACACTGCAGTAGTTTCGTTACGGCGTTGTTACATAAATGTTACCTGGTCTTAACAGGTTAAAGCAAGAAATAAGCATTGGAAGAGAAATATTTGGTAAATTGCCGAAGATGCTTATAATTTCTTCAGGAGAAAAGAAAAGAACTTGGTCGTTTTGCTGAAATAGATGTAATAATCAATACTGAGAGAGAGAAAAAAGAAATGCTAATCCTATCTTCGTGTTTTGTTCTATTTTAGGCAAAATATGAGGTATCAATTACTGCTTAAATACTATAAAACGGAGTGAGGTTCTTTTGCAAGAATAAGTTGACAGATTAACAAGACAAAATTTTATGACATTAATGTGCGCCCTTAGCTCAATTGGATAGAGCATCTGACTACGGATCAGAAGGTTGGGGGTTCGACTCCCTTAGGGCGTGCCACTTTTTTCTTGCCAGCAGTTGCTGGCTTTTTTTTGTGGATTAATTATGGCAATGAAACGAAAAATCAAGAACAGATGGAATAATATTATCCTGATTTTCAGGATGATGTTGCGGTATTGGCATTATATGCTTGCTGGTTTTATAAGTATGTTGCTTTTTGCTCTTTTTAATGGAGTGAGCGTAACTTTAGTTATTCCCCTGTTTGATTATGTGTTCAAGCCGAATAAAATCAATTTGTTATACACCGATTTTAGCAGTTTTCTTGTAGCTTTAGGAGAGATGCTAAAACAGCATATCAGTTCTTCCGGCGGTTTTTTCCCGGCAATTGAAAATTATAGTGCCTTATGGGAAGATGCTAAAGTGCTGATGCTGCAAACGGATTCCCTTTCTTTATTGTATTTATTGTGTATAGCGGTTTTTTTAGTTATCCTTTTCAAGAATGTCTTTTATCTTTTACACAAGATATTTTTTAATTCCGTAAGAGGAAGAACCATTCGCGATATACGCAATTATATGTTTTCCCGTTACTTAAATCAGTCCTTAACTTTTTTCAGTCGTCACCGCATTGGGGATGCTATTGTCCGAATGGTAGGTGATGTAGAAATTGTCAGTGAACAGCTAATCAATTCCTTTGTGAATGTAATTCGGGAAATGATTACGGTGCTTGTTTTTGCCCGAATAGCGTATTTATTGAATCCTGTTTTGCTTCTATACAGCATTATTATTTTACCGGTATTTTCTTTAACGATAGGTTTTTTAGGCAAAAAGATAAAAAAATATTCCAAACGCATTCAGGAACAGCTTTCCAATCTCTTCTCTAATGTGGAAGAAGTGCTGAATAGTATGAAAATTGTGCAGGCATTCAGACACGAACAATATGAGAAAAAGAATTTTGAAGCAATCAACAATAAACATTATCATATGTGGTTTAAGGCACAATATTACGGAACTTTGAGCACTCCCATTTCGGAATTAAATACTGCAATTACCGGCATAATAGTAATCATTATTGGCGGGAAAATGATTCTTACCCCGGGCAGCAGTTTTTCTTTGGGTGATTTTACAGCTTTCCTTTTTGCTCTTTTTTCTATGCTGCATCCGCTAAAAGTGATTACTCAGGTCTATACTGATATTAGGAAAGCTCTTGTTTCGCTGGATAGAATTGGCTTGGTACTAAATCAGGAATCCCGCATTCAAGATAAACCTGATGCCATTACCAAAGAGACCTTTGATAGCGAAATAACTTTTGAAAATGTAACTTTTGGCTATAAAGAAAACAAACCGGTGCTCAAAAATTTTAGCTTAACTATTCCTAAAGGAAGTAAAGTTGCCTTTGTCGGTGCCAGTGGGGGTGGAAAAACAACTATTGCCAACTTAATGAACCGCCTCTATGATGTTACTTACGGAGCCATTAAAATAGATGGAATAGATATAAGAGATATCAAATTGGATAACTTACGCAAGTTTTTCGGTGTTGTAACTCAGGATTCCATTCTCTTTTCCAAATCTATCAAGGAAAATATTGCTTACGGAAGCCAGGAAGAGGTTAGCGACGAACAAATCATTAAAGCCGCCCAAATTGCTAATGCGGAAGAATTTATAAATGAGATGCCGAATAAATATGACGAAGTTCTCGGCAGCAAAGGTTCAGACCTTTCCGGAGGACAAAAACAACGACTTTGCATCGCGCGTGCCATTGTTGGAGACCCTCCTATTTTAATTTTTGATGAGGCAACTTCTGCACTTGATACAGATTCCGAACAGAAAGTGCAAATGGCAATTGATAAGGCAACTCAAAACAGAACCGTTATCCTAATTGCTCATCGCCTTTCTACAATTCTTAAGGCGGATAAAATAGTAGTTTTGGAAAAGGGAAAAATTGTAGGTATGGGCACACATCAGGAATTAATGCAAAATTGTCCTCGCTATCAGCATCTCTATAATTTACAACAGGGTAAGTAAGTTACAAAAAAGGCAGAAAGGGGAAAATCAATTATGAAGATAAGTGGATTTTCATTTGTACGCAACGGAATAAAACTATACTACCCGGTGATAGAGTCCATATTGAGCATTTTGCCTATTTGCGATGAATTCGTAATCGCAATAGGTAAGAGTGACCCGGATGATGATACTAAAGAACGCATTTTGGCATTAAAGGAACCGAAAATCAAAATTATTGATACAGAATGGGACCCAAAATTGTGTAAAAGGGGAGTAATTAATGCCTGGCAAACTGACATTGCCAAAAATCAATGTCAAGGTGACTGGCTTTTCTATCTACAAGCGGATGAAGTCGTTCACGAAAAGTATTTACCGGTGATAAAAAAACGCTGTGAAGAACTGTTAAACGATAAAGAAGTGGAAGGTTTACTCTTTTCCTATAAACATTTTTGGGGTGATTATTACCACTATCAAAATGGGCATGGCTGGTATCCTTTTGAAATAAGAATCATCCGTAACGACCCACATATTCATTCTTATCAGAGTGCTCAATCCTTTCGCTATTTTGAATATTACGATAATCCCAGACAGGAAAAAGGTACCCGTAAGCTGAAAGTTGCTAAAGTTGATGCAGAAATTTATCACTACGGTTGGGTACGCCCTCCTCAATTAATGCAAAACAAACGCCGGGCTTTGGATTCTGTGCACTGGGGGAAAGAAAAAGCAGATGCTTATTATAATAATGCACCTCAATATTTTGATTATGGACCTTTGTCGCTATTGGCAGTATTTAACGGAACTCATCCTAAAGTTATGCAGGAAAGGATTTCCTGTTTTGACTGGCAGGATAAATTGCAACTTACAGGCAAACCCAATCCTTATCGTGAACCACATAAGCACGAAACCTTTAAATACCGCTTTTTAACATTTATAGAAAAACATTTTAATGGCGGTAAACAGATTGGCACTTTCAAAAACTATATTTTATTGAAACGATGAGTATAAGCTTAATTGTTCCTGTATTTAATTATTTGAACTTACTGGAAAAATGCCTGTTTTCTGTGTATAGACAAAGTGTGCAACCGGATGAAATTATCCTTTCCGATGATGGTTCGGATGAAGATATTGTTGCTTTTTATAACGCTCAAAAAAGGAAAACCGCAATTCCGCTTATTTTAGTGAGACAGAAGCATCTTCAATTTCGCGCTGCCAGAGTAAGAAACAACGGTGTTTCCGTTAGTAAAGGCGATGTTTTGGTTTTCCTGGATCAGGATATTGTGATTCCGCAGGATTATTTAAAATGTATAATGGCAAATCTTAACCAGAGAAAGTTTTTAAGCGGCTATCCTGTGCGTTTGAGTAAAGAACAAAGCGATAAATTAACTTTTGAAATTATAGAACAGAATAACTGGAATGCAATTTTAACTGCAGAACAAAAGAGAAAAATACAAAAACAGTATAAAAAGGACTTTCTATCCTATTTGCTTTTTCGTTATCTACATCTTGGTGGACACGGGGCAAAATTGCGAGGAGGTGTATCTGCTATCTTTAAAAGTGATTTTGAATTAGTTAATGGATATGATGAAAACTATATTGGTTGGGGGAATGAGGATGATGATTTGGGTAGACGCTTACAGGAATTAGGAAGAAGCGGTTTTAATTTTGTGTCTAACCAAATCCCTCTTCACCTGTATCATACACATTATCACGATCAGGGTGAAAGAAAAAATGCCAATTATAGCGAACGCTGTAAAAAAAAGATTTCACATAGAAATTATAGGTGCCAAAAAGGATTAAGTTCTATTCGTAATGATTTAGAGATATTAGAATGAATAGCTTAGAGCGAGTATTAGGTTATCCTTTCTATTATACGGGGGTTTTGGCCGATAAGATTTTACATTGGAATAATCCCAGTTCCCTCTTTTTTTTCTTTCCTCACTTTCATACTGGAGGAGCAGAACAGGTTCATCTTGACATTTTGCGTATTTTTGCAGACCAAAAGCCTTTTATTATAATTACTAAGAATTCGCGTAACAAAACCCATTATCAGGCAATGCAAAAAAGCGGAAGATTGATTGAAATATACAAATACCTTAATAACACAAATCGTTTTATAGTTAAGAATTTCTTCTATGGATTTCTGGCTTCAATGATAAACAGACATCCTAAATCAGTAGTTATTTCTGCCAACAGCACTATATTTTACGAATTATCTCACTATCTTACTAAGAGTTATTTAATTAATATTTTGCATGGTTTCTACGGCATAAATCCTAAAATCTGGCTTTTAGCTACTCCCAAAATTAACAAACGTATTGTTGTCTCTCAGGCAGTATATGATGAAGTGCAACAGTATTATAAAGCTAATGGATGGGAGGAAAAATATAATAGTCGCTTAAAATTAATCTACAATTCTGTTCCTCTCTGCGATGATATTTCCCCTAAAGATTATCAAGCACCCCTAAAAATTGTTTTTATTGCGCGCCAGGCAAAAGAGAAAAGATTTTACTTATATCAGCAGGTAGCTCGTAAAATTATACGGGAATTTCCGAAAATAGAATTTTACTGCATTGGCGACCATATTAATACCGAGCCCGTAATAAATTTAGGGGAAATTTGTGACCGTCAGAAGTTGTATGAGACAATAAAGGATTTTCATATTTTAATTCTATGTTCTATTTCCGAAGGTTTTGGTTTAGTAATAGCTGAAGCGATGACATGTGGTCTGGTTCCTCTGGCTACTGATGTAGGAGGAGTGAGAGAATCCTTTCAAGATGGAATAAATGGTTTCCTAATTAAATCCAAAGAAGAACAGGAAATAATAGATGAATTTATCTCTGATATTAAGGTATTGAATTCAAGCAAGAAATTATTACAGCAGATGAGTAATTCAGCTCGGGAATATGTGCAAGAGCATTTTAATTATGACCGTTTTAAAGTTGAATACACCAAAGTAGTTGAAGAAGGCAGAAACCGGTAAATGGAGCAACTTTCTGCAGTTTTGATTGTAAAAAACGAGGAACAAAATATTGCCCGCTGTTTAAAATCTATTTCTTGGGTGGATGAAATAGTGATTTTGGATACCGGTTCCAGCGATGCAACAGTGAATATCTGTAAACAATTGGGAGCTAAAATATATTATTTGGATAAATGGGAAGGTTTTGGCAAAGCCAAACAGCAAGCAGTAGACCTTGCTACTTTTGACTGGATTTTGTCTATTGATGCTGATGAAGAAATTAGCTCGGAACTGCAAAAAGAACTGCAGGAGCTGAAAACTAAAAGATTTGAGAACACTGCCTGGCGGCTAAAAAGAAGGTCTTATTATTTGGGTAAACCAATTCATTTTTGCGGTTGGCAAAATGATGCTCCATTGCGTGTATTTAACAGAAAGCAGGGAAAATTTAACGAAAAACTGGTTCATGAAGGAGTGCAGACCTCGCAAAAAGTTAAGTCCTGTAAGCATTATCTTTATCATTTTACTAATCCTACAGCAGAAGTTCATTATGCCAAAATGCGTTTGTATGGAGAATTAAGTGCCAAACAGCTTTATGCGCAAGGCAAAAGAGCTAATGAATTTATTGCCTGGGTTAGAGGCATCTTCAAGTTCCTTAAAATGTTCATTTTCCAGCTGGGTTTTCTGGATGGTGCCAAGGGTTTTTTACTGTGTAAAAATTCCGCTTGGGGCGTTTGGTATCGTTATCATCTTTTAGGGAAAATGAAAAAATGAAAGTTCTTCATATTGATGCGGAAAAACATTGGAGAGGGGGTCAACAACAGGCAGTATATCTTTATGAAGGTATGCTTAAAAGTGATTATAAATGTGGTTTTGTTTGTTGTCCTGGTTCTCAATTACAGCAGTATTTTGAAAAAAAAAGGTTACCTCATCATTGTCTTATGTTCAGAGGTGAATCAGATATAATTTCAGCTTTTAATTTAGCTCGTCTTTGTCGTCGTTATTCTTATAATATTTTACAACTGCATAGCAGTCATTCTCTCAGTTGGGGTCTTTGGGCAAAGTTCTTTTATCCGAGCTTAAAACTTGTAGCTACAAGAAGAGTTGACTTTCCTATAGGTAAAAATCCTTTATCCGCTTTTAAGTATAAAACCAAAGCAGTTAATAAAATTGTTGCTGTTTCGGATAATATTCGCAAAGTTCTAATTTCCTGTGGTGTTCCTTCTGAAAAGGTTGTTGTTATTTATAGTGGAATAGACCTGCATAAATTTGATAATGTTCAGGTTCCGAAAGATTTTCGCCAAACCTGGAATATACCTGAAAAAAGCATTATTGTTGGAACTGTAGCTGCTTTTGCAGGACATAAGGATTATCCTAATTTTCTAAAATCTGCTTCAATGGCTGTAAAAGAAAATCCAAACCTGTTTTTTATGGCTGTTGGTGGAGGAGATTTACTTTCCGAAATGAAAAATCTTGCTCAAGAATTAGGTTTGCAGGGACATATTGCGTTCACCGGTTTTCAAAAAGAAGTGGGACATTTCTTAAAGGCATTTGATATCTTTGTTTTGGCTTCCTATCTGGAAGGGCTTGGTACTTCCGTTTTAGAAGCAATGAGTGTAGGCCTTCCTGTAATTGGAACAAAAGCAGGAGGTATTACGGAAATGATTATTTCTGGGAAAAATGGTCTTCTTGTTCCTCCTCAGAATCCTTCAGAATTATCTAAAGCAATATTATATTTGGCGCAAAACCCTTTATTGAGAGAAGAATATGGCAAAAAAGCGTTAGAAAGCGTCCAAAATTTTGATAAAGAGCGAATGATAGCTAAATATCTGGAGCTATACAAATCACTATGAAAGAGCCGCAAAATATTCTAATAGTGCAAACAGCTTTTATTGGCGATGTGATATTAATTACACCTTTGATAAGAGCTACAGCAGAACTGTATCCCCAGGCAAAAATAGATGTAATGGTTGTTTCTGAGGCGGTTAAGTTACTGGAAAATAATCCTTATGTGAATGAAGTAATTATAGATGAAAAACGCAAAAATGTGGTTACATCTACTTTGCAACTGATTAAGCAGATTAGAGAAAAACATTATGACCTGGTTATTTCTCCGCATAGTTCTTTTAGGACTCATTTAATTCTTTACTTAAGCAAAATTCCGGAACGCATAGGTTTTAACAGAGGTTCTGCTGCTTGGATGTTGACAAAAAAAGTAGAACATCCTGTCGGTCCGCATAAGATAGTTAAAAACTTAGGACTTTTGAAAACTATAAGCGAGAGAGAATTTGATCTGCAAACAGAACTTTTTCCTTCCGAAAAAGATAGGCAGAAAGCGGAAAAATTACTTCAACCCTTATCCGGAAAAACAATAATAGCTGTAGCACCTGGTTCTATCTGGCAAACCAAATGTTGGGAACCGAATTCTTATATCTCACTCTGCCGAAAACTGATAGATAGTGGTTATGCTATTGTTTTAATTGGAGGGGAAAGCGATAAACTCATAAGTAATGAAATTGAAAATGCTTTGGGGAAAAATAATACTAATCTAATAAATCTGGCAGGAGTTACTAATTTATTGCAAAGTGCTGCTGTAATTGCAAAATGTTCTTTAATGATTTGTAATGATAGTGGCGCAATGCATATTGCCAATGCTATGCAGACAAGGGTTTTTGCCTTTTTTGGACCTACGGTTCAGCGTTTTGGCTATTATCCATATCGGGAAGGAGACAGGGTTTTTGAAGTGGAACTGGAATGTAGACCCTGTGGCAGTCATGGCAGTAAAAAATGTCCGCAAAAACATCATAACTGTATGAAACAGATAGAAGTAGAGCCGGTTTTTAAGGCAGTAGAAACTACCTTGAGATAGGAGAGAACGATGGCTTTTATAATAGATGCGCATTGTCATTTAGCCAATTTGGATGTGCTAATGCCGGTTAAACCCTTAATGGATGAAACAAAGAAATTTGGCTTGGACTTTTGGCTTTCTTCTGCACTTACAAAAGCGGAAATTGCCTGGCATCAAAAAAACCCTGATAAACGCATTGCCTATAGTGCTGGAATTCATCCTAACTATAAAGAGTGCGATTTGGAACTGAAGGATATTGAAGAACTTTGCATAGAGAAAAAAATTTGGGCAATTGGAGAAATCGGCTTGGACAGAAACAATCCTGATTTTGCAGGTCAACTGAAGATATTTATAGAGCAGATGGAACTTGCCAAACAATACAATTTGCCAGTGGTTTTACACCTGGTAGGGCATATTAGCGAAGCATATAAACTGCTGAAACAATATAAATTGCCCTATCTTGTTCACGGTTATGCAGGTTCCTTACAGGGTTTTAAGGAACTTTTACGCCTAAAGTCCTTTTTTACTATTTCCGAGCGTTTATTGAAGTGGGATAAAAAAGAGCTTTTAAGAGCTATGATAGATAGTAAAAGCTATCTTTTTGAGACAGATATTACCCGAGATTATGTGCAGGAAGAAGAAACTAATCCTCTTTTGCGCTTAAATACTCTTATTTCTTCTGTAGCTGAATTTGCAGAAATTCCAAGAGGTAAATTAATAGAACAACAACAAAAAAACTTTAACAGCTATGAATAAAGCGGATTTTTATAGAACAGAGCTATTAGTTGGACAACAAGGAATGCAGAAATTAGCCCGAACCTGCGTTGCAATTATTGGTTTGGGTGGAGTTGGTTCTTATTCTGCAGAGGCCTTAGCTCGTTCCGGAATAGGGAAATTTATCTTGATTGACTTTGATGTAATTGAGGCAACTAATATCAACAGGCAGATTTTGGCTTTGCATTCCACAATTGGCAAGCCCAAAGTGGAAATAATGCAGCAGAGGATTCTGGATATCAATCCACAGGCAGAAGTGATTATTTACAAGGAATTTTTAGACAAGGAAAATCAGGAAAGATTACTTACAGGAGCTGATTATTGTGTAGATGCCATTGATAGTTTGGATTCCAAAATATGTCTATTGGAGTATTTGATTAAAAATGAAGGCAAATTTATCAGTGTGATGGGAGCGGGAAATCGTTTAGACCCTTTTCAAGTTCATCTTTCTACCATTGATAAAAGCTACAATTGCCCTTTAGCAAGAAGAGTAAGAAAACTATTAAGCAAGAGAGGTGTTCAGAGAAATTTTCCCTGTGTTTATTCTTCCGAGTTGCCCCTTGTTCCTGAAAAAAATAATGATATTTCGGAAGAGGGAGTTATTGATAGAGCAAAGCAAAAACAAGTTATTGGTTCTATCAGTTATTTACCTGCTGTAATGGGATTGATGGCTGCATCTTATGTAATAAGGGATATATTAAAAGATTGATGTTGTATCTGATAAAAAAAAGAAGAAAAACATCTTGTCGTTCTCTGGTAACTAAGCTTTTTTCGTTACCATTCAATTATTGGTAGCTAATTAAACTACAGGAGGTGGAACTACAAGGATGTAGTTTCTCCGAGATCAAAGTGCTGAGCAAATTGATATGCTTCAGGAGTGTCTATATCCAACCATTGATTTGCTTTATTTAAAGTAATTGACTTTATGCGCTTTAACGGTATCAATTCTGCAATGGCATTGCTGATAGAGTCCTTTCCTTTGGCAACTGCCTTTTCAACCGCAGAAAAGAAATCCGGTTCCAAACGGAAAATTCCACAATCAATAGCATTGTAATCAGTCAGTTCTTTTCCGATGGCAATTATGTAATCATTTTCAGTTTTTACTTTAGTAGCGTCATCAAGATCAAAGTTTTCCGTTATAAAGGGGTCAACTAAAAGCAGGTTTATGCGTTCAGGGGAATCCACAATTTGTTTCAATGCTTCCACTTTTACCAGGTGATCAGCCATAGAAAGGAGAAAAGGTTCAGCTATTATATAATTCTTTACTTTATAAACCGAAAGAGCATTGCCTTTTTCCCATTCAAGGTTTTCCACAAAAGTAACTGGTAAAGACGGGGGATTTTTCTGCAGATAATCTACGATATAATTCTTCTTAAAACCAACTACTATAATCAGTTCCGTTATTCCTGCCTGTTTTAGCTGTTCAATAATAGTGGAAAGAATAGTTCCGTTTTTATAGGGAAGCAGGGTTTTAGGAACTTGCTTTGTAGTTTTCCAAAGGCGACTGCCAATTCCGGCAGAAATTATTACACCTTTCAAAATTTACACTCCATTTTCGTGACCGCCTTCATAGTATAATTCTTCCATTTTTTCTACAAAACGGATAGCGGCTTTTCCATCCAAGCCATAGAAATAGCGTTGACGGTATTCATCTGCTTTGGCAATCATATCTAAAGTAGGATTGAGAGCTGTAGCAATTGCTTCAGGAAGCTGTTTTCCGTTTTGGATATGGGGATAAGCGCCTTTTAAAAACTCCCGGTTATCAATTTCCAACAGAGGTTGACCATCAGAATGATTAAGTTTATCGCAAGCAAGGTCATAAACAATACCAAATTTATTCAGAGCAATAAAATCAAAAACCGTGCTGGATGCCTCACTGAGAACCGTATCGGCAGCAGCATAATAAGGGACAATATTAAATTCTGTAAAAGGTAAAAGCACGGAATGGGGATACTTTTTCACTCTTTTTTCAAAAATGCGATGTTGTTTATGCGGGGCATATTTTCCCATCCAGCTGTATGGGTGAAGTTTAATTATTAAGTTATAGTCCCTGGTTTGCTCAAAGATGTCATCTTTTATTTCATACATACAGGTTGGTTTATAAGTGGGAGCGAAGAGGACTGTTTTTTTAGCGGGATTAAGACCCCAGCGTTGCAAGACCTCTTCTCTATTAAATTTACCCTGAAAGTAATAGTCCAATTTGGGCAAGCCGATTAAATGGACTTCGCTTTTTCCCAAATAAGGGCATTTTAACAAGGAATCAACTCTATGTTGGCCTTCCACAAAAATCTGGTATTTAACCCCAGGAGAGCGAGCTAAATTGCGATAAAGTATGTTTTTAATTCCTGTTCCGTGATTCAGAAAAATCAATAGTGTTTTTCCATAGTCCTTTGCATTACGAAGTGTGTCACCGGAAATTACGATATCAAAGCCCTTGGTTTCGTTGGTAAAACGGTAGCCAAGTTTTTTCCAGTCCTCAATTATCTGGTTCCGATAGGGAAATTCAAAGATGAAATACTTTATTTTTTCCATATCCAATGAGAACCAGACATCGTATTTATCGTTATTCAGCAAGAGGTCTATAATCGGATCAAAGGCGGACTTATGATAGGCATAACCTATTCTGAACAGGAGTTTTATCTTCTTCATCGTCTGTTTAATCTGCTAAAAGTATCAAAATAGGTATGGAGACAAGCCCCATACAAGAAAATTACATTTCGTTATAATACTCCAAACCCAGATGAGTAATAAGGTCTTCTTTCATCATATAACGCAGGGTATTTTTCATTTTCATCTGCTGAATGAAAAGATCGTTTTCAGGATAGAGCCCGGGAGCCGTCATCGGTGATTTCCAGAAGAAAGAAAGCCATTCCTGAACTCCGGACATATTACAGCGCTGTGCCAAATCAATTAAGAGAATTAAATCCAACAATACAGGAGCAGCAAGAATGCTATCTCTGCACAGGAAATTTATTTTTATTTGCATCGGATAACCGAGCCAGCCAAAAATATCTATATTATCCCAGCTTTCTTTATTATCGCCACGCGGGGGATAATAATTGATGCGGACTTTATGATAAAGGTTTTTATAGAGTTGAGGATATTTTTCCGGTTCCAAAATTGTTTCCAGCACGGAAAGTTTACTAACTTCTTTGGTTTTAAAGCTTTCGGGGTCATCAAGCACTTCACCGTCTCTATTACCTAAAATATTTGTAGAGAACCAACCGTGAATCCCTAACATTCTGGCTTTAAGCCCTGGAGCGATTATAGTTTTCATCAGGGTTTGACCTGTCTTGAAATCTTTACCTGCAACGGGAACTTTTTTCTCTTCCGCCAGTTTTCTCAGAGCGGGAATTTCCAGATTTAAGTTCGGAGCTCCGTTCAGAAAAGGGATTCCCATTTGCAAAGCGGCATAAGCATAAATCATAGAAGGTGCAATTGCCGGATGATTATCGCGCAAACCCTGTTCAAAACTTTCAAGAGTATTATGAACAGGATCCGATTCTAAATAGACCTCTGTAGAAGCAGCCCAAGCCATAACCAGGCGGCTGCAATTATTTTTTTCCTGGAAGCGTTTGATATCATCCATCAGTTGCTGAGCTAAATCCATTTTATTGATTCCGGTTTTCACATAAGTGCCGTGTAATTTTTTTACATAGTTATTGTTGAAAACCGCCTTTTGTGGCTTCAGAGAACGCAATTCCGGTTCTATTTTATCCAGCAGTTCTTTTTCCAGAACTCCCGCTTTTAAAGCAGCTTCATAAGCATCGTATTCAAAAATATCCCAAGCCATAAATTCCAAATCTTCCAAATTAGCTAAGGGAACAAAGTCCTTTATTAAAGGAGTTCTATTTTCTGTTCTTTTGCCTAAACGGATAGTGGACATCTGAGTGACCGAACCAAAGGGCTCGGAAATGCCTTTTTTAATTGCTTGAATGCCAGCTACAAAAGTTGTACTTACAGCTCCTAAACCGACTAACATAACGCCAAGTTTGCCTTCTGCAGGTTTTATTTCATTACCTCTAAGCATTTTTTCTCCCTTTTTGTTGCTTATTTTTATCCAGTAAATATATAAATGCATAGGTGTCAAGCATAAATGTTTATTTTACACCAAGAACACTGAAGTTACCTAAAATAACGAAAGTGTTGTTGGAGAACAGTGTTTTTCTGGAAGGTTGAAGTCCTATTCAACCAAATAAACTTCACGCAAATTGCGCTGATTACGCAGATTTTTTTATTTTTTTATTACAGATATTAAATCCTGCTGATCCGGTTGATCCAGTTTTCTGCGTTCTATTATTATATTTTTTAGGGTCGTCATAAGTCCTCACTGCCAAATCAATGTGTGGGAGGTGTAAAATTTTTGAAAGCAGAGACGACTCCTGACTTGCAATTATTTCGGCAGTGATTAGCTCTGACTTTCAGAAAATAATTTCAGGGGAAAACACAGGGAAGTGAGTAAACGCATAACATCCTGAAAATATGTAAAATAGAAGTTCTTCCTTAGGAGCATTACTTACCCATTGCTTACCCATTGCTAATGCCATCCGTAATGGGTAAGCAATGGGTAAGCAATGCTCCCTGCTGAAAAAGCTTGACGGAATATTTTAGGAATTACATAATGTATTTTTAAGATTGCTAAAGTATGAGGAAAGAATGAACGCCGATGTGATTATCATTAATATCAGCCAGTTAGTTACTCTTGCCAATAATAGTAAACCACGCTACGGCAAAGAGATGGAAGAAAGTGTTATTATTACTGATGCGGGGATAGCTATAAAAGGTGGCAATATTATTGAAATAAACGACAGTAAAGCGATAGGAAACAAATATCTAACTTCCGAACTTATAGATGCCGAAGGGAAAATTGCTACTCCCGGTTTTGTGGATTGTCATACTCATCCCGTTTTTGTCCATACTCGCGAAGATGAATTTGCTATGCGTTTACAGGGAAAAAGTTATGTGGAAATAGCCAAAGCAGGAGGTGGCATTTTAAGCACAATTCAGACAACCAGAAATGCAGATGAGGATTTGCTTTTTGAATTGGCTAAAAAACGCATCCTGAAAATGATGCAGTTAGGAACTACAACCCTTGAGGCAAAAAGCGGTTACGGACTGAACACCCCAAGCGAATTGAAACAATTACGGGTGATCAAACGCTTGCAGGAAGAACTCCCGATTGATATTGTCCCTACTTTTTTGGGTGCACATGAATTTCCTCCCGAATATAGAAATAATCATTCCGGCTATGTAGAACTCCTATGTAAAGAAATGATTCCTGCTGTCGCGGAACAAGGAATAGCTGAATTTTGCGATATTTTTACAGAAGCGCATACTTTTAATATTGAGGAATCGCGCCAAATACTTACCTGTGCAGGTGAACACGGACTCAAATTAAAAATGCATTGTGATGAGATTGAACCCATTGGTGGTGCAGAACTTGCAGCGGAACTAAAATGTATATCAGCAGACCATTTGGGTTCTGCCAGCGAAACAGGAATTAAAGCGCTCAAAAAAGCGGGAGTGATACCTGTTTTATTACCGGCAACTTTATTTTCCTTACAGAGCAAGACCTACGCTAATGCCCGTCTGATGATGGATTTGGGACTTCCTGTTGCCATAGCTACGGACTTTAATCCAGGAAGTTGTAACTGTGACAGTATGCAGTTTACTATGTCTCTTGCCTGTTTGCAAATGGGGTTAAATCCTTCCTCTGCTTTATGTGCAGCCACTTTAAATTCTGCTTATGCGCTGGATAGAGGCAATCAAATCGGCTCTTTGGAGGCAGGAAAAAAGGCAGATATTGTTCTTTGGGATATTCCGGGGATTAATTTTATTCCCTATCATTTAGGTTCTTCTTATGTTGACCGCGTACTAAAATGCGGAAAGACAATTTATAAGGCAACTTAAATGCAGGAGACAACTCTAAACAGCTATCAGATAATTAAAACCGTTCACAGCTCCTTGAGGTTTTCTCTCTATCAAGCAAAACAAATGGAAACCGGACAAATTGTTTTGCTTAAAACTCCTGATACGCAACGACTTGACGATGAGAAACTGAAACAGGATTTGATGAATGAAGCCAATACCCATCTTAAACTTAGCCATCCTCAAATTAGAAAGGTCTATGAAATCAGAGAAGAAAAGGGAACTGCTTATTTGATTGGAGAATACATTGAAGGAATGTCTCTTTCTGCCTATCTGAAAATAAATTCCGATTCCCTCCCCATTGAACTTACCCTTTCCTGGCTAAAGGAGCTTTTAGAGGCACTTTCCTATGCCCATAAACAGGAATGTATCCATTTGAATTTAAATCCTTATAATCTTATTGTTGATAATGCTAACGCTATGCACATAATCGGTTTCGGGAAAAACCAGGATGCCTATAAAACAGCTAATGAAAAAAATGGCACCTATCATCCTCTTTTATACCTTCCTCCGGAACTTTTTCAGGCAGGAATTGCTCTTCCTCAATCCGATCTATATTCTTTTGCTGTAATCGCTTATCAAATTCTTTGTGGAGTTGTTCCCTGGAGAATTGACCTGCAACTGAGCCTGGAAAAACAAAAACAGCAGTCACTTTGCCGGGCTGTTATTATGCCGGAAATTTTGCATAAACAGGTTCCGGACTGGCTTTTTACCGCTTTACTGCAATGTTTGAAACTTGATCCTCATCAACGTTTTGCCAATGCGGAAGAACTTATAACGGTATTTAACGAACAGGAAAATTGGCTGCCGAAAGAAGATGAAAAGGTGGAAAGCGTTCAGAAAGTTGAGAAAATTGAGAGCATTGAAGAGGTTGAGAAAATTGAAAAAGTTGAGAAGGTTGAGGAAACAGAAAAAGATGAATTGCCAAATTCCCGAGCGGAAAGCTCTAAAACAGAATTTGCCACTCCCATATATCCTGCTCCCGAATCTTTCATTACAGAAATAAAAGAAACAAAAAAGCTGAAAAAAACCTTCAAAATTCTTATCTGGCTGTCTCTTATCATAATTCTGTTTATTATTGTTAAATACATTGCTTTTGGCAACAGACCCAAATTTACTTCCGTAGCAGATAGCACTCAAGTGGAAATTTCGGAAGAACCTCTAAACGAAAATCTGCCTATTGCAATGGTTTTGGTTCCTGCAGATACTTTAGTGATGGGAAATATTTCTCCGGAAGCGGAAGATGATGAATTTCCTCTTATAACCATTGGTATTCCTGCTTTTTACATCAGTAAAAAGGAAATCAGCCAGGCAGAATGGATGATGGTTTTTCCTAATAATCCGGCTCACAGTAAAGATCCCGAACTGCCTGTGGAAAATGTTAATTTCTACGACATTATTGATTTCTGCAATCAGAAAAGTATTCTGGACGGTTTTGAGCCCTGCTACGATTATTATGATGATGAAGTTGTGTGCAATTTTTCTGCTAATGGCTATCGTTTACCTACTGAAGCTGAATGGGAATTTGCAGCCAAAGGCGGAAAAAGAAATGATTTCTTTGTCTATAGCGGCTCTGATAAGGCAGATGAAGTCGGGTGGTATAACGAAAATAGCGATGCACAAAGCCATCCTTCGGGACAAAAAAAACCTAATCAGCTGGGAATTTACGATCTGAGCGGAAACATTTTTGAATGGGTGTGGAACTGGTATGTGCCTTACAGTTCACGCAATTATGACCCTTATAAGGGACCCGATAAAGGAATTGATAAAGTTATTAGAGGCGGTTCCTGGTATCATAATGCTTCTGAAATGAGAGTTACTAACCGCAATTTTGCCAAGCCCTACACTAAAAATGCCTATCTGGGCTTCCGCGTTGTAAGAACTTATAGCCCTCGTTAATACATAATCATTATATTCTGCCTGGCTAATTTGGTAGGGATTTTTACTTTTTTATATGATAAACACAAATAATACAGTTGGCAAAAACGGGATGGCAAATTCTGATTTACACAAGAAACTGAAGATTTCTAAAGGGATTTTTACCACCGGGTTGAAACCCGATGTTAGTATCTGTCGTTCCTACGGAACTCATTCTTAATAAAAGAGATAAGATTGTTTCATTTGTACTTTTCACCGGGTTGAAACCCGTTGTTGGTATCTGTCGTTCCTACGGAACTTTTTCTCAAAGCATTATTTGGTTTTATTTTAAATAATTACAAGATTGAAAATGCGTAAATATATTTTTATCTTATTTGGTTTTGTGCTTTCACAGGAATGACAAATGGCTGAACATTCAAAAATTGATATTATTTGGGAAAAAGCAGTATATGCCTGTCTTTCCTTTTTACATTGACAACAATGGCACTATTCAGGAATTGGATTTCTAATGGTAATATAGCTAATATATTCCTTTTGGTTTTGCATAATAAGCATCCGAACTATTCAGACACAAATATTGGAGAAAAGTGATGAGTAAAAATAACAAAACGGCAATAACACCTACCCGGGAAGAAAATTATGCCGAATGGTATCAACAGGTTATAAAAGCAGCTGATATGGCTGAAAATAGTGAAGTTCGCGGTTGTATGGTAATAAAACCCTGGGGCTATGCAATTTGGGAAAATATCCAGCGTGCACTGGATAAAATGTTTCGGGAAACGGGACATCGTAATGCTTATTTTCCTATTTTCATTCCGAAAAGTTTTTTTGAAAAAGAAGCTGAACATATAGAGGGCTTTGCCAAAGAATGCGCTATTGTAACACACAGTAAATTAGAAGCAGATGGAAAAGGTGGTTTACAATTAGCCGGTGAACTTACCGAACCTTATATTGTGCGTCCTACCAGTGAGACAATTATCGGCGCATCTTTTGCTAAATGGGTAAATTCCTATCGGGATTTGCCTCTCCTGATAAATCAATGGGCTAATATTGTCCGTTGGGAAATGCGCACGCGTCTTTTTTTACGCACTACGGAATTTCTTTGGCAAGAAGGGCATACAGTGCATGAAACAGAAAAAGAGGCAAATGAAGAAACATTAAAAATGCTTAATGTATACGCTACCTTTGCGCGTGACTATCTTGCCCTGCCTGTTATTCAAGGCGAAAAAACCGAAAGTGAAAAATTTCCCGGAGCTGTAACAACATATTGTATTGAAGCAATGATGCAGGATAGAAAAGCACTGCAATCTGGAACTTCTCATTTTTTGGGCCAGAATTTTGCCAAGGCATCCGAAATCAAATTTCAAAACCGCAAAGGAGAAATAGAATATGCCTGGACTACTTCCTGGGGTGTTTCTACGCGTTTAATAGGAGCTATAATTATGGCTCACAGCGATGATAACGGACTTGTTTTGCCTCCGAAAATTGCTCCTTCCCACATTGCTATTATCCCTATTTACAGAGATGCACAAGAACAAAAACAGGTGATGGCTTTTGCGGAAAAGGTTCAAAACCGACTAAAGGATTTATATTTAGATGATGTTCCCCTTTATACTGAATTGGATACAAGAGATATGACCAGCAGTGAAAGAAATTGGTATTGGATAAAAAAAGGCATTCCTTTGCGCCTGGAAATAGGTCCTCGGGATATTATTCAGGATTCTGTTATGCTTGCCAGACGCGATAAAGAACCACAAGATAAGCAGTCAGTAAAGATTTCCGACCTAACAAATTATGTTCTTCAAACTCTGGTAGAAATGCAACAGGGATATTATCAACGAGCTTTGGCTTTTAAAGATAAATGGACGATAGAAATTGACGATAAAGAGGAATTTTATAGATTCTTTACACCTAAAAACATTGAACAACCGGAAATTCATGGTGGTTTTGCCAGTTCTCACTGGTGTGGAAAATCATCCTGCGAAGAAAAAATTAAAGAAGACCTGAAAGTGACTATTCGCTGTATCCCTTTTAACACTAAAGAAGAAACGGGAAATTGTATCTGCTGTGGTAAACCTTCTACACGCAGAGTAATTTTTGCCAAAGCATACTAAAATGAATGCAGCTATTATTACTATCGGTAATGAAATTCTGATGGGTAAAACCATCAATACCAATCTGGCATATTTAGGTTCGGAACTTGCCAAACAAGGAATTTCTGTAGAATATGCCCTTACCGTAAAAGATGAACCAAACGCTATAAAACAGGCACTGCAAGATACATGGGGAAAATATAAGATAGTAATAACTACCGGTGGTTTGGGTCCTACAGAAGATGATTTAACCAAATCCGCAATTTCTGAGTTCTTTGGTAAAAAGCAACACTTTGACGATAATATTTGGGAGCATATCCAAAAAATGTTTGCTTTCAGAAAAATACCATTACCTGAAACCAATCGCTCTCAGGCAATGGTTCCCGATGATTTTATTCCTTTAAGAAACGACCTGGGAACTGCTCCCGGATTGTTTTATCGGGAAAGGGACTTTTTGTTCTTCGCCTTACAGGGTGTTCCTTCCGAGATGAAACATATTTTTGAGACACACATCAAAGATATTATTACCCAAAATTGTCCTGATGCCAAGCCACTATCTATAAAAACATTAAGAACTTACGGCATAGCTGAATCCCGACTAGCTGAGTTATTTACTCTTTCTAACTTGCCGGAAGGTGTTTCTTTAGCTTGGCTTCCTCAAATTGGAAGAGTTGACTTGCGCTTCTATGGAACCGATGCTAATAAAGTTGAAGAAGCGGTTAAAAAAGCACTTCCGGTTATTAAACCTTTTGTTTGGGGCTATGATGAAGAAAGTCCCGCAGAAATTTTATTAGCGCTTTTGTGGAAAAATATCTACACTTTAAGCGTTGCGGAATCCTGTACCGGTGGCTTGGTGCAAAAACTGATAACAGATATTCCTGGCTCATCTAACTCCTTTCTTGGTGGTGTGATAGCATATTCCAATGCCGTGAAAAAAAATCTGCTGAATGTATCCGATACAGTTTTAGAGACAGAAGGAGCGGTTAGTGAAACCTGTGCTTTGCAAATGGCTGAAGGAATAAAATCATTGACAAAATCTACCTGCTCAATTTCTATAACAGGGATTGCAGGTCCTGATGGTGGAACTGCAGAAAAACCTGTAGGAACGGTGTGTTTTGGCTTTATAGCCGCTGAGAAATATTGGTCTAAAAAACAATTCTTTACCGGGGATAGGGAAATTATCCGGATTAAAGCAGCTGATTTTGCTATCCTTTCTTTAATTCAGCACTTACAAGGCAGGAATGATAATTGAATATCTTAGTAATCGGCAGCGGAGGCAGAGAACATTCTATTGCAGAGTGTTTTGCTAAAAGCAAACAGATAAAAAGGGTTATTGTGGCTCCCGGGAATGCAGGAATTGCACTTCAATATGAATGTGCAAATCTGCAAACACAAGAAGAGATATACAATTTTTGTGTTCAGAATTTAATTGACCTTGTCTTTGTCGGACCCGAAAAACCCATAGCAGATGGTTTAGCTGATTATTTAAATGAGAAGGGAGTTGCTGTTATAGCTCCTGTTAAATTTGCCGCCCAATTGGAAAGCAGCAAGATTTTTGCCAAAAATTTGATGCAGGAAAAAGGTGTTCCAACTGCCGCATTCAAAATAGCTAAAACCATTCCTCAAGCATTAGAACATATTGACTACTTTGGCTTTCCAGCGGTTATTAAAAATGATGGTTTAGCTGGAGGAAAAGGAGTTTTCGTGGTTAAAAATCCGGCTGAGGCGCAAGAAGCATTAAAAAAAATTCATTTTAGCGAAAAAGGAGTTGTTGTAGAAGAATTTTTACAGGGTTGGGAGGTCTCTTTATTTGCCATTACAGATGGCTGGGAGTTTAAAACTACAATTTTTGCTCAGGACCATAAACAACTTTATGCCGGTGACAAAGGTCCCAACACAGGTGGAATGGGTGCTTATGCTCCAGTTTATGAAGCGGAAAAATACCGGAAACAGATTGAAGAGGAAATAATTAATCCCGTTCTTATGGCAATGCGCGAATTGGGTCATCTTTATAAGGGAATTCTCTACTGTGGACTGATGATTACTAAGGAAGGACCGAAAGTTATGGAATTCAATTGCCGGTTAGGAGATCCTGAAGCACAGGTTGTTTTACCTTTACTGGAGACGGATTTTGTAGAAATCTGCCAAGCCATTTTACAGGGTGAGATAAATTTGGTGGAACTAAAATTCAAAGATAAAACCGCATTAGGTGTTGTTTTGGCTTCCGAGGGTTATCCTTTTGCTTACAATAAAGGTTTTCCACTTTCTTTACCTGCAGACCTTTCCGGAATTTATTTCTCCGGAGTGGAAAAAGGTGAAAATGGACTTGTGACCTCTGGTGGACGTGTTTTATGTGCAGTTGGAATGGGAAAAGATTTAAATGAAGCCAGGGAAGAGGCATACAGCAAAGTTCAACAGATAACCTTTGAGAACAGAATTTTCCGCCAAGATATTGGATTACATAAAAATACCTTTTATGACAAGGGAGATAGCTAATATTATGCCAATGTATTATATTAACCGGGTGAGTAACCTGTTTCGTTCCCTTTCCTGCAGAAAAATTTTATTCTTCTGCCTTAGTTTTTGCCTGCCTGCCTTAATTATGGCAGAGCCAATAACTCTTGTTTCTGAAAGTCAGGACATACTTGCTATTAATTTTGAGCTTCCTGAATATGAATTAACCAAAGTTACAATAAACGGACAGAACTGGGAAAGAATTGTTTGTAGTGATGGCTCTTATTTCAGTAATGAAGGTTTTCCTCAATTGATAATGTTTTCTACGGCTATAGCAGTTCCTGTAGATGGCGATTACAGCTTCAGTATTAAAAGTAGCGAATCCAAAACGCTGACGAATATAAATATCATCCCTTCGTCAACTCTGGTAATTGAAGGTGAGGAAGTAAACTATAATAATAAACCGGACTACAAAGCTTATGCCAATCGTGAACTCTATCCTGTTTCTCTGGCGCAGAAAGGTGAACCTGCTTTTATAGGTAACCGCAAGTTCATACCTTTGCTGATTTATCCTTTTCAATATAGAGCACAAAGCAAAGAGCTGGTTGTGCACTCCAAAATATCTATAACTGTCTATATAAGCGGAACAAAGAACGCAACTAAAAACTGGCAACTGAATCCAAATCCTCTTGATAATGCAGACCCGCCTTTTTTCTTGAATGAAAATAGTTCTAAAACCTGGCGTCTGGAAAAAACCCGGGACATAAATTATTCTGCACCTAAAAATAGTATTTCAAGCATTAACGAAATCCAGATTATTGTAGATAAAGAGGGAATCTATAAGGTTAGCTATCATTACTTGATGGATTATATAAATTTGATGGCTGATTCTTTGCAGATAGTGATGAATTGGACACCTGCAAATGTAGACCCGCGTTATCTGGAATTAACTGATGAATATGGACAGGTGCCTATTCACTTTGTAGGCGAAAATGACGGTGTCTTCAATGAAAATGACTATTTTGAGTTCTATGGTGATAAACATAAAGGTGACACTTACTATATGGATGATTATACAAGCGAAAATGTATATACCCTGAAACTGATTGATCACTATGGGGCAAGAATGGCTGTGGAAAATGGGGGTTTGATTGAATCCAATCTTCTGAACTATATTGTTCCTGATGCTTATGAAGATACAGTTCACTTTGAAGAACAACTGGTAAGCGATAAACTTGGTAGGGGCTGGAGTTCCAGTACCCCAAATTTCTATCGCGAAGATGTTTGGTTCTGGAAAAAAATCAATGCTCCCAATCTGGAAATTGTTCCCGTGGAACTGCAATATCCCAAAGATACTACAACCCGCTTTGCTTCTGCCAGAATTTGTTTAATGGGGTTAACTTATTCCGAAACACTAACCAGCGGACAATATGATCATGAAGCATCTATTCGTTTGAATCAGGCAATGGTTAATTCACATACATGGATTGGCCAAACGGAAAAGATATTTGAAAATCAAAATCATATTTCCAACACCTTTTTAAGGCATGGAACCAATAACTTCTATATTGCCCTTTCCGGTAATACTGTAATGACGGATAAAGAACAGGTAATGCTGGATTGGGCTGAAATTAAATACTGGCGCGAATATAAAACTGACCAGGATTATATCAAATTTACAAAGCCCTCCAATCGTCCTGGTGGTTTATATCAATTTGAGGTTAGCGGTTTCAGCAATCCTCATATTTCGGTTTATAAAATCGGCTCCAGCATCTTCAATTCTGCTCAGATAGAGCCGTTTAATATTAATGGTGATGCTCCTTGGACGGTTACTATTCAAGATAGTGTTTTTTCCGAAGCGGTCAGATATTTTGCCGTAACTGAAAATATGAAAAAAACTCCCAAAGCAATACGCCTCAATTTTCCCAGCGACCTAAAAAATCCTGATAATAGTGCCGATGTAATTGTTATTACACCCTGGCAATTTACTTCAGTAGAAGGAACTTTGCAGTTGAAGTCCCTCTGGGAATCCGAAGGGCATACAGTAAAAATTGTAGATGTTCAGGATATCTATGATGAATTTAATGCTGGCATTACAGGTGCTGAACCAATTAGGGACTTTCTTCGTTATGCTTATAACAATTGGAGTTCACCTCAATTAAGCAGTGTTATTCTTTTGGGTGAAGGAGTTGATGATACCAGGGATAACAGTCCTTCCCGAATATATAATCTCATTCCGGTTAAAAAGACCTGGACTTATAAACATGGTGCTACGGCAAGTGACCCCTGGTATGGATGTATTGTAGGAACAGATATTGTCCCCGATATATCTATTGCAAGAATTAGTATCTGGAAGGAACAACAAATTTTGGATTATGCCGCTAAGGCAACTGCTTATCGTAACAATCCACAAACCTCTCGTCTTTGGAACAGTCATTTAACTTTCACTTCTGGGGGGAAAATAACTGATAATAATGATATCTTTGCTCAACAATCAGAACGTATAATCCGTAAAACTATTCCTGATGAATATAGAGTCACCAGGGTTTATACTTCCACGCAAACGGTTAGTTCAGATTACTTTGGCGGAACTTTCAATCTGAAAGATGCTATTAATTCCGGAACTCAATATGTTCAATTTATGGGTCATGGCGGGGGTAGAATTTGGGCGGATTATAACCTCTTCAATTTTAATGATGTAGCAACGCTCAACAATCAGACCTATCCTGTGGTTTTATCTCTTGCCTGTTATGCTTCTGCTTTTGATACAAACGGAATGGCTTCTATCAGTGAAGCATTAGTCCTTCAGCCCAATAAAGGAGCTATAGGCACTGCAGGTTTTACTGGTCTGGGTTATTTAGACCATGATGAAACCTGGGGTATGGCATACTGTGATGCTCTTTATAAACATAATTTTGCCAATATCGGTCTGGCAAATATTTTTGCTTTAGCCCGCGCTTATACTACTATCTATTCACCTGCAGCTATTTATGCCCTTATCAACGGTTTTGCCTATTTAGGTGATCCTTTAATCAAATTGAAGAAGCCCATAAAAGATATACCTGTTTTTGCAGATAACTATGTGCTGAACCCGGGTGATACATTACGCGTTAATGCTACTTTCCCCACCGGTGTTAATGCAGGCCGTCTGTTTATTATGAAAGAGAGTGGAAAGATTGTAAATGTCCCTTATGATTTACCTGTCTTTCCGAACGGGAATTGGACAGCTACTTATGTTAATACAAATCCTGCAGCCAATAACTACACCCGTAAAATTATGGTTGCCGGTTATTCCAATACTGATGAATATATAGGGCTTTCCCAATTTAGTGTTGGTAGACCTAATATTATGCATCATCATCTTAATCCTCCAGAACCTGCCTGGTCGGATTCTGTCTTGTTTACTGCCAAGGTCTTTAGTCCTTTACCGGTTAACAATATTATCTGCAAGGTCAGGACAGATAGTGTTTCTACTCAAATTAACTGGCTTCAACTTCCAATGCAGAGGTCTGAACAAGATAGCACTTTGTATGTAACTACCCACTATCTTGGTAAATATCCTACTGGAAAAGAGATATTTTTCAAGTATGTTATGGAAACTGAAACAGGTATTACAGAGAGTTTCCTAAAAAATTACATTGTTCGTGGTCCTGATCTGTTTCTGAAAGATATTAAACTGGAACAAGAGGGAAATTCTCTGGTCCTGAAAGTTTTAGGAACCAATATTGGCAATGCTACTTCTATAACTACGGATTTAAAGTTATATACCGGAACAACTGAAAGTAATCTTACTTTGTTTTCCACTCAGAATTATTCTCCTTTGGAAGTAGGAGAAGACCGTTGGGATAGTATTTCTCTTGCCGGCTTACCCAATGCCAATCTTATTCTGGAAGCAAGAGTTAATACTACTAATGCTTTTTCTGAATGGCATTTCTTTATCAATACCAATAACTATATTCGCTTACGAGTTCCGATGAATTATTTCTTGGTAGATAGTTCCAGTTCAACTCACAGCAGTATAGATAACAACCTTCAATGTTCAATTCCTCCAGGTCTTGTTCCTGCAGGTAGCCAGGTTCTTTTTGCTATAAATACATTAAATGCCTTACCTCCTCTTAATCAACCTGATGTCCAAAATATTTTGCTTAATGCTCCTGACGGACTTACCGGAAATCAACATTCCATTCCCTACGAAATAAGTTTCTTGGGAACCGGAATTACCGATTCTTTAGGTGTTTTGAACGGAGGAAAAAAACTTTTTCTTTCCTTCAATTACAGCGCTACTGATTCCCTAACTCAAACACAGGAAAGCGCTAATAACTTCAAAATATATCGCTATAACGCAAAATTCCAGAAATGGATTTTAATAGGCAGTTTTATGGATCAAAGTCAAAATAAAGTCAGCTTTGAAGTGAATCGCACAGGTATTTACACTATTTTTCGCAATATGGATTATACTCCTCCAACCATAGATGTTAATGTTGAAGACCAGGAATTTACTGTTGGCGGATATGTTGCCGGTAATGGAGTTATTTCTCTCTTGCTTTCCGATACCAATGGTATTGATGTAATAGATAATTCTATCTCTCTGTTTTTAGATGGTGTTCCCATTCCGGAAAAGGACTATGTAATCTCCATCAATCTGGAAAATATCAATAGAATCCCTATTAAATATCAATTATCCTTAGGAAAGGGAATACACGAATTAAAAGTTCAATGTCGTGATTTGAACGGCCGTCCTGCAAACCGGGATATCCAATTTACCGTTAATGACAAATTTGATGTTATAAACTTGGCAAATTACCCGAATCCCGTTTTAGGAGCCGGAGGTGAAGGTGCTGCTTTAGACCCGAAAAATGAAGGCAGAACTCGTTTCACCTATGTTCTTACCGATGGAGCAGATGAAGTTACTATCAAGATTTACACACTCAGCGGCCGCCTGGTAAAGACCTTTAAAAACCTTCCGGTTGGAGTTGGTTATCATGAATATCCCCGTTCAGTTTATGGTTGGGATTGCAAAGATGATAAGGGTTACACTTTGGCTAACGGGGTTTACTTTTACCGGATTATTGCCAAAAAAGGCAATAAAACCATTGAAAAAACCCAAAAAATGGCAATTCTGAATTAGGGAGACCAAAATGAAAAAGATATATATCCTATTCGCACTTACCCTGATTTGCTTAACTCCACTTTTTGCAGGACGTTATGCCGGCGACTTTATGATGATTGGTTCCGGAGTACGTGCTTTAGGTATGGGTGGTGCTTTTGCCTCTCTTGCAGATGATGGTTCTGGAATTTATTGGAATCCTGCTGGTCTCAGTTTTCTTACCGATTCCGAGGTTTCCGCTATGCATTGTTTCCTCTACAATAATCTTGCTTCTTACGATCATATAACTTATTCTCAACCCTTGCCCAATGATGTAACTATTTGTCTGAATGTTACTCGTTTAACGGTTAGTGACATTCCCCATTTTGATGAAAAGTATCTCATCGGCACTAATGTAGACCAGCGGATAAATAACAGCTTATATCATTTACCTGGTGTTCCCGATAGTAAATTTTCCAGCTATGATGATCTCTATCAATTCGCTTTTTCCAAGAAAATTCATTATGATGCCAATATGGGTTGGTTGTTTTTTGCCGTTCCTTTTGATTTCGGTTTTGGAGGAACGGTGAAACTTATTAAAAGGTCTATATGGGATAGAACCGGAACAGGAACCGGACTTGACATTGGTTTTAAAGCAAAGACCGACCTTGCCGTTATTTTCGATTGGGAAGAACTGGGAGATTTACATTTCGGTGTCAATTTTCAAGATATTGGTGGAACAGATATCACTTGGGATACTCCTAGTAAAATTAGTGACGAAGTTCTCTTTAATACTAAAACCGGCTTAGCAGTAGTTCAACCCTTACCTAAACTGAAATCCGTTGTTACCTTGGCTTATGATTATGACTATGTGTATGGTGGAACTAACCATTTTGGTGTGGACTGGGAATATGATAAAAAAGGTAATTTGCGTCTTGGTTATTATGATAATAGTTTCAGTGCAGGTGCTACAATAAAACTTTACGGCGTTATGCTTGATTATGCTCTAATCACGAATCCTGTCGGTATAAGTAACCGTTTGGGATTACGGGTTAGATTTTAAGGAGAATAAAAATGCGCAAGATAATTATCTTAACTACACTCTTATTGCTCGCTTTGCTCTTTTCTTGTTCAGGAGATGATTCTCCCGAAAAAGATAAAATTCCTCCTACTACACCTAAACTAATTTCACACCTTGGAGATACGGGTGATGATCCCATTATTGTAAATGGAGTAACAGTTTCCCTAAACGATGATAATAATGGCATTGATACTGTTCCCGATGGCAACTGGATAAAAGTTCCCTGGGAAAAATTCGTAGATAATGATTTAAGCCATGTAAAGGTCTACCGCTATTCCGAATCCGACCCTGAACCAATATTAATTAATACTGTCCCAGCTTCGGAAGATTACTATCTGGATCAAAGTTCATTGGTTGAAAGAGAGTGGTATTACTATTATATTGAACTCTACGATGCCAGCGGCAATTTTAGCGTTTCGGACACCGTTTCCTACGCTATTTTAGCTAAAAGTATTCTCAGTTCTCCAGTTGAGGGGGAAACTATTAATCAGGACACAGCAAAATTATGTTGGGAAAGAGGCGATAGCCAAACCAACAAATTTCGTATCCTGCTTTGGGATAATCTAACCGGTAATCTGGTTTTTTCTTACGATTATTATTATACTCCTAATGAAGAATCTCCTTCACCACCAGAATTTCCTTTTCCTCGTTTAAATCCACGACCTCCAAGTGGCCAGGTTTTTCGTTGGCGAATAGATGCTTTTGATGACGATCCGGAACATAATTTGGAAATGGGTTCCGAGTCGAAAGAGCGAACCTTGATAATTCAATAGGGATAACAGTCCAACCTTGAAAAAGCATATAAAAACCGGTCTGGACATAATGAAGTTACAGAAAAATCTTGACTTGAACAGCGATGTTCAGAATGTTACGCAAATTAAATAGAGAGGATAATGTGAAGAGATTACTGTTAGTGTTTCTACTCATCAGCTTTTCCCTGGTTTTATTCAGCCAGCAGACGATTAATTTTACCCCGTCTTCAAATATTTCTGCTTATACTTATGAAGGTATCCGCAGCGGGGTGGAAAAGCTGAAAATGAATAATTATATCTTGGGTCAGGTCTATAAACCCGGCTTATATACTGTTCCTGACGATACCGATTTTTTAACCCTGCTTTCCTTGGCTGGAGGTCCTAAAGAAGATGCCAAACTTACTAAAATAAGAATTGTGCGTCCTTCTTCCGAAGGTGACAAGGTTATCTGGGTAAATTTTAAGAAATATCTGGAGACAGGTGATCCAACCCTTATTCCGGAATTAAAACCAGGGGACACAATCATTGTATCAGGAACCATCTTCTACGCCGTATCTAAAGTGGCAAAATTCCTCTCTGACATCACTATAGCTCTGGGCGTTTATAATATCATAACTGGATTTAAATAAGGAGGGTATTCAATGCTGGAAAATGAAAATAATCAACTCCCTGTCCAAGAGGAAATAAAACTTTCCGATTATTTTAGAGTAATCCTGCAATATCGTTATCTGGTAATTCTGGTATTCCTTGTAGCATTAGTAGCTACGGTATATTACACAGCCCGTTTACCTAAAATTTATTCTGCTTCTACCCGCATTTTATTGGAAGACGCAAATAAGCAATCCGACCTGATGTTTCTTTCTACAGGCGGTTTAGGGAAAAACACTTTAAATAACCAGATTGAACTTATTCGCAGCAAACCCATAATGAATCTTGCCTGGGAAATTATGAAAAAATATCCCGATTGGGATACTTTTCCTGCAAGTCAGGCAGCTGATCCGGCTTCCACTTTAGGTAGAATGAAAGTAGAATCAAAACGGGAAACTGATGTTCTCACCATTAGTTTTGAATCTACTAATCCTACTGAAGCAATGGCTGCTGTAAATTCCATCGCGGAAGCAATTCAACAACAAAATACTCAATATGCTCGATTGGAATTTACTACTATCCGTGAATTTCTGGAAACTCAATTAGATGCTATTTCCCGTCGTCTGCAAAGTTCTGAAAATGATTTACGGGAATTTAAGAACCTAAATAAGCTTACTCAATTATCCGAGGAAACGAATAAACTTATTGAACAAGCATCAGACTTAGAAGCTGAATATGAAGCAGCGTTAACTGATCAGGCAGTAAAAGCCAAATCCCTGGATTTGCTAAACCGTCAATTACAGGAACAGGATTCTCTGCTGGTGAATGTGGATAATATTATAAAGACCCCCTATATCAATGAACTGCGTAAGCAGATTGTAGATACTCAATCCCTCATCACCAAATTAGTTACAAAAAATGAATATCCCTTAGATCATCCTCAAATTCAACTTCTTTACAGGGAAATTGAAAACGCTAAGGAAAAATTAGACCAGGAAATCAGAAAACTGGTAAATTTGGCTGTAACTGACGATCCTCTTGCTACCAGAAGTAACCTATTAACCAGAATAGTCCAGGCAAATATAGAGCTGGAAATGGCTCGTGCCAAAGTTGACGGCTTGGAACAAACCAAAGAAATGTATAATCAACGCCTGATTGCTATTCCCAATACCGAACTGGAACTGGCAAGATTAACCCGAAACCTGATGCTGGATGAGAAAATTCACAGTATGATGATGGAAAAGTATGAAGATGCCAAAATTGCTGAACAGGCAAAAATCGGAAATATTCGCATCATTGACTATGCAGAACGTCCTACAGTTCCAATTAAACCCAGGGTTTCTATGAATATTCTGGTAGGTATAATTGTCGGATTGGGTTTAGGAATCGGAACCGCCTTTTTGGTTCATTCTCTGGATACTAAATTACGCACTTTGGAAGATATGGAAAATTATGTTCGTTTACCTATTGCCGGAACTATTCCTGTTATTCACGAAGCGGAATCCAAACTTCAGGAATTTAACGATATGATTAATTCTGCCACAGGAGAAAATCGTGAACAACTAACCCGTTCTATGCATTATGTAATGATGCAACTGGTTTCGCATTATGCCCCTAAATCACCCATTGCTGAAGCGTATAGAACTTTGCGTACCAACATCTTGGCACATAAAGGTGAAAGTAGTATTGCTATTCTGATTACTTCTTCCGGTCCTAAAGAAGGTAAATCCACAACTATGGCCAATTTGGCTGTCACTTTTGCTCAGATGAACAGTAAAGTTCTTTTAATGGATATGGACTTACGCCGCCCTACATTACATAATAAGTTTGATCTGGAAAAAGAAAATGGCACCAGTGATTTCCTGATTGATCCCGAAGTTTCTGTTGATCAAGTTATAAAACCGACCGGTATCCAAAATCTGGATGTTATCACCAGTGGCTTTATTCCTCCCAATCCTTCTGAACTAATTGCTTCTCCAAGAACCGATGTATTGCTGGAAGAACTTAAATCCCGTTATGATTATGTCCTTGTGGATTCACCACCTTTAATTGCCGTTACGGATGCTCTTATTCTCACTAAGAAAGTTGATATGACTTATCTTGTCGTTCGTTGTGGTTTTACCGATAAAGGTATAATCAAACGTACCAAAGAATTGATGAATAATATTGAAGGTAGAATAGACGGCATTATTGTGAATGGTATCTATGTCCAAAAGTATTACAGTAAACAGAATTATTACTACTATTACTACTATTACTACTATTATTATGGCGAAGAGGTGCCCCAAAAGCAAAAGAGGAATGTTAACCGCTTCCTACGCAAAAATAAATCTATTTCTTGAGCTGATTGGAAAGCTCCCCAATAACTATCATCAGGTCAATACTATACTGTGCAGTATTGACCTGTTTGATTTATTGAACTATGAACTTATTGAGTCCCCTGAAATAATCCTTACCTGCAATATTCCTTCTCTGACTTCAACTTCAAATCTTATTTATCGGGTTGCTTCTTATATAAAAGAACGCTTTAATGTTTCTTCAGGCATCAAGATTCATTTGGAAAAGCATATTCCTGTTTCAGCCGGTCTGGGAGGTGGAAGCAGTAATGCCGCCAATTGTATTCTTGCTTTAAATGAAATGTGGCAGCTTAATTTATCCGAACAGCAAATGCATAAAATTGCTTCTCAGTTTGGCAGTGATGTCAATTTCTTTTTGGAAGGAGGAACAGCTAAAGGAGAAAACAGGGGAGAAGTGATCACAAAACTTCCTTCTATCTTCTTGAATAATATCCTGTTAGTTAATCCCGGAATAGAAATTTCCAGTGCTGAAGCTTATAAACTTGCCTATATTCCTAAAAAGCAGGAGCAGCGTAAATTTGATCCTTCCAACCTAATCGGCTCCTGCTTCAATCGTCTGGAAAGCGGTATCAGAAGTGCTTATCCTGTAATTGACGAAATTATCAATACAATCAGCAGTTTTGGAGCTAAAGTAGCTATAATGAGTGGAAGCGGCTCAACTTGTTTTGGCGTATTTGATAGTAAAAATGATTTGAAGGCGTGCCGGCAATATTTTAGCCAAAAGGGTTTCTGGACTTATACTACCAAAACACGGGAAACATCATAATAAAAAAACTTCTCACAGATTACACGGATTTCACAGATAAAGTTTAGCTACCGATAATCCCGAAAACCCGGAAATTCAGGAGTTGTTACTACCGAAATAAATATTGTCCAAAATCTATAATCATAAATCATAAGTGCGATATACAATTCCATTTTATCACAACTGCAATATTAGAGTTAAATACATTTTCCCTCTTTCAAGAAAGATAAGTTTTCGCTTTCTTGACTATCTAAAGACAAAGTAACATTCAAGTAACAACCAAGTAACGAAACAACTGCAGTGTTACTTCAGTGTTACGGAGTCGTTACTTAAGCGTCTATATAACAAGCTATTAGCTGTTTCTAATGGTAATGGACAGAAAATAGGAATAATTATATGTGACTTATATAGGTTGGCTAAAAATTAGAAAGATTTTGAGATAGCGAAGTAGCAAGGTAGTAATATATTTATCATATTATATTACAGTTATATAATATCATTATTTGAATAAATATTCTTTTGTCCTTACGGCGGAAGCATGAATCCCTACAAGTTCTGAGAAAATAACTGCCTTTGTAATTTAGTAACTATTTTATACAATTTGCAAATTTGTTGGGCAGGAAGAACTTATGGCATCAGGTATTTAGATCGTTATAAGTTATATGCCCCATAAAAATTTTCTCCCCAGTAAATGTTATCAGGGTGCAAATGAGTCCTTACTTAAATCATTCTTTATTTCTTCCAGCTACAAGTGTTTCCGTAAGAGAAAATTCCTGTCCGCAAAAAACAAGTTGTGAAATACCGTTATTTTTTAGAGGGTAATTCAAAGGTGGTTTCAGAAAGACAATATCCGCTTCCTTTCCTATTTCCAAAGAACCGATTATCTTATCTACACCAAGAAGTTTGGCACTACCTAATGTTATATGATAAAGTGCCTTGGCAGGTAAAACAGGATAATCGCCTTGACGGTAATTCATCATCTTTGTATGATAGAGCATATTCAAAGAGGTTCCGGCACCTACATCACTACCAAGACCGTATTCAATACCTGCTTCCTCAATTTTTTGCAAAGGGAATTCTCCACTTTTCAGGAAAAAATTGGAATCCGGGCAATGCGCTATTTTACATTTATTTTCTGCCAACATTTTTATTTCTTCATCACTAAGATGAATGCAATGGGCAAAAATACTGTGTTGAGTTAGCAAACCTGCTTTTTGATAAACTTCAGTATAATTCTTAAACCCGAAGATTTCCTTCACCATTTCTATTTCTTCTTTGTTTTCAGAAAGATGGGTTTGAATCCAGGCATTATGTTCTATTGCATATTTAGCAACCTCTTTCATCAGTTCCAGTGAACAAGTTGGAGCAAAACGCGGGGTAAAGATATAATCCAGTTTGGCATTTTTCCCGTGCCATTTTTCATAGAGCAGAATACTTTCTTCCAGTGTCTTATGACTGTTTTGTTTAAGATTTTCTGGGCAGTTCATATCCATCATCGTCATTCCGATTAAAGCTCTAATTCCTGTTTCTTTTGCAATTTCAAAAGCCATATCGCAGGCAGAAAAAAAGGGTGCGGTATAAATAACGCAGGTTGTAGTGCCTGTCTTTAGCATTGCAGAAAAAAAATCTCGGCTCAGCTTTTCGGCATATTCAATATTTTTAGAGCGTTCTTCTTCTGGAAAAACATATTTATTCAGCCAGGGTAGTAAAGCTGGCTCGTAAAGTCCCCGAATATAATATTGGCTTAAATGCGTGTGTAAGTCAATAAACCCGGGCAAAGCATATTCGTTAGACCTGTCTTCATCTATTCTCCCTTGAAATTCAGGTAAGGATGTAATAGCAGATATTTTACTTTCTTCAATGCTGATAACCTGTTTCGGTAAAAATTGTATCTCTTCAGGGGAAATAGGATTAACGATGTTACAAAGGATGTTTTTCATTGTTCAACTTTCCTGATCTTGATTACTTTAGCTTTGCCAATGCCAAAATGCAGTTCTGGAGCATTCTGAGAACCGGTTCCTTTAGCACTGCAAAGCTCCCGTATAAATTTTTGTTTTTTATGAAAAAGCCGTTTTACGGTTATTTCTACCCTGGTGCCAAAGGCAGGACTATTAGGAACTTTGGCAAAATTCTCTGCTTTATTTTCCAGTAAGACAATATCGTTTTTCCAATAGGGCTTAATAAAAAGACCTTTATTCTTTGTTATTGTCCCATTATGCAATATCTTAGATCCATTGCCACTGCCTACAATAAGGTCCTGTAAACCATCTCTATCTAAATCTGCACAGGCATTTCCCCAACCGTTATAAACCCTGGCTCCAGCAAGCCAGGTTACATCTTCAAAAGTGCCATCACCTTTATTATGATAGAGATAGCTCCGTTCATTCTCATAAACGGAGGTGATAAACAAATCAAGATAGCCATCATTATCAGCATCAAAGAAAAGAGGATCGCTATGCAATTCGTCGTATTTTATTCCTGTTTGCTCAGTTACATCAGTAAATTGCCAATAGTAAATAGTGTCTTTTTCCACAATCCTATAAGTTAAGCCATCATTCCTCAGGAGCATACTGATATCGGAAATATCTATATAACGGGGATGAGCAAGGTTAGCAACAAACAAATCCAAATCGCCATCATTATCATAATCACCCCAGTCCGCTCCAATGCTGTGACCATAATATCCATTTTTATATGTTCCTGCTATGCCGTAAAGAGCGGCTACATCAACAAAAAGAGTATCTATCTGTTGCCAGCAGAAATTACGGCTCAAACGGTAGTTGGTTACATATATTTCCTGTTTTCCATCGTTATTAAAATCAGCAGGGGCAACTCCTCTTCCGGGTAAACCGGGATTATCGGTATAAGGAGGTTCGCGAAAGCCGTAGGCATCACTTTTATCCGTAAAATAGCCACCATCGTTTTTCCAGAAATAATCGGGAAAACCGCTCCGCTTCAGCCAGATTTCATAATTGGCAGAATAGAGTGAAGGGTAACCTTGTTGGTCAATATCAATCCAGGCAACAGCTTCTGTAGGATAAGTATCATCAATATCTCCGGCTCTTTCATTCACATTCACAAACCTTATATTATCCATATTTTTCAGCAACTGGTCACCTCTTCCTTCAGCAGAATGGCTATAGGAAACCAAATCTAAAAGTCCGTCTTTATTAAAATCGGCAAAAATGCCTCCACTGCTACTCAAATTAGCCAAACCAGCGCTGTCCGTTACCTCTATAAACTTCATCTTCCCTTCATTTCTATAAAGGTATTTGCCGTTGAAAAGAATATCCGTAAAACCGTCTGAATTATAGTCCGCTAAAGCAACTCGTGTATAACCTTTGCCGTTAAGACCCGCATTTTCGCTTTTATCTTCAAAGCAGATTCCCTTATAGTTCATCATTTTGCGCATCCATTTTAGCGGTTCTTCTTTTATTTTAAGGTCGGTATGTAGTTTTGTTATCAGTGCCATTGCTTCTATATCATATCTATTACGGGGTGAACCTGAAATCAAACATTGGGTAAGATGTTCTGCCGCTTTTTGTTTATCTGTTTTCTTTCCTGTCAGTAGTAATGCTTTAGCTGTCCAAAAATGTTTTTCTGCTTGTTCGCCACGATTATTGTTACTGAATTGAACTTGAGCAAGTAATGCAAGTAATTCCTGTTGTTGTTTCAGCTTATTTTTCTCCAGCATCGGGATATCCAATTCGTCACCAAAAAGTCCGTAGGGCTCAATTATCCTATAAAACAGCAATTTTGCCTGTTGTTGTAAAACCCTTGCTTTCCAATCATCAGCACTATAAATATCATAAAGCAAGGTTTGTTCGCAATCGGACAAAGCCAATGTTAAATATTGTTCTGCCAGTTCCAGCAGGTTTTCTTCACCTTCAAAATCCTTTCTGAAAGTGGGGGAGAGCAAAAACAGAGAAGCAATATATGCGGAAACAGGGTCTAAATTAGTGTGTTGGGGTAGGGCCTTTATCAGTTCTTGCCAATTTTTACGGTTGGCAAAATGATAAAGTTTATAGTATAAAGCAATAGAACGATAGCGGGAATGGGGATATTTCGTTTCAAATTCATTCAACAGATTAAAGGCGAGAGAGTCGTTGCGTTCAATACTGATTTCATCAATCAAATCCTTTGCCATTGCTTCAATGATTGTGTTATACTTTTTGGTTGTGGCAATTTTAGCATATAGCTCTTCTTCACTGCATCTTTTTGTGTAGTAAAGCCAAACAGCACTATCCAAAGAATCGGTTATTGCTTCCGTGATAGCACTAAAATCATTATAGAAGGTTAAGGAATCAACTTCTTCCGTTTCACAGAGCATCAGCCACTGTAAAGCATCTTCCAAAGAGTTATAATTTAGCGCTAAACGCTTATGGCATTGTTTTGCCAATTCTGGTAAGTTTGCTCTATGGGAATAATTCAAAACTGTTTGCAGGTCTTCTTCATCTCCATACAAAACTTTTGCCTGAATTGTTTCGTCGTATTTCGCAAGAATCTGAAATTGTTCCTTAGCGCATAAAAAATTGATTTCTTCATTGGTAATGGCATAACAGCTGAAGACAAGTAGAATAAAGATAAACAAATTGATATATCTCATTTTTGTTCCTGCAGTTGTTCAATTAAGCTCTGGATATCTTCAGAGCTAAAATTATATTCCTTATTGCAATAGAGGCAAACGGGTTTGATGCCTTCCTTTAGTGACTGCAGTTCCTCTTTTCCTAAAAGCAATAATGCCCTACTGAATAGTTCATAGCTGCAATTACAACGATAGGCGATTTCTTTTTCCTCGTTAATTTGCCACTGAAGTCCCTTGAACACAAAACGGGAAAGAATTTCGGGAATTGATAATCCCATATCCATCAAGTCGCTGAGATTGGGAGTTTGTGCTATATTTTCATTAATCACATCAGCTATTTTTTTATCCGCATAAGGTAGCTGTTGAATAATAAAACCTCCTGCAGAGCGCACTTTTGCTTCTTTATCAATTAAGATTCCCAAATTTACCGCTGTAGGTATTTGTTCTGATTGTTGATAGTAGTAAGCCAGGTCTTCGGCAATTTCTCCGTTGATAAGTTCTATAGTGCTAAAATAAGATCTTGTTCCTTTTTTATCTTTGCTGATAGTTAAAGTTCCTTTTCCTACTGCTTTGCCTACCTTAAAGTTATCTTCTCTGGTTGCATAAAAGAGGCGGGGATTTTTTGTATAGCCACGCAGAAAGCCATTTTGCGTACAGATTACAATTGCACCTTGAATATCACCTTCGCAATCTATTCTCATTGTAATTTCACTTTCCTCATCTTTCAAGTCCCAGGAAAGCATTGCTGCTGCTGAAATCATTCTTCCCAAAAGCAAAGTGGCAATTGGAGAAAGGTCATGTAAATCGCGAGCGGTTTGCACACAATTGGTACTATTAACGGCAAAAACCCGAAAATTATTGTTATGAACTGTCCCGCGTAAAATGTAATCCTTAGTCATCAATCCAATCCTTGTTTATTGTTGTTCCCGGATAATAGTGCTGTAAAATTTCCTCATATTTTGTTCCTTTTCTTGCCATTCGCAAAGCTCCAACCTGACACATTCCAACTCCATGACCTGCACCTCTGCCTTTAATTTTTATATTTGGCTTGGGGATAATTATTACAGTACCATTAGCAATTTGGTAAGAACCTTCAATATAAAAGAACGACGAAAGCAGGTTTCCGAAAACTTGGCGGATTTGATATTCGCTATTTAAGCTAATTGTCTCATTTCCGATCAGTTTTACTTTAGTGATGCGTCCGGAAGAGCCGCGCTGAAGAATTTCAATTCTGCTGATGGAACTTAAACCTGCATTTTTTGACAATTGATTAAGCGAAATGGATTTATGCCAGGAAAGCGCACCGCGTTCCCAGGAACTCATTTCTTCTTCTGCCAAAGGTTTATCTATCCACGCGCGAGCATCTTTTTCTTTGCTTAAATCAAAAGAATTAACTGCATTGAGACAGGTGACACCTTTTAAATAATCAATCGGTTTACCTTTCCAGATAATATCAGCTGCTTCCGTTTTTCCTCCACAGCAACTATGATAGGTTGTTTCAGCAAGATTTCCGTTATAAAACAAAACCTCTGAAGCACATTCATAAACGGCTTGCAGGATTTGTTCATTCAGCAAATATTTTCCTTTGTAAACCTGGCAGTGAGTGGAATTGCATAAATCGTAACCATCGGCTTGATGTTTGTTATTCAATAGCAAAGTTAGGGCATGAGTTCTTGCTGCAACTATCTGTGCTTTAAGTGCTTCTGCGGGAGCATTGTCACCAATTTCATTTTGCACTACTCCGGCAAGATAGGTCTCTAAAGGCAATAATTGATTCAAGATAATCTGTTTTTTTATGGTCTTGAGAATAAAATCACCGCTGTAATCATAGCTATTTCGGTTAAAATAGATTTCTCCCTCGGAATGAATTTTTAAGGGTGTTTCCATATAGCAAAGATTTCCCGTAGCATCTTGAATCTGAACAGTGGAATTAAGTAATTGCACTTCTTTGATTTTATCTATAGGAATGCCCTGTTTAGAGGCATATTGTTTTGCCTCTTCTTCCGTAGTAAAACTTTCCGGCAGAAAGTGTTGAAGCTCCTTTTTAATTTTCAAGCGGGAATTTTCCCAGGCAAAAAAATCCCTGACTACCGCTTGTTCATCATCATGGGCTGCATAAACAATCTCTGTAAAGTCCAGAATAGCATAATGGACAAGGGTTTCCGGATTCATAATGTTAATTGTGATAGCGGAATCAAAATTGCGGGATATTAGTCCATCCATTTCCGCTATAGTTATATTGGCATTTTTCCCTTTGGGAGTAATAGTTAGTTGAGGAGAAGCAGTTAAATTGATTTCCAGGTAGAGTTCACCTTTTATAAATTGCGCTCCGGCAAGCAATTTAAGACAAAATAGCAGCAAAATTATCAGGTAGTTACGCTTCATTTCTCTTTATGCTATCAAAAAGAGGTTGTTATTCCTGTGGAAGCAAGAATCCAGATAAAATTGAGTAAAATAAACACATTTTCAAGATGAATAGGATATAAATTATTGCACAACTGCACCAGGAATTCCTTCTCCGTCAGGAATTAAAAGCAGTAATTTTCCTTTGGAATTGGCAGCCAGAATCATTCCCTGCGAAGTTATTCCTCTAATTTTTCGCGGTTCAAGATTTACCAGCATTAAAACGGTTTTGCCAATTAAATTATTTGGTTCGTAATCAACTGCAATTCCAGCAATTAATTCGCGTTGTTCAATGCCGATATCTACCTTTAATTTTAACAGTTTATCCGTTTGAGGAACTCTTTCTGCGGTTAATACTTTGGCTAAGCGCAAATCCAATTTGGCAAAGTCATCATAACTGATTAACTCTTTCAGCGGAGCTATTTCCGGAGTGTCAAAATCCGATTTGCCACCTTCATTTATTATTGCTTGTGAATGCAGTTTGGCAATCTGTGTCTCAATTTCTTTATCCTCTATTTTCCTGAAAAGCGGTTTGACTTCGTTTAAAACGATATCTCCCAATAAATTATATGCTTCGCTGAACTTGAAATTATCATCCAAATTCATCATCTGCCTTAAATACCGCATAGACCTTGGTATAATTGGACTAAAGGCAACGGATATTTTTGCCAGTAAGTTAGCGCAAACATAAAGTGTTTCGTTAGTTGTATCTCTATTTTCTTTCAACTGTGCCCAGGGCTTGTTTTCGTCAAAATATCGGTTTCCCAAGCGAGCTATATCCATTATCAGACGGGTATTTTTCTTCACTTGATAGTCCAGATAATTTTCCTCAATTTCTTTTAAGAGCTTATCTGCTTCAGCTATTGTCTTATTAGCCGTTTCACTTAAAGCGCAGGCAGTTATTTTACCCTCAAAATTCTTGTTGGCAAAGGCAAAAACCCGGTTGGCAAGGTTGCCCAAAGTATTATTCAGCTCTATATTTATCTTATTTTGAAAATCCTTAAAACTGAAATCGGAATCTTGTCTTTCGGGAGCGTTAACTGCCAAATAATAACGCAAATATTCACTGTCAAAATCCTGAATGAATTCGTCTACCCAAATTGCCCAATTCTTACTGGTAGATATTTTTTTCCCTTCCAGATTCATAAATTCATTGGCAGGAATATCATAAGGCAGGCAATAGGTAGTATCCTGTCCCATCAGCATTGAGGGCCATATAAGCGAATGAAAGATAATATTATCTTTTCCGATAAAATGAATTAAACGGGTTTCAGGATTTAACCAATATTCCTTCCATTTTTCCGGTTGACCTATTTTTTCTGCCCATTCCACAGTAGATGAAATATATCCTATGGGAGCGTCAAACCAAACATAAAGAACTTTGCCTTTTGCTTCGGGAAGAGGAACGGGAACTCCCCAGGATAAATCCCTGGTAACGGAGCGTTCAACTAAACCCTGGTCAAGCAAATTCAGAATAAAATTCCGCACATTTTCTTTCCAATAGTCCTTTGTGGCAAGCCAGCGTTTAAGTTCTTCGCGAAATCCTTCCAGTAGCAAAAACCAGTGTTTGGTCTCTTTAATTACGGGAGTTGAACCGCATATTTTACATTTCGGTTCAATCAAGGTTGTAGTTTCGTAAATTTGACCGCATTTGTCACACTGATCACCTCTTGCATCTTCAAAACCGCAAAGGGGACAAATTCCTTCTACATATCTATCGGGGAGATAGCGTTTATCTTTTTCACAGTAAAACTGGAGCGTGTTTTTGGGTTTGATATAACCCTTATTGTATAATTGCAGAAAGAAGTCAGCAGCAAGTTTATAATGAGGGGGACGGGAAGTTCCGCTGAAATTATCAAATTCAATACCAATACCCTCAAATGCTTTTTTAATACTATTATGATAATAGTTTACTACTTCCTGAGGTGTAATTCCTTCTTTATCAGCTGTTATGGATATTGGAGTGCCATGTTCATCCGTTCCACAAATGTAAATAACATCTTCACCCTTCAAACGCAAATAGCGAACAAAAATATCTGCTGGTAAATAAGCCCCGGCTAAATGTCCGATATGCAATTTTCCATTAGCGTAAGGAAGGGCGCTGGTAACTAAATATTTCATACCTGTTCCTCAACATAAATTTTATGCAGGGTTTTTACCGCTGCGGCACAATTTTGGTCTGGCAGTAGAAGCTCTATGCTTTGTTCGTTATTAAAGCTCCGCAGGATGTTAAAATTTTGGCAGTTTTCCATTACGGTTGCCAAAAAAGCAGGGTCGTGACCTAAGCCCAATCCGATAAGATTTACAAAGGCAAAATCGCCTTTTTTGCTGATTGGCTTTATATCTCTTTCCTGCAGAAAATAGTCCACTTCCGTTTCATATTTGCTTTCTACAAAAAGTTCCAGAAGACCTTCATTGACAAAGCTTTTATAAATTTCATAATACCAGTCGCTAAGAGTTTTCAGCACTTTGTCATCAAGCGGAAAAGTATATCTCAGTAATGCATTTTTATGAGCAATAGCAGTTACCTTGCGTTCTTCCATATTATTTTCCTCATTGTTTTCTGTCTTTTTATTGGTTATCAGCGAACCGGGAGCAAAAGTGAAAGATGATTTTACTTCTACTTCCACACCGTATTTAAGAGCGTATTCCGCAGCTCGGGGATGCAAGACCTTAGAGCCATTGTAACAAAGAGTTAACATCAGCTCCGGGCTGATTTGTCTTAATAATTTCGGCTTTTCCACAAGCTTGGGATCAGCAGTAAAAACTCCGTCCACATCTGTATAAATTTCGCATTTATTTGCCTTTAAATAACAAGCTAAAGCAACTGCAGAAGTATCAGAACCACCACGTCCTAAAGTAGTTATTTCTTTACTGGTGCTAACACCTTGAAAACCCGCTACAATAACTACTTTTCCCTTTTCCAGTTCTTCCTGTATACGAAAGGCATTCACTTTCAAAATCCGGGCATTACCATGCTTTTCATCGGTTATTATTCCGCTTTGAGAACCAGTAAATGAAATAGAGGGAATTCCTTCTTCCATTAGGGCTAACGACAATAAACTCATACTGATCCGTTCACCAGCAGTCAATAACATATCCAATTCCCGACGCGAAGGATGCTTGGAAATCCCGTAAGCTAAAGAAAATAGTTCATCCGTTGTTTTAGCCATCGCCGAAACAACTAAAACAAGACCTTCTCCTTTGTGGTATTCACTGGTTAATCTATGAGCTATGTTACGGATTAAATCAATGTTACCAACTGAAGTTCCACCGAATTTTTTCACTATTATTGCCATATCTTTCTTTATTTCAAGATTTGTAGTTGCTGTCAAGGAAAAAAATCTCGCTTTCTTAATAGCATTTCTTTAGCATTACGGACTCATTGCTAATGCCATTAGTAATGGGTAAGCAATGAGTAAGCAATGCTATTAAGGAAGAAAATGGAATTATATTTATTTAGTAGGAGTTAGGAGAATTCCTGGGAAGAATACAATATTGTATCGGTAACTTCATATTTTATACAATAGTTATATTCATAAAGAATAAATAATAGGAAAAAAGTTCCGTAGGAACGACAGATACTAACGACGGGTTTTAACCCGGCGAAAAGAGTAAGGAAAACTACCTATCTCTTTTTTTAAGAAAAAGTTCCGTAGGAACGACAGATTTTATAGAAGGGTTTTAACCCTTAAAAAAAAATAGGGAAAATAAGAATATTTTACCAAGATAAGAAATACAATATAATAGATAGGAAAGCTACTCTGATAAGCAAAATAAAATTATTTAACATCCAGGAAAGGATTTAACTCTATTATTCTTATAAATAAAATTCAAAAGCAGAGATAGGATGATCAGGTTGTTTTTATTGGTAATACAGCGTAAAGAATCTAATTATGCAGTCGTAAATGTTATTTTTTCAAAAAAAGGGCATTCTTGCTTTTCCTTTTATCGTATAAATATAGAATCTTTCATTACCGTATAATTTGTGGGATTGTTATAGTGCGGTTGTAAGTGTGCTTGCTTTCTGTTTTAACTCACAATTTTTTATTTGGGAAACTAACTATAACGCGATTGGAAGTGAAAAAACAAGAGGACTGTTTATAATTGGGAAAGCAGGTGAAAATTGTGAGTCAAAACCTTTTCCAAGTTTTCTCTGGTTTCCCTATTAAATTCACTCTTCATTTCAAGAGGAG
>ERZ795050.49-NODE-49-length-153679-cov-11.594679_pt1 | contig 153679 bp, 112 predicted proteins | sample MGYA00375134_ERZ795050 | MGnify/ENA primary metagenome ERZ795050 (study PRJEB30179, sample SAMN05720221) | activated sludge metagenome | isolation source: Anaerobic digester | place: Japan | collected 2015-05-26 ... | reverse complement strand
ACCAGTCGTCGATGGCGGCCACCATCCCAAGGGCAGCGTGGGAGAAGCTGTAGCCGAGGAAGCTCGTATAGACGAAACTGCCCCCGGTGATCCACTGCGGGTCGTAGGGGATGAAGTAGGAGCTGTTGACGAAATGGGTGTCGAAGTCCCAGTCATTGTTCAGGGCCCTGATGTACCTGTAGTGCCCCGGCAAAGTGGCCGTGGACATGTCGATGTAGACCGACCCCTTGATATCCTGGTTGCCAACGACCCAGAGCGGTATCGCATCGAGTTCCGTGACGGAATCAGGGTTAGCGTAGAGGTAGAGGTTGCCCCCGCTCAATTGGTCATAGGTGCCGGTCTTGAACTGGGTCCCGGCCTGGACGGCTAAGGTCCCCTCGGCGGTCAGAGTATTGCCCACCACCGAAGAGCCGCCCTCGACCAGGAAAGTGCCGCCGCCCGTCTTGAGGAACTTGCCGAAGTTGACCACCTGGGCGGACAGGTCGTCATCCATCCAGACCGCCAGGTTCGAGTCCCCGCCCTCGTCCTCGAGGGTGTGGGAGCCCTCCAGTTTCGTGCCGTCCAGGAGGAAGACGTTGCTCCCGCCCTCGGCGGTCACCGCGTTGCCCTTGGCGCTGTCCAGGACGCCGGCGTTGAAGAACGTACTGTCGGAAAGTGTTACGGCATCGGCGCCATCGCCCTTGGTCGTTACCTTCCCGGTGTTTACGATAGAAGATTTGTGAGTCCCGATCATGCCGCGGCTTTCAGCACCGCTGGTGACGATGTCCCCCGTGTTCAACGCCAGGGATTTGTCCACTACCATGCCGTGGCCCCTCTCCCCCTTGGTCGTGATCGTCCCCGTGTTCAGTACCATCGAATCGCCCTTGGCCATAATGCCGTGAGACAAGTCACCTTCGGTGGCTATCGTCCCGGTGTTTGCCATCTCCGAATGATCTTCGGCCCACATGCCGATGCTACCCTCGCCGTGGGTGATTATAGTGCCGGCGTTCAACGCCAAGGAGATGCTTTTGGCGTCCATGCCGTGGGATGCATCACCGTGGGTTTCGATCTTCCCATCGCCAAGGTTGGCGATCAGGGAATGGCTGCCGACCATGCCGTAGCTGAATGTAACGTTGGTGATGATATCCCCGTTGTTCACCGCAAAGGAGTTATGGGCTCTCATGCCGTCGGCCATAAAGCCGTGGGTTTCGATCTTCCCGCCGCCGAGGTTGGCGATGATGGAGCGATCAAAGGCTTCCATGCCGTGGGCGCCTTCGGCGTTGGTCTCGATGGAGCCGGAGTTCAAACCTATAGAGGTTCGCTCCACCAGCATTCCGACGCTGTCTAAATTGCCAGTTATAATGGACCCCGTGTTCAGCCCGAAGGACTCATCCTGGATCCGCATACCGTAGGACTGACCACCCTCGGTTACAATATCGCCGAAGTTGAGGGCCAAGGACTGGTTTTTCGCCCATATGCCATTGGCGGAGTTGCCGTGGGTGGTGATGGCGCCGGTGTTAAGGGCCAGGCCAAAGGTGTCGGCCACCATTCCGTGGGCCCCGTCCAGCCAGGTCTCGATGGAGTTGGATGACAGGTTCGCCACCAGCGAGTGGTCTTCGGCTAACATGCCGTAGGAGCCGATCAGGTTAGGTTCCGGCTCCTCCTCGTCACCATCTTCAGGAGGGTCGGGCAGGATGGCTGATACCCTGAAGTCACCGGGTTCATGATCATCGCCGTTGCCCTCGCCTTCATCCGTTTCGGGGGAACCGGGGGCGCCTACGAGGATCGAACCCGTATTGATGGCCGCCGACCAGTTCTTGGCCACCATACCGTGGTAGCCGCCGCTTTCCTCTTCACCGTTGCCAGGTTCGGGCTGGTAGGCGAAGAAGGTGTAACCGCCTCCATTGTTGTCGTTGCCGCCGTTTCCGTCATTATCGCCATTCCCATTCGGCTCTTCACCCGCCTCGCCCACCCGGATAGTCCCGGTGTTCACGATCAGCGAGTGGTCCCAGGCCAGCATGCCGATGCTTCCAGGGCCATGGGTAATGATGGAACCGGTGTTGAGCCCCAGGGAGAAGTGGTCGGCAACAATACCATGGGCACGGTCACCATGGGTCTCGATGGAGTTGGATGACAGGTTCGCCACCATTGAGTGGTCCTCGGCCAGCATGCCGTAGGAGTCATTACCGTGGGTCACTATTTCATCAAGGTTGATGGCCGCCGACCAGTTCCTGGCCACCATGCCGTGGGCACCAGGTCCCCAGGTCTCGATCGTCGATGAGCCGCCCCCGAAGAGGGAGCCCAGGATGCCCACAAGGCCGTCGGCTATCTGGCCCACGCCGCCTTCAAAGATCCCTTCGAACAGGTCGCCGGACACCAGGTCGGACAGTCCCGAACCGAGGGATAACAGCGACCCCCCGTTGACGGCTATGGAACGATCCTCAGCGACCATGCCACTGGAACTGAAATCCTTGGTAGTGATCTCACCCATGTTGAGGGCCAAGCCGAACTCCTCGGCGCGCATGCCGTCAGAAAAACCATGAGTGGTAGTGATCTCGCCCAGGTTGATCGCCGCCGACCAGTTCCTGGCCACCATCCCATGGGCGTAGTAGCCGCCCGTCTCGATCTTGCCCGGCAGGAGGCCGTCGCCCAGGAGGTCACCGAACAGGCCCAGGTAATCGGAAAAGTCTCCCAGGTCGAGGTTGCCCAGGCCGCCGATTATGTCCCCCAGGAACCCCGATACGCTCGAACCGATCCCGAAGTTGACCGCCAGGGAGCCTTTCTCGGCCACCATGCCGTGGGCGCTGTCGCCGCTGGTTTCGATCGATCCGGCGTTGATGGCGGCGGCCCAGTCGTGGGCCCACATGCCGTGGGCCTCGTTCCCGCTGGTGGTAATCTTGCCGGGCAGTATCCCTCCCGATATCCCGGCGTTGATGGCGGCGGACCAGTTAGAGGCCACCATGCCGTGGGAGCCGTAACGTTCTGTCTCGATCTTGCCCAGGTTGACCGCCAGGGAGGTATCGTTGGCCCACATGCCGTAGGCCTCGTCGCCCTTGGTGGTGATGGACCCGTCATAAATGCCGATACCGCTGATAAGGTTGGCAATGCTTTCGTTGAGGTTCCATTCTTCCGGGAGGAATCCCACCAGGGCTGCCAGGTCATACCCGGCGTTGGCGACGATGGAACCCCTCTCGGCGACCATGCCGTGGGAGCCTTTGCCCTCGGTCACGATCTTGCCCGGAAGGGGCAGGATAGGCAAGTCACCCGAGGTTTGATATCCAATATTTATATTCCAGGCTATCTTGGCAAGATCGAAGTTGAAGGCCATGCCGCCGTCGGAGGCGTACATGCCGTAGGCGTCGACGCCCTTGGTGAGAATCGATCCAGGGTTCCAAGCCTGGGATCCGCTGCCGAGGGCGTACATGCCGTGAGAGCCCTCACCCCGGGTCTCGATCTTGCCCGTGATCGGCAGGTTCAGCGTGGCCCCATATCGACCAAGAGTAGCGGAGGCTGTGTCCTGGGCGTAGTTATGGGCTACGCCGCCGCTCTCGGCCAGGATGCCAAAGGAGCCGACCCCCTTGGTGAGGATCTCGCCGGCGTTCCAGGCAGCCGAACCATCGCCGGAAGCGACCATCCCGTGGGAACCACCACCTTCGGTGGTTATCGAGGACCGTTTGGGGTCGATACCGAAAGGAATTATTGAGAGGCTCAGAGCACCATCATTAAAGGCCTGGGCGCCCCCCTCGGCCACCATGCCGTGGGAGCCGTCCTCCTTGGTCAGGATGCTGCCTGAATATCCGCCGGCACCCAAAACGCCCCCATAGGAGTCGTTCCTTACGATTGATGAGGCATCCCTGGCCCACATGCCGAAGGAACCTTTACCTTCAGTCACTATCGAACCCAGGTTCTCGGCGTAGGAGCCACTCAATGCCACCATGCCGTGGGAGTTCGGGCCGGTTGTAAGAACAGTCCCTATCCGCGTTAAGCTTCTTTCATTGAAGGCCTTGGCGCCCCCTTCAGCGACCATGCCGTGGGAGGCTTCGCCGGTAGTGAAGATGGAACCGGTTCGGCCTACTTTGACCGCATTATGGATCTCCGCGCCGTCGGTTCCCAGCATGCCATAGGCTTCATTTCCGTTGATGGTTATTTTCGCGTAGTTTCGCCAAAGAGCCCCCAAGCCGTCGGCTACAAGGCCGTGCTCCCCGTCTAAATTTCTTGTGATATCAGAGTTGTTATCGGCCCCGAACGCCGTTCCGCCGAAAAATGTCAGAAGGATCATCAGAGAACATAAAATGAAACCTTTTGTTCCTGACCTTATACGCATAATGTCCTTTCCTCCTCCCTTAAAGTCACTTTGGTCACGTCTCCGTTAACAGACCGATGGCCGACACCGGCCCACGCTCCGTCCGGCGTCGAGGAAAAAACTCGCCCGCAAGCAGTAAAACAGTCCAAAAAAGAAGTACCTCGGAAAGGTGCCGTCCCGGTCCGTGAGAAACAGGACGCGCTAAGACTGAAAGGATGGCGCAGGAAAGGAGGACGACAAAAAGGACAACAGCGACGGCCCTCCCTGTCATAAGCCCGGCTGTCCCAGCCTTTGCAGGCTTCGAAGCCGCGGCTAGCAGGTCCCCCCTTTCGCGGTTTTCCTAATCAAAACAAAAGAACAACCCGGCAGACCTCTCTGCCAAGTCACCTAATAATAGGGTCTTCTACCTTATTATGTCAATAGCATGAAGTAGATCTTGCCTGGCGAAACCAGGCCGTCATTTTTCATTGGCCTGTACCTGTCGAGGATCCCCCGGGAACAGGAGGCGTTCCTCGGGGACATAAAAAAGGGGGCGGCTCCCGCCGCCCCCCCTTCTTACTCGCTCCTGCCCTTGCCCTTCTCACAAAGGATCCTCTCTGTGGTGCAACGCTTTTGCCTTACGCTCTTGCCCTTCCCACAAAAGGTTTTCTACCTTACGCTGGCGGCGCGCCAGCTAGGGCACTTTGTCTGTGTCCTCCGTGGTGCAATGCTTTTGCCTTGGCTTTACGGTTTCCGATTCACGATTCACGGTTTCCCTAGAACTTCCACTCCAGCCTCAGCCAGCCGCCGTGGGTCGTGCTGTTGCTCCCAAAACGGCCGCCGTAGTTCAAGGACAGGTCCATGTTGCCGTACTTGCAAAGCGACAGCCCAAGGTCGGCCACAAGGTAATCCCTGTCAAGGCTCTCGGTGAAGGAGTAGGTCGTGCCGCCCCAGCTCTGCTCGATGGTGATGTCCTCGCCCGAGAGGATGTGGGCCCAGCCGAGACGAAGCTGCGGGATGAAGGTGGAGCCGTCGGCCCGCAAGTACTCACCCTTGAAGCGTATCCCCACCACGCTCTCCACCACGGTGTGGCTGAAGTCGCCGTAGGTGAAGCCGTTATCCTCGGTGTAGCCGCCGCGGTTGATGTAGCCCACGTTCAACCCCACCTCGGGGATGACCTGCCAGTGGGAGCCTTCTCCTATCTCCTTCGCCACGTAGCCGAGCCTCAGGTCGTTGGTCACAGCCCAGCTGTCGAAGCTGGCCCTGGCGTCGCCGCCTATCTGCTTGCGGAAGGTGTCGTGGCTGGCCCGACGGTAGGTCAGCGTGTCCGAAAGGATCCACTTGTCCCAGCGCTTGCTTATGTAGGCTCCAAAGTGCCAGGTGTCCTGGCTCTCCCAGTCGGCATAGACCATCGGTAGGCCCGTGAAGTCGATGTCCTTTTCGGTGTAGCCGATGTAGAGGCCCCAGAGGGTGCTGTCGTTCTGCTTCTTGTCAAAGCCCAGGCTTATGCCCTTCTGGGTCGAGTCGAACCCGGCCGAGGTCGAGCTGGAGGGGTCGCGCCTGGTCTGGCCCGCCAGCACCTGGGCGTGGATCTTCTTCTCGCCGACTTCCAGCTGCTTCATGCAGTCGGCCACGTCGTTGAGGTGGTTGGCCATGACGTAGCGCAGCAGCGACCAGTCGTCGATGGCGGCCACCATCCCAAGGGCAGCGTGGGAGAAGCTGTAGCCCACCAGGCTCGTGTAGTGCCAGCTGCCGCCCGCGAGCCACTGGGGCCCGTAGGGGAGGAAGAGGGGGCTGAGATTGACGAAATCGTGAGGTTTGATGAAATTGTCGATGTAATTTTCAGCCCTGATAAAGGTGTAGAAGCCCGGCAGTCCAGCCTCGGTGCCGTCGATGGTAAGGCGGCCGTTGAACTCCCCATCTCCCTCGACCCAGAGGGGGATCTCGTCATTGTCCAGGTAGGAGCCGGGGTTCATGTAGACGTAGAGCATAGCGTCCGGCGACTGGTAGTAGGTGCCGGTCTTGAACTGGGTCTGGGATTCTATCTCAAGCGTTCCGCCTTCGTGGGCCGTGTGGCCGTATACGAAGGAGCCCTTCTCCAGGTTCATCCAGCCGGCCCCGCGCTTGGTGAAGAGGTTGAAGCCCTGCACCTGGGCCGAGAAGGGAGCCGCCTGGGTGGGGATGTCCATGCTCACCAGGAGGCTGGAGGTGTAGTCGCCCATAAGGGTGTGGGAGCCCGCCAGTACCGTGCCGTCAAGCAGGGTGGCGTCGCTGCTGGTAAGGGCCGTGAGGGCGTTGCCCTGGGCGCTGTCCAGAACGCCGGTGTTGACGAGGCTGCTGCTTTCTTCAAGCCGGACGGCGTCGGAATCCAGGCCGGTGGTGACGATGATGCCGTCGTTGAAGGCCTTGGAGTCGAGCTCAGCGAACATGCCGTGGGCTTTTTCGCCCTCGGTCGCGACGGTGCCCGATCCGAGGTTATGGACCTCGCTGCCCGCGGAGGCGCGCATGCCGTGGGAGCCGTCGCCGGCGGTTTCGACTTCGCCGTCGTTGAAGGCCTTGGAGTCGAGCTCAGCGAACATGCCGTGGGCTTTTTCGCCCTCGGTCGCGACGGTGCCCGATCCGAGGTTATGGACCTCGCTGCCCGCGGAGGCGCGCATGCCGTGGGAGCCGTCGCCGGCGGTTTCGACTTCGCCGTCGTTGAAGGCCTTGGCGTTGTGCGCGGCGTACATGCCGAAGGCGTCGTCGCCCCTGGTGACCACCCTGCCGGTGTTAACGGCCCTGGAGTTGAATTCGGCGGCCATGCCGTGGGAGCCTTCGCCCCAGGTCCTGACGACGCCGCCGCTGAAGTTGCCCACGAAGGAATCGTCCAGGGCGTACATGCCGATGGAGCCGGATCCGTGGGTTACCACCTTGCCGGTGTTGACGGCCCTGGAGTGGTCTTCAGCCACTATGCCGTGGGAGCGTTTGCCCCAGGTCCTGACGACGCCGTCACCGAAGTTGCCGGCGAAGGAGTTGTCAAGGGCGTACATGCCATAGGAATCGTCGTTACGAGTGGCTACCCTGCCGGTATTCACAGCCCGGGAGTCATCGGAAGCCACCATGCCGTGGGAGCCTGCGCCCCAGGTCCTGACGACGCCGCCGCTGAAGTTGCCCACAAAGGATTCGTTGAGGGCGTACATGCCGTAGGCGCCGTCACCATGGGTGACAACCTTGCCGGTGTTGACGGCCGTGGAGTAGTCTTCAGCAAACATGCCGTGGGAACCTGCACCGCCGGTCTCGATGGCGCCGTCGCCGAAATTGCCGGCAAAGGAATTATTAACAGCGTACATGCCGTAGGCGTCGTCGCCGCTGGTGACTACGGAACCCCAATTGAGTGCCTTGGATTGGTTCCTGGCCACCATGCCGTGGGCGTTTCCACCCTTGGTGATGATGTTACCCAGGTTGAAGGCCTTGGATTGGTTCCTGGCCACCATGCCGCGGGCATTTTCACCCGTAGTCTCGATGGTGCCCTCGTTGCGGACCTCGGAATCCTTGAAGGCCAGCATGCCGTGGCCCCTTCTGCCTTCCGTGATGACATTGCCAAGGTTGAGGCCGAAGGAGCCATCTTCGGCCTTAATGCCGACCGATCGGCGGCCGGAGGTCATGACCTGGCCCCTGTTGATAGCCTTGGAGTCACCCAGGGCGTACATCCCGAAGGCGTCGTTGCCAGAGGTGTCGACCTTACCCCTGTTGATGGCCCTGGAGTCACCAAGGGCGTACATGCCATGGGAGTCGTTGCCGTGGGTGATCACCGAGCCGGTGTTCACGGCCTTGGAGTCGCCGGAAGCCACCATCCCGTGGGAACCGGCACCGCCGGTCTCGATGGTGGCCGCGATGGCGCCGCCGCCGTAGAAGTTGCCCACAAAGGAATTGTTAAGGGCGTACATGCCATGAGCACCGTCACCATGGGTGACGACGGTACCCCAGTTAAGAGCCTTGGAGTCCTCCTTGGCCACCATGCCGTGAGCTACAGCGTTGCCGGTCTCGATGTCGCCGGAAGCAAGGTTATGGACCTTGCCGCCCTCAAGGGCGTACATGCCGCGAGCGCCTTCACCATGGGTGGTTATTTTCCCCGAGTTAGTAGCAAGGGAAGGCGCGGACCCAAGGTTCCTTGCCACCATGCCGTGGGCGTAGTAGCCGCCCGTCTCAATGGTCCCGGAGTCCAGGTTCTGGACCTCACCGCCCACGATGGCCAGCGCCCCGTAGGCTTCTGAACCGTGGGTCGTTATCGAACCGGCATTGGTGCCCAGTGAAGCCGCCAGTGAATTCTCCCCCCAGGCCACGAGGCCGTGACCGTAGGAGTTGCCCGTTTCGATGTCGCCGGAAGCAAGGTTATGGACCTTGCCGCCTGTGCGGGCGAGCATGCCGTAAGATTCTGCACCATGGGTCTTAACCGAACCGCTGTTCTTGCCGATGGAATCATCGGCCACCATCCCGTGGGAACCGGCGCCGCCGGTTTCGATGGCGCCGCCGCCAAAGTTGCCGGCAAAGGAGTTGTTAAGGGCGTACATGCCGAAGGAGCCCTGGCCGTGGGTCTTCACCGAGCCAGTGTTAATGACCGTGGAATCGTCGGCCACCATGCCGTGGGAACCGACACCGCCGGTCTCTATAGTGCCTCCGCCGAAGTTGCCGGCAAAGGAGTTGTTAAGGGCGTACATGCCGAAGGAGCCCTGGCCGTGGGTCTTCACCGAGCCGGTATTCACGGCCGTGGAATTGTCGGCCACCATGCCGTGGGCACCGGCACCGCCGGTCTCGATGGAGTCATGGCTGAAATTGCCCACGAAGGAATTGTTGACGGCGTACATGCCGTGGGCGCCGCCGCCATGGGTAACAATGGTTCCCCAGTTGAGGGCCCTGGAGTTGTTCCTGGCCACCATGCCCTGGGCGTTTTCGCCCATAGTGATGATGTCACCCAGGTTGAAGGCCTTGGATTGGTTCCTTGCCACCATGCCACGGGCATTTTTACCGGAGGTCTCGATGGTGCCCTCGTTGCGGACCTCGGAACCCTTGAGGGCCAGCATGCCGTGGGCATTGTTGCCCGTGGTGACCACCTTGCCGGTGTTGACGGCCCTGGAGTGGTCTTCAGCCACTATGCCGTGGGAGCGTTTGCCCCAGGTCCTGACGACGCCGTCACCGAAGTTGCCGGCGAAGGAGTTGTCAAGGGCGTACATGCCATAGGAACCTTCGTTACGAGTGGCTACCCTGCCAGTATTCACAGCCCGGGAGTTATCGGAAGCCACCATGCCGTGGGAGCGTTCGCCCCAGGTCCTTACGACGCCGTCGCCGAAGTTGCCCACAAAGGAGTTGTGCCATGCGTACATGCCGAAGGCATCTTCGCCCCTGGTGACCACCTTGCCGGTGTTGATGGCCCTGGAGTCATCGGAAGCCACCATGCCGTGGGAGCCTGCGCCCAGGGTCTTGACAGTGTCGCTGCTGAAATTGCCTGCAAAGGAATTGTTAAGGGCGTACATGCCGAAGGCGTTGTCGCCGTGGGTGACGACCTTGCCAGTGTTGACGGCCCTGGATTGGTCTTCAGCCACCATGCCGTGGGAACCGTCACCGCCGGTCTCGATGACGCCGTCGCCGAAATTGCCGACAAAGGATTTGTTCACGGCATGCATGCCATGAGCGCCGACACCATGGGTGACGATGGTTCCCCAGTTGAGGGCCCTGGACTCGTCCTGGGTGCTCATGCCGTGGGCACCGGCACCAGAGGTAAGGATGGAGCCTTCGTTGGTGACGATTGAGCCAGCGGCAGACCACATACCCGAAGAAGTAGCGCCGGATGTGACAATGGAGCCTCTGTTCGTAGCTGAACTATTAGGCCCATCCGACGCCATGCCGTTACTTCGGGTGCCTTTGGTGACGATTTCTCCGGTGTTCACGGCAGAAGTTTTATCTCGGGCCCACATGCCGAAGGCATTGTCAGCGCTAGTCGTGATGGAACCGCTGTTCTGGATGTTTGAATTCACGCCGTCAGCGTACATGCCGTGGCCCCACTCTCCGTAAGTCTTGATATCGCCGGAAGTGGAGTTTTCAGCCATGGCGCCGTCGCGGGCGAACATGCCAATGGCAGCTAAACCCTTGGTTATAATATCGCCTTCGTTCGATGCCTCGGAAGGCACGTCACCGCTGGTGCCCTGGGCCATCATGCCGTAGGCGTCGTTACCAGAGGTGATAATGTTGCCCTTGTTCACGGCCACGCCGCCGCTATAGGCGCGCATGCCGTAGGACCCTGCCCCCTGGGTTTCAATGGTCCCCCCAGCCTCGTTGGTCGCCCTCGGGACTCCTCCACCGGACGTTTCCGAGCCGGCCACCATTCCGTGAGCCATACTACCCTTGGTTTCAATACCGCCTCTGTTCACGGCTTCTCCGCCGTTAGAGGCCCACATGCCTCGGGAACTGTCGCCGGAGGTCACGATAGAGCCCTTGTTCTCGGCCGTAGCGCTCCAGGAGACGAGCATACCGTAGGCAAACGTACCCTTGGTTTCAATGGTTCCTCCGATTTCGTTTGTAGCTTTCGAGCCCAGGTCTATGGCCCTCATCCCGATGGCGGATTTGCCAGAGGTAACGATGCTGCCCTCGTTGACGGCCTCCCCGCGCTCCTGGGCGAACATGCCGTAGGCGCCCATCATAGTAGAGTCACCGGAGGTGACGATGGAGCCCTTGTTGGTGGCCGTTGATCCCGATCCGTGGGCAACCATTCCGTAGGAATCTTTCCCAAAAGTGGTAATAGTACCCGAATCAAGGTTATCAACGGTACCACCGTTGTGAGCGTACATGCCATGGGATACGTAACCGTGGGTGATGATGGCCCCGCTGTTCTCAGCAGTGGAATTGTTGGCCACTATGCCGTGGGCGCTGTCACCCCAAGTCTCGATGGTGTCGGGACCTAAGTTACGAATTAAAGAATTGTCGGTGCCCCGCATGCCGTATGATGATTTACCCTTGGTCTCGATCCTGCCCTCATTGGTGGCCTCTGATCCGAGTCCTTTCGCCCTCATACCGTGGGCGTTGTCACCGCTGGTGACGATCGAGCCCTTGACATCACCGGAAGTGGCGTTCACAGCCTTGCCGCCGTCATCGGCGTACATGCCATGGGCACCTTCTCCCTTGGTTTCAATGGCGCCCCAGTTGGACGCCTCGGAAGGCACATCACCGCTGGTACCTTGGGCCATCATGCCGTGGCCCTGTTTGCCGGAGGTGGTGATATCCCCCGAGGTGGTATTGATGACTTTCCCGCCGTTTAGGGAAAGCATCCCAATTTGCTCGTCCACACCTGTGTTGATTGTTGCATCATTGGACACTGTTGTTCCATCGGCAGTAACCACAGCGGTTGCTGCCAAAGCCGCTCCGCCCAGGGATGCCAGCGCCAGGGCGGCAATCAAACCTAGGATGAAACCTTTTGTACCGGAGCTCTTACTCAATATTGCCACTCTCCCTTCCTTGAATGCCGAACGTAGTCCTCAGTGGGACCCGTTAAAGGACAAAACCGGAGACAACAAAAATCCCTTCGGGTAAGGATATCCGAGGGCATTGTTGGTATCCCGATGGAACCCAAAAGAAAATGCTCTTCTTGCTGAACAAAAAATGAACCTGGTGGAACGCGCCTCCCCTTTCTTTTTGTGCTAAAGTTTGTTGCCGGTGCATTTAAAGAACCAATTGGGGCGGTGGTTTGAGCGGCAACATCGATGATGCCGCGGAAAGAATGCAACCGTTACAGATTATCTTATCCTTCTACTATGTTTGTCAAGGCTTATCGGGTAGAAATTGTGGCCGTAATATCGGCATCTGACCCATGATTTTTTACTGCTTCTTAAGTATGGTATCAACCTTGACGGAGGCCAGGTGAAGGCCCCCTACCCAACGCTGGCCGCGCGCCGGCTGGGGCGCTTAGTCCGCGTGCTCCGTGGTGCAATGCTTTTAGGTTTTTTTGCCTTTTGCCCTTGCTTTTTTAGATCTCCGATCCCCAGCCCCCTTGCATTGCCCTAAGAAATCTGGTACATTCCCTCCCTGGAGGGAGTGTCCGCAAATGAGACCAGCCGAGTTCAGCAGAGGTTCCATGAAGCCCATGAATTGCAACTGGTGGTGGCGCTAAGGCGCCGCGGCCCGATGCGTGATCTCACGCGGGGTGCGCGGTCTCGACCGTGTACCCCGCGTTTTTTATTCGAAAACGAGGGGCGTATCCATAAAAGGATGAACGCCCCTTTTTGTTTGCGGACGACCCCCAATTATTCAGCCGAGGAGGAAGAGGAAATGAAGAGCGCCAGCAGGGAAGTCGAGGCAAGAAAGGGTTACTTCGGTACTTTCGGGGGCAGTTACGTGCCCGAACAGCTGCAGCCCAGGCTGGACGAACTGGAAGCCGCCTTTGAGTCTGCCAAGGGTGATGAATTATTCGGCAAGGAATTCGCCAGGCTTTTGAAGGATTACGTGGGCAGGCCCTCCGCGCTGACCCACTGCGCCAACGTCTCCCGTGAATACGGCGGTGGGAGGCTTTTCCTGAAGCGGGAGGACCTGAACCACACCGGGGCGCACAAGATCAACAACACCATCGGCCAGGCGCTGCTGGCCAAGCGGATGGGCAAGGAGAGGATCATCGCCGAGACCGGGGCCGGCATGCACGGGACGGCCACGGCCACGGTGGCGGCCCTGATGGGTATGAAGTGCACCGTCTACATGGGCGAGGAGGATGTCCGCAGGCAGGCCCCCAACGTGTCGCGGATGAAGGTAATGGGTGCCGAGGTGGTCCCCGTGACCCACGGCCAGAGGACCTTGAAGGAGGCCGTCGACGCGGCCCTCGATGCCTACGTGGCGGACCCCGGGACGTTCTACATGTTGGGCTCCGTCGTGGGACCCCACCCCTTCCCCTCGATCGTCAGGTATTTCCAGAGCGTCATCGGCAAGGAGGCCAGGGGGCAGTTCCTGGAGAGGGAGGGCAGGCTCCCCGACCACGTACTGGCCTGCGTCGGCGGGGGGAGCAACGCCATGGGCATCTTCTCCGGTTTCCTCGAGGACGGCGATGTGAAGCTCATCGGCGTGGAGCCTGCCGGCAGGGGGCTCGACACGAAGGACCACGCCGCCACCCTCTCAGTGGGGAAGCCGGGCGTCATCCATGGTTTCCGCAGTTACGTCCTGACTGATGACGACGGCGAGCCCGCGCCGGTCTATTCCATCGCCGCCGGGCTGGACTACCCCGGCGTGGGGCCCGAGCACGCCTACCTGCTGGAAAGCGGCAGGGCTTCCTACGTCTCCGTCACCGACAAGGAGGCCCTGGATGCCTTCAGCGTCCTCTGCCGGCTGGAGGGCATCATACCGGCCCTGGAGAGTTCCCACGCGCTGGCCCACGCGCTGAAGATGCTCCCCCGCCTCTCGAAGGACGAGACGGTCCTGGTGAACCTTTCCGGGAGAGGCGACAAGGACCTCGACACGATCCTGCCGCTCCTGGCCCTTTAGGAGCGCTTGCAGCGAAGGGAGCCGCGTTCCCCCCGAGTGGGGTAGAATAACCCTGAAATTACCGGGCGAAAGCGGGGGATCGCGGCTTCCCATGGGAAAGGGCAGGGCGAAAAGAGCTGAAAGGGTCTCCTGGATAGGTTTGTGGGTCAACGCGGCGCTGACGGCTTTCAAGTTCTTCGCCGGCTTCGCCGGCAACAGCGCAGCCATGACCGCCGACGCCCTGCACTCCCTGTCGGACCTGGCCACCGATGCCGTCGCGGTTGTAGGTTTCAGGGTCACCGGCCGGCCTGTCGACGCCTCCCATGATTACGGCCACGGCAAGTTCGAGACCCTCGTCACGGTGATCGTAGGGGTCTCCCTCATGGCCGTCGCCGTCGGCATCTTCATCGGCGGCGGCGAAAGGGTCCTGGCGGTCGTGAGGGGAAGGGCCATCCTCCGGCCGGGGATGATAGCCCTCGTCGCCGCGGCCCTTTCCATCGTCGTGAAGGAGGCCCTCTTCGTCTTCACCAGGAGGGCCGCCCGCTCCCTTTCAAGCGACGCCCTGATGGCCAAGGCCTGGGACCACCGGTCGGACGCCCTCTCCTCGATAGGGACCCTGGCCGGCATCAGCGGCGCCCTCTTCCTCGGGCCGAAGGCTCGCATCCTGGACCCCCTTGCCGCCCTCGTGGTGGCGGCCGTCATCGTTCGGGTCGCCCTGCCCGTCACGCACCGGGGCGTGAGCGAACTGCTTGAGGGCTCCCTCCCCGAAGAGGAGGAAGGTGAGATCATCAAGGCCATCCTTGGTGTCCCCGGGGTGAGGGGGGCCCATCATCTCAGGACCAGGCGCATCGGCTCCGGGATAGCCCTCGAGGTCCATATCCTGGTCGACCGGACGCTGGATATAGCCTCCGCCCACGATATCTCGACGGCCGTCGAGGCCGCGGTCAGGGAACTCTACGGCGGCGGCGCCTTTGTCTCGGTCCACGTCGAACCCGTCTCCGAGGACCTGCCCGAACCTGCACCTTACGACGACGGTCATAACGGCAGGGAAGAAGGCCCCGGCCACCACGATGGCGATTTCACCGTGTAGCGTGAGGTGCCCCGCCCTCGTTGGCGCCGGTCAGGTCGTGGCCGACCGGGAACACCCTGCGGGCCGGGAGAGGGGCCTGACAGAAAAGGGGGCGGTTTCCCTGTTCCGGTGAGGCTGTTGTCTCATCGGGCCGGGTTACGATATGATAATGAAGTAATGGGTTTTTCAAGTGAAATACAGGACCGGGGGGATGAGAATGTTGAGCGAGATGTTTCGCATCAGCCAGGAGACGCTGGAGGAGATCAACCGCTTCATGCTTGACCCGGGCAACCCCGATGTGCAGGCCCTCCTGAGGGTCGTCGCGAAGTACGGTACCCCGGAGGAGATCAACGCCAAGGCGAGGGAGGCCAGGTGTCTTTCAAGCCTCATGGGGCGCCTGGAGCGGATGGGCTCCCCCTACCTGGAGGACCTCAACTGGCTCGAGTCGGAGAGGGACAAGGGGGCCTTCATCCCCATATCGGAGTACAGGAAAAAGGTATTGGGCGGCGATCCCGCCGGCAGGACCTTCAGCGAGTCCACTTCAGTGACGCTCGAGATCAGCGCCCTCCAGTACTTTCCCTTCCTGGTGGCCGAGGCGGAACAGGCCATCGAAAGGAAGGAGATCATGCCCGGACGGTACATAAGGGTCCGGAAGATGAAGGAGCAGGAGCGCGACCAGGGCGACACCCTGGCTGTCGCGGCGGCCATGCAGATCGTCGGCGCCAGTTACGCCGAGACCCTCGACACGAAGGGAACCGACGGTTCCAACGTCCACCTCGGGGGGCCGGAGACTATCACGGGCTACTTCGGGGGCATAGGGCAGCCCAACGAACACCCCCTGGCGTGGGCGGACGAACTGCTATATTACTACACCAACTACGGGATCAACGAGGTGCTCAACATCAATCCCGGGACGGTGCTGCTGGGCTACCTGCTCCACAGGCTGGGCATCGACATCGGCTTCAAGATCTCCGTCTTCATGGGCAACGACAACCCCTACGCCGTCCTCTGGACGCTGATGATGGCCAGGCTGTTCGCCAGGGAGGACGGGACGACGCCGCTCGTGGGCTTCAACCTCTCTAACTCGGTGGACGCCCCCACGCTGATGGCCTGTGCCGATATCCGCAGGAGGCTCGGCCTGGAAGACAAGGTCAGGATAGAGCACCATATAACCGAGACCTACAAGAGCATCGTCCGCCAGCCCTACAACAGGCGGGCCGACCTGCTGGAGGTGGCCCGGGTCTACCCGAACATCTCGGCGAAGCACGAGGGAGGCGACCCCGAGGTCGAACAGACCCTGGCCCACCCCTCGGACATCCTGGACTACTTCCGCGACAAGGCGGAGGTCCTCGCCTCGGGCGACATGGACAACCTCAAAACCAACTTCCTCAAGAAGCACGAGGCCACGAACAAAACCGCCGAGGAACTCACGAAGGCCGGCCTCTCCTTCATCGCCGCCCAGCGGCTCCACGCCCGCTGACCATTGGTGCCTTGAAAAAAGCGGAGACCGGGTGGTACTTCACCCGGTCTCTTTATTTTTCGGGCTAAGTGGCCAGAAGGTCAGGACGAACTTTCCTCGATCTCCTGGATCTTCTCCTCGAAGCCGTAGATCGTACCGTCGATCTCGTCCACCGTGCGGTCCAGGTAATGCATCCCTGTGACCTCGTACTGGGACGGGAGGTGGTTTGAGAAGCGCTTGACCTTGAGGAGTGACTTTAGGTAGCTCTTCTCGAAGAGGTTTATCACCTGGGCAGCCGTCAGGGCGTCGGCCTTGCCGGTCTCCAGGAAGAGGCCGGCCATCTCGAGGTTCTCGCTGATCTCCATCTCGCCGTACCATATATCGGCCAGGACCTCCCGGAAGCGCTCCCTCCAGTCGAGGTCCACCATCTCCCGGATGGACCGGTCGATGAACTTCAGCCCAGCCCTCAGTTCGGCCTCCACGGTCGGCACGTCCCTTGGGGGGAGGGAGAAGGAGGCTATGTACTCCGCCTCGTCGGGGATGAGCCTTTGCCCCTTGAGCAGCTTCCCGTAGTCGGGCCTCAAGGTCACCGAGGCGCTCTCGGGTTGGGCCGACACGAGCCGGCGGAAGATCTTCCCCGTGTCGGAGCCCCGGGATTCCTGGGGCGAGCCCTTGAGCCATGTCACGTAGCCCGTCTCGAAAAGCCCCTTCCTGCCGGCCCTCCCCGCCATCTGCAAAAATTCGTTCCTGGAGATGGGTTCCCTGTCGTGGAAGCGGACCAGCTGGGCGAAGACCACGTACTCGGCCGGCAGGTTGACGCCCAGCGCCAGGGCGTTGGTGCCGCAGACCACGTCGAGGATCCTTTCCCGGAAGGCCGACTCCACCAGCAGTTTTTCCTTGGGGAGCATCCCCCCGTGGTAGACGCCGACGCCCCTAAGGAGGGGCATGGAGACGTCGCCCACGTCGAGTATCTCCGCCAGTTCGTAGATCCGCTGCCGGTGGGCCTTCCCCCTTCGCGGCCGGCGGCGGGCGATCTTGTAGGCTAGGTCCATCGACCCCTTCTGGGAGAAGCAGAAGACCAGCGCGTCGTGCAGTTTTTCCAGCACCGCCGGTTTGCGGGGGGTGAAGACCAGCCTCGTAACGCGCTCGCGCCCCTCGTAGAGGGCGAAGGGCCTCCCGGTGATGCCCCGGAGGTAGTCCGTCACGGAGCGGGCCCCCCCGAAGGTGGCCGACATGACCAGTACCGGGGAATCGGGGCTCGTGGCGACGATACCCTCGATGTAGGTCCTCGCCCGGTCGGGGTCGTCGAAGATGTAGTGGAACTCGTCGATCACGACCCGCAGCCCCGGCGAGCCGGCGTACTTGAGGGTGTAGATCTCCTGGGTGCAGCAGATGACGGGGGCGTCCTCGTTCTTTTTGAAGTCGCCCGTCTCGATGCCCACGTCGAGCCCCATCCTCCTGAGTTCCAGGTAGCGCTCGTTGCTCAGGGCCTTTATGGGGGCGGTGAAGATGACCCTCCTCGTCCCCGGGGGCCAGACGCGGCCCTGCAGGTCCATCAGCCCCGACCACAGGTAGGCCACCCAGGTCTTGCCCGACCCGGTGGGCGCCGCCAGGACGGCGTCTTTGTCCCTGATCCTCTCCCAGGCCTTTATCTGCCAGGGGTAAAAGGTTTCCGATACTTCAGCCATGACCGCCTCTTTTTTCGAATTAGTGCCGGGCGACCCCGGCGCTGTCTATCTTACTATGAACGACCCTTTCGCGAATTCACAATTGCTTTTTCCTTGACAGGGGCGGAAGGGGGGGAATATCATCGGCTTGTGTCACCTGCCGGTGACAGGAGGGACCATGGGAAGCAAAGAGGTCACTAGGAAAAGGATCCTGGAAGCGGTGGGGAAGATCCTCGCCGAGGAGGGGTTCGGCGGCATCGGGGTCAATAGCGTCTCCCGGAGGGCCGGCGTCGATAAGGTCCTGATATACCGCTACTTCGGCGACCTGCCGGGCCTCCTGCGGGAGTTCGCCTCCAGCGGCGACTACTGGCCTGCGATGAGGGACCTCGTGGAGGAGGCCGGAAGGGGACACCGCCCGCCCCGGGCCGCCGACCTGGCCGTGGCCCTCCTGAAGGGCTACCTGCGGGGGCTTCGGGATTCTCCGACGGCCCAGGAACTGCTCCTGGGGGAACTGGTATCCCGTAACGAGCTGTCGGAGGCCTCGGCCCGGAAGAGGGAAAGGCAGGGTTCTGACCTGGTCGAAGCCCTGGTGAGAGCCGCTCCCGACGCACGGGGTGTGGACGTGACGGCCATGGCGGCGCTGCTTTCGGCGGGGCTGACCTTCCTGATGCTCAGGGCCCGCACGTCGGAGGCCTACCTGGGGATAGACATCTCGTCCAAAGAGGGGTGGGAGAGGATCGAAAGGGCCATGGAGGAGCTCGTGAGGGGAGTCCTGGGTGACGGCGGATCGAGACTGGGGGATGAGGGTGGCGCACCCGCGGCGGCGGGGGTGGATCCCGTGAAAGGCCCTTGAAAAAAAAGGAGGAGAGGTACTTGAGAAGACCTGTTCTTATTCTTGTTATCGCTGCGGTAGTGACGGTACTGGCTTGCGGGACGGCCCTGGGTGCGGGGTTCGCCCTCTACGACTGGAGCGCCAGGGGTAACGCACTGGGGGGCGCCATGACCGGCCGGGCCGACGACCCTTCGGCCATAGCCTTCAACCCGGCGGGAATTACCCAGATACCGGGTTCGTCCATGATGGCGGGGCTGACCTTCATCATGCCGGGGGGGACCCTTACCAATATGGGTACCGGTGACAGTGTGAACATGATCGACCACACCTTCATCCCTCCCCACTTTTACTACACCCGGCAGCTGAACGACCGCCTCTGGTTCGGCGTGGGCCTGCTGACGCGCTTCGGCCTGGGCACCGACTTCCCTCCCGACTGGTATGGCCGGTACAACAGCTACTACGCCAACATCCAGTCCCTGTCGCTCAACCCCAACCTGGCCTGGAAGGTGAACGACCGGTTGTCCCTTTCGGTGGGGGTCGAGGCGCTGTGGTTCGAGTACGGGGCGAGAAGGAAAATCCCCACTGCAACACCACCCACTCCAGAAACGGATATGGACTTCAGGCTCCTTGGTGACGACATCGGCTATGGCTGGAACGTGGGGCTCCACTACAGGCTGGACGAGGCAACCCGGATCGGGCTTCACTACAGGAGCCAGGTCAAATTGACCATCTCGGGCACAGCCGACGTCCAGGGAATTGGTTCTACCGCTGCCTGGGGTGACCTCACGCTGCCGGAGATGTTCATGTTCGGCATAAGCCGGCAGGTGACCCCCAAGTTGAACGTCGAGGTGGGCGCCGTCTATACCGGCTGGAGTTCCTACGACAGGTTGGCGATACATTTCGCGAACGATTTTGGGATGCTCCCCAACCCATCAACCTCAGTGAAAAACTGGAAGAACGTCTGGAGGTACCAGTTGGGGTTCGAGTACAAGTACAGCCCGGAGTGGACCTGGAGGTTCGGCTACACCTACGACCAGGAGCCGTCCCCCGACGCCACCGTAGACTTCCAGGCCCCCATGAGCGACCGCCAGTTGTTCTCCATCGGTTTCGGCTACACGAAGAACGACCGTACCTGGGACTTCGCTTACACTTACCTGCTGGCCGACGACAGGACGATCGCGGCCCGCTTGGGGGACGGTATTCCCAACACCCGAACGAGCAACGTGGACGCCCATGTCTTCGTAATCAGTTACAGCGTGAGATTTTAGGGAATGTGAATCGGAAGGGCAAGGCCCGGGGATCGTGAATCGTAAGACCTGGGGCGATCGCTCCGCTTATTGTACTTGGTGAACCTTGAATAGCGGGTCCCTTGAGATTACGAGGCCGGGACAGGGAGTCCCGGCCCCGTTTTTACCCGGCATCTCACGATTTACGGTTTTTTGTTCACGCTTTTGCTTTTTCGACTTACGATTCACGACTTGCGATTCACGATTTACGGCTTACCGCCCCTCTTCCCCCTTCATGTAAAATAGCGGGACGAGAAATGTTCGGACAGGGGGGGTGAAGAAATGGACCTGCCTGGAAAAGGGCTTCCCTTCGCGAAAATGCACGGCAACGGCAACGACTTCGTGGTCATCGACAACCGCTCCGGCGACATCCCCGGCGGGGACCTCCCCGGCCTTGCCCTCCGACTCTGCCGGAGGAGGACCTCCATCGGGGCCGACGGCCTCCTGGTCGTGGAGGGAAGCGACAAGGGCGATCTCCGTATGCGCCTCTTCAACCGCGACGGCTCCGAGGGCGAGATGTGCGGCAACGGGGCGAGGTGCCTGGCCCGTTACGCCTTCGAGAAGGGGATCGCCCCCGGCGAGATGACCATCGAAACCCTGGCCGGCCTGGTGGGAGCCCGGGTGGAGGGGCCTTTCGCCACCCTCGACATGGGCACCCTGGAGACTGCCTCGGTCCTTAGGGGGCAGGAACTGACCCTCTCCGGAGAGAAGTTCCTTTACAGCCAGCTGACCGTGGGCGTCCCCCATACGGTGATCTTCCAGTCGCCCGACGACGGGAGGGAGGAGGAGGAACTGGCGAGGGTCGCCAGGGTCTTCCAGTCCGACGGCGAGCGCTTCCCCAGGGGTACGAACGTGAACTTCATGAAGGTCAGGGGTGGCCGTGACCTCGAACTGACGACCTACGAGCGGGGCGTCGAAGGCATCACCCTGTCCTGCGGGACCGGATCGGCGGCGGGCGCCGTGGCCGCCTGGCTCGAGGGCGAGGTCTCGCCGCCGGTGGAGGTCCATAACCCCGGGGGGGTCAACACGGTCCTGATAGAAGAGGAGGGTCCCGGGGTGGTGCGCCTCTTCCTGAAGGGAGCGGCCGTGCTGGTCGCCGAGGGCGTCGCCTGGGACCAGTGATGGGGCCGCGGCCCTTTATACTTTAGTTATGAATGACTTTGTTCAGGCCCCGCCCCCCAGGCGGGAGCACGCGTCGCGGAAGCACTCGCACAGCGTCGGGTGGGCGTGGACGGTGCGGACCACGTCGACGGCGGTCAGTTTATGGGCGACGGCGAGGGTCGCCTCGCCCAGGACCGATGAAGCCTCGGGGCCCATGATGTGGACGCCCAGCAGGGTCCTGTCCGAGGCCCGGGCGACGACCTTAACGAAGCCGTCGCTTTCGCCCAGGGCCAGGGCCATCCCGTTGGCGCCGAAGTAGGCCTTCGCGGTGACGACCTCCTCGCTCCTGGCGCGGGCCTCTTCCTCGGTCAGCCCCACGGCGCCCACCTCCGGGTTCATGAAGACGCAGGCGGGGACGGCGTCGTAGTCCACCCGGTAGTCCCCGCCCGTCATCGAGGAGACGGCGGCGAGGGCTTGGTACTCGGCCAGGTGGGCGAGCATGGCTCCCCCTGTGCAGTCCCCCACGGCGTAGACCCCCTCCACGGTCGTCCCCTGGGATGGGTCCACCGCTATGGCGCCCCTCTCGACTCTAACAGGGCTTTCCTCGAGGCCGAAGCCGTCGAGGACCGGTTCCATGCTCGAGGCGATGATCAGCCGATCGCACGCCACAACGAAGGGCTCTTCCCCGGTGGTACCCTCCAATGACAGCCGCCCCTCTTTCAGCGAGGCTTCCCGAAGGCGGACGTGGTCTTTTATCACGGTCCCCCGTTTTTTCAAGATCTGGACGGTCTTCTTCTTTATATCGCCGTCCATCCGTCGGAGGACCTGGTCGGAGCGCTTGAGCAGGACGACTTCCTTCCCCATGCCCTGGAGTAGGGAGGCCATCTCGACGGCGATGACCCCCGCGCCGAGGATGGCCACGGTCTTCACGGGCGAGTTGCGCTCGGGGTCCCAGAGGGAGGGTTCCGTGATGGCCCTGTCGCCGGTGAGGATCCCCGGGAGGTCGCCGCCCCGGAAGGGGGGGCGCACGGAGCGGGCGCCCGTGGCCAGCAGCAGCCTGGCGCCGGCGATCTCTTCCACGCTGCCGTCGGCCTTGGTGACGGAGATCCTCTTTCCTCCCTCCCAGCGGGTCACCTTGCCGGTCCCCCGGAGGTACTTCACGCCCGCCATGCGGAGCGATGTGGCCGAGCCCTGGCGGAGTTTGTCCACTACGGACTCCACCCTGGACCAGAGCCCCTCCCTGGGCCCTTTGCCGCCGATGATGGAGGCGTAGAGGGCCTTGGTGGGGATGCAGCCGCTGTTGACGCAGACGCCGCCGAGGCGGTCCTTTTCCACGAGGACGGTATTCATGCCGGCTGCCGCGGCCAGTTCGGCGGCCCGGAGGCCGCCAGGCCCGCCGCCGAGGATCACCAGGTCGTACATGTCCTTCTCTCCTTTTTTCGGGCCTGCTGAAGGCCAAAGGGGCGCCCTTTTTAAAAGGCGCCCCAGCCTCGCGGCCCCGGTTATTCCTCGAACTGCCAGCGAAGGATCGGGTTCCGGGCCGCCGTGGTCTCGTCGGGCCTGGAGATGGGCGTCGTCGTCGGCAGGCCGTGGAAGGCCTCGGGCCCCTCGGAGCGGGCCTTGGCCACGATGTCCTCCATGGCCTCGGCGAACCGGTCGAGGGTCTCCACCGATTCCGTCTCCGTGGGTTCCACCATGATGGCCTCGGGTACGATGAGGGGGAAGTAGATTGTGGGCGGGTGGAACCCGGCCTCGATGACGGCCTTGGCCACGTCGAGGGTGCTGACCCCCGTTTCGTGCTTCAGGGGGCCGCCGTTCAGTACGAATTCGTGCATGCAGTGGCCCTTGTGGGCCAGGGGGTAGAGGCCGCCCAGCTTCTTGGCCAGGTAGTTGGCGTTGAGCACCGACATCTCGGAGGCTTCCTTCAGCCCCTCCGGCCCGAGGGCGCGGATGTAGGCGTAGGCCTTCACGAGGACGCCGAAGTTGCCGTAGAAACTCCTGACCCTGCCGATAGAGAGGGGCCGTTCGTCTTTCCCGGTGAAGGTGTAGCGGCCGCCCTTAAGGGTGACGACCGGCGAGGGGAGGAAGGGCTCCAGTTCGGCCTTGACCCCTACCGGCCCTGCCCCCGGTCCACCGCCGCCGTGGGGGGTGCCGAAGGTCTTGTGGAGGTTCAGGTGGAGGACGTCGAAACCCATGTCGCCGGGGCGGGCCTTGCCCATGATGGCGTTCAGGTTCGCCCCGTCGTAGTAGACCAGGCCCCCGGCCCGGTGGACGGCCTCGGTGAGTTCGAGGATATGCTTCTCGAAGATGCCCAACGTGTTGGGGTTCGTCAGCATGAGGGCCGCCACCGTATCGTCCAGGATCGCCTCGAGGGAGCCGAGGTCCACCATGCCCTCATCGTCGGAGGCCACCTCAACGGTCTCGAAACCCGTCACGGCGGCCGATGCCGGGTTGGTCCCGTGGGCCGAATCGGGGACGATGACCTTGGTCCTCTTTGCGTCGCCCCGGCTCTCGTGCCACGCCTTTATGAGCATCAGCCCGGTCTGTTCGCCGTGGGCGCCCGCGGCGGGCTGGAGGGTGACGGCGTCCATGCCGGTGATCTCGGCCAGCATGGCGCCGAGGTCGAAGAGGAGCTTCATCGCCCCCTGGGCCGTCTCCTCCGGCTGGAGGGGGTGGAGGTGCGCGAAACCCGGCATCCTCGCCGCCGCCTCGTTGACCTTGGGGTTGTACTTCATGGTGCAGGAACCGAGGGGGTAGAAACCCTCGTCCACGGAGTAGTTCAGTTTTGACAGCCTAGTGAAATGGCGCACCACGTCCACTTCTGCCATCTCGGGCAGCCTTGGCGGCTTCCCGCGGCAGGCCTTTCCGAGGGCCGCGCGGCAGTCGACGGCCGGGACGTCCAGTTCGGGCAGGGCGTAGCCCTTCCTCCCCGGCCGGCTCGCTTCAAAGACGGTTTCCATCCTGCGGGTCATCAGGCGTCACCTCCCGCGACCGCCACAAGGCGGTCGATCTCCTGTTTCGTCCTGTTCTCCGTCACCGCCAGGAGCCAGCCGTTCTCCAGTTCGGGGTACAGCGGCTCTAGTGGGTACCCGCCGATGATGCCGGCGTCGAGCAGACGCCTGTTAAGTTCCTTGACGGGCCTTTCGCTGAGGAGCACCGCCTCCCTGAAGCAGGGCACCCCGGGGAAGGCCCTCCTGAACTTGCCGCTCTTTTCGAGCCGCCCCAAGGCGTACTCCATCTTCGCCATGACCTGCCCGCCGACCTCGGCTAGCCCCTGGGGCCCCAGGAGGCTAAGGTAGACCGAAGCCGCCACGATGCAGAGGTTCTGGTTGGAACAGATGTTCGACGTGGCCTTCTCCCTCCGGATGTGCTGCTCCCTGGCCTGGAGGGTCAGTACGAAGGCACGCCGCCCCCGGCTGTCTACGGTCTGGCCGCAGATGCGGCCGGGCATTTTGCGCATGAGGGGCTTGTTCACGGCGATGAACCCGAAGGCAGGCCCGCCGAAACTGGCGGGGTTGCCGACGGTCTGTCCGTCGCCCACGACGATGTCGGCGCCGAGCACGCCCGGTGCCTCGAGGGTGCCGAGGGCCAGCAGGTCCGTGACGACGACGAGGATCGCTCCCGCCCCGTGGACCTTCTCGGCGAGGGCCTTGATGTCCTCGACGGTGCCGAAGAAGCTGGGCGACTGGACCACCAGGGCCGCCGCGTCGCCCGCCGAAAGGGCCCCGTCCAGGGCTTCCCGGTCGATCGTGCCGCCGGCGGCGGGCACTTCACCGTGCTCGAGGCTCCTGCTCCAGCAGTAGGTGCGGAGGACCTCCCTGGTCTGGGGATTGACGTTCCTCCCCCAGAGGATCTTCTTTCTCTTGGTCGCCGACGCCGCCAGGACGGCCGCCTCGGCCGTCGCGGAAGCGCCGTCGTACATGGAGGCGTTGGAGACCTCCATGCCGGTCAGTTCGCAGACCATGGTCTGGTACTGGAATATGGCCTGCAATGTGCCCTGGGACACCTCCGGCTGGTAGGGCGTGTAGCAGGTGGTGAACTCCCCCCGGGAGATGATGCTGTCCACCGCGGCGGGGATGAAGTGGTCATAGATCCCCGCGCCGAGGAAGCAGGGCAGGTCGTCGATATTCCTGTTGGCGCCGGCCAGTTCCCGGAGGTCCCGGATGACCTCGGGCTCCGAGAGGGCCTTCGGGATGTCCGGGAGATCTTTCTGCCTTACACCGGCCGGGATGCCCGAGTAGAGGTCATCGATGGACCCGACGCCGATGTATTCGAGCATCCGGCGCCGGTCTTCCGCCGTGGCTGGTGTATACCGGCTCATGAAAGACACCTCCTATCCGTTTTCCGCTTCGAGTTCCTCGAGGAGCGCGGCGTAGGCTCCGTGATCGAGAAGGGAGTCCAGCTCGCCGGGATCGGCGACCTCTAGGCGGACGAGCCAGTTGGCGTAGGCGTCCTGGTTCAGCAGCTCCGGCGACTCCTCGAGGGCGTCGTTCACCTCGAGGACCGTCCCGGAGACGGGGCTGAACACGTCGTTGGCGCCCTTCACCGACTCGACCACGACAAAGTCCTCCCCGGCACGGACCTTCCTGCCCTTTTCGGGGAACTCCACGTAGACGACGTCACCCATGGCGTGCTGGGCGTAGTCCGTGATCCCCACGACGCCGACGCCGTCTTCCATCCTTATCCACTCGTGATCCTTGGTGTAACGGAGATCCTGGGGTATCTTGGCCATTCCTTTCATCCTCCCTTTTAGCTTTTGAGAAAGCGTCCTCACTTGTGGCCGCTCTTCCTGGAGTAGAAGGGCCTCTTCACGACGACGCCCTTCTTCGGCTTGTCCCTGACGATGACGCTCAGGTGGCCGCCCTCCTCCGGCGCGGGCGTCCCCACGAGGCAGAGGGCCATGTTGGCGTCCAGCGAGGGGCAGTAACCGCCGGAGGTCACCTTGCCCACGATGTTCCCCGAGGGGTCGGCCACGTCCATCCCGGAGCGGGGCACCCCCTTGTCCTCGAGGCGCAGGCCGACGATCTTCCGCCAGAGGCCCTCCTCCTTCTGGCGCTTCAGCACCGGCTGTCCGATGAAACCGCCGGGCTTGTTCACCTTGACGAAGAAACCGAAACCGGCCTCGAGGGGGCCCAGGTCCTCGGTGAACTCGTGGCCGTAGAGCGGGAGCCCCGCCTCGAAACGGAGGCTGTCCCGGGCGCCGAGACCGGCGGGGATCAGGCCGAAGTCTCTCCCCGCCTCGATGAGCAGGTCCCAGAGTTCAGCCCCCCTCTCCCAGGGGACGTAGATCTCGAAGCCGTCCTCGCCGGTGTATCCGGTCCTGCTGACGATGGCGGGGATGCCCCCCACAGCGGCCCCGTGGGTGAAGGTGAAGAACTTGAGGGTCGACGGGTCGAAGTCGGCCACCCTGGCCAGGATGGCTTCCGACGCCGGTCCCTGGAGCGCCGTCTCGGAGGTCTTCATGGAGATGTCGTCGATCGCAGCGCCCCTCGGGGGCAGGTGCTTCTTGAGCCAGTCCCGGTCCTTGTCCACGTTGGCAGCGTTCACCACGAGGAGGAACTTCGCCGGGCCGTACCGGTAGACGAGCAGGTCGTCCACCACGCCTCCCGACTCGTTGCACATGATGTTGTACTGCACCTGGCCGTCCCTCATCACGAAGATGTCGTTCGTCACGAGGGTGGAGAGCCACTTCTCCGCGTCGGGGCCTTCCACCATGATCTCCCCCATGTGGGAGACGTCGAAGAGCCCCGCCTTTTCCCTGACGTTGAGATGCTCGGTCTTTATGCCGGTGCCGTCGTACTGGACCGGCAGTTCCCAGCCGCTGTAATCGACCATCCGCCCGCCTGCCGCGACGTGCCTTTCGTACATATCGGTGCGCTTCATGAACAGGCCTCCTTCCTTTCACCTACGGGGGCTTCCTCGAGCCAGGCGGCCGTCTCGTCCATCTCCCGCCGGCCCGGGAAACCCCTCCTGACCGCTTCGGCCATCTCCTTCCACCGGAAGGGCACGCCTTCCAGCATCCCGCCGAGGGCGAGGATCATCTCGCCGTCCATGGCGTCGGAAAAGACCACCGGGGAGGAGACGCGGCCGTCCCTCACGTCGAAGCGGACCTCCAGCCCCCCCCAGGGGAAGCGCCGCCGGAGCGAGACCTCGCAGCCGGGGGAGCGGCCGTAACGCCACTCCCGGCTCCGGTAGCGCCGTGCGAGGCGCTGGAACTCCTCCCCCCCGGGCGCTCCCTGTTCCCTGAGCCGTTCGGCGGCGGGGTAGCGGGCGAGGAACTCCTCTTCGAGGGCGTCCTGGAGGTCCGCCAGGGCCAGGCCCGGCGAGGCGTCCCGGAGGTTCATCACCCGGGAGGCCACCGAGGCCACCCCCTTGGTCCTCAGTTTTTCGGGGTCCACGTTCAGGTACCGGGAGAGCATGGCCATGTCGGCGGAGAAGAGGAGGGTGCCGTGGTGGAGCCCCTTGTCCCTGGTCAGCTGGTAGGCGTTGCCCGAGAACTTCCTGCCGCCGATGACCAGGTCGTTCCTGCCTGAGAACTCGGCGTCGAGGCCGAGCCCCCGGAGGGCGCCGAGGATGACGGCCAGCTGCCGTTCCATGTTGTAGCGCTTCCTGGGAAGGATAAAGGAGTAGTTGAGGTTGCCGAGATCATGGTAGACGGCCCCCCCGCCGGTCGAGCGCCGGGCGAGCTTGCCCCCCTCCGATTCGAGGAGGTCCAGGCGGCATTCGGCCCAGGGGTTCTGGTTGCGCCCCACCACCACTGTGTGGGCGTTCCGCCAGAGGTAGAGGATCGCCTCGTCCTCTTCGCAGAGGTTCACCAGCTGCTCTTCCCTGGCCAGGTTATCCCAGGGGTTCGTCACATCGGAACGTACCAGCCGCACCCTTTGGAATTCCATCGTCTTCCTCCCCGCGACCGACGGCCGCCGCCGGGTCCGGCATTGAGTCTACCACATTATACTATTCAGGGGTATAGCTGTCCGAATGATGAAATCACAGGGTGACCCGAAGAATGACACCGGGCCCCCTCAACCGGGAAAACGGCTTTCAAGCCACTCCGACAGGGAAGCCAGCCCCCGCCGGAGGACTTCCGTACCATAGGCGTAACCCACCCGGAGCCTCTTGTCGATGCCGAAGCAGCTCCCGGGGAGGAGGAAGGTCCCCGTGCAACCCAACAGGTCGACGCAGAACTCGTCAGAGGGCATGTCGTAGTCGTAACCGGGGAAGGCCGTCGTCCCCGCCCGGGGTTTGACCCAGTGGAAACGGGGGTGGGCGTCGATCCACTCCTCCAGTACGGCGAGGCTCTCCCTGATGATGCCGAGGTTCCTCTCCATGATTCTGCCGCGGTTTTCGAGGGCGACCACCGAGAGGGCGTCCACCAGGGGGCCGCAGCTGATGGTAGTGTAATCCCTCCGGGAGAAGGCCTCCTCGATGAACTCCGCGGGGCCCGTCATCCACCCGCTCCTCAGGCCGGCCAGGGAGAAGACCTTTGAAAAGCTCCCCGTGCTTATGCCCTTTTCGTAGACCTCCGTTATGGAGGTCGCCGGGGCGCCCTCCTCATGGTTGAGCCCCCGGTAGGCCTCGTCGCAGAGGACCCAGGCCCCCTTTTCACGGGCGATGAGGGCGATCTCCTCCAGCAGGCCCCTGCCCATGAGGGATCCCGTGGGGTTGTTGGGGTTGTTGAGGCAGACAAGGTCGACCCCTTCGCGGGCCATCCCCCTCAATTCGTCCGGGTCGGGGAGCCAGCCGTTCTCGGGTCTCAGGGGTAGTATCCTCACCTCCGCCCCGAAGGCTTCGGGGATGCTGGTCAGCTGCTGGTAGGTGGGCCACACGCTGATGACCCTGTCGCCGGGTTCCACCAGGGTGAAGAGGGCCAGGAAGTTGGCCGCCGATCCCCCGTTCATGACGAGGACCCTCTCCGGGTCGCCGCCCTCGTAAAGGCCTGCGATGAGGCCCCGGAGCCTTTCGCTCCCCCTGATATCTCCGTAGGTCATCCTGGCGCCCAGGAGGTCCACGATGATATCTTCCTTCCTGCCCGACATCTCGAGCAGGTCGTAGAGGACCAGGGAATCGACGCAGGTCTCGGCGATGTTGTTGACCGCCAGGGTCTCCCAGCGCCCCATCCACTGCTCGACGCCGAAGGGTTCTATCTTCACCATCATCACTCCCCGCTTTGAAAAAAGCCTCGCCAAGAGTATGCCCGTTCCCGGGCCGGAAGTGAAGGGCGCCGGGGTTTTGAAGGCGCGCCCCGGGCTGGTACAATCCTCTCTGTACCATGACCCGATCCCCCGGCCGGTAAATTAGGCGTGAGCGGCCTCGGGGATCCCCGAGGGAGGGTTCTTTTCATGGAGTGGAAGGACCGTTTCAGCGCGACCGTTCGCGACAGGCTCGAGGAATCGGCCATCTCGGTGGTGATGAGGGAGGCGGTACGCCAGGGGGCCCTTATGCTCTCCGCCGGCGAACCCATGGACGAACTGTACCCCGAAAAGGAGCTGAGGGAGTCCTTCCAGAAGGTGCTTGCCCAGGGTCGGGTCAGGTGGGGCTACACCCCCCACCGGCGCGGTGTGCCGGACCTCCTCCGGTGGATAGTGGAGTGGATGGGGCGCGACGGGCTCCTCCCCGGGTGGGTCACGCCGGAGGACCTCCTGGTCACCAACGGCTCCCAGGAGGGGATGTCCCTCCTGTCGGAGTGCCTCCTCGACCCCGGCGACAGGGTGATGGTGGAATCGCCCTCCTACCCCGACGCCCTGGGCGTCTTCCGCCGGGACGGGGTGCTCCTCGAGGGGGTCGACCTGCTCCCCGACGGGCCCGATATCGAAGCGATGGAGAGGCTCCTCGCCGAAAAGAAGGTCAAGGCCTTCTACACGATCCCCACCTACCAGAACCCCACGGGGTTCTCCACCAGCGACGAGAAGAAGGAGCGGGTGCTGGAACTGGCCCGGCGCCACGACTTCGCCATCTTCGAGGACGACCCCTACAGGAACATCACCTTCGAGGAGAAACCCCGGGGCACCTACATCCGCGCGTCGGGCGACGACCGGAGGGTGATCTACCTGGGCAGTTTCTCGAAGGTCATCGCCCCGGGCCTCAGGCTGGGCTGGATGATTGCGCCCTGCCCCGTCGTCATGGCCCTGGAGAAGCTGCGCATCGCCGGGACCCTCTGCCTGCCCGATATCATCCAGTACGCCGTCTGTGACCTGGTCGGCGCCGGAGGCCTCCAGAAGCATCTGGCGAAGGTGCGCCCCCTTTACAAGGCGGACCGCGACGCCCTGGCCGCCTCCCTGGTGAAGCATGCCGGGCCGGAGGGGCTCGAAGTCGACGTCCCCGGCGGCGGGTTCTTCATCTGGGGGAGGATCCCCTGGTTGAAGGACGCGCAGGCCTTCGCGATGGAGGCCATAAAGAACGAAAAGGTGGCGGTGGTGCCGGGTGCCCACTTCTACCCCGAGCCGGGCAGGGGGGGAGACAGGATCCGCTTCGCCTTCGCCGCGGTCAAGCCCGACCAGGCGGAGGAGGGGGCCCTCAGGCTGGCAAAGGCGCTGAGGCGGCACCGCGCCGGCCGTGGCGGGGGGAAATAGCCCATGAAGCCCCGCGAGGGGGACCGGCTTTACCGGCTTCTCCTCGACCTTGTGGGGATACCCGGCGTATCGCCTTGCGGCGAGAGCGAGAACCGGATCGCCCGCTTCATCCATGACCGTCTCCGGGAACTGCCCTACTTCGAGAGGCGCCCCGGGGACCTGCGCCTCCTGCCTCTGGAGGGCGACCCCCACGGCAGGCACCTCGTCTTCGCCATCGTCAGGGCCGAAAGGGAGACGGCCGACACGGTCATCCTGACGGGGCACATGGACGTGGTGGGCGTCGAGGGCTGCGGCCCGCTCGCCCCTTACGCCTTCCATCCCGAGGAGTACACCCGGCGCCTCGCGTCGGCGGCGATCCCCGCCGACGCGAGGAGGGACCTCGAGTCCGGCCAGTGGCTCTTCGGGAGGGGCGTCGCCGACATGAAAAGCGGTGTGGCGGCCGGGATGGACCTCTTCATGGAGGCCGCCGAAAATGCTGGGAAGTACGGCGCCAACGTGGCCGTCCTTTTCGTCCCCGACGAGGAGAACAACTCCCTCGGGATGCTCTCGGCCTCCTCGTACCTAGCCCGCTTCCAAAAGGAAGAAGGCCTCAACTACCTGGCCTGCGTCGACCTGGAGCCCACCTTCGCCCCCGGGGGGGAGGGGGGGCCGACGATATACCTGGGCAGCCTGGGGAAGATAAACTGCTTTTTCTTCTGCGTCGGCAAGGAGGCCCACGCCGGCGAGTATTACGAGGGCTTCTCCCCCGCGCCGGTCCTCTCCCGGATAAACCTGGCCCTCGACGGCAACCCGGCCTTCGCCGACTCCTTCCAGAGGAGGATCTTCCCGCCCTACGGCTGCCAGAGGCAGACCGACCTCCGGGGGGATTACTCGGCCACCATCATGACCCGGGGCTTCGCCTTCTACAGCTACCTGACGTCCACCCGGCAGCCGGGGGAGATCCTCTCCGTCATGGAGGCCGTCGCCCGGGAGGCCCTGGAGGCTTCCATCGGGCAATACCGGAAGAACGCCGGGGAATTCATCGCCCGGGGCGGGTCCCTTTCGGGCCTCCGCGAATGGGAACCCACGGTGCTCACCTTCGCCGAACTCAACCGCCTGGCGAGGGAGGCCCTGGGAGAGGGTTACGAAAGATTTGTGGCGGCGACGCTGGAGGCGGCCCCGCCGGGGGCCGACGAGAGGGACCTCGCCGCCCGGCTGGTCGGCGCTATGGTGGACTGTTGCGGCCCGGCTGCCCCCGTGGTGGTGGTGGGTTTTCTTCCACCCTGGTACCCCCACAGGGTTAACCTGGGCGCGAGCGCCGGCGAGAGGGCGGTCGAGGAAGCGGCCCTTGAGGCGGTGCGGGAGATGAAAAGCCGTTTCGGCCTTGACCTCGAGGTAAGACCCTTCTTCGAGGGCGTCTCGGACCTGAGTTATTGCGGCTTCCAGGGCGATGACCGGGAGATGGAGGTCTTCGCCGACAATATGCCCGGCTGGGGTAAGCTGTACCGGCTCCCCGTCGAGGCCCTGGCTGAGCTGGACATACCGATACTGAACCTGGGAGCCGTGGCCAAGGACTCCCACAAATGCACCGAGCGCGTCCACCTGCCCTACATGCTCGAAGTCTATCCTGAGATCCTGCGCTTCGTCGTGAAGGAGATCATCGAGGGATACCGCTCCTGATGATTCCCCAAATCACGGGAATGGCGAGCGGTCCCGGTCCCTTCAAAGAGGCTCCCGTCTCATGTTAAAATACCTGGTCCCCTGCCGGCGGACTTGATAATAACGAGGTGCGGAGTGATGGTGTTCATGACCCTTTGGCTGAAGAAGGTATCAAGACGAGTTCAGGAATTCCGTCTTACCCCCCGAATCCTTAAAGAGTGGGCGCTGATCCACTTTGGCTGCTTCCTTTTCGCGGCGGGAGTGACCTGGTTCCTGGTGCCGAATAATATGGCGGCCGGGGGTATCAGCGGTTTCGCCATGGTGATCAACCACTTTTTCCCGAATATACCCGTCGGGGTTCTCATGATGGCCATGAACGTAGTCCTTTTTATAATCGGATTCATATTCATCGGTTTTGAGTTCGGGGCCAAGACTATTTATTCGAGCCTGTTCTTGTCGGGAGCCGTTTGGTTCCTCGAACGTTTTTTCCCGGTCTCGGGTCCCCTGTCCGACGACATCATGATCCAGCTCATCTTTGGAACCCTCCTCGGGGCGACGGGCATGGCGATATTATTCAACCAAAATGCCTCGACGGGAGGCACCGACATTACCGCCAAGATCCTGAACAAGTATCTGAATATTGACTTGGGCAAAGGTGTCCTGTTATGCGACTTTTCCTATGTCCTTGCCGCCACTTGGGTCTTCAGTATCCGCATTGGCATGTACGCCATGCTGGGGGTGATCCTCAACGGTTTCCTGGTTGACAGCGTGATCGTAGGACTGAAGTTGAACAAGTACGTGATGGTGATAAGCGGACACCACGAGGAGATCAGGCGCTTTATCATCGAGGGGCTGGGAAGTGGTGCCACCTTGTATGAAGGCAAGGGAGGCTGGTCCGGTGAACCAAAGGTAATCATCACTACCATAGTTAATAGGCGAAAATTTGTCAGGCTTCGCGACTTCATAAAGACCGTCGACCCAAGGGCTTTCATCAGCGTGAACAATATCCATGAAGTTCTCGGCGAGGGCTTCGAAAGGTTGGCTTGAAAAGAATCATGAAGTTCGCTCTTAGGTTAGAATCTTCGTGTGACGTGAGAGGAGGTGGCGCCGCTGAAAGACGGTTCGATAAGGCTCGTCCTTTACAATACCCGGTACGGCACGGGCACGGGGTGGGGCTACCATGTCCCCTTTCCCTTCGCGGGGGCCTTGAGGACCACCACGGCGCGCTCCGGCCGCATTGAAAAGTTCATCGCCTCCCTGGAGCCCGACATCGTGGGGCTCGTCGAGACCGACGGGGGTTCCTTCCGAAACGGCGGGAAAAGCCAACCCGGGTCGCTGGCGGAGGTCCTCGGGCAGGAGTGGGTCTTCTCACCCAAGTACCGGGCCCCTGGAATCTCTGGACACATACCATTGCTGCAACACCAAGGCAACGCGGTGGTCTCCTCCCTCCCGATCCGGGGGTCGTCGATCCGGAGGCTCGGCAGGGGCATAAAGAACACCGTCATTGAGGCGCGGTTCGACGGCTTCGACATGAAACTGGTCCACCTGTCGCTGGGGCCCGGCGCGAGGAGGGAACAGATCCGCGAACTGGCCGCCCTGGCCGGGCAGAGGGAGAGGCCCCTCCTGATAGCCGGTGATTTCAACACCTTCGGGGGCGACCACGAGATAGGGTCTCTCCTCGAGGCGGGCCTGGTAAAGGCCGACGCCCGGGGGAGGCGAACCTACCCCAGCGGCCGGCCGATGCTCGGCCTCGATCTCATACTGCACTCCCCGGAGATAACCGTCTCCGCGGTGAAGGTGCCCAAAGTGAGGTTTTCGGACCACCTGCCGGTGGTCTGCGATTTCTGCCTGTCCCTGTAACCCTGGGAGAGGAGTGAGAGCGGAATGGACCTGGGGCTGCTCGTAATCCTGATCCACGACCTCTCGTCGGTCGTAATAAGGCTCGCGAGCATCGCCGTCATACCCCAGCTGCACACCCCCTCGGCGGCCATGACGTGGCTGCTGGTGATCTTCTTCTGGCCCATCCCGGGGCTCGCCCTCTACCTGGTGTTCGGCTCCTTCAGGCTTCCCGCCCGGAGGGCCGAACGGCACGAGACCATCCTGAAGAACCTCGACCGCTCCTGCTGCGCCGCCTGGGACGCTGAAAAACCTGAGGAAAAGGACCTGCCGGGCGGCCTCCTGCGCCTCTACCGCCTGGCCTTCCTCGCCGAAAAACTGGGGGACATGCCCCCCACCGGGGGGAACAGGATGGAGATCATCGACTCGACGGAGGAGTTGGCCCGGTCCCTCGCCGATGATATCGATTCCGCCGAGCACCACGTCCACCTCCTTTACTACATCTTCGCCAGGGACGGCGTGACCGGGCCGGTCCTGGAGGCCCTGGAAAGGGCGGCTGCCAGGGGGGTGTCCTGCCGCCTGCTGGTGGACTCCCTGGGTTCGGTGAGGTTCCTGAAGAGGAAGGCCCCGGCGCTGCGGGAGGCGGGTGTCAAGGTAGTGGGCGCCCTCCCCCTGAGCATGTTCCGGCGCGACCCCCTCTCCGCCAGGTTCGACCTAAGGAACCACCGCAAGATCGCCGTCATCGACGGCAAGATCGGGTACACCGGCTCCCACAACATGATCGAGCCCTCCTACGGGGGCAAGGCCAAGGGGCTTCTCTGGAAGGACCTGACCATGCGTGTCGAGGGACCGGGGACATTGCAGCTGCAGAGGGTCTTCCTGGAGGACTGGTACGTGGAGACCCTGGAGCTGATCGACGAGCGCGCCGGCGAGCCGCTCTTCAGCCATGACGGCGAGCACCTCTTCCAGGCGGTGCCCAGCGGCCCCTCCTACCGTACCGAGAACTACCAGCGGCTGGTGGTATCGGCGCTGCACTCGGCCTCGAAGGAGGTTGTCATCACCACCCCCTACCTCATCCCCGACGAGAGCCTTGTGGAGGGTCTGGAGGTGGCCGTCCTCAACGGCGCCGACATCAAGCTGGTCATACCCAGGAGGTCAGACCAGTTCCTGGTGGGGAAGGCGGCCATGGCCTATTACGATCTCCTCATGGACAAGGGCGTCAGGATCTTCCTCTACGGCGACGGGGTCATCCACGCTAAGACCATGAGCGTCGACGGCAACCTGTGCTTCTTCGGGTCCAGCAACTTCGATATCAGGTCCTTCACGCTCAACTTTGAGATAAACTGCGTGGTGTACGGCGAAAAGACCGTGGCTCCCATACTGGCGGAGCAGAAAAAGTTCCTCGAGGCCTCGACGGAATTGTCGAAGCTGGAGTGGGAGAAACGTCCCTTCCTCTTCAAGGCCGTCGAGGGCGTGGCCAAACTGATGAGCCCTCTCCTCTAGAAGGGAGTGAAGATCATGGGCATTGAACGGGTGCTGCTCCTTTTCGACGAGAGCAGGCCTTTCTGGACCGAAGAACTGATCACGCTGGCCGGGGAAGACCCCGCCGAGGCGGTTTCCTTGAAAAAGGAGGGGTACCTGGAGGACCTCGAGGGAGGTTTCCGCCTGACCGAGAAAGGGCGGAAGGCCTTCCTCCGCTGGGCCGCGGAATCCTACCTGGAGTCCCTGCCGGGGGGGAAGCCCGCCGACCCGGAGCTGGAGGGCCTGAAGCTGAAGACGGCCCTGCTCTTTGAAAGGGGCTTCAAGGGCTTCCAGGGCACCAAGAAGGTGACCCCCTCCCCCGGGCTCGAGTACTTCCCTCGCGTCACGAGGGAGGAGGCCTTTTCCCTCTCCGGGGAGGCCATAGCCTGGGGCCTCCTGGAACACCCCCAAGTGACTAAAATGGTATCTTCCTTCCCCCGGGGCCGCGCTGCCGAAGGGGAAAGCCTGGCCGAGCTGGAGGATAGGGTGGACGGCCTGGGGCTTGAAAGGGTCGCCTGGTCACCCCATGTCCTCTGCCTAAACCAGTGCGACTACGCCTATTATTGGCGTAGCCGGGTCGAGACGGACCGGTGGGGGCTCCTGAATACGGACCGCCTCTTCTTGAACGTCGTACGGGACCCACGGTCCTTCGGGCTGGAGGAGGCCGCCTCGGATATAACCGCCTTCTCCCTCTTCCTGCTGGACAACCGGCACGTTTACCTCCCCGGTCGTTTCGACATAGACGTCCACCAGCAGAGCAGCTTCTCCTGGTGGTTCTGGGCCACCCGGACGGAGGAGGAGGCCCGGGAACTTGCCGGAAGGCTTCGCACCGCCGGGAGGGAGCTGGTAGCGCCGGCGGAACCGGCCGACGCCTGGACCATAAGCCTGGAGGCGTTGGGGGCCGTCGGGCGCAAGGCTGATTCCTTCTACGAGTTCGTCGACGACCTGGCCATACCGGTGACCAGGGAGGGGTCCGGGGTTTGAGCGGTTTAGCCTACGCCTTCGGGCTGACCCTCCTCGCCGGCATGGCTACGGGCATCGGCAGCGCGATAGCCTTCTTCGCCGACAGGACGAACTACCGTTTCCTCTCGGTCTCCACCGGCTTCTCGGCGGGAGTGATGCTCTACGTCTCCTTCGTGGAGATACTTCTCCAGGGCTCCATCTCCCTCAGGGGAGCCTTCGGCGTCAGGGGCGAATGGCTGAACACGGCCTTTTTCTTCGGGGGGATGGCCCTGATAGGGGTCATCGACTACCTGATCCCCCAGGAGGAGAACCCCCACGAGGCCAGGACCGCGGAGGAGACCGCCTCCCTTCACAAGGGCCCTGCCAAGGCCGGCGCCATGGGCGGTACCCCTGACAGGGGGATGCTGAGGACGGGGGTCTTCACGGCCCTGGCCATAGCGATCCACAACTTCCCCGAGGGCCTGGTCACCTTCCTCGCCGCCCTGCAGAACCCCAACCTGGGCATCGTCATAGCCGTGGCCGTGGCACTTCACAACATCCCCGAGGGCATCAGCGTCTCGGTGCCCATCTTCTACGCCACGGGCGACAGGTTCAAGGCTTTCGTTTACTCCCTCCTGAGCGGCATGGCCGAGCCCGTCGGGGCCCTCGCGGCCTACGGGGTCATCCGCCTGGCCGTGGGCGGCGGGGAGTTCACACCGGCCGTCACCGGGGCTCTCTTTTCCATGGTTGCCGGCATCATGGTCTACATCAGCCTCGATGAACTGCTCCCCCTGAGCCGGGCCTACGGCAAGGGGCACGACAGCCTGATCGGACTGGTAGCGGGCATGGCCCTCATGGCCCTGAGCCTGCTGATGATGATGTGACGCCCGGAGCGCTATGAGAGCCGACCGCGAGATGACGCCCTCTCCCCCCAGGCGCCTGGCGCCAGCCCTCGTCCTCGTCCTCGGCGTGATCGGGATATCGACGGGTTCCATCTTCGCCCGTTTCGCCGACGCGCCGCCCCTGGTGATCTCCTTCTACCGCACGGGGATCGCGACGGCGGCCATGGCGCCGCTGGTGCTGCTGCGCTGCCGGGGCGAACTATCCGACCTGCGGGGCGGTGACCTCCTCCGGGTCCTCCTGGCGGGCGCTTTCCTGGCGCTGCACTTTTCCACCTGGATCACGTCGCTTTTTTACACCTCCGTCGCCAGCAGCGTGGTCATCGTACAGACCATTCCCGTTTGGACGGCCATCCTCTCGCCCTTCGTGAGCGGCGACAGGGTGAGCGGTACGACCTGGACGGGCATCCTGCTGAGTTTCATCGGCGTCGTCGTGATAGGCGCCGGGGACTTCGCCCTGGGGGGCGAGGCCCTTTTCGGGGACCTGCTGGCGCTCCTGGGGGCATGGTTCGCCACGGGCTACTTCCTCACCGGGCGGGTGGTCAGGGCCAGGGTCAGCCTCCCCGTCTACTCCTTCCTCTGCTACGGGGCGGCCTGCCTGATCCTCCTGGCCGTCATCGCCCTTTTGGCCCTTCCCCTGCGGGGCTTCAGCGGCGGCACCTGGGGCGCCTTCTTCGGCATGGCCCTGGTGTCGCAGATAATGGGGCACAGCAGCTACAACTGGACGCTGAAGTACCTCAGCGCGACCGTCGTGGCCGTGGCGCTCCTGGGCGAACCCATCGGCGCCACCCTGTTGGCACGGCTGTTCTTCGGGGAGACCCTGACGGCGGCCAAGGTAGCCGGCGGCGCTTTCATCCTCGCCGGGATCGTCGTCGCCGCCAAGGGGGAGAGGACCTGAGAGAGGCGGACAAAGGTGAATCCCTTCTTTTTCAGCGCGCCGAGGGCGGCGGAGAGGCCCTCGGCGGTCTGCCCTTCGGGCCGGTTCATGTGCATCAGGACTATATCGCCGGGGATAGCCGACATCAGAGCCTTCGCCACCCGGGCCGCGGAGAAGGTGGCGCCGGCGTCGCCGTTCACGCTGCAGCCCACGACCCGGTGGCCCAGTTCCCCGGCGATCCTCACGGCGACCTCGTCGTAGTGGTTGGTGCCGGAGCGGAAGAAGACCGGCCTTTTACCCGACGCGGCCTCGATCGTCCGGGCCCCTTCCTCGACTTCCCGGGCGGCTTCCGCCGGGCTTTCCGTCCCCTTTATGCCGTAAGCCTCCCTGCCGCTCACCGAAAGGGGCCTGTGGTCCAGCCCGTGGTTGGCGATGTCGAAGAGGGGGTCCGCCGCTAGGGAGGCGAAGGTCTCGGGGTTCGCCCTTATCCAGCGGGCGTTTATGAAGAGGGTGGCGGGTATGCCCTCCTTCCGGAGGAGTCCGATCAGTTCCTCGTCGTAACCGCAGCCCTTGACCCCCCCGCCGCAGGCGTCGAAGGTGAGGGCCAGCCCTTTCCCCTTGCCCGGGTCGAAGCGGGTTACGACGCCCGTGACCTCCTGCCCCCACTCGAGGGGAACGACACAGGCGTAGGCCCCGATCACTTCCTGCAGGTTCCCGACCGCCCCCGCGGGGGAGGGCGGAAGCGCCGGCCGGCAGAACAGGCAAAAAACAGCGGCCCAGGAGAGCATTTTCCTGATGACGACCATCCCCTTCCTTCGCCTTTATTTTACAACTACCGCCCATCGCACCCGGTTTTTCGGGGCGGGGGAGGGCCTGGAGCCCGGAGCCGCCGGCCCCCGGCGAGGTTGTTCTTTCCGGGTAAAAGGATGTAGTATAAAAAAGTTTGAAATTATTCCCAAGAAGGAAGGGCCATGAGCGCGAAAAAGAGCCTCGAACACGATCACAGCCCCGGGACAGGCCCCGGGGAGATAAACCTCGCCGACATCGTCGGCCTGGCCCGGATGCAGGAACTCCTGGAAGCCCTTTCCAGGATGGCGGGGCCCAGCATGGCGGTGATAGACCTGGAGGGGCGCATCCTGGCCGCCGCGGGGTGGCAGAGGATCTGCACCGGCTTTCACAGGCCCCATCCCGAAGCCGGCAAGTCCTGCATGGAGAGCGACACCGTGCTCACGGCGGGCCTCGAGCGAGGCAAGTCCCTCCTGTACAAGTGCAAGAACAACCTCTGGGATGTCGCCACGCCGATCTTCGTCGAGGGCCGCAAGTTGGGCAATCTCTTTATGGGCCAGTTCCTCCTCGAGGAAGAGGAGCCGGGCGTTGATATCTTCAGGGCCCAGGCCAGGAAGTTCGGTTTCGATGAAAAGGAGTACCTCGATGCCCTGGCGGAGATCCCCAGGATATCCCGGGAGAAGGTCGAGCAGGCCATGGACCTTTTCGTCAAGGTGGCCGACCAGGTCTCCGAACTGGGGGCCAGGAACCTCCAGCTTGCCCGGGCCCTGGAGAGGAACAAGGCCCTCCTGGAACGCCTGGCCGACAGCGAGTCCCTCCTGGGCATCGCCGGGGACCTGGTGGCCCTCGGGGGGTGGCAGTACTACGTCGGGGAGGGCCGTTTCTCCTACTCGGAAAAGGTGGCCGAGATCCATGAAATACCGCCCGGCTCCAAACTCACCCTTGAAGAAGTCATTGAGTTCTGCGCGCCCGAGTACCGGCGGAGGATCAGGAAGGTTTTAATGGGCTGCCTCGAGAAGGGCGACCCCTTCGACGAGGAGGTGGAGATCGTCACCGGGAGCGGCCGCCGGGTCTGGATAAGGACCGTGGGGACGGCGGTCCGCGGCGAGGCGGGCGTGGTCACCCGTATCCACGGCGCCTTACAGGACATAAGCGGCCGCAAGGAGGCCGAGGAGTCCCTGAGGCAGAGCGCGTCGCAGTTCAAGTCCTTCGTCGAGGGGGCCCCGGACGGCATATTCGTCCAGTTGAACGGAAGGATCGCTTTTTTCAATGAGACGGCCCGCCGAATGCTGAAGGCCGATTCGGTCCAGGAACTGCTGGGGCGCGAGGTGGAGGAGTTTTTCTCCCCCGCCCACGCCGAATTGATCCGCCGGAGGCGGAAAAGGCTGAACGAGGAGAAGAAGGCCGTCCCGCCCCTGGATACCCTGCTGCAGTGCGAGGACGGCTCGGAGGTCCCCGTCGAGATATCGGCGGTGCCCTTCGTCTACGAGGGGCAGGGGGGTTCCCTCTCCTTCATCCGCGATATGACCCGCCGCAAGATGATCGAGGAGGCCCTGAAGGAGAGCGAGGAGCGCTTCAGGGGCGTCTTCGAGAACGCGGCGATCGGTATCTACAGGACCACCCCCGACGGCAGGATCCTCATGGCCAACCCCGCGCTGGCGGCCATGCTGGGCTATACCTCCTTCGAGGAACTGGCCTCGCGGAACCTCAGTGAGGAGGGCTTCGAACCGGACTACTCCAGGTCGTATTTCCAGGAGAGGATGGCCCGGGACGGGGAGATAAGGGGGCTCGAGTCGGCCTGGACCAGGCGGGACGGCTCCGTGGTCTTCGTCAGGGAGAGCGCCAGGGCGGTCAGGGATGACGACGGCGCCATCCTCTTCTACGAGGGGACCGTGGAGGACATCACCGCCCTGAAGCAGTCCGATGAAGAGCTGAAGAAGAAGAACGACCTCATCAGGATGGCCGGGGAGCTGGCCTCCGTCGGCGGCTGGAGCATGAACCTGGACGAAGACCGCACCGTCTGGACCGACGAGGCCGCCAGGATCCATGAGCAGCCGCCCGGTTTCAGCGCCGCCGTGGAGGATGCCCTGGGGTTTTACGACCCCGAGTCCCGCCTGTTGATGGAGAAGCTTTTCGGGGAGTGCATCAAGAACGGGACCCCCTTTGACGAGGAGTTCAGGAAGATCACCGGTACCGGGCGGGCCATCTGGGTGCGGGAAATAGGGGAGGCGGTCAGGGACGGGACCGGTAAGATCGTCGGCGCCCAGGGGGCCTTCCAGGACATCACCGAGCACCGCAAGTTGGAGGGGGAGTACATCACCCTTTTCCGCGAGATGCTCGACGGCTTCGCCCTCTGCGAGGTGATCTGCGATGAGGCTGGGGAGCCTGTCGACTTCCGTTTCATCACCGTCAACCCGGCCTACGAGAGGCTGACGGGGCTGCGTGGCCGGGACGTCATCGGGAAGACGGTCCGGGAGGTCCTGCCCGGGATCGAGGATTCCTGGGTCCGGAGATTCGGAAAGGTGGCGCTTACCGGGGAACCCGTTTCCTTCGTGGATTACGCCGCGCCCCTGGGAAAGTACTTCGAGGTCAAGGCCTACAGCACATCGCCGGGGGTCTTCGCCGCCCTGTCCACCGACGTCACCGACAGGAAACAGGCCGAGGAAAAGCTCCGTCACGCCCTGGAGACCACCATCGGCGTCCTCACCCAGACCGTCGAGCGCAGGGACCCCTACACGGCGGGCCACCAGAGGCGCGTCGGCGCACTGGCCGCGAGGATAGCCCGGGAGATGGGGCTTGGCCCGGATAAGGAGGACCAGGTCAGGATGGCCGGTTTTGTCCATGACCTGGGGAAGATTTCCGTCCCGGCGGAGATACTGAGCAAACCCGGCATGCTCTCGGAACTGGAGATGAACATCATCAGGGAACACCCAGCCCATGGAAGGGATATCCTCCAGGACGTGGAAAGCGACCTCGGCCTGGCCATGATCGTCTACCAGCACCACGAGCGCATCGACGGTTCCGGGTACCCCCAGGGTCTGAAGGGCGACGAGATCAGCCTCGAGGCGAGGATCCTGGCCGTAGCCGACGTGGTGGAAGCCATGGCCTCCTACCGGCCCTACCGGCCCGCCGTCGGGCTGGAGGAAGCCCTCGAGGAGATCGAGGTCAACGCCGGGACCCTCTACGACCCCGACGTCGCCAAGGCCTGCCTGCGCCTGTTCAGGGAAAAGGGGTACCGGCTGGAGGACTGACAAGCCGGTACCGCCCTTATTGTTATTCCTTCCTCAACTCGAAGGGCCAGCCCGCGATGCCGCCCTCGAGGACGGAGACCTTCTCGTAACCCAGCCTCCTGAGTATGGAATTGGCGTCCCACCCGCGGACCGATATCTTGCAGAAGGCGATGATCTCCCTGTCCCTGGGGAGTTCCGACCCCCGGTCCCACAGTTGGCCCAGCGGGATGAGGGTGGTCTCGTAGGGGAGGGTCCCCTGGGCCTTCACCTCGTCGGGGGAGCGGACGTCGAGCAGCACGGGGTTTTCCCCCTTCCTGATCTTCTCGGCCAGTTCCGAGGGGCTCCAGGAGACCATCAGGCCGTCCAACTTGTTCTTCAGGGTGTTGGCGGCGTGGGTGACGGGGTCGAGCGCCGTCGAGTAGGGGGGCGCGTAGGCGATGTCGGCGTCGGCCAGCTCATCGATGGTGAGGCCCCCCGCGGCGGCCGAGACGAGGATGTCGAGCCTCTTGTCCGCCCTGCCGGCCCCGAATACCTGGGCCCCCAGGACCTTTCGGGTCTTCCTGTCGGCGACGATGCGGACCTGGATGGCGGCGGAGCCGGGCATGAAGTGGGGGGTGTCGGAATCGACGATGGTCACCGCCTCGGCGTCGAAGCCCTCCAGCCGGGCCTGCTCCCTGGTTAGGCCCGTCTTGCCGATGGTGTACTCGAAGGCCTTCATGATGGCCGTCCCCGCCACGCCCTTGAAGGTGGTGGGCAGGCCCGCGATGTTGTCCGCGATCACTCGGCCCTGGCGGTTCGCCACGGAACCCATGGGCTGCCAGACGGGCTTGCCGGTGAGGACGTTTTTCACCTCGACGCAGTCGCCGCCGGCGTAGATATCGGGGTCGCTGGTGCGCATGTGGTCGTCGACTATGACCCCGCCGCAGCTGCCGAGGGCCAGGCCGGCCTCCCGGGCGATACCGACGTTGGGCCTGACACCCACGGCCATCAAGACCATTTCGGCCGGGACCTCCCGCTTGTCGGTCTTGACGGACTTTATCTCGCCGTTGCACCCCTGGATCTCCAGGACCTTCTCCCCGCCGAAAAAGTTGATGCCCTTTTTCTCAAGGACGGCCCTGAGGAGGTTGCCGAATTCCCGGTCCATCATCTGGGGCAGCGGCGTCTCGCAGAGGTCGACGATGGACACCTGGATGCCCTGGTCGTGGAGGGCCTCCACGACTTCCATCCCGATGAGGCCCGCACCTATGACAACGGCGTTCTTGACCTTGCCGCTGTCGATGGCGGCGCGCATGGCGAGGGCGTCGGGCATGTTCCAGAGGGTGAAGACCCTGGGAAGGTCCGACCCCGGTATGGGGGGCCTCAGGGGGCTGGCCCCCGTCGACAGGACGAGCTTGTCGTAGGGGAACTCCTTTTCCTCGCCGTTGCGCAGGTCCAGGGCCGTGACGGTCTTCCTCCCCCTGTCGATCTTCGTGGCCAGGTGCTGGGTATGGACGGTGACGTGCTTGACCTTGCGGAAGAAGTTCTCGTCCCTGACCACGCCAATGGGGGTGGTCATCAGGTCCCGGTACTCCTTGACCACGCCCCCGACGTAGTAGGGTAGGCCGCACCCGGCGTAACTGATGTATTCTCCCCTTTCCAGCACGGTGACGTCGGCCCGGGGATCGACCCTCATGAGCCTCGCCGCCGCCTTGCCACCGCAGGCGACACCGCCGACGATGAGCACCTTTTTGTCCTTCATGACCCATCCCTCCCTGGGGACCAGGATACTTGCTCCTCCGCGGCAGGTGACCGCCGGGAAACCCGGAACACGCCGCAAGGTTAGTATACCAATAGGGAGTATGTCAAGAAGAAGGGAAGGGCCGGGGTCAGTTCGAAAAGAGGCGGAGGAACCAGGGTCTCTTCTTGCGCAGCGCTTCCCGCACCTGGGGGAGTTTTTTCCTGGCCTCTTCCTCCCCGGCCTTTATGAACTCGCCCGAGGAGAGGAATTCACTCCAGTCGCTGCTGCTCATGTCGGGGCACAGGCAGACGTCGGCCTTTTCGACCTGGGCCCTCGACATGTGGATGCCCCTGATGAGGTCGCAGCGGCGCATTATGTTTATCATGCTGGGGTCCTCGAGGCCGGGCATGGTGGCGGGGTCCACCGAAACGGCTATCACCACGTCGGCGCCCATCTTCAGCGCCGAATCCACCGGGACGGGCTCGCTCACCCCCCCGTCGGTGATGAGCTTGCTCCCCTCTTCTTCCGGCGGCAGGTAGCCCGGTATCAGGGCGCTCCTCCGGACGGCCTTCCTGATGCTCCCCTCCCGGATCAGGATCGTGCTCCCGGAGTTGAGGTCCGTCGCCACGGCTCCGAAGGGTATCTTCGTGTCCTGTACGTTCCCCCGGTCCAGCAGTTCCTTGAGGGCGTTGTCCAGGAATTCCGGCTTCATGATCCCCGACCGGTGACCCATGGAACTCATGTAGATCCTCTGGGCAATGGTCCTGGCGAACTTCTGCAGCAGGTGGGAGTCCTGGTCGGCGTCGGCGGCGATATACTTCAGGCCGTAGGAGCCGTAATCCATGCTGCCTATGAAGCGCTCGTACCTCTCGATCACGGCGGAGGCGTCGGGGTTCTGGGCGTACATGGCGCCCACGATGGCCCCCATGGACGTTCCAGCTATCAGGTCTATGGGGATCCTTTCCGCCTCAAGCACCTTGAGGACCCCGAAGTGGGCGGCCCCCCTGGCGCCGCCACCGCCTAGGGCCAACCCGACCCTGGTCAAAACGGCCACCTCCCCACTTTCATTATATCCCCTTCGCCGGAAGGGGCGACCCCACGACGGACCTCATGGTAATGCCCGCGAAGGGGGGTGGCGGAGGGTTTTACTAAAAGCGCCGCGGCGTGCCTTCACCGGTGACGGGAAGGGATTCTCACACGACGTTCAGGGTACGACCTTGACGGGGCGAACCGGGGGAGGCGAGGCCCTTTCGACCGGGACGTTCCTGAGAGGCACCGCCGCCTCTCTCGCGGAGGGGAACATCTGGTCGAGGGAGACCAGGAGGAACCCCCTCGCCCTCAGCCCTTCCACGATCAGCGGCAGCGCCTCCATGGTCCACTCCATCCCCCCGTGGAGGAGTATGATCGACCCGGGCACGGCCGCCTTGACGACGGAGGCCGCCATCTGGCGGGGCGACCTCTGGACCATGTCCCTGCCGGTCACGTCCCAGAGAACCGTGGTGAGGCCCAGTTCCTGGACGGTCGCCAGGGACTGCCTGTCCCATTTCCCCCCGGGGGGGCGGAAGAACCGTGGGCGGACGCCGGTGATGGTCTCGATGGCCTGGCTGCAGAAGGCGAGTTCTTCGAGGAGGGCCCCCCGGTCGAGTTGGGTGATGTTCCGGTGAGACCAGGAGTGGTTCGCCACGGTATGCCCCCTCGAGGCGAGGTCTTCCAGTATCCCTGGGAACTGTACGGCCTGGGTCCCGACGATGAAGAAGGTGCCCCTGACGGAAAGTTCATCGAGGAGCGTGATGAGCCTGGGGGTCGTGAACTGGTGAGGCCCGTCGTCGAAGGTCAGGGCCACGACGGGTACGCCCTTGGGGCCGGAATAGACCGGGCCGGGGTCAGCCTCGACGCCGGAAGTGAAACAGAAAAGGAGCACCGCCAGGAGCAGGGTGATACGGGACCGGAGTGACATTTCACTACCCTCTCTCGAAGGGGTTAGAGGGACAATAATCCAGGCGGCGGGCAAAGTCAAGAATGATTTCGGATTCCATCGCCGGGAGGGGAGGTCGATCCCCGGGGCGGCCTGCCGAAAGGACCCGTCACCCTTCCTTCTTTCCCTGCCCCGGGTGGGGAGGAAACTTCGGCCCGTTTTCCAGCATGAGCCTCTCGAGTTCCCCGGCGGCCCGTTCGACCACCGGGAGGCACCCGAACCGGCTGTCCCTGTAAAGGTCCTTCAGGGGGTCGCAGTCGATGGCGCCGTGCCTGGAGGCGAATCCTTCCAGGAAGGCCCTGCAGAGGTCTGCGACCAGCGGGTTATCATGGGACCTCGTGGAGGTGAACCTGACCGAGATCGCGGCGATGGACCCGGACAAAGCCCCGCAGCAGGTGGAGCCGATGCCCATGCCGCCCCCGAAGCCGGCCATGGTCCTGAGCCCCACGGGGTCGAGCCCCAGGGAGTACTCGTCATTGGCCGCGCGAAGGATGGTCTCGGCGCAGTTCATGTCTTCGAAGAGATAGTAGTACCTGGCCCTGTCGATGAGCATCGGAAAACCTCCCGGGTATGGATTAGGCGTGTTACGTGAAAGTCGAGACGAAAAACCAAGGCGGTTCAGCCGCCCGCCCCTTTCCTGAGATCGATCCTGCAATATTCGTGCACCTTAAGGTCGCACCAGAGCATGCCCGAAAGGGGTTCACCCGCCCCCGAGAGGAGCCTCACCGCCTCGGCCGCCTCCAGGGAGGCTACGAAGGCGGGCGTGAAGGGGGGATTGCCCGTGACATCCTCCACACCCCTGTCCCCGGCGATGGCCAGTTCCCAGGGGGCCCTGTCGCCGGGGAGGATCACGCAGGCCTGGCCCCAGAACCCCCCGATGGCCCCATGGACCATCGGAATGCCCAGCCTCCGGCAGGCCGAGAGGAGCGTCGCCCGGGCCTCGTTGCTGTCGAGGGCGTCAACGGCGACCCGGCAGCCCTCGAGGATCCCCGACGCGTTGTCGGCGGTCAGGTAAAGGTCCCAGGCCGTCACCTCCACGGCGCCGTTGACGGCCTCGACCCTCTTCCTGGCCTCGAGGGCCTTGGACCCGCCGATGTTGTCTTCGCGGCTCAAGGATTGCCTGTTGAGGTTGCTGTCACCGAAGACATCCCCGTCGACGACGACGATCTCCCCGACCCCCGCCCTCGCCAGGATCTCCACTATCCACCCCCCGAGGCCCCCGCATCCTATCACCGCCGCCCTTGAAGCCAGGAGCCTCGCCTGGCCCGCCAGGCCGAGGGTTCCCAGGCTGCGCTCGTAGCGGGAGGGGCAGATCCCGTTCTCGCAGGCCCATAGTTCGGCTTTCCTGGCGGGGATGCCCGCCTCCCTCGCCGCCTCCCGGCAGACCCGCCAGGGCACCAGGCGGTGATCCCCTTTTTGGGTGCTAGCGGAGACGATCTTTTCCTGCCATGGGAGGGTCATAGTCCGGTCCCCCTTCGTGTTCCCCCGGTGAAACGGTTCGAAAACCACGGGACAAGCATACCATCATGGCCCCATCCGGCGGGGGAACAGGGTACACTGTACTGGAAGAACACTACAGGTCAATACCACGAGGAGGGATACCGTTGAAAAGGGTTTTCGTTTCCGGGGCTTCCGGCAACGTGGGGAAATTGGTGGTAAGGAATGTCCTCGAGAGGGAGGGCCTTGAACTGGCCGGTGGGTGGTGCCTCGAGGCGGGCCGGGACCTGGGCGTCCTGGCCGGCATGGAGCCGGTGGGGGTGGTCTCGAGCGCCGACCTGGCCTCGGGCATCCGCGAATCTTCGCCCGACGTGGTGGTCGATTTCACCTCCACGGCGGTCCTCATGGACAACCTCCGGGTCTATGCCGACGCCGGCGTGGACGCCGTCATAGGGACGACGGGCCTCACCGACGGGGAGATGGCCCAGGTGGGGGAGATGGTGAAGGAGAAGGGCCTGCGCTGGTCGGTGATCTCCAACTACGGCCTGGGGATAAACCTGGTGATGGATTTCTTGAGGACCGCCAGGCAGTACTATCCCTATGTCGCCGTCACCGACAGGCATCCCGCGAGGATGGCCAACGCCCCCAGCGGGACGGCGGCCACCCTGGCCGGCATCGCCGCCGAGGGCCCCAAGGGCGAGGTAGAAAGCCGCGAGGTCTTCCCGGGCGTGATGGGCGCCATGATCTCGGGTGTCCCGGTGACCTCCCAGAGATTTCCCTACCCGGGCCCCTATTCGGAGCACGAGGTCACCCTGGCCAGGCAGGACGAGGTTATCAGGGTCACGGTCCAGGATTTTTCCAGCGAGATCTACATCGACGGCATCTTCCTGGCCGTGGGGAAGGTCGGCGACCTCCCGCGGGGTACCCTGGCCCGTTCGCTGAAGGATCTTGTCTGAGGGCTTCAGAGACCGCCGCCGGCGGCCTGGAAGGTGATCTTCCCTCCGGCCATGGTCAGGAGCGGCTTGACGTCCTTGAGTTCCCCCGGCGGGGTGCGGCCGATATCGCGGTCGAGGATCACCAGGTCGGCCCTCGACCCCGGCCGCAGGGAGCCGGACCTCCCCCCCTGCCCGACGGCCCTGGCGGCGTTCACCGTGAAAAGGGCAAGGGCCTCGTCGAGGGTCAACTTCTGGCTGGGGAGCCACCCTCCCGCCGGTCGACCTTCGTCGTCGACCCTGTTCACGGCGGCCCAGACGCCCCTGAAGGGGTTGGCGGGCTCCACGGGGGCGTCGCTCGACCCGGTGAGCAGCAGGCCGGCCCGGAGCATGCTCTTCCAGGCGTAGGCCCACCCCAGCCTGGCGCGGCCTATCCTGCCTTCGGCAATGGCGATGTCACTGGGGACGAAGGCGGGCTGGACATCGCAGACCGCGCCGAGCCGGGCCAGGTCCCGGACCTGGTCCGGTCGGCATACCTGCAGGTGAACGACCCTGTGACGCAGCCCCGACGGGAGGGGGGGCAGGTCCCCCAGGGATACCATCGCCCGGATGAACTGGTCGACGGCGGCGTCGCCGATGGCGTGGACCTGCAACTGGTTCCCGGCGGCGTGTTCATCCCTTGCCTGCCGGAGGAACTCCTCGTCGCTCATGTTGAGAGCCCCCCGGGTGGAGGGGGCGTCTTCGTAGGGGAAGGTCATCGCCGCCGTCCGGCCTCCCAGGGAGCCGTCGAGGAAAAACTTCCTCCCCCCGTAGCATAGCCACTCGTCGCCCTCGCCGCTGGACTTCCATCCGGGGAGGGGTTCGTCGCTGTAAAGGCGCACCCTGACGGGGAGTTCCCCGCGCTCGTGAAGGGCCCGGTAGGCCCCCAGGTCCTCCCCCAGGCCGTAGGACGGGGCGCTGCAGGTATGGACGCCGGTGATGCCCTCCGACGCCAGGGCGAGCATGGTTTCCTTCAAGGCCCGGACCGCCCCGGCCGAGTCCCTCCCCATGGCCCGGATCACCGGCCCGGCGAAGCCCTCGAGGAGCGCCCCGGTGAAACGACCCCGCCCGTCTCGGACTACGCCGGCGCCGGAGAGGCCCTCCGCCGAGAGCCCGGCCTCCTGGAGGGCCCTGCTGTTGACCACGTGCACGTGGGTGCAGACGCGGACGAGGAGGACCGGGTTGGGAAGGCCCAGGTCGTCCAGTTCCTCCAGCGTGGGCAGGGCCGTGTCGGGCCAGCGTGAGTTGTCGAAACGGACCCCGTGAACCCAGCAGCCGGGGCCAAGTTCGGCTCCCTTACGGCGGACCATCGCCAGGAGGTCTTCCCTCGATGACGCCTCGTAAAGGGATAGGGCCGACCCCTGCTTGACGAGGGCCCCGAGGTGCAGGTGCGAATCCGTCATCCCGGGGAGGACCGTGCGGCGGCCGGCGTCGATCCATTCGACGCCCCCTGGACGGGGGGCGTTCCTGACCTCCTCGTAACTCCCCACGGAGACGATATCGCCGCCCTTGACGACGAGAGCATCGGCCCGGGGCCTCCGCGGGTCGCCGGTCCACAGGGAGCCCCTGATCCCAATGGCTGTCCCGGCCATTCCAGGGGCCCCTTCTAGATGTCCACCGGGATGAAGCGCCTCGCGACCAGGCCGATCAGGAAGGAGATCGCCGCGACGCCGAGGCTTATGGCGGCCATCTCCAGGAAAGCGGGCCTGAAGGGGGTCTCCTTCACCACCGATACGAAAAAGGAGAAGAGTAGTATGACCACCAGCGCGTTGAAAAGGGACCAGGTGAGGGCGGCGTAAACGTTCCCGACTATGAAGAAGGGCGCCACCAGCAGGGCGACGGTGACCAGGTAGGCGATCCCGGTGTAGACCGCGGCCTTCAGCGGGTTGAGGTCGCCGCTGTCGGTCCTCTGGGAGAGGAATTCCGAGGCGCCCATGGAGAGGGTGGCGGCCACGCCGGTGATGAGGCCGGCGACGCCCACCACCCTGCCGTCGGTGAGGGCGAAGGTGAAACCCGCCAGGGCGCCGGTCAGCTCCACCAGGGCGTCGTTGAGCCCGAGCACCATGGACCCGATGTACTTGAGCCGCTCCTCGTCGAGGAGGTCGATGAGGGCCTTCTCGTGTTCCTCCTCGTCGTGCATTATTTCCGTAGCCACGGGGAGGACGTCCGCCACGGCGCCGTAGGCCTCCCCGGCGGAGCCCTCGTTCCGCTCCATGATCTTTATGGCGAAGGTGACGCCGAACACGAAGGCCAGCAGCAGGTACCAGTACAGCATCAGCCGGTCGGGCGCAAGGCTCTCACCGGTGTAGCGCCGCCATATCCCGGCGTGCCGCTTCTCGTCCTGGGCGATCTTTTCAAGGACCTCCCGGTTCTTGCCCTTCATCCACCGGGCCAGCCTCTTGTAAACGTGGTACTCGGTGATCTCCGTCCTCTGGAAGACCTTGATCCTTTCCAGTATTTCCGGTGTGATCCCCTCTTTCCCCATCGGGTGACCCCTCCCTCGCTCTAACCTATCTTCGCTTCCCCCCCGGTTGTGCCTTTTGTGGAAAGAGGGGGTTCGGTTCCGTATAATATATCAGAAAGCGGCCCCGGGGCCTTGGGTCGCGGGTACTCACCCGGGCGTCCTCGACGCCGGCGTGGCGGATATGGTCGGCACGCTCTTCACGGGGCGGGATCTTCCCCTGTTCTACCGACCAGGGCCGCCGCCCTTGAAGCGATATCGTCTATGACGGAATAGATGACCGGGACGAAGATCATCGTGACAAAAGTCCCGAATATCAGCCCGCTTGCGGCGACGATCCCCAGGGGGCTCATCCTCTCCAGGCCGACGGCCCACTCCATGACCAGCGGCGTCAAACCGATGATGGTCGAGGTGACGGTCATCAGGATAGGCCTTGTGCGGGTCTTGACCGACCTGACGACGGCGAGGGTTCGCGAAGCCCCCCGCTTCCTGGATTCAATGATGAAATCCACCAGGAGGATGCTGTTGTTCACGACGGTCCCGGCGAGGAGGATGAACCCCATGGCGGCGTTCATCGACATCGATTTGTTGAAGAGAAGAAGCCCCCACAACCCCCCCGCGACAGCCGGTGGGACTATCGAAAGGATCGTCAAAGGGTAAAGGAAGGACCTGAAGAGGGAGACCAGAAGGAAGTAGAGGAGCACCACCCCCAAAAGGAGGGCCTTGCCGAGCATGGCCATGCTCTCTCCAAGGTCAGCTGAGCTCCCCGCGACCTCGATGGAGTAACCGTCCGGGGGCTGAATACCCCGGAGCCGAAGTTTCACCTCGCTCGTCACATGCTTGATGGTGCGGCCCCGGTTGACCCCGGTGATATCTATGGTGTTCCTCAGCCTTTCCCTGGTGATGAGGGGCGCTTCAGGAACGGTGCGCACCCTCGCGAGGGCCGAAAGGGGCAGAAGGCCGTCCCTGGTCACGATGGTCACATCCAGGATATCCTCCTCTTTCTCCAGGTACCGGTCCTCGTAAAAAACCCTCACCGGGATATCGGAGAAAGAGGGGACTTTCAGGTAGGTGGCGGTGCGGCCGTTCAGGGCCGTGCCCACTTCACGGGCGATGTCCATCGGCGAGGTGCGGTACCGCGAGGCAAGGTAGGGGTCGACCTCGATATTCCGAGTCTCCTTCTCTATGAACCAGCTCTGGTGTACGTCCCCCAACCCCTTTACGCCCTCCATGGCGGACACCGCTTCCCTGGCGAGGCTATCCAGCAGGGGCGCATCGGGGCCGCTGATGATTACATCGAGCGGGGCCTTGGTTGTGGCCCTCGGCGTGGCGCCGTACTCGGTGAGCCTTGACCATCGCAACCCCTCGATATTTTTGAAATCATCCCTCCAGCGGTCAAGGATCTCCCAAATATTTTCCTTCCGCTTCGAACGGTCCACCATGAGGACCTTGATTCGCCCGGCCTGGGGGGTTGAACCGCCCCCGAAGCTGGGCGACCCGGGCTCCGAGCCCACCTGCGATGAAAGGGACAATACGTGCCTTTCCTCGAGGATCTTCTTTTCCATTGCGGTCAGGGTCTTTTCGACGGCTTCCGGAGATCTTCCAGCGGGGCTTTCAAATTCGATGAAGGCAATGCCCGTGTCCATGGGGGGCATCATCTCCCCTCCCAAAAGGGGCATCACCAGGCGAAGGGTCAGCAGGAAGAAAAGGGCGAAGGCCGCGACCGTCAGGCCCCGGTGCCTCAGGCTGACTTTAAGCAGTTCGATGTAAAAAGTGACGACCTTTTTCAGCACCCCGTCGAACCAGGAGGTGATCTTCCGGAGCACCCCTGACGGGCGGGGTCCTTTCCCCTCCAGCACGAACCCGGCCAGGAGGGGGATTATCGTGAGCGCCGCCACGAGAGAGGCCGCCAGCGTGGCGAAGAGCACCATGTTGAGGGGCCTGAGCACCCGGCTCGTGTAGCCGCTGGAACCCATGACGGGGAGAAGGACGATAACGGTGGTCAGCATGCCGGCCGTCACGGAAAGGGCCACTTCCTTCGCCCCGGCCACGGCCGCGCCGCGTGGGTCCTTCATGCCCGTCGCCTCATGGACCCTGAAAATATTCTCCAGGACCACCACCGAAGCGTCGACCACCATCCCGACGGCGACGATCATTCCCGTGAGGGTCACCATGTCGATGGTGTAGGGGCTGGCCCAGATAACGGCGAGGCCGAACAGGAATGAAAGGGCGATGCTGACTGAGGATACCAGGGCCGCCGCGAGGTTGCCCAGGAACAGGAAGTTCACCACCACTATCAGGATTATCGCCTGCACGAGCGATCCGTACATGCCGGAGATATTGAGTTCGATGAGGGGCTTCTGGCTGTCGGTCACCTCGATCCGCATGCTTCTGAAGCGGGACTCCAACTCCGGGATGAGGTCCATAACCGCCTTCACGACCCGAATGGTGTCGCTTCCTTCGGCCCTCAGCACATTCACCGCAATGGCCGGCCGCCCGTTCCCGTGATAGAGGCTCCTTTGGGGCATCTCGCCTATCCCGACACGCGCTACATCACTGAGGTTCACCGCGCCGCCTTCCGGTGAGGCGATCACGGTATCCCCTACTTGATCGACCCCGGGAAAAAGCGAGTCCAGGGTGAAATGGATCTCCGCGCCCTCCACGGTCAAGCGTCCGGCGGGAGCGGAAATGTTCTGCTTGGCGATCGCCCCGATCAGGCCTTCGAGAGAAAGGCCCGAAGCGGCGAGGAGGTCCCTGTCGACCGATACCTCGACGGAAGGGTGATGGCCTCCGAAGACCTCGACTTCGCCCACCCCGGGGATCCGTAGCAGTTCGTCCCTGATGACGTGTTCCGCAAGCAAGCGGATCTCGGAGAGGGTCGGCCCCCCTTCGTCAAGGGGGGACAGGGCCAGGGTCATCGCCGGCGCGGTGCGGCTGGTGATGCTGTAGACAAGGGGTTCCGCCGTTCCGGCCGGGAACCTGGGCGTTACGGCAGCGAGGGCGTTCCGGACCTCCGTCACGGCTTCGGACACCTTTTTCCCGTAGGTGAACTCCGCCCGGAGCGAAGAAACGCCGTCGGCGGTCGTGCTGGTCTGGTTGGCCAAACCGTTGAGGCCGCTGATCTCCCGCTCGAGGGGCTCCGTTACGGTCCTGGCCATCTCCGGGGCCGACGCCCCTTCCCTGACGGTAACGACCAGCACCTGCGGAGGCGTGGTGTCGGGGAAAAGGTCCCTGGGTGAGGACATCACACCGGCCAGGCCCAGGACACCCACCGCGCAGGCCAGGGCAAGGACAAGGTAGGGGTGCTCGAGGGACCACTTGGCAAGGTTCATTCTTCGCTCACCTCGCGGCCCTCGGATAACGCCGCCCACCCGAAGGGGCTGTTCCGGACCACGTGGTCGCCCTCGGAGAGGCCCCTAACGGCGGACCTTTCCCCGTCGGAGGCCACCACGACCACCTCCTGCTTGTTCAGCCTGCCTCCGGAGACCGTGTAGACAAAAGATCTCTCCCCGGCCCGTATGACCCCTTCCGCCGGGATGGTGATCACATCCTCGTGGGTGCCGAGGGTGACATCGATGGTCAGGGAGACCCCCCGCCCGTACGCCTTCGGTGCGGCATCGCCCGGGTCCTTCCCGAGCGTCGCCTCAACGCGCCCCATCCTGGCCGCGTCGAGGGAAGGCGAGACGCGGTCTACCCGGCCCTTGATGGAAGACCGGCCGAAGGAACTCGATATGGGCTGACCGATCCTGATAAGTCCCAGGTCTTCCTGGGGAACCCTGAAGATCACCCTCCACCCGCTCCTGTCCTCCACGGTGAAAAGGGCCTCCCCCGGCCTGGCGAGGTTCCCCGGCTCCGCCCGGCGGGCGGTCACGGTGCCGTCGAAGGGACTCCTGATGGAGAAGAGCGCCAACCTCTCCCGGAAGGCGGCCGCCTCGGAAGCCAGGGAACCCTGCCTTTCCTTCAACGCCCGTATCCTGCTTTGGATCTCCTTTAATGCCGCCTGGGCCTCCGCTTCTTTCAGGGAAGCCATCTCCAACTCCGATCTCGCTATGGCGCCTTCAGAAAACAGGAAGGCCGCCCGCCCGGCCTCTTCACGCCAGTAGGCCGCGTTCTTTTCGATGGAGACCTTCCGCATCCTCAATCCCTCCATCTCGGCCTCGGCCTCGGAAATGCGGGACTTGGTGGCTTGGAACTGGTACCCCGCTTCGGAACCGTCCAGGACGGCAAGGAGTTCCCCGGATGAGACCTCATCGCCGATGTCGACGAAGACCTCGTCGATACGGGCCGTCACCTGTGAGGCGACCTCCGCCGTCGCGAGGGGCTCCATCGTCGCTAGGTACCGCTTCTTTTCCGCCAGGCTGCCCCTGGCGGCGACCTCAGTCGCCACCTTCAGAGGGCTCGGGTGGAATTCCGCGGCGCTCTCGATCTGGCTTGTCCGTAACCTGAGCAGGATCATCGCGCCGGCTACAAGCACGACAAGGACAAGGAGCCATGGTTTTTTGACCAGGTTTCTGATCCTAGTATTCACCGGATCCGCCTCCCATCGCGAAGGTCAGCCTTGCCGCGGCGATGGCACCATCCGCCAGCGCGGCATCCCGCCCGGCGCGGGCCGACAGCCATGCCGCCTGGGACGAAAGCACGTCGGTGGTAGTCCCCTTGCCCGACCGGAACCTCAACTTTTCTATCCGGAGGGCCTCTTCAGCCGCCCTGACCGCCGCCTCCGTTACAATAATCCTCTCCCGTGCGAATTCGTAGGCCCGTACAGCCTCGGAGACCTCGAAGTAAACCCGGGAAGCCATCTCGCGGGCCTCCGCTTCCGCGGCCGCCGCTTCGGAGGCCGCCTGGCGCCTCCTTGCCGAAGATAGTCCCCCGTCGAGAAGGGGTATCTCCACGGCCAGTTCCACGTCTGTCCTGGATTCGCCGGCCCCGTTGGAAGCACCCCGGTATCCATGCAGCCCCCTGAGGAAGAACTCAGGGTTTTTCGACGCCAGGGTCGCGAGCACGCCCTCCTTGCCGGCCGCCGCTTTGTCGAGGGCGGCTTTGTAATCCGGCCTTTTTTCAAGGGCTTTCGAGGCTCTATCCTCGACGCTGAGGTCATCGATGTCCGGTGTTTCCGGGAAAGGGCCTTCCAGGTCAAAATCCTCGCCCTTGCCGTCGATCCCGGTTATAAAGAGGAGGTCCTCCTTGAGGCTTTCCAGTTCATGCCTTGCCCCCAGCAACCGTTCACGCGTCAAAGCCACTTCCGCGTCCATCCTGAGGGTATCGACCCGCGCCGCTTTGCCGGAGTCGACCATGGCCTGCACGTCCTCCCCATGCTGGAGCAGTGACCCCAGCGATGCTTCCAGCGCCCCGATATTTTCCTTGACGGAAAGGGCCATGAAAAAGAGGCGTTCCACGTCGTAACGCAGTTTCTGTTCCTGCCTTTCAAGAGAACTCCTGGCGGCCTCCAGCAGTTTCCGGTCCGCCATGGTCCTGTGCCTTGTCTTTCCTCCGTCCCAGAGGGGTATCTCCAGGACGACCGATGCCTCAGTGAAGGCGTCGTCGTAGACGCCCTTCTCGCCGTCATATCGCGCCGGCCAAAGCCTTTGCTGCTCCCCGGCGGCCAGGTATTTCCCCACGGCGAAAAGCTTCGGCCCCATTTTCGCCAGGGTCTCGTCGACCTTCGCGGCGGAAACATCCACTCGATGCTTGAGAGCTTCGATGCCGCGGTTTCCGGAAAGAGCCGCGTCAAGGCATTTATCGAGCGTCAAGGGTTGTGTCTCCGAGGCCAGGGCCGCGACGGGCCCGAGCAAAAAAACGGCGGTCATCGCCGCTCCAACGAGGTAATAAGATCCAGTCCTCGGTTTCATTATTTCACCTCGCAAAAGTGAATTTTCATTCACTATAGTGAAAAATTATTTCAGCCCACAAGGTTCCTTACATATTTCCCCCAAGCCCTTCTGGCCAGGGGACCGAGGTCGACATCACCGCCGCTGATGGCCGTCATGACCGCTGTATGCTGGATGAGGCTCACGAATACAAGGGCGGCCTCCCCCGGGTCGGTATCGGGGCCGACCCTCTCCGTCTTTATCGCTTCCTTCATGATGTCGGCCAAGGCTTTCCTGAAAAATTCGTGGATCTCCAGGATCCGGCGCCGCATCTTGGGGTCGCCGAAGGCGGCATCCTCTGAAAGGACCAGGAGAGGCATCCCCGGGGATCCACCGATCATCTTGAGGTGTTCATCCATGATGAAACCCAGCCGCTCCAGGGGATCGGGGGTTTCCTCGCCCGACCGGGCGAGGTGCTTCTCGAGGGACGCCCGGATGCTGTCGACGATAGCGAGGACCAGTTCCTGCTTACCGGAGAAATGCCGGTAGAGCGCGGAAGGGACGAGGCCCACTTTTTGGGCGATGTCGGGCATCCTCAAGTTTCTGAGCCCCTTCTCCCCGATGAGGCCGAGGGCCGCGCTGATGATCTGCTCCCTTCGTATTTCCGTGTCCGACCTGACCGCCATCTACCATCAACCTCCGAAGTGAATGATGATTCACATTATAGCTCTGTTTTTCTGCTTTGCAAGGGGGGGTATTTGTTTTCAAGGTTCGGAGTGGCGTGAATTGCCGGGGGAAGGCACTGTGTTCTTTCTGGGTACTGATCGAGCCCCCCTTGCCGGGGGAGGTCAAAACCTCACTGAGGGAAGCCGACGAAAGGGCGCCGCCGCAGGCGTGAGGGGAAGAGGGGAGCCTGGGTAGTTTCATGGTATCGGGCTGGTTCTAAGTCGGAAGGACCGGTGCGCTTCCGCCGCCTATCCCTTCCCATGGGTAAAGTGATATAATCAGTCAAATACACTGGCCGAGGGAACGAAAATTTTTTTAGGGGAAGAGAGCCATGGCGAGGATCAGGGAGAAGGTTCCCCCCGTTTTAACGAATCTCTTTGAGGGTCCCAGGGAACGCCCTGCTTACGGGGCGAAGAGGAAACGGGCCGGCTTCACCCTGGTGGAGGTCCTGATCTCGATTCTTATCCTTTCCATCGCCCTCTTCTCCATGGTTACGCTGGTCACCCGTGTCGTGGCCCTCCAAACTGACCTGAAAGAAAAGGAAGAAGCCTCCCTGGAGGCTGCCTCGGTGTTGAAGGGGATCGAATCCCTCCCACTTAAAGACATTACTGAAGGCATGTCACTTGAGACTTTCCGGGGTAACCTTAAATACACCCCCCAATTATTTATCGACGGTGAAGAGACCGCCAGGGGCGGGACCGTCGGAAAAACCGTGAGGCTCAAAGTCTCCTGGGCTGGAATGAGGGGTGACAGGGAGCTCGAGGTCGTTACGATTATCAGCGCCGCTGGCGAGCAGACCAGGGGCAAAAGGATGAAGGGAGAATAGCAGCAGTAACGGCAGAATGATCCCTGACCGATGAGGAAGACGGCCGCGAACGAAAGGGTTCAATCTTCCGGGGAACGAGGGTGAGAGAATTGGGACATGAGGACATAGTTTGCCGGCGTACTTCCTTCGCCCGGACCGGGCGAAGGGGGTTTTCACTCGCGGAAGTTTTGATCACCATCCTGGTGACGGCGGTCATCATGGGCGCCGTGATCACCGTGCTGTCGCTCTTTTTCTCCAACTTCCAGTTCGTCTCTTCCGGCGTATCAGCACGGCAGAGGGCCGAAATGGTCCTTTCCGTCCTGGCAAAGCCCACCCAGCACGCGGGGCTGGGGATGCCCGTGACCTCGGGGGACTTCCAGGCGGCCTTCGACCAGGTCTACACCCCCGAACTCACCCCCCAGGACTACCCCTCCGCTCTTTACATCACCGGGTCGGGGGAGCTCCACCTGGCCTTCGGGGAACCTACGGGGCTCTCCGTCCTCCTCCCCGAGGACATACAGGCGGGCTCCGGCGCGACGATCCAGGTCCAGTTGAACGGCGCCCCTGAAGGCATCGTCCCGGGCGACTGGGTCGTCTTCCCCACCGGCGTCTCGCCCCTGGTCGTAAGGTCCGTCTCCGGCAACGACATGACCCTCGAAAACCGCGGGGGCCCGACGGGCATTTCCCGGCTGGACGAACTACATAAAGTCAAGTTCTTCAGGGCCTATTGCGAGAATGGACTTTTCCATGCCCTTGACCCCAGGCCGGGGAAGGGAGGCGACGTCACCGTCGAGGGCGTCGAGGGACTTTCGGTGGACTTCGACGAAGAAACGAGGGTTATCAGCATCGCCATCGCCGGCCGAGGTAAAGAGGGTAGCAGGGAAGACTTTGAAGAGATCGAGGCCCGTTGGAGGGTGAAGAACCTATGAGAACAGGGCTTAAAAGAACGGGAGCCGTCCTGCCCCTCACCCTGGTCGTTCTCCTCGTGGGGATAGCCTTCTCCGCCGTCGTGCTGGTGATGGTGGAGAATTACTTCTCCACTTCGACGAGCCTGGTCAGGGAGATCGACATCACCGGCGAGGCCGAAGGGGGCCTCGAATCGGGCAAGCAGTGGCTGGACGGTTATATCAGGACCCACGACAGGCTGCCGAGGTTCTCCCCCGCCGACCCCGAGGAGTTGACGGGAAGGGTGAATGTCACGGGGGACCCCTCGGCTCTCAGGGTACACCATATCCCTCCCGCCCCGGCGGCGGGTAACCCCAGGGTCATGGTGGAAGTGGAGGTCTTTGACCTTAATTACGATATCGGGACCATTGCGCTGGATCCCGGGGTGATCTTCCCCCCCCGGCTTGACGCGACGCTGATCGAGTACATGGGGTCATGGCACATGAGTTCCTCCTACGCCGCCTCCAACCGCGGGGAAGGCAGCGTCGGCGCCGGCTTCGGGGTGGACCGGTACGGGGTCTACCTCGTCAGGAGCAGGGCCGTCCTCGGGGAGAAGGAAAAGTCCCTGAGCGAGGCCGTGATCCGGGTCCTGGGCATGTGAGCCTGAAAGGCAGGTGACCGGTATGAAGGGAAGAGAAAATGGAAAAGTCCGGCGGCTCCTTGGAGGCGCCGGATTGGCCGCCGCCGTCTTCATGGTCTCGCTGCTTTCCGCCGGGGCGGCCCAGGGGGCTTTCACCATAACGAAGACAGTGGACATATCCGACCCCAACCCCGGGGATTACGTCGTCTTTACGATCAACCTGGGGAACACCCCCCGGAGCGACCTTAGTGGTGCCACGCTTACGGATGATATGTCAATCTTTAATGGTGATGGCAAGGACGTCACTTACACTTATGATAGGGTCGGAGAGGGCGGAGGGGGGAACCCGCCCATCGTATCGGTTGGTCCTGATGAATGGCAGGGCAGTTTTAAGGGTTTTACAGGATCCCGAAATCCCAGAAATTACACTGTGAGGGAGATCAAGATCAGGGCACGGATACCGGAGAGGTTGGCCGGCCAGGACATCACCAACGTGGCTACCATATCTAAACCCGGAGTGACCACGAAGTCTGCTTCGGTGACGGTCCAAGTCCGAAGCGTCACTCCCGCCGATGCGCCCCAGGTATTCACCCCCTACGCCAAGCCCGTCCCGGCCCTCTACGAGAACAGGGTCGAACCCAACGTGCTCCTCCTCCTCGACACGAGCGGGTCCATGACCTACGAATCCGATTCTGAAGATTCGACCTATGGCGACGGCTCCAAGCCGGTGGTTGACGGCTTTACTAGCCGCCAGTACTACTACGGCCAGGACACGGACAGCACAAACAACGATCCCAAGGGTCCCTCGAACTACCACCCCAACCTCAAGTACGTCCCCCAGGCCGAGATAGAACTCCTCGATTCCCAGCGTGGCAGCCAGGCGAAGACGTGGCTGGGGGGCCCGCACCCCAACGACGACCCACCGGAGGGCTACTCCCACTACAAGTACCCCAACGACAGCAGACTCTACAAGATGAAGCTGGTGCTGGACAAAATATTGTCCGACCCGCAACTGACCTCGGGCCTGAGGATCGCCCTGGCCACCTACCACCAGAAGGAGTCGGCCGGGGGAACCGACGCCGATTGGTACCAATTCCCGCTTCGAAGTAGCCGACCGCCCTATAACTATTCCAACGAGACCCAAAAATTACACTACGCCAAGACGGGTGACCCCAAGGCCCTTTTGAGAGTGCCCTTCGGCTCCGCCGACGACCCCTCCCATCTTTCGAGCATCCTGAAATGGTTCGACGGCGTCGAGGAAAGCGGCAACCCCGAACTACGGGCGGCGGGGTGGACTCCCCTCGCGGCCTCGATCTACGGGTTTAAATATAGCTACCCACAGAAGTGGGACTCTACCCAGGATTCGGCGGTGAAGTACTTCAAGGCCAACGGCGGGGTCCAGTGGCGGTGCCAGTATAACTGGCTCATCGTCCTCACCGACGGTGCCGACACAGAAAACAGCGACCCCGTGGAGGCCGTCAGGAAGCTCTACCACGAAAACATCACCGCCTCCGAGGACAGGCAACGCGGACTTCCGGTGAGGACCCTGGTGATAGGCCTCATCGACCCCGAGAAGATGACGGGGCTGGCCGACACCCTGGAAAGCATGGCAGACCTGGGTTGGGACGGCCAGGTCGGTGAGGCCGATCCGGAGGACCCGGGCCCGGGGGCCTTCTTCTCGACCGATATAGAAAGCCTGATCTACACCTTCCGGAGGATATTCGAGATCATCCAGGCCTCCAGGACGACCGGCGGGGCGCCCATGGTCAGCCCCGCCCGGACCGAGGCCGGCGACTCGTCAATCTACGTGGCCTCCTTCCTCCCCCAGAACTCGGCCCAGTGGAAGGGGCACCTCTTCCAATACACCGTGGGCGAGGGGGGCGCCTTCGACGAGGATGCCAACTGGGACGCCTCAAGCACCCTCCAGGGCCAGGGGCCGGGCGTGAGGAATATAGTCACCGTCGACTGGGCCGGCAGCATGCCCTCTACTAAGGCCGAGGGGTTGGGCGCTGGGACAAACCTGGTGGGCTTTGACGGCTCCGCCTCGTTGATGGACGAGGTGACCGGTTCCGGGGAGTACTCCCTGTCCTCGGATTTCCTCGCCCTATTCATCAGCTGGGCCCGGGGCTTTGATATATGGAACGAGAACCCGGCGTCCACCGCGGGACACCGCTATATGTTCACCGATATCTACCACGGGGGCGTGACCGAGGTGGGACCTCCCAGGGCCAACTACCCGTCCCAGGCCTATGCCGATTTCGTCGAAGCTCACAAAGAAAGGGACAAGACCCTCTACCTTCAGAGCAACGCCGGGCTCCTCCACGCCATCGACCCCGACAACAACGGGGCCGAAAAGTGGGCCTTCATACCCCCCAACGTCCTGGGCAACGGCAGGCTCCTCGGCCTCAAGGGCCAATTCTCCAACGACGGCAAGGTGCAAGTGCTCAACAGTACATCCTCCATCCCGCGGTACCTCCTCGACGGGCCCCTCGTGGCCGAGGATGTACTCATGGGAGGTGAGTGGAGGACCATCCTGGTCGGACTGCTGGGCTACGGGGGCCAGGGCCTGTACGCCCTCGACGTGACGGAGCCGGAAGAGCCCATCTTTTTATGGGCCGTGGAGAACAATATTGTCACGCCCGACGGCTCCTCAGCCCTGGGTGCCGACTCGAGGAAGATCCACTACTGGAAGAAGAGCCGAAGCCTCCAGGCGGACTACGCCATACGCACCCACGCCGAGGTCGGGGAGGAACTTGACTACCGGGACCTTTACAGGACCCTGAGCACCCCGATCGTGGCCAACACCGCCGGCGTGGTGGACGGGGGACAAGGCCTTTGGGAGGACCGTTGGGTCGCGGTCATGGGTAACGGCCACCCGGGGAATTTCGGCGGCAATCCCGGCGGGGGCGCCGTCTACATGATCGACGTCCAAAGCGGGGAGGTTCTGAGGAAACTGACCGCTCGGGACTCAGGCGGTGCCAACGTGCTCAAGCCCGTTTGCTCCCCGGTGACCGGCTTCGGCCGGAGCATGGCCGCCAGGCTCCTGGACCACCTTTATGCCGGGGATATAGGCGGTGACGTCTACTCCTGGGAGTCCGGCCGTGACAATTGGAGCACCGCCCTCAAGATTTTCCAGGCCCCGGCGGATGAAGCCGGCATAACATACAGGATGGACGTGGGCATGCTGGGAGGGCAGCCATGGCTGTTCTACCAGACGGGGGATATCGAGAACCTGAACTACTCCTCCTCCGGCTACAGGCTCTATGCCCTCAACACGTCCAGGGCGTCGGATCAGAGCCCCCTCACCATCGAGGACCTGGAGGGATTGACCCCCGCCCATGGAACGGCTTCGAACACCAACGGGTGGCACCTCGATTTCCCGACCAATCCCCTGGAGATTCCCTCTACGCCGGTGACCTTTTACAACGGCTACCTCCTCTTCGCCACCTTCTCGGGGGACCTCGACGATCCCTGCGCGATCGGGAGTTCCAGGTTCTACGCGGTGAACGCCCTGACAGGCGGCGGAGCCTGGGGGGGCGGGAACAAGTTCGTCCAGTTGGAAGGGATCCAGGTGGCGGGTATCACCGTCTTCGACGACAAGGTCTACCTGGGCGTCGTTGGTTCGGCCTCGTCGGGTGACCTTAAGAGCGCCCTCGGCGAAAGCGCCCGGTTGTCGGGCAACCTGCTCTCCTTCGACCTTCCCGATGAGATACCTTCCGGCGGGGATGCAGGGAGCGGTGCTGTGCCGGGGCTCATTTTCTGGAGGGAATGGAGGACGAAATGATGAGATCTCCCGCTTATCCAGGGACGAGGGTCCTGCTGGTCACGCTCGCCCTTGCCCTTTCGCTTTTCCTGTCTTTGGTCGTGGCTTCCGCCCTGGCGCAGGATGCGGCCTCCCCGCCGGCTGGGGAAGAAGAGGTGATCTACGAGAGCAAGGTGGGTGCCGTCCTGGAAGACCTCACGATGTTGCCCTATGACATCGTGACGGGGAAGATGGAGAAGTACCCTTGGGACCCAGAGAAGACTCGATTCCTCTCCAGGGGCGGTGCGGAGGTTGGCCCGTGGACCTTCCTCGACCAGAACAGGGGCCGGACGGTCATGCTCTACCTGGATGTTGACGGGATGGTCGTCATGGCCGAACCCGTGGCGATGTAGGGGCTTCCGACAAGGTCTCCTTCAGTTCTTGAACATTGTTCAACACACAGCCCCGGAAGGGTTTTTCCTCCTTCCGGGGCTGCCCGTCCAGGTTCACTTACGGATTTTTTTGGATTAAACGTTCTCAGGGGTTTCTTCCTTTTACGTCCTCGTCCCTTGTGCTACACATCCAGGTTCCTTACTTCCTTAGCGTGGGCCTCGATGAACTCCCTCCGGGGCTCGACCTTGTCGCCCATGAGGATGCTGAAGTACTCCTCGGCGGAGACGGCGTCCTCGACCTCGACCCTCTTGCTTATACGGGTCGCCGGGTCCATGGTGGTTTCCCATAGCTGTTCTGGGTTCATCTCCCCCAGGCCCTTGTAGCGAAGAATGACCAGTTTGCGGCCCTTCAGGCGCTCCTGGAGCATCTTCAGGTCCTTGTCGCTGTAGCAGTAGTGGACCTCTTTGCCGGCCTGGACTCTGTAGAGGGGCGGCTGGGCTATGAAAAGGTGGCCCCTCTCTATCAGCTGGGGCATGAAACGGTAGAAGAGCGTCAAAAGCAGCGTCCTGATATGGGCTCCGTCCACGTCGGCGTCGGTGTTGTGGCAGCAAATGCCTCCCATGCCGCAGATGAAGTTCTCGTCCCCTTCCACGGAAAAGTCGTATACCCACCGCGAGGAGGGTGCCACTTCCCTGACGCCCGTTACCTTGAGCCCGACGAGGTCGCCCCGGAGGGGAGTGAAGCGGCGCTTGTTGTCATTGCCGGCGACCCGGCCGATCCTTTCGAGCAGCGCTCCGGCGAGAGGGTGGTCCCGCCACACTGCCTCGATGAGGACGAGGTCCTCGAGGGCGGACAGGGTTATCCTCCGGTCCCGCGAGTGCAGCGAGGCCATAACCCCCATGGAAGAGAGCAGGAAAAGGATGCCCGCCGCCAGGTCCCTGGCGGGTGCTGTAAAGTCCAGCCCCTTCCCGCTCAGGGTGCCCTCCACCAGGAAATAGCCCCGGAGAAAGGCTTTCTTTAGGTCCATCGGGACGTTGAAGACGATTCCGGGCAACCCTTTGGGGGTCTCCCCGTCGAACTCGAAAAGGAGCCTGAAGACGGCGGGAAGGAACGGGTCCAGGGCCGCCAGTTCTCCGGGGCGTCGGTGATGGAGATCCACGCCGAAGGCCTTGCGGAACCGGTCACGGAGCTCTCCTTCGAGGGGGTCCTTCCCGGTCCCGAGGGCGAAGCCGACGCCCTCCCCGTCGAGACTGCCCACGGCGGTGAAAAGTCCCAGGACGGTCATGAGGTCCTCGTCGACCCGGAGGCGCCGCGGCGGGTCTTCCTCGGCGGGGTCTCCCGGCGCCGGGGCGGTCATTCCCGGGAGGTCAAGGCCCAGGGCGGCCCCTTCGCCCAGGTCGATGGCGCGGGGCGCTACGAGCAGGTCGCCGGGGGCTATCTCGCAGCCCTTCTTCAGGACGACCTCTCCGCCGTCGCAGGTGAAAACGCTGTGGGACGAAGTGACCCTGACGTTCCTGCCGTAGGTGGTCCGGATCTCGTAAAGGGGCTCCTCGATGGGGTGCCGGATGACCTTGGCCAGCGGCCTGAAACGGGTGGCCTGCGTGGCGAGGTCAAAGCACAGGACCTGGTACCCCTCGGGGGAAAGGGCCCCGTCGATGACCTGGTCTACGAATTCCCCGATCCGGACCTGCCGGATAACCCCGTGGGGGTCCTTCACGAGGGTGGGTTCTTCCCCGTCGACGCTCATGACGAAAACCTTGTTGTACCTGATGGCATCGACGTTGAAATCGTCGCCCACACCGGCACCGAGGGCCTGGATTATGGTGCGTATCTCCTGGTTGTCCAGGGCCTTGTCGATGCGGGCCTTTTCCACGTTGAGGATCTTACCCCGCAGGGGGAGGATGGCCTGGAAGTTGCGGTCCCGGCCCTGCTTGGCGGAGCCCCCCGCCGAATCCCCCTCGACGATGAATATCTCGCACTCCTCGGGGTTGCGGCTCGAGCAGTCCGCCAGTTTGCCCGGGAGGTCCAGCCCCGCCAGGGCGGTCTTGCGGCGCACCAGTTCCCTGGCCTTCTTGGCGGCCTCCCTGGCGAGCCTGGCCTTGACGGCCTTCTCGACGACGGGCTTCAGGATGTCGGGCCTTTCGTCGATCTCGGCCATGAGGCCGTCATAAAAGAGCGAATCGACGATGCCCTTGATCTCGCCGTTGCCCAGCTTGGTCTTGGTCTGCCCCTCGAACTGGGGCTCGGGGAGCTTCACCGAGATGACGGCTGTGAGGCCCTCCTTCAGGTCCTCGCCCGTCAGGTTGGGGTCCTTATCCCGGATGACCTTGTTCCTCCGGGCCGATTCGTTTATGGCCCGCGTCAGGGCCGTCCTGAAGCCCGAAACGTGGGTGCCTCCCTCGATGGTGTTTATTAGGTTGGCGAAGGCGAAGAGCCTCTCCAGGTAACTGTCGTTGTACTGGACCCCTATCTCCACGGTGACGCCTTCGCGCTCGCCGGAGATGACTATCGGCGGCGCGTAGAGGGGGTTCTTGCCCCGGTTCAGGTATTCCACGAAGGAGGAGATGCCCCCCTCGTAGTGGAAGACCTTTTCCGTCCCGGAGGCCTCGTCCCGCAGTTCGATGGAGAGGCCGGGGTTGAGGAAGGCCATCTCCCTGAAGCGGCCCGCCAGGGTCTCCCAGGAGAACTCAGTCTCTTCGAAGATCGCCGGGTCGGGCAAGAACTCTATCAGGGTGCCGTTCTTGCCCGTAGGTTCGCCGCAGCAGAGGTCCGTGACGGGCTTGCCCTTGCGGTAGGACTGCCTCCATTCCTTGCCGTCGCGCCAGACGGTGAGGTTGAGCCACTCCGACAGGGCGTTGACCACCGACACCCCTACGCCGTGGAGGCCGCCGCTGACCTGGTAGGACTTCTTGTCGAACTTCCCCCCGGCGTGGAGGGTGGTGAGCACCACCTCCGCGGCGGACTTCCCCGTCTGCGGGTGGGGGTCGGTGGGTATCCCGCGGCCGTTGTCCTCCACGGAGACGCGGCCGTCATCGTGTATCACCACGACGATGGAGGAGCACCACCCGGCCATGGCCTCATCGATGGCGTTGTCGACCACCTCGTAGACGATATGGTGAAGACCCCGGGGACCGGTGTCGCCGATGTACATGCTCGGCCTTCGGCGGACCGCTTCCAGCCCTTCGAGGATTTGGATGTCCTTGGCTGTGTACTGCTTCGAAGCCGATGATGAAGCTGACGTCATGGATTTATTCCTCCCTGGCGTAAGGGGCGGGCCGATCCTGTCCCTTCCTCCATGAAACGGGACGATCTCCTGGCGAGGGTCGGCGGCGTGAAACCCGTAGCCATCACAGAGCCGTCCCTTAGGAGCACGGCGGTCTCACCCTCGAACCTGACAAGTGCAAGAACCCTGCCCAAGTGCACCATCATGTTTTCCTCTAGGAGAAGAAACACCAAAGGGGGTCCCTCCTGGAAGGAGATTGTGATAACCCTATTATTATATACCAAAAAGGGGCCGTTACCCGCGAAGAAGGAGCCGGTCGGGGACCTCTCCCGAGGGGATGCAGAGCACCCCGATGGCCTCGAGTTCTGCTATGCCCCGATCGTCGAGCAGGGAAAGGGCGTCAGTCACGGCGACGATCCGGAAATCCCTCTCGCTGGCCTCGTAGATCGTGGCCCGGGGGCAGTTGGGGTAGTTGGAGCCCGTGATCACGAGGGTGTTGACCCCCAGTCTCCGGAGGTGCTCCTCCAGGGGGGTCCTGTAAAAAGCCCCGAAGCGGGGCTTGTAGATGACCCACTCGGCTTCGCCGATCTCCTGCGCCCGGCCGGCCAGCAGCAGTTCGTGGTCGAGGACGATCGCGGGGTGGGGCAGCAGTTCAAGGGCGAGCTGGCTCGACTCCGACCCCGGAAGGAGGAGCGGCTCCCCCGAGAGGATCCTGGACTTCCTGCACAGGTCGGCGTTGCTCCCGTCGGGCAGGTAGAGCCGGACTATATGGATGATGGGCCTCCCCGCCCCCCTGAAAGCCCGGGCGACCGCGGCGGCGGCGGGGACGGCCGACGCGTTCTCCGGCCTCCCCGAGGGGAATCCGGGCTGGAACTCCCGCTGGATATCGACGGTGAGCAGGGCCATCCTCGTCGGGTCTGGACTGGTCCATTCGTCCAGGGCGATCGCCTCCCTAGAACCCGATGATACCACCGGCGGCCGAAAGAGGCCAACTTCAGTAAGGATAAAGAGTAGGAAATTATAGATCAAACCTGACCTTCGCGGTCAAAAAAAGCCCCCCATAAGAGGGGGCATAGGGTTCAGGCGCCGGCGATCCCCTTGAGGGCCTCGAGCACCTTCGCGGCGTGGCCCGCGGCCCTGACGCTCTTCCAGGTCCTGGCCACCTCGCCCTTGGGCGATACCAGGACGGTGCTCCTGGCCACCCCCATGGACTCCCTGCCGTACATCTTCTTCAGCCGCCAGGCGCCGTAGGGTTCCAGCACCTTCTTTTCGGGGTCGCTGAGGAGGAGGACCGTCAGGTTGTGCTTGCCGATGAAGCGGGCGTGGCTTTCGCAGGTGTCGGGGCTGATGCCGATCACGACGGCCCCGAGGCCCTTGAAATCTTCCTCCAGGGCGGAGAACTCGATGGCTTCGAGGGTGCACCCGCTGGTGTTGTCCTTGGGGTAAAAGTAGAGGACCACCCACTTGCCGGTGAACTCATCGAGGCACCTCTCCTTGCCCGTGCTGTCCTTCAGGCAGAAGGACGGGGCCTTTGTTCCTTCTTCCACCATGATCCATCCCTCCCTAGTCGCCCCGCGGGGGCAAGTGCTTTTGAGGGTCCCGGTGCTTTCCGTCGATGACCACCTCGAAGTGTAGGTGGGGCCCCGTGGTCCTGCCCGTCCTGCCCACCTTCCCGATGACCTGGCCGGCGGAGACCTTGTCTCCGGCCTTGCAGAGCATGGTGTCGCAGTGGGAATAGCGGGTCATCATCCCGCCGCCGTGGTCGATGAGGATGGACTTCCCGAAGCCCCTCCTCGTGGCCGCCCTGGCGACGGTCCCCGGGGCCGCCGCCCGGATGGGCGTGCCTCTTGGGGCGGATATGTCTATGCCGCAGTGGAACCTCCCCCGCCTGGGGCCGAAGGGCGAAAAGACGACCCCTTCGACGGGCCACGAGAGCTGGGGGCGGGTGATGACGGCCGCCTCGGCGGCCGATCCCCTCGCGAGGGCGATGAGGTCTTCGATCCCCGGGTATTCCCGCCGTGATCTGTCCGCCCGCGGCGATGCCGTCACCGGGGCCTGGCCGGGCCGGTCATCCTCGTCGAAGTAACGGTCGGCGGTGGTCTCCCCCCTGCGCCTGGCACGGACCTCGGCCAGGGTCTCGAGCAACTGCCCGTCGCTTTGGGGGACCAGCAGGGTCATCCCCACCGGGGGGATCTCTCCGTTGAGTTCGTTGGCCCGCCGGATGCAGCAACTATCGACAGGGTACTGTTCCGCTATCGAGTCCAGGGTCTCGCCTTGCCGGACCGGGTGCTCCGCCCAGGGCAGTTCCCCGGCCGCCGACGGGACGCAGGTCCCCGGCAGCAGCATTATGGCTAATGCCAGGGCGGCTCGGCCGTACACCATGGAGTGGTCATCCCTCCCTGTCGCCGTCCGGTATGGGTACGGGGCAATGATATCACATGGCCCCTTTTGTCCACTCCCGCCCCAGGAGGCATTCACCCTTCCAGGGGCACAGGGGGCATCTCTTCAGGGAAGGTTCGAAGGGCCCCGACGCTCCCTGGCGGGCCGCCGAGGCGATGTCCTCTTCCAGGTCCTCCCAGGAGAAGGGATCCTTCCCCACGGGGATTTCCCGGTTCTCCTTCAGCGACAGGAGGGCCAGGTCCAGCGGAGACCCGCCGAAGTGCTTCCTGGCGGCGAGGGCGTAAAAGAGCAGCTGGGACCGGTAGAGTTCCCCCGGCGCGTTTTCGACCCGGCCGATCTTGTAATCCCTGATAAAGGTCTTTTCGCCCTCCCTCCAGATGACGTCGATGACCCCCACCATGAGGGCGCCGTTGTCGAGGCGCACCCTGAAGGGGACTTCCTTCCGGGTGTCCTCCCCGTTCCTGATCCTCTCCGCCAGGGGGGAGGAGGCGAAACGCTCGAGCCAGCCCATGAGGGGGACCCTCTTCGCGGGGTCGGCCCAGACCGGCCTCAGGTCGGCGGGGAGGAGTTCCCCCAGGCCGCCCCCGTCCCGGAGGGGGTCGTAGAGGGAGAGCGTTTCCGGCCGGAGGTCCCACCGGCGCAGCAGCCAGTGGGCCAGGCTCCCCAGGTCGGCCCCGCCCACGTCATCGGAGGGCATCTCCCAGGAGATGTCCAGGCCCTGCCTGTGCCTCATCCTGAAGGCGTAGGGGCAAAACCTGAGAAGGGCGTAGGCCGTGGCGCTGATCTTCTCCAGGGCCCCGCCTTTCTCCGGGGGGAGGGAGATATTTTCACCCTTTGGGGCCGGGGCGGCCTTTCTCCGCCGGGCGGCCCTTTCGGCGGGGGGCTCCGGCTCGGGCGGGCCGGCGCCGTCGCTTTCGGCCCAGTCCATCACGGTCTCCAGCCAGGAATGCTTATTCAGGCGGAGCTCCCCTTCCTCGGTCCGGGGGGAGGCCCCGCAGAGGATGAGCGAGTCCCTCGCCCTGGTGCAGGCCACGTAGAGGAGCCTCTGTTTTTCCTCCAAGGTCTCCCGGTTTTCGAACAGGTCGTGGATGGCCCCGGCGAGGAGCTCTCCCTCTCCGCCCTCTCCCCAGCCCTCCGGCAAGGCCGTGGCGGCGATGCCCAGGTGTGGGGAGGCCACGAGCCTCACCCCCTGCTCCCGGGTCCTCGGCGCCAGTTCGAGCCCCGTCACGGCCACCACGGGGAACTCCAGCCCCTTCGCGGCGTGGACCGTCATGACCCTCACCATGTCGTCGTCCTCGCCGAGGGTGTCAGCCTCCCGGGTCTCGATCCCTCTGCGGGTCATGTCGCGGAGGTAGCCCGCGCAGCCCGCGAGGCTCATGCCCAGGCCTTCTTCGTACTCCCGGGCAAGGTCTATGGCCCTTCGGAGATTGGCCGCCACCCGGGGCCGCTTCCAGCCCTCGCTGGAGAGCAGGGCCGAATCGTCCTCGAGCAGGGTGGCCAGAGGGCGGGACGGGCCCGCCGCGAGCCCTTCCCGCCGGAGCCTTTCAAAACGGGAAGCTTCAAGAGGGTGCTCTTCGGCCAGGAGGGCCGGGAGGTCGGAACCGTCCGCCCGCGACCTCGCGATGAGCCGGGCCGATACTCCCGGCGACAGGCCGCTCAGCGGCGAGGCCAGGAAGGAGGCCATGGCCAGCGGGTCGCCGGGGTCGGCCAGGGCCTCGAGGAGCCTCACGGCGTCCCTGACCTCGCCCCGGCCGAAGTAGTTCCGGTTGCCCTCGAAGTAGGTGGGTATGCCCCTTTCATCGATGAAGACCTGCTCGATCTGGTCGTAGAAGGTCCTCGACGGCACCAGCACGGCGAAATCCCGGAAACGGGCGGGCCTGGGCGCGAAGGACCCCTCGCCGTCGGTATCCCACACGGTGGCCCCCGAGTCCACGGCCCCGACGATCCTGTCGGCGAGGAGGCGCATCGCCGAGAGTCGTATTTCACCGATCTTCGCCTTCGCGGGCGGCTCCTCGCCCGCGGGGATCACGATCTCGAAGGGTTTCACGGTGGTCTCCTGGCGTTTCGGCCACCAGTCCCGCGAACTCGGGGGGGCCAGCCGGGAGAACTTACTCTCCAGGGCCTTGGTGACGCCCTCCCTCCACACGTGGCCGAAGAGGCTGTTGACGGCGTCCATGACGGCCTGCCTCGAGCGGAAGGTCACGTCGAGGTTCACCAGGGAGCCGGGGTCGCCCTGGAAGGCCTCCATCGCTCTTTTAAGGAAGATGGCCGGCTCGGCATGGCGGAACCGGTAGATGGACTGCTGGAGGTCGCCCACCAGGAAGAGGCTGCCCCTGCCTTGGGGTACGAGGGCCGAGAGGAGGTCGTCCTGCAGGGCGTTGGTGTCCTGGAACTCGTCGACGATGACGTGGAGAAATTTGCCCGGGAGGGAGGGCTCCGCCGTCACGACCTGCAGGGCCCGGCTGATCATGTCGTCAAAAGACAGGGTCCCCCCGGCCGACTTGGCGGCGCGGAACAATTCCCAGGAGAGGGCGATGATCTTGAGCAGCAGGGCCCTCATCTCCGTCTCCAGGGGGGATACATCCCCGGTGACCCACCGGGCTGCCGCGGACCAGGCCTTGCGGTGGTCCTCCCGGTATTCTCCCAAATCCTGGCCGGTGACGGTCAAGGCGAGCTCATTGACATCCTCCTTGCTTTTTCCTCCCCTGAGATCCTTCAGCAGACCCTCATCCAGGAGGTCTATCACGAAGCGGGGCAGGTCTTCGTCGCCGGGCTCCTTGTCCCAGGTCCTCATGAAGTCTGCCACCCTGGCCGAGAATTGCTTATTGTCGCCGAGGAACCTTTCCAGCCCCCCGGCGCCGGGGAGGATATCTTCCATCCAGTCCACCCAGGCCCGGCGCCACAGGGGGGTATACTCTTCCCGGAGCCGGCGGGCGAGTTCCCCGTCCCTTTCGGGGAGGCCCTCGGCCCACTCCCACAGGGCCTCCGGATCGAGGTTCTTGCTCTCGAAGAGGGGTATGGCGGAGGAGGACGCGCCGACGATGCCGCCGGCGCCGAAGGCGTCCACCAGGTCGTAGGTCCGCCTCGACGAGAAGACCTCCCTCGCCCTCTCCCGCCACTTGCCGCTGAGCGTCCCTGCGAGCGGGCCCATTTCCTCCCGGTCCATGGACCTCTCCAGGCGCTGCCAGAAGGAGTTCTCCTCCGGGGGGGTGATAAGCCGAATGCCGGGGTCCACGTCGACAGAGAGGCCGGATTCTTTCAGGATCCTCATCGAGAAGGCGTGGATGGTGGAGATGTAGGCCTCATCCAGCCGGGAGAGGGCGTCGCCGGCCCGTTCGGAGAAAGCGGGGATCCCGTCCCTGGCCTCCCCCAGGAGCCCGCGGATCCTCTCGCGCATCTCCAGGGCGGCCTTCTCGGTGAAGGTGATGGTCAGTATCCTCTCCAGGGGTACGCCGTCGACGACGACCAGGCGGAGGAACCTCCAGGAGAGGGTCAGCGTCTTCCCCGTCCCGGCCCCTGCGCTGACGACCACCAGTGGTCCGTCGCGCATGACGGCCTTGACCTGCTCCGGCTCGAGGCGGGCTTTTTCCTCGAGGTACCTTTTGAAGATCTCAGCTACCGTTGCCATCTTCCTCACCCCGGTCCACCCGTGGGGACTCTTTCCTCCGGCAGAGGTCCTGGAAGTCGCAGTACCGGCAGACCTTGTCGTTATCGTAGTTCGGGGGAAAGTCGCTCGCCGCGACGGACTCCGCCATGGCCTGGAGCCTCTCCCGGGCCTTCTCGATCACGACCTCCAGTTTGCCCCCTGATCGGCCCCCCCACCCGGGAAGAACCTTTCGGGACCGGCCCTCGAGGCGTCCCGTGAAGGAGCGGTCCCTCTGGGACAGGTAGGCGTAGCCCGAGACGGGGACCTCCCTCGTCCTCTGGAGTATCACCGCGTAGGCCGGCAACTGGAGCGAAGCGGCCAGGTTGTCGGACCTTCCCGTCTTGTAGTCGAAGACCAGGGCCGAACCGTCGTCGAGAAGGTCCACGCGGTCGAACTTCCCACGGAAGAGCACCCCGCCGATCTCCATTTCCAGCAGTTGTTCCCTCTGCTGGGAGACCCTTGCCGCGGCGAGCCCAGCGTCGTCCAGTTCCTGCTGGAGGGCGGCCATCCTGAAGGTATGCTCCCTGAACAGCTCGAGGCGCACGGGGAATTGCGCCAGTTCCGGGTACTGTTCCGAGAGGGCGGCCTCCCAGTGCTTCAGCGCCAGTGCCGGCAGGTTTTCCCCGGTGGCCATCCTCTCAGCCCAGGACTTTTCCCAGAGGGCGTGGGCGACGTTCCCCGCCCTGGCGGCGTCGAAGCCCCAGGGGTGGGGCCTTTCGATCCGCAGGACCTTTTCGGCGTAGTACTTGAAGGGGCAATCCCCCCAGGTGTCAATGCCGCTCACCGGGACCCTCTTCGCCGCCCCCTCGGGCCAGGGCGTCGGCGGGGGGATCTCCAGGAGCCTGGAGGGCCTGAAGGGTGGGTCCGATGCCCGGGCTTCGATGCCGGCTATGGCGGGCTCACCCTCGCCGGGGATGACATCCTTCATCGACCTCCAAAGGGGAGGGTCTCCGCCGACCTCGGTCGCCCAAGGCCGCGGCCCCGCCAGGGCTGACGTGATGAAGACCGAGGGCTGGAGGGGCCTTCCCGGGTCGTCCTGGTTCGGCCGGGACCCTACGCAGACCTCGTCGGCCGAGGCGATCATCCTCAGCAGCATAGCTTCCCGCTGGCTCCTCTTTTCCTTCAGCAGGGGGAGGTGGGAGGGCGAAAGCCCCGTTTCGGGGTTCCCGTGGATAGCCTCCTTGCGGCCGTCGTCCAGCAGGGGCGACTCCCAGAGCCTGCCCGGCCAGGCGTCCGCCGTGAGTCCGGTCAGGATGAAGACCTTGTGGTGGGCCAGCACCGGTACGCCCCCGGCGTAAAGGGTGAGGCTGTCTCTCGTCCCTGGAGGCTGCCGGACCGTGGAATGTTCGCTCCATGCCGAAAGGAACGCCGCGGCGTCGCTCCCCCGCAGGATGACGGTCCCCGCCGGCCCTATGGCGTTTTCCATCTCGGCCGTCTGCTCCAGTTTATGCTCCAGTTCCTCGAGGGCCGCGTTCAGGTGCCTCGCGGACTCATCGAGGGAGGGGTGGTCGATGATGAAGCGGGAGAGGCCGACCCCGGCAGCATCGCCGGCGAGGTCTCCCAGTGAACGGAGGAGGGCTGAAGGGCGGGCGCCCTTTTCCACGACCGAAACGAAGGCCTCCATCCTGTCGAAAAACGATAGGGCTTCCCGGTCCCCCCGGTTCCGGAGGTGATCCCTCCACCCCTTCTCTCCACGGGGTCCCAGGCTGAGGGTGTCCCTGAGGTCGAAACCGTCGGGGGTGACCCAGGGCTGAGCCAGGATGTGGGACGTCTCCTCCGGGGGGAAGCCCAGGGCGGCGGCCTCGATGACGGAAGAGGCGGTCTTCCAAAGGGCCGTCTCCGACACGCTGGGCCCTCCCCGGAGGGTATGGGGGATCCGGTAGCGGGAGAGGACCTCCACGGCGAGCCCCAGCCTGGGAGCGTCCAGTGAAAGCCCTATCTCGCCCCACCCGGGAAAGGGGATGCCGAGTCTCGCCTGGAGTTCCCCCTTGCCGGCCCTCCAAAGGGCGAGGTTCCTGGCTAGGGTCTCCAGTTCCAGCCGGGGATCCCCGGCGACGACGGTCAGAAAGGGGATGGGGTCGAAGGCCTTTATCGGGAGGGCGGCGGGGTCGTCGCCGAGGAGTTGGGCCCTGGCATCGTGGTACTGCAAGCCGCTCTCGGGCATGAAGACCCTGACCCTCGCGCCCAGCCTCGAGAGCACGCCGATGAGGCTCAACTGGGAGCGGGTGAAACTCATGAAGCCCACGAAGACGAAGTCCCTTCCGCCGACCCACGCCGCGGCCCTGGGTGGGTCTTCTTCCAGGGTCCGGGCTATCACGGTGGCGGTCTGGGCGCTGTCGGCCAGGGAGTGGGCGTCCAGGTATTCCAGGTAGTCCCGGTAAAGCCGGCAAAGAAGCGCTCCCGGGTCGGGGAGCTTCGGGCAGTCCGACCCCTGGCACCGCTGGTCGCACCCCATGGACTGGGCCAGGATACCGGGCCGGACCTCTTCCCTGAGCAGTTCCCTGAGGTCCTCGCCGAGGGTCCAGATGAAGCCGCCGTGCCTCGCCCCGGCGGGGATGGCCGCCTCCTCGACCCTTGCCTTGAGGCGTTCCAGGACATGCCGGACGATAAGCCAGTGGTCGGGCGGGTCTATCTGCCTTCGCCTCGCCCCCCGGGGCACGTCCATCTCTCGCGCCGCCTCCCTGTAAAGGTCCTCCCAGCGGAGGATGGGCGGCTCCGAAGGCCCGAAGGAGACTTTTTCTAGGATGATGTCGCGGAGGAGTTCCCTGTCCCCCGTGGAAGGGATTAGGAAGACCGGGGACGGGTCGCGCCCGCTTCCCAGCCGGGCCAATTCCCCCTCGATATCCCTGGCCCGGTGATACCCGGTGACCGTGATCGCCATGCGGGTTCTACCTCCCACCCAATGATAGCAGGATGGGTGCTCGGCGCGAAATGGGGAGGCCCAGGCGGTCGAGGGCGGGCGGGGGTTTCAAGCTCTGGGGCTACGATCGCCACCCTCCTCACGGACTTATGGGATTCGCATACCTATCTATACCCTTCGAAGGGACCCCTCCACTTAGGATCAAAAAGATCCTGGGAATACTGATCCTGGCTGTGTCGGTTCCCCGGTTCCACCGTCGGCACCTTGTCACACGTCGTCGCCGGGACCTGGTTCATAAAAACACCTCTCGCGTTTTGCATTTCTCCTCTCCCCTTCCGGTCGATCCTCCAGGACTGCCGCGAACCCAATAAAAAACCGGGGCCCCCTCGTTGAAAGGGGGCCCCGGTCCCGGTCTGCGGTTACGCGCCTACAGCGCGACGGCCGCCCCAGGAGGGGACCCCCACGTAAGAACGAGGACGATAATGGCGGTATTGCCGGTCACTGCAACGGAGCCCTGGACCCTGTCCTTCACGCGGTTTCCCTCCTTTATTAAGGGTTGGCCGTTCCTGGCGTTTGCAGCATAGTATAACGCCCCGGGGCATTTGTCAATGGCCCGAGTTGCCTCTGTGGCCGGACAGCCCCAGGGAGCGGGGCAAAGCCTGGTTTTAGTCAAAAGTGTAGACCTGACCCCGCTCTGCGAGAAATATAGTATGCTTATGACCGGTCAAGGTCACCCTTTGGGATCACAACATACCGTCGGAAGGAGCTCCCCCGATGGCACCCGTCGCCAAGATCACCCGCTGGCTCAAGGCCGACGTCGGCCGGTACCGCCTCGTCGTCTGGAGCGTCATGGCCCTGGTCTACATGATAGTTTTCTTCCACAGGCTGGCCCCCGGGGTGGTCCGCGACGACCTGGTCGCCGCCTTTGGGATGACCGGCGCGGCCTTCGGTCACCTCGCTTCCATGTATTTTTACGCCTACACGGCCATGCAGATCCCGGTGGGCATGCTGGCCGACTCGCTGGGGGCCAGGAAAACCGTCACGGCGGGTGTCTTCCTTTCGGGGGCGGGGTCCCTGGCCTTCGGCCTGGCGCCGTCCCCGGCACTGGTCTACCTGGGGAGGTTCGTCGTCGGCGTGGGTGCCTCCGCCGTATTCGTCTGCATCCTTAAAATGCTTTCCGAGTGGTACAGCGATAGGGAGTTCGCCACCATGTCAGGCGTCACGGCCTTCGTCGGCAATTCCGGCGGGCTCGTCGCCCAGGCGCCCCTTGCCATGATGGTGGCTTGTTTTTCCTGGAGGATGACCTTCGTTGCGATAGGGGGATTTTCCTTCCTCCTGGGTGCCGCCTCCCTTCTTCTTATAAGGGACCGCCCCACTGATATGGGGTTCGCCCCGGTCAACCCCACCGAGGCGGGGCCGAAGATCGGCGGCCGGGAACTGCTCCACGCGGTGGGAGGGGCGCTCCGGTCAAGGGGTATCTGGCCCGCCATGGCCATTTCAGGCCTTTACAGCGGCGGGCAGCTGGCCTTCACCGGCGCCTGGGGGGTCCCATGGCTGACCAGCGTCTACGGGCTCACCCGGGCCGAAGCCTCGGGTGTCGTGTCCCTGGTGGTCCTGGGAGCCATGATAGGTGCTGTCCTAATAGGGAGATTGACCGATATGGCCGGGGCGAGGCGGTGGCCCCTGGCCCTTACGGCGGCGGTCAACGTGGCCGCTTGGGGGGTTATCCTCTTCTGGGGTTCCGGCAGGCCCCCGATGGCGGTCCTCAAGCCGGCCCTTTTCGTGATGGGCGTCGCCTCCATGGCGTTCCTGGTCTGCCTCGCCGTCGCGAAGGAGATCAACAGCCCCCGGTACACGGGGGTCGCCGTTTCGGTGCTCAACACGGGGACCTTCCTGGGCGCGGCCCTTTACCCGCCGGCCATGGGGTTCATGATCGACATCCTGCAAGGGTATCCCCCGGTTACCCAGTACAGGGGGGCCCTGGCGCTCTGCCTCGCCGGGGCGGTCGCGGGGCTGTGTCTCGTCCTTAAGGTGCCGGAGACCCATTGCAGGAATATCACCCTCCCCCGGGCAGGGGAGGAGTGAAACGTCACTTCGAGCAGTAAAGGTAACGGGTCCCGTTGAACCTTCGCGGGAGCGCCTTGCTCTCGAGAACGACCCTGTCGTTGGTCAGGGCGACGGTCTTCAGGGTCAGGGGGAAGATGAACCCGTTGAGGTCGATGACGGGTTGTATCTGGCTCACGGCCCTGTCGGCGAGGCCCTCGGGGAGGTCCACCCGGTTGACCTTCATCGTGTAGTCTTCGAGCCAGACCTGCTTGCCCCCCACGATGCCGAAGCGGCCCTCCAGTTCGATGAGGATGTCCAGCGTGAAGAGGAACCGGACCGTGTAGTACCCCCTGGCATAGACTTCGCCGTCGCGGAAGTCCAGGGAGAGGTCATGCCAGTTGCCGCCGTCGTCGCCGAAGGCCGCATCGGAGATGGCCCTGTTGACGTCTCCCTCCAGTATGGTCGCCCGGGCGTTGACCGAGAGCATTTCCACCACATCCGGCCCCGGTGACGCCCAGCCGCTGGGATCGGTGAACTGCGTGTCGAGGGCCTCGATCTCGAGCCGTTCGATCCTCACTCCGCCCAGTTCACAACCGAAAAGGTCCAGGAAGAGCCGCCGGACCCTCCCGGTCTCGTCGGGCTCTTCGTCCAGTATCATCTCCATCGACTCGGGTTTCAGGCCCTCCGCGAAGGCCTTGAAGAGAAAGGCACCCCTGGTGAAGCCCTTGACCTCGCCCCTGTACTGGTAGGTTTGGGCCGCGAAGGCCGGGCAGGCGAAGAGGAGCAGGGCGAAAAACAATGCCGGCATGGTTCTCAGCTTACCCATCGGGGGACCCCCACCCTTCATGGAGATGGCCGTGCCCGAAAATGATACCATATCCTTCTTTGTACACAACCGCATGGCAGGTGGTATGCTGTAATTACGACGCCGCCGAGGGGTAGGTGCGCTTTTTTGGACGAGAGAAAAAGGGTCTTCCTGGCCGACGCCTCCATGTTCATCATCGCCGTGTTCTGGGGGTCCGGCTTCGGTGTGACCAGCTGGCTCCTGGGTTTCTTCTCACCGATGTGGCTCATGGCCGTGAGGTTCACCATGAGCGCACTGGTCCTTTTCTTGATTTTCAAAGGCCGGCTGAAGTACCTGGGCAGGAAGGATGTATTCCTGGGCCTGGCCCTGGGCTTTCTCCTGTTCCTCTCCTTCGCGGCCCACATCTGGGGGCTGGTCTTTTCCACCCCCGGGAAGCAGTCCTTCATATCCGCTTCCAACGTGGTCATGGTGCCCTTCCTATTCGCCCTGTTCTACAGGAGGTGGCCCTCCTGGGTCGCCACGGCCGGGGCCTTCATAACGACGGCGGGGCTGCTGGTCATGGCCTTCACCCCCGGGATGACCTTCAACTTCGGCGACTTCCTCTCCCTCCTCCTGGCCTTGGGCATAGCCCTCCATGTCCTCGGCGTGGGGAACCTCAGCCGGAGGATGGACCCCGCGGCCTTGACGGTGGTCCAGCTGGCCTCGGCCGGTTTTTTCTTCCTCGCCGCCGCCCTGGCCTTCGAGCCGCCCCCTCGCGTCGCCACCATCGACCCCAGGGCTTTGCTGGGGCTTCTTTACGTCGTGGTCCTCGTGACGGTGATCCCCTTCCTCGTGCAGACCGTGGCCCAGAGATTCAGCCCCGAGGTCCACGCGGCTATCCTGCTCTCCCTGGAGGGTCCCTTCGGTTACGTCATCGCCGTGCTGATCGGCCAGGAAGTGCTGAACTTCCAGATAGCCCTGGGGGGCGCCGTCATCCTCGTCGGCGTAGCCCTGGCAGAACTGGACACCTTCATCAGGAAGACCTTCCACCTCCCCGGGCCGGAAGCCGTCATGTCGGGGGGCGACCCCGATGCATAGGGTGAAAAAACTGCTCCCCCGGATGGCCGGAGGCAGTTTCGCCATCATGAGTTTCAGCTACGCCTATTTTTTCCTCCCCCTGTACCTTGATCATCTGGGGCTGAAGTCCCAGGCGACGGTAGGCTGGGTCCTGGGCGCCTTCTACGCGGCATCGACCCTCCCCCGCCCCTTCATGGCCTTCCTGGTGGAGCGCTTCACCTTCAGGGCCACCCTGACCGGGGCCGCCCTGTGCGGCGCCGTCGGGAGCATCGGGCTGGCCCTTTCGGGGGTCACCCTGCCCTTCCTGATCCTCTCCAGGGTGCTCATGGGCTTCGGCTTCGGCCTCTTCCTGGTTTCGCTCACCACCTACCAGACGATCGCCATCCCCCGCGAGGTGAGGGGCGGGGCCTTCGCCCTGATCACCATTGGCGCCATGGCGCCCTTCCTCTGCGTCGTGCCCTTGCTGGACTGGCTGCTCCAGCATGGCGGCTACGGCGTCTACCCGTGGTTCGGGCCGCTGGTGGCCCTGGCTTGCGCCCTGGTGGGGATGACCTTCGCCGGCGTGGACCGCGACGAGGGCGCGGCTCGAAGAGGGGCGGAGTGGGGGACCTATTCGCAGCTTTTCCGCCTCGCCAGGGCCAGGGTGATGTTCCTGGCGGTGTTCATCTATGGGATGACCGACGCGGCGGTGATATCCATACCGGTCCTCGCCTTGAGCAAGGGCCTCCTGTCGTCCTACTTCATGGTGACCTTCGCGGCGGGGGCGATCCTGACGAGGCTGGCGGGGTTCAGGCTCATGGACGCCTTCCCCAAGGATATCGTTTACACTCTCATGGCGGCCTGGAATGCCTTTTCGCTCTTCGGGACGTCCTTTTCGTCTTCCCCCCATGCTTTCGCCTTCTGGGGCCTCCTTTACGGCATAGGGGTGGGTGTGGGTTTCCCCTTGTCCCTGGCGATGATAGGGGAGGCGGCGCCCCCGGGGCTGCACCCCAAGGCCACCGCCGTGGTATGGTTCATCCTGGACGGGTGTTTCTTCCTGACACCGGTAGTGGTGGGTTACACCTCGGCGCTGCTGGGTGTGGCCGGCGCCTTCAGGGTCCTGCCGGCCATCCTTTTCTTCGCGGCCCCGGCGGTCTACTTCTTTCTCTGGAGACCCCAGGGGGAAAAAGGTTTACCCTAGGCCTCCCACCGGGGCGGTAGGCTTAGCCGCCTCCTAGCCCGCCGAGGGGCGTGACTTCCTGCGCTCCTCCAGCTGGCCCTCGCGTATGTCCCTGTCGATCTTCATCCTGACGGCGACCTCGTCGTCGGTGAGCCAGAAGTATTCGGGAGGGAGATAGAGCATTTCTTCCGTGTCCGATTCGTTGAACATGATCCGGAACCGCCCGCTCTGCCCGGTCTCCATGTTGGTCACCAGGACCGAGCAGTCGTCGCAGTCGTAGTGGACCTTCATGTACATCCTGCACAGCTCGGCGGCCCGTTCCCTCATCTTCTCCCCAAGTTGGATGTAGTGTTCGACTTCGAGCTTCAGCACTTTCCCCGACCTCCCCTTTATTATTACGGGAGGTAGTATAACATACTATCCTGATAAATTGATATCGGGGATTGAAAGTCGTGAATCGTGAATCGTAAATCGTGAATCGTAAATCGAAAGGTCAATTGTTTTGCTCTTGCGACTCGCGTTTCTCCCGTTTCCCGTTCACCGTTTACGCTTTTCGCTTTTGCCTTTGCCTTGGCTCCACGATTCCCGATTCACGGCCCTTGCGACTCACGGCCCTTACGATTTACGGCCCTTGCGATTCCCGCTTTATCTGCCTTCTTCTTTCTTCCATCCCTTCCAGAAGACCGGCATCGGGAGGAGGGGAAGCAGCCCGAGCAGGATGAGTATCACGGTGAGGTTCGTGCGGTCCGCCAGGGCCCCGATGGGCGCGATGAGGAGGCTCGCCAGCCCGAAGGGGAGCCCCATGACCATCGAGGCGGCGGTGCTCCTGGCCTCGGGGGCCATCTCCTGGGCGGCGGCCCCGGTGACGGGCAGGAGGCCCTGGAGGAGGGCGTTGCCCACCATGTAGAGGGAGATCGACAGGACCCCGCCGGTCAGGGCCGCCGGGACCAGGAAGAGGGGCGCCGCGGCCATGGCGGCCATCGTGACCATTCTCCGGCCGAACCGGTCGGCTATCCTGCCGCCGACCATGGGCGAGACCGTGCCCACGGTGTTTATCAGGAAGAGTATCGCGCCGATGTTCACGATGGTCCCCCCCCGGGAGGCGATGAACAGGGGTAGGAAGAAGCGTATGCCCTCGTAGGCCGTTTCCCGGCATACGCAAACCAGCCACACGGGGAAAATGATGCCGAAGGTCCTGCTGAAGGAGCGGTAAAAACCCCTGGGGGAAGGGTACGCTTCAGAACCCTCCGCCTTCAGGGTCGGGATGTAGCGGATCACGAGCCAGGCCCCGACGGAGACGGGCACCAGCGTAGCCGCCACCATCAGCGGCCCCATGCCGAAGGCCTTGACCAGGAGAACGGCGTAGATCGGGCTGAGGGTCGACCCCAGTATCCCGGCCACGGAGAACAGGGCGAGGAAGAAGGCCAGTTTTCCCGGGTCCCCCACGTAGCCCACGCTCCCATGCCCCAGGGGGTGGTAGACGGAGCTGCCGAAGGACCAGAGGCCGACCAGTATAAGGGTGACGCCGTAGGAGGGGCCAAGGGGGAGCATGGAGGCCCCGAGGGCGGTCAGCAGGGGGCCCACAATTATCGCGTAGGGGCGGGAGAAGGTGTCTGAGATGTAGCCGGCCATGGGCTGGACCACTATGTGGATCATCCCCGAGAGGGAATTCAGCAGCCCCGCCTGGGCGTAGGAGATCCCGAGCCGACCGACGATCACCGGGACGAAGGTGGCCAGGAAGGTCCCGTGGAGGTCGTTGAGAAAATGGGTCAGCGTCAGGATGACCAGCTTGCTGTTGACGGCGGGGCGTTTCAGCTTCATGACCTCGTCCGGGGCTCCCCTCGTGGTGTTTTTGTCGGCGACACCAATTGTATCACTGCATACATGATCGAGCCCATCCGGGGGGTGGTATGATTGGGCCACCCTTTCGCACCTTCAAAAGAGAGGACCGACCATGGAGAATACGAAGCAGGGCATACTTGAACTCCTCCTGGAGCTGGCCCGGATACCCAGCGTCACCGGATCCCCCGGTGAGGCCGAGGCCGGTAAGTTCATCCACGACCGGCTCGGGGAGTTGGGTTATTTCCGCGACCACCCCGATGATCTCAGGTTTATCCCCATCCCCGGGGACCCCTTCGGCAGGGGGGCGGTCATGGCAATTGTCCAGGCCGAACCGGCCGTAAAGGGGACGGTGGTCCTCACGGGGCATTTCGACGTGGTCGGGACAGGGGAGTTCGGCCCCCTGGAGAGACTGGCCTTCTCCCCCGTGGAGTATACCGCCGCCCTGGGGGAGCGGGGTCTTGAAGGCGAGGCCGGTGAGGACCTGGCCTCCGGTGACTTTCTCTTCGGCCGCGGCGTGATGGACATGAAGTGCGGACTGGCGGCCGAGATGGCGCTACTCGCAGAAGCGGCGGCCGATCCTTCCGGCCTCGGCGTCAACCTGCTTTTCCTGGCCGTCCCCGACGAGGAGGTCGGGTCCGCCGGCATGCGGGCCGCCGTACCCGCCCTGGCGGGTATCAGGGACGAGAGGGGTCTCGAATACCTGGGGGCCATCCTGGCCGAACCGGGATCGGCCGGGGCGCCCGACCTGGAAGGGGAGGCGGTCTTCCTGGGCTCCGTCGGCAAGGTGATGCCCTTCTTTTACTGCGTCGGCGCGGGAACCCACGTGGGGCGTTACTTCGATGGCCTGAGCGCTTCCCTCGTGGCGTCCCAAGTTTCAATCCTCCTCGAGGGCGACCCCCAACGGGCCGACAGGTCCGGCGATGAGACGGGGCCTCCGCCGGCGTGCCTCTTCCTGAGGGACCTCCGGGACGATTATTCCGTCACCACTCCCGACAGGGCGGCGGCCTTCTTCAATTACATGACCCTCTCCAGGGCGCCAGCGGAGATCATGGGGGAGATGAAGAAGGTCGCCCAAGAAGCCGCCGATGCCGCCTTCGAACAGGTGAAGAGGAGCGCCTCGAGGCTCGGGGCCGCCTTCGATACCCCCCGCCCGCGGGTGGTGACCTTCGAAGAGTTCGCCCACGAGACCGACGCGGCCCTGGGGGGCGGGACGAAGGCCAGGATCAGGGAACTGGTCGAAGCCATGGACCCCGCCCTGGACGACCGCCGGCGCTCACTGGCGGTGGTGACGGAAATGCTCCGGTGGAACCCCCCTGCCGTACCGGTGGTGATAGTGGGCTTCCTCCCGCCCTATTACCCCCACCGCTTCAACGAGGGCGGGAGCGAGGGCGACAGGAGGGCCCGAAAGGCCGCCGGGCGCGTCATCGAAACGGCCCGCCTCGAGTACGGCGTTGACCTCTCCCTGAAGGAGTACTTCGCCGGCATCTGCGACCTCTGTTACCTGGGTTTCCAGGGGAGCGCCATGGACATGCTCTGCATAGCGTCGAACACTCCCGGGTGGGGGAGCGTCTACAGGGTGGCCCTGGGCGAACTGAAGGCCCTCGATATCCCGGTGCTGAACTTGGGGCCCTCCGGGAAGGACCCCCACAAGCCGACCGAGAGACTCCGCCTCTCCTACTCCCTGGAGGTTTTCCCCAGGCTCTTAAGGGAGGCCGTCCTCTCCCTGGCGCAAGGAGGCTGAGTTCTCCATGGGCGCCAACGGACCCGGCCGGCTGGTCAGGGCCGCCCTCATTGGCGGGGTCTACGTCGCCTTGACACTGCTCTTCGCCCCCATCTCCTTCGGGCCGGCGCAGGTCAGGGTGTCGGAGGCCTTGGCGCTGCTCCCGTGGATGTGGCCCGAGGCCGTTCCAGGCCTTTTCGTCGGATGCGTCATCTCCAATTTCGTCGGCGGTTTCGGTATAATCGACGTGGTATTCGGAAGCCTGGCAACGCTTGGGGCAGCGATACTCACCTCGAGGATGCCCAACAGGATCCTCGCCGCCATCCCGCCCGTCGCCGTCAACGCCCTCGTAGTCGGAGGGTATCTTTCCTTTATCCTCGAGGTCCCGGTTTTCCCGGCCATGGCCCATGTCGGCCTGGGGGAGGCCGTCGCCTGTTTCGGCCTGGGGATTCCCCTTCTCACTCTCCTGGAAAGGCGGTTTCGCCGTGGAGGGCGTTAACAGCGCTATCAACATCGATGCTTTCTACGAAACCCTGATCGACCAGACCCCGCTCGGGATCGCCATCCAGACGCCCGATGGGAAGGTAGCCCGTGCCAACAGGGCCTTCTGCGAGATGTTCGGCTACGACCCCGACGAGGTCGTGGGAAACCAGCTAGACGACCTCGTCGCCCGTGATGAGGATCTTTACGCCGACGCGGGGGACCTGACGGAGCTGGTCCTCAAGGGCAGGAGCAACCTCGCCGCGAGGGTCAGGGTGAGAAAGGACGGTTCAAGGTTCCCCGCCCTGATCTGGGGCGTCCCCATCATTCAAGGTGACCGGGTGCTGGCGGTCTACGCGATCTACGAGGATATCAGCGAACAGAAGGCCGCCGAGAGGGAACTGGCCCGCGAAAGGTCCCTGCTGGAAAGGATAGTGGAAGATTCGCCCGACGGCATAGCCCTCTTCGATGAGGAGGGGAAAGTCCTTCGCTCCAACCCGGCCTTCGACCGGCTCTTCGGCCTGGGGCGGGAAGAGGTCCTCGGCCGTCACCTTTGGGAGCTCCTCGGGGGCGGGGGAAGGGAGGAAGAGGTCCGGGGTCGTATCCGGCAATTGAAGGACGAAAAAAGACTGGATTTTGACGCCGTCCGGTACCGCAAGGACGGCAGCGAGGTACACCTCTCCATACGGGCCGTGGCCATAACGGGCTCCGGCCCTTCCGAGGAATACCTTGCCGTCTACCGCGATATCACGTCGAGGGTGATGACACAGCATCAACTCGCCACGGAAAGGACTTACTTCGAGAACCTCTTCATGAACAGCCCCCTGGCCATAGCCCTCGTCGGGGGCGACGGCATCATCCAGCGGGTCAACGATTCCTTCGAGAGGCTCTTCGGGTACTACAGTTTTGAGTGCGTCGGCGCTGACCTGGACGCGCTCATAGCCCCCGGTGAGCTCCGGGGAGATGCCGTAGGCCTGACCAGGGGAGCGGCGGCCGGTTCCACCATCAAGGCCGAAAGAACCAGGCGCCGGAAGGACGAGAGCTGGGTGGAGGTGCAGATCAACGCCGTCTGCTTCCCCGTGGAGGACGGGACGTCCCTGATCTACGCCATATACCAGGATATAACCGAGAGGAAGATGCTCGACGAAAAGATCCGGTACTTCGGCTGTCATGACGCCCTGACGGGCCTGTACAACCAGTCCTTCTTCGAGGAAGAACTCCGGCGGCTGGACTCGCCGAGGCAGCTCCCCATGAGCCTGGTCGTGGCCGACGTGGACAACCTTAAGCTCATCAACGACGCCTTCGGCCACCTCGAGGGCGACAGGCTCCTCGCCGAGGCGGCGGCGATCCTCAGGTCCTGCTGCAGGCAGGAGGATATCATCGCCCGTACCGGCGGCGATGAATTCATCATTCTCCTGCCCCAGACGACCCTCCTCGAGGCCAGGTCCGTCTGCGACCGCGTAAGGCGGGCCTGCGAACGCAGCCAGGGAGGGATGATCCTGCCGAGCATGGCGCTGGGGGCGGCCGCCAAGGAAGAAATCACCGAGGATATCATGCAGGTGAGGAAAAAAGCCGACGACGACATGTACCTGGACAAGCTGACGAGGGGCGAAAGGTCGCGGTCGGCCATCTACTCGAGGATCGTGGAGTTCCTGGATTCGGACCCCAGGATGAAGACCCATATTTCAAGGGTTAGGGGGGTGGCGCACCTTTTCGGGAAGCACCTCGCCCTCAGGCAGGACGAAATGGAAAAACTGGTCCTGCTGGCCCGGTTCCACGATGTGGGCTTGTTGCCCATCCCCGCCGAGGTCCTTTACAAGAAGGGACCCCTTGACCCCGGGGAGTGGGAGGATGTGCGGAGGCACCCCGAAAGGGGCTACCGCCTCGCCAGGAACCTCGCCCCCCTGGCCTCCGTCGCCGAGGAGATCCTCTGCCACCAGGAGAAGTACGACGGCAGCGGTTACCCCAGGGGGCTCTCCGGCGAGGACATTCCCCGCCTTTCCCGGGTCATCCACCTGCTCTGCGCCTACGAGGCGATGACCGGCTGGCGTTCCTACCGGCCCAGCCTTTCCAGCGAGGAAGCCCTCGAGGAGATAGCCTTCCAGGCCGGCAAACAGTTCGACCCCCGCCTGGCGGGGGTCTTCGTCCAGCTCCACAGGACCCTGGAGGTCGGCAACGGCCTCCCGTAACCCTTCACTTCAGCGGCCCCCTTCACGGGCGTTCCAGCAGGCGACGTCCCGATCCGGCGCCACCGGCAAAAGGGGCGGCGCCTCCTTGCAGCGCCCCGTCCTGGCGGGGCACCGTGGAGCGTAAGGGCACCCCCCGAAGGGCCATTCCTCGACCCTTTCGGGGGGTCTGATCTCCTTCCCTATCCCCGGTATGGCCGCGATGAGGGCCCTGCTGTAGGGGTGAAGGGGGTCCCCCACGACGCTCTCCGAGGGCCCCGCCTCGACGACGGCCCCTTTGTACATGACGGCCACCCTGTCGGCGAAGGCCGCCGCCAGGGGGAGGTCGTGGGTGGCCATCAACAGTCCCATGCCCTTTTGCGTCCTGCGGCGTAGGATGGCCATCACCTCGGCCCTGTTGGCGGCGTCCTGCATGCTCGCCGGTTCGTCGGCCAGGAGGAACTCGGGGTCCAGGCTGAGGGCCCTGGCGATGCTGACCCTCTGCCTCTGCCCCCCCGAGAGGGAAAGCCTCACCCGCTCCTTCCAGAGGGCCGGGTCGCCCAGGCCCAACTCGGACAGGAGGCCCCCGGCCTTTTCCAGGGCTTCCCCGCGGCTCCCCCTGCCGGCGATCCGGATCGGTTCGGAGGCGGCGTCCAGGGCGTTCAGCGTGGGAGGGACGCACCCGAAGGGGTCCTGGGGTATGAAGCCGCATCTCCTCCTCAATGAGACCAGTTCCTTGCTTTCGCATCGCGCCAGGTCGCGGCCCAGGAGGGCGACGGAGCCCGCCGAAGCCGTGACCAGCCCCAGGCTCGCCCGGAGCAGCGTGGTCTTCCCACTCCCCGATTCACCGACGACGGCCAGGCTCTCGCCGGGCGCGACATCGATGTCCGCCCCCTTCAGGGCTTCCACGCTGCCCCGGGGGGAATGGAACGAGACCGACAAGCCCTTCGTGGAGAGGAGGAGGCCGCTCATGGCCCTGTCCTCGCCGTGAGGCCGAAGGCCGAAAGCAGCGTCCTCGTGTGGTCGTGGGAGGGGTAGGTCGCGATCCGCGCGGGGGTGCCCCTTTCGACCAGGCGGCCCTCGTGCATCACCGCCATTTCGTCGCTGACGGAAAACGCCAGGGGGAGGTCATGGGTCACGAGAAGGAGGCCCATCCCCTTCTCCCTGACCATCCTGACGAGGGTGGCGATGACCTCGGCCTGGGTGATCACGTCCAGGGCGCTCGTCGGCTCGTCGGCGACCAGGAACTCCGGGGAGCAGGCGACGGCCATGGATATGACCGCCCGCTGCTTCTCGCCGCCGGAGAGTTCGTGGGGGTACTTCCTCGCGTAGCCCGCTGGCAGGTTTGTCATGGCCAGCAGTTCCACGGCCCTCTCCCGGGCCTCGTCGCCGGCCATGCCCAGCCTGACCCGGAGCACCTCGGCGACCTGGTAGCCCACGGTCAGCACCGGCGTCAGGGAGTTCATGGCCCCCTGGGTCACCAGGGCCGCCTTCTTCCAGCGGAACTCCCGCATCCTCTCCTCGCTCGCCCGGGTCAGCTCCATGCCGTCGAAGTCGATGCTCCCCGACAGTTCCGTCCCCGGCGGGAGGAGGCGGAGGATACCGTAGACCAGGCTGCTCTTGCCGCCCCCCGATTCCCCGACGACGGCGGTCACCCTCCCCCGGGGCACGTCCAGGGAGACGCCCCTGACGGCGGGGACGCTCCTGGCGGCGGTCCTGTAGGTCACCGAGAGGTCCCGGATCGCGATCATCGCCCCCCGCCACCCTTCAGCCTCGGGTCGGCCATCTCCTCGATGGCCCGTCCCATGTCGAGGAAAACGAGGCAGATCAGCGAGATGCCCAGCCCCGGCGGGATGATGAGCCACCAGGCACCGGCCGTGAAGGCCCCGAAACCGTGGGCCTCGTGGAGCATCCTCCCCCAGGAGATCACCCTGGGGTCGGAAAGTCCCAGGAAGGAGAGCCCCGCCTCGGCGAGGATGGCGCCCGGTACGCCGAGGGATACGGCGGCGAGCACCACCGGCATCGCCTCGGGCAGGAGGTGCCGGTAAAGGATGTACCAGGAACCGGCCCCCAGGGAGCGGAGGTTCTCGACGTAGCAGGACTCCCTCAGGGAGAGCGCCAGGGAGCGGACGGTCCTGGCCGTACCCATCCACGAGAAGAGGCCCAGGATCACCACCAGTTGCCAGAGCCCCTTCCCCCATATCCCCACGAAGACCATCAGGATCGGGAGGACCGGGATGGACAGGAGGACGTCCACCGCCCTCATGATCAGGGCGTCGGCGGCGCCCCCGAGGTAACCGCTCGTCAACCCGATGGAAAGCCCCAGCAGCGAGGCCAGCAGGGTGGCCGAGATCCCCACCAGGAGGGAGACCCTGGCCCCCACGATGAAGAGGGAGAGGACGTCCCTCCCCCTCTGGTCCGTCCCGAGCAGGCCCCACCTGCCGCCGGGCAGGGCCAGGCCAAGGGAGCCGCCCGACGGGGCGGGTCCCTCCAGCGAGAGGGTTTGCACGCCCCTGCCGGGGAAGAGCAGGGACGTGGCGCTTGCGAAAGGCGGTATGCCGAGGCCCGTCTTGAAAGCCATATCCCTGGCGTCGAGGTCGACCTCCCAAAAGCGGCCCCCTCTGAAAGTGGCCAGGGTGAAGGAGTCCCCCTCCGCCGTGGTCCAGACCAGCCGCGCCGGGGAGTCCTCATCGAAGACCAGTTGCCCCTTGAGCGTCAGGTTTTCGGGGGCGTCCCACTTCCAATCGATGGTTATCTCCCTTGAAACGGGGGTTATGGCGCCGGAAAAGGGGGGCGGCGCGTCCCCCCCTGACCAGGCGGGCGGGGCGAAGGGTTTGGCCACGGCCCTCCCCGGGTCACCGGGGAGCATTGGGGGGCCGGCGGCGGCGACGGCCAGGATCAGCAGGAAGGCCATGAAACTCCACCGGGGGGGCTTCCTCAACTTTGGACCCTCCCCCCGACCCTTATCCGCGGGTCCGCCAGGGCGTAGGCGGCGTCGGCGGCCAGGTTGGAGGCGATCGTCAGCAGCCCCAGGATGTAAAAGGCGGCTCCCGCCGCCGGGTAGTCGTGGCCCATGATGGAATCGAGGAGGTACTTCCCGACCCCGTGGAGGGAGAAGACCGTCTCGGTCAGGACGGCCCCGGAGACGATGCCGGGGAGGGCCAGGAGGAACAGGGTGAGCACCGGGGGAAGGGCGGACCGGAAAGCGTGGTTCCAGAGGACTCTCCCGTCGGGGAGACCCTTGGCCCTGGCCATGAGGATGAAGTCCTCCCCCAGGGTCTTCACCATCAGGTTCCTCACGTAGATGGCCCAGGAGCCGAAGCCGAGGAGCACCAGCGACCCCGCCGGCAGCAGCAGGTGCCAGAGGTAATCCAGGACCCTCGCCGCCCCCGCCTCCGGGAGGGGTATGGAGACGCTCCCCCTCAGGGGGAACAGGGGGAAGGTGTAGGCGAAGAGCAGGAGGAGGACCAGCTGGACGAAAAAGGAAGGGAAGGAAAAGGACACCGACCCCGACAGGAGCACGACCTTTTCCGTGAAGCCGCCCCTCTTTCTCGCCGCCTTGACGCCGAGCCAGGTGCCGAGGGCCGACGACAGGACCAGGGCCGAACCGAGGAGGGCGACCGTGTTGGGGACCCTGCTTTTAAGTTCGTCCCAGACGGGCCGCTGGGAGAGGAAGGAGATGCCGAAATCGAAGGTGAGCATCCTCCGGACGTAGATCACGAACTGCCGGCCCAGGGGGAGGTCCAGCCCGAAGACCTCCCTCATCCGCTCCTTGGCCTCGGGGGAGAAGCGGGGGTCGACGATGGTCGACACGACGTCGCCGGGCATGATCCTGAAGAGGAAGAAGTTGGCGGCAATGACCAGGAGGAGGACGGCCGCCGCGCCCAGGACCCTCTTCGTCCAGTAGGACCTCAAGGGCTAATCACCCCCGAGGAGCCAGAAGTCCTCGTTCCTGACGAGGTGGACGAATTCGCCGGGTCGGTACTCCATGAAAACGAAGGGACCCGTACCGACCAGGTTGGTAAGCCCCTTCTCCGAGGGGTGGGTCTCCCTCGCGGGCTGCCAGGTCTCCCAGTCCTTGATGCTTTCGAGGAGGTGGGCCGGGAAGACCGGCGAGCCGCCGATATTGTGTAGGTGCCAGTAGGACACGTTCCCCATCGTGACGATCACGGTGTGGTCGTCGGGGGTGTCGATCCTCTCGATATCCCTGACGTTATCGTAGTAACGGGGTATTTCGTGTTCCTTGAGGAACTCCAGGGTCTTCCTCACGTCCCTGGAGGTGAAGGGTAGCCCGTCCTGCCAGCGGACGCCCTCCCTGAGGGCGAAGGTCAGCCTCGTGTGGGGTCCGCCCCCGCCGTCCACGGTCTCGACCTTCCAGTCCGTGGCCAGCCAGGGGATGTCCCCCAGGGTCTCCGGGTCCACGGCGATCAGGCCCTCGTAGACGAGGGCCAGCACCTGCCAGTCGTAGGCGGAACTCGTGCCCAGCGGGTTGAGCGACCTCGGTTCCTCCGAGAGGCACCACAGGACGGGCCTCTCCCCCCCCTGGAGGGGCCTCATGTTCAGGAGGGTCCAGAGGTTGTCCGCCGAGGTCGACCGGGTGCTCACCACGCCCTCCCACTCGTTCCTGACGGCGGCCACCATGTAGCGGGAGTAGATCGGTATCCAGGGCGATATATCCGATAGCATGCGCTGGGCCTTTCGGGCGGCCTCGCCGGCGGCCTCTTCGTCGGGGGCCCAGCGGAGCTCCTCGAGGACCTTGTCCAGTTCGGGGTCATGGAGCCCCTGGATGTTGTAACCCCCCGGCACGTCCATCGATGAGTGGAAGAAGGCGAAAAGGCTGTCGGGGTCCCTCGACAGGCTCCAGGCCATGACGAAGAGGTCGAAATCGTGGCGATCGAGCCTGCTTATCATGCTGGAGAAGTCCAGGGGCTCCACCGACAGGGGGATGCCGATCGACTTGAGGGCTTCGGCGATCCTGTTCGAGATCTCCGCCGTGGTGGGGGCCACCTGCGCTGTGGGCGAGAGCAGCTTAACCGCCTTCAGGGGGCGGTCGCCGTCAGGAGGGATGAGGGTGCCCTCGGTCGACCATTTCCACCCCGCCTCGGCGAGGGTTTGCCTGGCCTTGGCGGGATCGTGCTCGTGGACCGTCACGTCGGGCTCATAGTAGGGGGAGACCGGCGGGAGGTAGGTGTCGACGGGCTCGCTGTACCCCGAAAAGATGTCCCTCACGATCTGCCTTGACGGAACGGCCATGGCCGCCGCCTGCCGGAGGGCCCGGTCGTTCCACGGTTCCTTCCTCAAGTTGAAGCCCATGAAGAACAGGTGGAACCCCCGGGAAATGGAGAGGGAGACCTCCTGGTTGGAGGCGAGGCGGTCCACGTCGGAAGGGCGGGCGATGTCGCCGAGGACGTCCAGCTCGCCCTTCTGGAGGGCCAGCATCTGGGAGTCGGGGTCCCGGTAGATCACCATGTAGAGGTCCTTGATATGGGGGCCCTTGACGGTGGAGACGTCGAAGTCCGCGCGGGCGGCCGCGCCCTGCAGGATGAGGCCCAGGAAAAGGATGAGCGATAAAAACCTCCTTGGGATCATGGCCGACACCTCCCAAAAAGATACTCGTTATCATAGCACAGCCCTTGGGGTCAGACCTTGAATTTGAGCATTTGTGTACAAAAAGGGCAAAATCCGTAAATCGTGAATCGTAAATCGTGAATCGTAAATCGTGAATCGTGAATCGGGAATCGTGAATCGGAAGGCCAAAAGCGAGCCGAACCATTGGGGTCTACCCTTGAATTCTTGAGTTCGACAGGCCCCATGAGTTAGTTTACTATGTTGTTGACGGAGGAGTGGCTCCTGGGGTCCGTAGGCCGGTTATCCGGTCTTACTTGGCTCTGAAATGCCGCCTCCGTCATTTTTTATGTCGTCCGCTGGTGCAATCTGGAATGGAGCCTGCCCTTCCAGGGCGGTGGCTTAAATGGTAGACGAGGCGCGGGGCGGCAACCCAGCAATTTCTGGGAGGTGTTTTTCATGTCTGAGGGGCAGATAACGGTCGGAGTGGATGTAGGCAGCCACATGCACAGGGTGGCGATAGGCACGCCGGAGGAGAAGATAGCTGAAGAGTTCGACCTGCCTCACAACAAGGATGGATTCGAGAAGTTTTTCGGTCGGATAACCCATTACGAGGAGACCTACCAGGTACCGGTGGTAGTAGCGATGGAAGGCTTCAACGGATACGCGAGGCCGCTGGACCGGATGGTCCAGAAGAAGGGCTATCGTTTGCTTAACGTGAACAACCTGAAACTGCGCAGATTCAAGGAGATATTTCCGTCGCCGGCGAAGACGGACGTAATAGACGCGCGTAAGATCCTGGAGCTGGTGAGGCTACAGCCCCTTCTTACCGACCAGGAGGTAATACTGCAGGAAGTCCACGAAGTACCGAAGGAGCACCAGGTGCTTAAACGCCTTACCCGCCGTCGTCGCCAGCTGGTGCGTGAGAAGGCGTCCGTTATGAACAGGATGCAGTCTGACCTTCACGCGGTAAGCCCCGAACTGGCGGACCTGGCAAAGAACAAGGACGGATTGGCCTTTCTGCGTTTTTTGACCTGCCGTGAAGACCTGAGGCAGCTTGAGAGGGTACAGAAGAGGACCTTGCTGGGTATAAAGGGCATTGGGGAAGGATTTGCCGGCAAAGTCAAGGAATGGCAGAAGAAGGCCCAATTCTCCGAAGAAGCGGAATATGTGGGACCGATGATAATAGAAGATGGGCGGAGGATACTGGAACTGAAGGAGCGCATCAAGGCGCTGGACAAACAGATCGGAGAGCTATGCGAAAGGTCGGACCTTGCGGGCATTGTGAGAAGCATCCCCGGTTTTGGCCTGACCTGCACATCCGAGATAGTGGCTGAAATAGGCAGCATGGACCGCTTCAGGTCTGAGGGCAGCCTTGCCATGTACCTTGGTATGGCCCCGCTGGACAACAGTTCGGGCAAAAGGCGGGGTACCAGGCATGCCAAGCAGGTGAACATAAGGGCCCGTTCAGCGATGATGACGGCGATGAGCCGCCATATCCTTAGGGTAGAAGAGTCGGAACGCTACTACCGGAAAAAGAGGAATGAAGGCAAAAAGCATAACCAGGCGATCCGGTCACTGGGCCGTCACATGGTAAGAGTGATGTGGTCCATGACAAGGGACGGCCATTTTTACGAAAACAGAGAGAAAAACAACATGGTGGAGGTGGTAAAAGAAGCTATCCCAGCTTGAAAATTCAAGTGGAATGTTCAGACCTTGAATTTGAGCAATTGTGTACAAAGGAGGAAAAACGGAAGGGCAAGGGCCGTAAATCGTGAATCGAAGGAGCAAGGCCAAATCTTAAGAGCGTGAGATGTGAGACGTAGGATCAAAAGCGTGAAGCGAAGGACGAAAGCCGGGAATCGTAAATCGGAAGACCGAACACGTAAACGGTCAACGGGGAAATGGCCCAGGGATTGGGTTCTTGATATCCAAATGAAATGATATCAAAAAGACTCATCCCCTTGACAAAGCCCAACGGGGGTCATAAGATAGGCCAACCTAACAAATTTCTTACTTCAAAACATAGGGCGCGCTCCCGCACTGACGGGGGGCGCATTTCGACGAGAGGTGAGTGCAAGAAGGAGGTGTTCTGGTAATGAAACGCCATTACCGTGGTATAGGGGTTCTGGCGGTGATCGTGCTATCGGCCTGGCTGGCCCTGGCGGGCGGCGTCGTTGCGGCTTCCGCCGAAGCGGCTGAGACCGGTGCCTTGAGATCCTTCGTAGTCGTGGACGGTAAGACCGGGGACGACGAGCAGGGTGAGGGGACCGCCCTTTCGCCCTACAGCACGATCGGTCGTGCCCTGGACAGGGCGAAGGAAGGAGCCGTCGTCGTGGTCTTGCCGGGGACCTACAAGGAAAGCCTCAGCATCACCCGCAAGGTGACGTTGATGTCGGACCCCGGGCGGGCCTACGGCGCGACCCGTACCGTTATCGACGCGGCGGGCCTTGACGAGGGCATCCGGATCAAGGGCGACGCCGCGGCGGGGACCGTCATCGAGGGCCTGACCATCCAGCATGCCAACAACCAGGGCATATTCGCCGAGGACACGAGCAATATCATCATCCGCGGCAACTACGTCAACAATAACGCCCTGGCGCCTACCAGCGACAGGATCGAAACGAAGGCCATCCTCCTGGTCGGTGTCTCCTCGTCCTACGTCCTGGACAACACCGTCACCCGGAACAAGGGCGGCGGCATCGCGGTTACCGACAACGGCGCCGTCAACCCCGGGGCCCTGGTGCCCGGGACGCCGAAGCCGGCCATGAACAACGTCATCAGCGGCAACAGGGTCACCGACAACGAGGAGTCCTGCGCCATCGTCGTCGCGGCCTTCAACCCCGGCCAGGGAGTCATCGGCAACCTGGTGACCGGCAATACCGTAAGCCGCAACCCGGCCGGCATCATCGTCGCCGCGAACCCTCCGGGGACATCGGCTGTCGATAACGTAGTCAGCGGCAACACCATCACCAATAATTTCCTCCCCGGGGTGATCATCCACAGCAACGCCCCCGGCCAAAGGGTGCAGGGCACCATCGTCAGCGGTAATACGGTCCGCGGCAACGGCGCGGACCAGGAAGTCGGGCTGGCGGACCCCGCCGGCATCATCGTCGTCGGGGCCGTCGTCAAGGTGCAGGATACCCTGGTCGTGGGGAACAGGGTGAGCGACGAGAAGTACGCCGTGTGGGTTTCCGGTGCCGAGGGCACCGTGGTCCAGGGCAACCGGCTCGACCCGTCCGTCGGCATCCCCCTCTTCGGCCGGTAAGGGGATGAGCCTGCCGCCGGTTATACGCCCGCCGGCGAAAGTCGGAGTGAATAGAACAAGGCCGGTGCCGTCCCCTGGGACGGCGCCGGTTTTTCTTGAGGGAAAGAGACGGCCAGTCAGGCTTTTTCGCCCTCTCCCAGGAAGGTGAAGATCACCACCGCCATGGCCGCCGCCAGGACCGCCCCGGCGGTGAAGACCGCTTCGACGCCCCTGGAGGCGAAGATCGCCCCGAAAAGGGGAGGGCCCAGGGTCTGCCCCAGCCTCAGGGAGAGGCTGTTCAGGGACAGGACCACGGCACGGTTCTCCTCGGGAGCCCTGTCGGTGAGGGCGGTGAGCAGGTTCGGGATGTTGATGCCCTGCCCCATGCCGAAGAGAGCCGCCGGTATCAACATGCCGCAGCAGCCCGGCGCGCGGAGGAGGAACAGGAGCGCGAAGCCGTACATGGCGAAGGCCGCCGTCACCAGGGAGCGGCGGCTGAAACGGGCCGAGAGCCACCCCGCCCTCGACGAGGTGACAGCCCCGGCGATGGACATGACGGCCGAGATCATCCCTATCGTCAAGGGAGTGGCGCCGTAGCCTGATTCCAGGAAGAAGGGGAGGAAGGTGATGAACCCGCCGAACTGGATCACGAAGGCCATCATCGTGGCAAAAAGCAGCAGGGGGATCCCCTTGCCGGTGAGCCCCGCCCGGAGCGAGGGGCGCCCCGCCGACGGGCTCCCCGCCGGGAACCTTTTCCCCTCCTCAAGCCCCAGGTACGCCCAGGCGCCCACGGGGAGGGCCAGGAGGGCGAGGAGGAAGGGGTAGTTCCAGCCGACCATGGCTAGCAGGCCGCCGAGGGCGGGGTACAGGGCGGTGCCCACCCCTATCATGCTCGTGTTGTACCCCATCGCCGCCGGCCTGTCGTCGCCCTTGAAAAGGTCGCCGATCAGGGCCGCGTTCAGCACGTTGAGCGGCGCCGACCCGATCCCCTGGAGGAACCTGAGGGTCACCAGGGTGCCGAAGCCCCGAGCGAAAAAGCAGGCACCCCCCGCCGCGCCGAAAAGGAAGAGGCACGGGATCAGGACCCACCTCCTGCCGTAGCGGTCGGAGAGGAGCCCCACGAGGGGTGTGAAGAGGAGCCCCGGTATCGTGAAGGCCGAAATGAGCCACGCCGCGTCCTCCTGGTTAACTCCCAGGACGCGGGTCAATTCAGGGAAAGCCGGGGTGACGCTCGCCACGCCCAGGACCGAGATCAACGTGACGCCGAAGACGATGTTCAAGTTGGGGTCTAGAAAAAGAGGCCGGCCTGCCCCGGCGGTCCCACCCCTAGGAATGGCCAGCCCCCCTTTATCCCCGCCACCGGTTCCTGTGAACCCTGGCTGGATCGTATCGCTCGGAGGGTCCCTTTTCCTCGGCGGGGTACCCCAGGGATACTATTGAAAAGGGCGTGATCTCCCCCGGGAGGCCCAGCAGTGAGCTCACTCCCTCGACCAGGTATCCTATGGGGTAGACGCCGAGCCACACCGATCCTATCCCCAGGGCCCTGGCCGCCGTCAGGATGTTCATCGTCGCCGCGGCGCAATCCTGGGGCCAGAAGTCCGGCGTCTGGATCCCGGTGGTACGGCCGCAAACGGTTATCGCCACGGGGGCCTTGTGGAGCATCCTGGAATAGGGGTGGAACACCGTGACGGCCTGCAGGGTCTCCCTGTCGTCGATGACGACGAACTCCCAGGGTCGCTGGTCATGGGCGCTCGGGGCGCTCATCGCGGCGCGCAGGAGCAACTCGAGGGACCCCTCTTCGACGGCCCTGTCGGTGTATTTCCTGATGCTCCTCCTGGAGAGGATGACTTCAAGAGCCCCGTCACCCATGGCTTACCTCCCCGGTTCTTTTCATGGTATCGTTGACACGAGGCAGGTGAAGGCCGTGTGAATCCTTTTCAAGGCCGTGGCCTCGGCCATCCTGTGGGTGGGGAAGCTCCTCCGGGGTCTTTTCACCTCGGGCCGGGCGCCCCTGCCCTGACTGAAGAGGGGCCCTCCCGGGGCCCCTCTCATCATCTTTCCTGGGGGGTCATGTCCGTTTCGGGCCAGAGTTCCGGCTCGATCCGGGGGTTGGCGGGATCCACGATGGAGATGCCCACCAGGTGCGAACGCTTCGACCGGTAGAGGGCCGTGTCGGCGTTGACCAGTACGGCCTGCTGGGTTATCCCGGGGATGATCTTGGTCACACCCACGGAGATGCCCCCGAATTCGGGGATCACGTTCTCGACGGCCTTGATGATCCTCCTGGCCACCGTCTCGGCCAGGGCGAGGTCATCGCTGTCGAGGACCACCACGAACTGGTTCCCGCTGAAGCGCGAGACGACGTCGCCTGACCTGATCGACTCCGATATGGCCTCGGCCGACCTCTTGAGGTAGGCGTCACCCACCATGTGGCCATGGGCCTGGTACACGCCCTGGTAGTCGTCGAGGTCGATGAAAAGGAGTGCCTTTTCGGTCTCGTTCTCGATGAGCACCCGGAGGAGGTTGTCGCAGTACCTCCTGTTGTAGACCCCCGTGAGGTCGTCCCTGAGCGCCCTGTCCTCGGCGTCCCTTTTCGCGGCGATGAGGGAGGAGACATGGTCCAGGTTCATCCTCAGGATGTCCAGGAAGAAGTAGGCGAATAGGAGGGAGAAGGAGTAGGTAACAATCACGTAGACCATGGTCTCGTCCAGTTCCCTCGTGCGGAGGACGGGGTAGTAGAAGCACAGGGCGTTGTAAAGGAGGACCAGGAAGAAGGCGAACCCCCTGGGCTTGAGAAAATAGGGGGCTACCAGGACGCAGAAGAAGAGGGTCATGGCGTGGCGCAGGAGCAGTATGCTCACGGGGATGCCCAGCACGGTGTAAAGGAGCGGCGTGGAGGAAATGAGGAGCAGCCCGGCTATGGCCGACAACCCCAGCAAGGACCGCTTCTTCGAGGAGGTCATGAAGGCCGTGCCGAAGGCGCAGGCGAAAAAGACAAGGGTCAAGGCGCCGTCGACCCGCCCCGCGGGGTGGTACCCGAAGAGGTTGTCGGTGATGAACATCGTCGCGTACCAGCCTGAAAGCACGAAGCAGGTCGCTATCTTGCGCCTCCGTTGCTGCTTGCTGAATTCCGCCGCCGCTTTGCCCATCTCTGACTGGTCCATCGGGACCTCCTGTTTAAAATATCATTTCCAGCCGTGCTATAAGGATACTATCTCACCGGGATTTAGGGAAGGTGGGAAAGGATCCAGCCCAGGGCCTGTCGCCGGTCCTTGACCTCCTTCAGGGCTATCGCCTCGTCGAGGCCGGCGAGGATCGCGCCGACCCGCGGCCCCTTCTCGAGGCCCGTGAGGGCCATCACTTCCTCGCCGGTGACCCTGCGCCCAAAGGCCTGGAGGCGCAGCATGTACGCCGCCGGTTCCACGGTCAAGGGACCGCTTTCCAGCCCGTCAATATACCCGAACAGGAGGAGTTTTCCAAGCCAGGGCGCCCCCCGGGACCTGAAAAGGGCGGCCCATTCGCCGGCTCCGCCGCCCCGGAGGGCGAGGGAGCGGTACCTCACGAGGTTCCCCGTCTCCTTGGCCAGCCCTTTCGGCCAGCCCCAGGCGGAGACCATCGCGCCGACGCCAGGGTCGGCATCGGCGAGCAGGCATGCCGCCCTGACAGCCCGGTCGCCCGTTAGGGAGCACGCCCTGCGTACCCGCTCCAGCGCTGCGGCCTTTCGGCCGGGGGGAATCCGCCCCCAAAAGGGCAAGACCGAAGCGATGATGCCCTGCCGCTCGAGGCTGCCCAGGAAAGTGGGCAGGTCCCCGTCCAGGGCCTTCAGGGTCTCCCTGCCGACGCGGGGCGGCGGCATCGAGGCGACCCGGGAGGCGAACCCTCGGCAGGCCTCGCGGGAGGCGGGATCGACCATGAAGGTGGGCAGTTCGGCGGCGAACCGGGCGAGCCTCACGGCCCTCAGGGGGTCGGAAGCCAGCCTCTCGAGGGGGTCGCCGGTGAAGCGCAGCAGCCCCTTCGCCAGGTCAGCCATCCCCCCCCAGGGGTCCAGGAAGGTGCCGTCGACGGTTACCGCCATGGCGTTGACGGTGAGGTCCCTCCGCCCCAGGTCCTCCTGCAGGCCTCCCCCCTGGAAACAGGAAATGTCCACCCGGTGTTCGCCGGAGCGGGCTATGACCGTGGCGGCCGGGGGGCGTCCCACGACGGGGGCCCCGGGCCACAGCTCCAGGACCTGGTCCAGGGGGGCCGAAGTCGCCAGGTCGGCCTCGGCCGATCCCCGGCCGAGCAAGAGGTCGCGTACAGCCCCGCCGACCACGACCGCTTCGTGCCCCCTTTCGGTGAACCTCGACGCGGCGCGAAGGGCGGCCAGGATCGCTTCCTGCAGGGGTCTCACCACCTTTCCCGCATTGTATCACTTCACAGCGGCACCGATGCCGCCCCCGGGACATCCCATGCCGGGTCGTCCCCTGTAGGGTTTTTTCGGTATACTGGTGGCCCGGGCGGGTCGGAAATGACGTCAAGGCCGGGGTAAAAGGGGGGAGCGGAAGGCATGGTAGTGGCGTGGGTGCTGATGGCGGCTCTTTTTTCGGCATCGTGGTTCGTGAACCGGGAGAGGACCCTGGAAGCCGCCCGGCTGGCCTGGACTCTCTTCAGGGAAGTCCTCCCCATGTTCGTGATCGTCCTGGTGTTCACGTCCCTCAGCCTGGGGCTCATCAGCGAAGAGGTCCTTCTCGAACTGCTCGTCGGCAGGGGGCTCCTCGTCGGGAGCGTCACCGGGGCGGTGGCCGGTTCCATCGCCGCCATACCCAGTTCCGTGGCCTTCCCCCTGTCGGCCATCCTCCTCGGCAAAGGCGTACCCTACACGGTGATAGCGGCTTTCACCACGACCCTCATGATGGTCGGCGTGGTGACCTTCCCCCTGGAGAGGGAGTACCTCGGTTTCAGGGCCGCCCTGGTCAGGAACCTCGCCGGGCTGGCGATGGCCCTGGTCGTTTCCGTGGCCATCGGGTGCTTCTTCGGGGAGTTGCCATGAACGGGAAGAGGTCTTCCTTGCCTTTCTGGGCCGTTTTGTTCCTGGCTTTCGCCGCCTTCGTCGCTCTCTCGGCGCTTATCCGTTTTGCGCCCGGCATAAAGTGCGGCACCGACTTCCTGGCCTTCGCCCGGACGATGGCGGGCCTCCTGCCGCCGACCTTTCTCCTGGTGGGGCTGTTCCATTCCTGGGTGAAGCGGGAGACCGTGGAAAAACACATGGGGAGCGAGTCGGGAGTCCAGGGTTACTTCTGGGCCATCGTGCTGGCGGGAACCATAGTGGGCGGTCTTTTCGTCGCCCTGCCCCTCTGCCTGGTCCTCCAGAAGAAGGGGGCCTCCATGAAGGTGATCCTGACCTTCCTCAACGCCTCCATGATCTGCAGGATCCCCATGACGGTCTTCGAGGCTTCTTTCCTGGGGATAGGTTTCACCATCGTCCGCTACGCCGTCTCGATACCGCTCCTGATCCTGATAGCCTGGGCCATGACTTCCTGGCTTGGCGAGGATTTCAGGATCGCCGAACCCTAGGCGCCCCTGTCCTTCCCCCTTCCCCAGTACATCTCCGGCGGCAGTTCCGGTTTCAGTTCGCGGTCGAAAAGGGATCCCACCATGCTCTCCGGTGAGACCCCCTCGTAGAGGATGCGGTGCACCGCCTCGGTGAGGGGCAGTTCGATGTCGATCCTGCGGGCGTTCTTCACCAGGGCGTCCACGGTATAAGCTCCCTCGGCCACCTGGCCAAGGGAGTCCAGGGCCCGCGACAGGGTCATCCCCCCGCCTACGGCCAGGCCCAGCCTGTAGTTTCGCGAGAGGCCGCTGAAGCAGGTCACCATCAGGTCGCCCACCCCGGCAAGCCCGGCCAGCGTAAGGGGGTGCGCCCCAAGCTTCGCGCCCAGCCTCATCACCTCCGCGAGGCCCCTGCACACCAGCGCCGCCAGGGCGTTGTGGCCCATCTCCCTGGAGGCTGCTATCCCGGCGGCGATGGCGATGACGTTCTTGACCGCCCCCCCTATCTCCACGCCGACGACGTCGTCACTGGTATAGACCCGGAAAAACCTCCCTGAGAAAATCCCCTGCCAGAGTTCCGCCTCGCCGGGGATGGAGGAGGCGGCCACCACGGCGGCCGGCTTGCCCTCGGCGACCTCTTCGGCGTGGCTCGGGCCCGAGAGGACGGAGTACCTGGAACGGGGGAGGGTCTCGGCGACGACCTGGCTTATCCTGTCGCCCGACGCGATCTCTATCCCCTTCGCCAGGTTGCATACCCTGACGTCCCGGGGCCAATACCTCGCCGCCCTCGAAAGGAACTCCCTCACCGACTGGGTGGGCACGGCGGCGACGTGGTAATGGGAGGAGGCCGCGGCCTCTTCGAGGTCCGCCGTGACCGAGAGGGCGGGGCTGAGATCGGTACGCTTGAGGTAGTCGGGGTTTCTCCCCGTGGCGTTCATGGCCCGCGCCTGTTCCGGCCTCCTGCACCAGAGGGTCGCCTGGTGCCCCCCCCGGGCGAGGAGGTCGGCGGCGGCGGTGCCCCAGCTTCCTGCTCCGTAGACAGTGATCTTGCCCATGGCGCCTCCTTTCGGGCTCAGCCGGGCAGCACCGACTCTTCCCAGTCGAACCAGCAGTAGTTCTGTCCCGGCCTGGTAATGCCCGTCAGCCCGAAGGGTAGGTCGCTGGCGAAGACGATGTCCCGTTCCGCCTGGTACTTGAGCAGTTGCCGGTCGCCCTTCTTCGCGAAGGGCCGGCCGTCGTAAAGGCCGACGAAGTTAGAGTTGAAGCAGGACAGGGCCAGCGGGAAGGGGAGGTCCATGTCCACGATCATCCTCGCAACGAACTCGCTGTCGGTCCTGTCGCCGATGAGGCGCCCCAGGGCCGCCAAAGCGCTCTCGTTCCCGTTCGCGGCGAGGACCAGGTGATGCCGTCCCTCGATGACGAAGGGGTGGCAGTTCTCATCGCTGACGGAGCCGACGCTGGCCTCCCTGGCGTGGAAGACGGCCCACTCGTAGTCGCGCCCCTCCAGTACGGCCGCGGCGCGCTCGGGCTGCATGTCGACGCCCTTCTCGTAATGGAGGACCGACCCGTCGCCGTAAAGCGCCACGCCGCCCCCGTGGCCCCCGTGCCGGAGGTCGAGGCCCTTGAGGAAAGCGGCCAGGGTATTGCAGTTGGGGAATTCCGAAAGCCTCTCGACAAGCCTGGATATGCCCGACCTGTTCGCCAGCAGCATCCTGCACATGATTCCTCGCCTCCCTCGCCTGGACCTTCGCGCCCCCCTGAAGGCCATGATATACCAGCGGCACCGACAAATGAAGCGCCCGACCCTCGGCGAGGGGCCCTATAGCGTATATTCCGGGTGAGCCTTGGCTGAAAACCCTTGACGCTGGGAGGTGGACACAATGGATCCTTCAGGCAACCTGTTTTTCGTACCGGAGGCGCTCCCCGACGGGGAGGTCTTCGAGGATCTCCTGGCGGGCCCTTCGGTGAGGATAGAGAGAATCTTGTCGTCGGGGCAGGCGACGCCGCCCGGCACCTGGCTTGACCAGGATGACGACGAGTGGGTGGCGCTTTTGCAGGGCGAGGCGACCCTGGAATACGAAGATTCCTCCAGAGTCGACCTTCGGGCCGGTGACTGGCTCTTCATACCGGCCCGAAGGGTGCACCGGGTGGCGTCGACCTCGTCGGACCCGGCCTGCCTCTGGCTGGCCGTACACGGGAAACTAAGCTAGCACCCCGTCACCTCGAGCCGAGGATGATGCTCTCCGGCGAGCGGTCGCCCAGGGTCTCCGCCTTGTCGCCCCGCTGGAGGGGGATCCCCCTGATTATGGAGCAGACGCTGTACTGGGGCTTGACCTCCACCACGCTGAGGATGGAAAGGTAGACCTTCTCGGCGTCGAGCACCGTGCCGTCCATGGCGGTTATCAGGGCGCCCTCCCTGTAGGCGGCGAGGAAGGTCCCGGGCGTCAGCCCCGAGTTGGCGCTTCCGCCGTCCACCAGGACCTGGGAACCCTCGGCCTGGATGACGTTGAACTCCACGGACCTAGCCGGGGCCGCGGCGGCGAGTTCCCTGAACTTATCCACCAGTTTCACCACGGCCTTATGGGTCGCGCCGGCCAGGACCCCTCCCGTCTTGCCCCCGCCGAAGGCGGCGCCGCTGTAGGCGACACCGCCCAGCGTCTGGTTCGAGGCACCCTGCTCACGGGCCACCATGCGGATCTCCCCGGTCTGGGCGTGAATGGCCCTGGTGTCGATGGTCACGTAGGCCGTGTGGGAACCCACCGCCACGCCGCCGGGAAGGCCCGGGAGGGGCACCACCCCGCCGGCCGCTTCGTGGCGGTACTCGGTGATGGATCCGGTGATGAGGTACTCGACCCCCAGCAGTTTGCCCACCTTGGCGGCGGTGGCCGGGTCGATCGTGCCCGACAGCACCAGGCTGTGCTCGAGAAGGATCGAGTCGATCCTGGACCTCTCGATGACGGTGAAGAGGTTGGTGTTGAAGAGTTCCGTGACGAGCATGTCCGTTATAGCCCGCGCGGGAGCCCCCGACGAGGCGGCATCCTGGAATTCTATGACGGCGACGCGAGGTTTGGCCTCGGAGGCCGTCGAGCCGACGGCGAAGGCAGCCATGGTCACGATCACGACAAGAACGAAAAGCCTCATCCTTTTCACCCCAACCACCTCTTTCGAGCGTATTTTTGATATTTTACCCCTTCACCCCGCCGATGAACAGACGCTGCCGTCCTAGGACGAGACGCCGTCGCCTCCCCTTTTTTTCACCCTGTACAGGGCGAGGTCGGCCCTTTTGACGAGGGAATCGATGTCGTCCCCATCCTGGCAGGTCGCCACGCCGATGCTGCAGGTGACGGGACCGAACCCCTCATGGTCGAGGCCGAGGAGCAGCCCCCTCAGCTTCGCGGCCAGGGCGAGCGCCTTTTCGCCGTCGACAGGGGTTAAAAGGACGAACTCATCCCCTCCCCAGCGGGCCGCCGTGTCCGAGGAACGGATATTCTCACCGATCACCAGGGCTATCTCGCGCAGGGCCCTGTCGCCGGCCTGGTGCCCCTTCGTGTCGTTCAGGGCCTTGAAGTTGTCGAGGTCGATCATGGCCAGCGACAGGGGTGACCGGTACCTCGATGACCGGTCGATCTCCCTCCCTAATATCTCGTCGAAGTACTTGCGGTTGAAGAGGCCCGTCGCGCTGTCCGTGGTGGCGGCGACATAGAGTTCCCGGTTGACCCTTTTCAGTTCTTCCTCGGCCCTCAGGCGGTCGGTGATATCCCTGCAAAGCCCCTGGTTGAAAAGGACCTCGCCGGTGCAGTCCTTGATGCAGCGGGCGAAGTCCTCCACCCAGATGATCTGCCCGTCCTTTCTCTTGAGGCGGTAACTTTCGATACGGTCCAAGAACTCCTCGCTGCAACCCTTGTTGCCTGCAATCTCCCTTTCGCCTTCGCTGACGTAGACGTCGGTGGGGATGAAGAGCCTCCTGAGTTCTTCGAGGCTTTCGTACCCGAGCATGCGGATGAAGGCGGGGTTCGCGTCGAGGAAGTAACCCTCGGGGGTCGACGTGTAGAACCCGACGGGCATGGAGTCGAAGAGTTCCCGGTACTTGGCCTCGCTCTCCTTCAAGGCCCTTTCGGCGGCCTTCCGGGCGGTGATGTCCCGGTAGATGCCGTAGGCGAACCTCCTGCCGCCCAAGAGGCGGAACGGTACGCCCAGGCAGGAGACCTGGATCAGCGAGCCGTCCTTCCTCCTGCGGGTCGCCTCGGCCGCGACGGGGCGCCCCCCGGCCGTGGCCGCGGAAAAGCCCCTGGCCTCTTCCAGGTACTCCGTGCCCCCGGCGACGAGGTCGTCGATATTCCGCCCCAGGACCTCTTCGGGGGCGTACCCGAACATGTCGCAAAAGGAGGGGTTGGCTTTCAGCACCGTCAGCTCGTGATCGCAGAAGACTATCCCCTCCATGGAGTACCCGAAGAGGGCGTCCAGCGATTCCCTCTCGAAGGCCATGGCCTCCTCGGTCCTCTTGCGCTCCGTCACGTCTCTCCCGATGGACTGGATCTCGACCAGGTTCCCCCGGGGATCGAAGATCCCCCGGTCGGTCCACTCCTGCCACCGGATCTCCCCGCCGGCCATGAGGGTCCTTTCCTCTCCCGCCAGGACGGGGTTCTCCGGCGTGAGGCCCATGAGCCTCTCCTTGAGTGACGGCATGTCGCCGGGGTAAACATGATCCTTGAAGCTCTTCCCCACGATGTCTTCGCACCTTACCCCGTGGTAATCGCAGTAGGTCCTGTTGGCGAAGGTGGTGACCAGGTCCGGGGTGAACCTCAGGATGAGTTCCGGCACGGAGTCCAGGATCTCCCTGAAACCCTCCTCCGCCGTTCCGGCCTCCTTTTCCCGCTCCTCACCGGCGTCCCCTTCTAGGTTCCGGGGGGTGATGTCCTTCCTGGTCAAGGCATTACCTCCAAAAGTTATTCATCGGCCGATAATTATATCCCCCTTTTTCAAGGGGGACAATGGTCCGCAGGGATGCCTGCCTGCCTTAATAACCTCCCACCGCCCGCCCTCCCTTCTGTTATAGTTAGCCCAGGGCCTTTGTTCCATCGATAGGCGCGGATTAACGACCGAAGGGAGAGACCGTTTTGAAGAAGACCATCGCGGCTGTCAGGGCAATGGAGATCCTGGATTCCAGGGGCAACCCGACCGTCCGCACCTGGTGCAGGCTCGACGGCGGCATCGAGGTTTCCGCCTCGGTACCCTCCGGGGCGTCCACGGGGGAAAAAGAGGCGATAGAACTCCGCGACGGCGACATGACGCGGTTCGGCGGCAAGGGCGTCCTGCGGGCGGTGGAAAACGTCAACGCCATCATCGCCCCCCGCCTCGTGGGGATGGACCCTACGCGCCAGGAGGAGATCGACCGCCTGATGATCGAACTGGACGGTACGGCGAACAAGGGCGCCCTGGGCGCCAACGCCATCCTCGGGGTATCCATGGCCGTGGCCAGGGCGGGCTCCAGGGTCATGGACCTCCCCCTTTACGCCTACCTGGGCGGCCCGGGGGCGGCAAGGCTGCCCGTCCCGATGATGAACATCCTCAACGGCGGCAAGCACGCCGACAACAGCGTGGACCTCCAGGAGTTCATGGTCATGCCCGTCGGGGCCCCCACCTTCGCCGAGGCCCTGCGCTACGGCACCGAGACCTTCCACGCCCTGAAAAAGATCCTCTCGGCGAAGGGTTATGCCACGGCCGTGGGCGACGAGGGGGGCTTCGCGCCGGACCTGGGGAGCAACGACGAGGCCTGCCGGGTCATCGTCGAGGCCATCGAGTCCGCGGGCTATACCCCAGGCCGGGACATCGCCCTGGCGCTGGACCCGGCGGCCAGTTCCTTCTTCGAAGACGGCGCCTACCACCTGGCACGGTCGGGGCAGGGCAGTCGGACCAGCGACCAGATGACGGCCCTCTACGGGGAATGGGTTGAGAAGTACCACGTGGTCTCCATCGAGGACGGGCTCGACGAGAACGACTGGGAGGGTTTCCGGGCCCAGACGGCCGAACTGGGCGACAGGGTCCAGATCGTGGGGGACGACCTCTTCGTGACCAACGCCAGGTTCGTCGAACGGGGCATTCGGGAAGGATCGGCCAACGCCGTCCTGATAAAACTGAACCAGATCGGCACCGTCACGGAGACCATGGAGACGATAAAATTGTGCAGGGAGGCCGGGTGGGGTTTTGTCATATCCCACCGGAGCGGGGAGACGGAGGACACCTTCATAGCCGACCTGGCCGTGGCCATGGGAGGCGGCCAGATCAAGACGGGCTCCGCCTGCCGGAGCGAGCGCGTCGCCAAGTACAACAGGCTCCTGGAGATAGAGGACCAGTTGGGGGGGAGGGCGGTCTTCAGGAACCCCTTCGAGGGCCGCTGAGGAGCGGGGCTTATTTCGTCAGGGCCTCCGGCGCGCGCTTCGTGAGGGCGTGAAAGAGGGGGGCCATCTTCGCCTCGGGGAAGTCGACCAGGGCCCTGCCCGTTGAAGCCCTCAGGTAGTTATCCACCCACCAGAACACGTTCTGCCTGCGGATGCCCGCCCTGAGGCGGCGCATACGGCTCTTTCTCTTTTCCAGGGGCATCTGGACCGCCTCGTGGATGGCATCCGCCATGCCCTGGATGTCGTAGGAGTTCACCAGGATAGCGCCCCGGTGCATCTGCGCGGCGGCGCCGGCGAACTCGCTCAGGATGAGCACGCCGTTGTCGTCCACCTGGCACGCGCAGTATTCCTTGGCCACCAGGTTCATGCCGTCCTTCAAGGGGGTCACCAGGGCGATATCGGCGAGCCTGTAGTACGCCGCCAGTTCTTCCCTGGAGATCGACTTGTGCATGTAGTGGATCGGTATCCACCCCGCCGTGGAGAATTCGCCGTTGACGGAGCTGACCAGCTTCTCGATCTCCTCCCTCAGCTCCTGGTAGGCGGGGACGTCCTCCCGGCTGGGGACGACGATCTGGATCAGGGCGATCTTCCCCCTCAGTTCGGGAAAGGACCGGCAGGCTTCGCCGAAGGCCCTTATCCTCTGGGGTATGCCCTTGGTGTAGTCCAGGCGGTCGACGCCGATGGCGATATTCTCCCAGGGGACCTGGCTTTTCAGTTCCTTCAGGATCCTGTTGACCTTGGCCGACTTGGCTGTATCCCTGAAGGACCTGTAGTCGATGCTAATGGGCATGGCCGCCACCCTGACGCGGCGCTCCCCGGCGGTGACGGTGGCGACCGGCCCGCGGCCCGTAACCCTGGAGCCCGGCAGGAGGGCCTTGAGGCAATCGGTGAAGTTCCTCCTGTCGCGCATGGTCTGGAAGCCAACGAAGTCGTACTCGAGGAAATCCTTCAGGAACTCTTCCCGCCAGGGCAGTTTCAGGAAGATGTCCGGGGGTGGGAAGGGGATATGGAGGAAAAAGACGCAGTTCCTCTGGACCCCCGATGATCTCAATATATTCGCAACGGGGACCATCTGGTAGTCATGGACCCAGACGTAATCCTCGGGCCTTGTATGCTTCTTTATGGCCTTGGCGAAATCGCCGTTCACCTTCCTGTAGGACTTCCAGTACTCCGGCTCGAAACGGCACCGGGTCTGGAGGTCGTGGAAGAGAGGCCAGATGACCTCGTTGGAGAACCCGTGGTAGAAGGAATCCACATCCTCCCGGGAAAGCCGCACGGGGTAGACCCTGTAACCAGCCTTTTTCGAGGCGGGGCCGAGGATCTCCCGGAGGGTCTTCAAGTCCAGCACCTCCGTGGTCCCGGCCCAGCCTATCCATATACCCCCCCTGTCACGGAGGACCGGCGTCAGCGCCGAAACGAGCCCCCCCGAGGAGTGGGTGACCTTCCATTTGCCCGGGTGCCCTTCGATCTTCACCGGGAGCCGGTTCGATACGATGACAAGCCTTCCCTTGGCGCCCATGGGCCTCCCCCGCCGGTTACCGTCGCCTCCCGGCCCAGGGCCGGGTTCTCCTGTCCCAGAGCGGTTCACGGAGGGTGTAGTTCGCCTCGAAGGAATTGAAAAGGTCGAGGTAGTCCTCGAGGTAGCGGGACATGAGGAACTTCTCCTGGACGGTGGCGCGGGCCTTCTCGCCTATCCTTTCGCGCAGGCCCGGGTCCTTCAGGAGCATCACTATCCTCTCGGCGGCCTCCTCGACGGTATCGACCAGGAAGCCGTTCTCGCCGTCGGTTATCTGGTGCCTTATACCTCCCACGTTGCCCCCGATGACCGCTTTGCCCTTCCACATGGCCTCCGTCACGGTCAGGCCGAAGCCCTCCCGTATCGATTTCTGGATCACCACCGCCGCCTTGCGCTGAAGGGCGTTCACCAGGGCCGTGTCCTCGACGGTGAGCATCATTATGCCCTCTTCCTGCTTCTCCTTGAGTTCGTTGAAGATCTCCACGCCCTCGGGGTCGTCGGTGGCGATGTTGCCCAGAAGGACCAGGTTGCAGTCGACCTCCTTGCGGGCTATCTTGAAGGCCTCGATCACGCCCCCCGGGTCCTTCCAGCGGTCATACCGGGACACCTGGACCACCAGGGGCTTGTCGGTGGGTATCCCGTACCTTTCAAGCCTCTCCTGGATCTCCTCCTCCGAGAAGTCCCGGTTCTTGATACTGAAGGGGTCGATGGCGGGCTTGATGAAGACCAGGGGGGTCCTCGTGTCCTGCCTGTACTCGGGTATGCTGAAGACGGCGGCGTCGTAGCGGTTGACGTAATTCCGGATGTAGGGCCACAGTTTCCTGTTCGGGTTGGAAAGGTCCACGTGGCAGACCCAGACCCAGGGTCCTTTCTTGTGGTAATGACGGATCATCGGGAGGGGCTGCGGGTCGTGGATCACGACTATGTCGTGGTCGAGGTGGTTCCGGAGGACGTTCTCGAAGACCACGTGCTCGTATATCCTGAACTTCTTCCAACTGAGGTTGATCTCATCGCCCTGGAGGGCGTTGTGCATCTTCTTCGTGACGGTGAAAAAGTCGGGGGAACCCTGGATGACTCTCCAGCCCATCTGGATGCCGGCCAGGTTGGCCAGGAGGGTCATGGAACCGAGCAGTTCGGCCACGCCCCCGCCGTAGAAGGTGGAGTTGATGTGGACGATCCTGCGGCCCGACATCTTCGAGGCCTTTGAGAGGATCCTCTCGACGGCCTCGCTCCCGATGAAGGGTTCATAGTGCTCGATCCTGGCGATGTACGGTAGTCCCATGGGGTCTCCCCCTTTTCCAGGAAACGCCGCCGGTGGTGGGCGGAAACGATCTTTTCCTTGACGCCGGCGACCGTTTCATCCCCTTTGTGTCCTATTATATAGGATAAATGATCATAATCCGGCTCTCCCCCCGCCCCATCCCCGGCTGGTCGGGCGGGAAGGTCCCCGGGTCGTGTAAAGAAGGGGTTGTCGCCTTGAGGCTGTTGGGGTTCGCCTGCGTTATCCTTGCCGCTCTTTTCTTCGGCTCCCTCGGCCCCGCCGAGAGGGTGGCCTACCAGTACGGCGTATCCCCCGCCGGGGTCTCCCTGGTCCGGGCCGTCACGGGAGCCCTTGTGGCGGGAGCCTGCGCGCTTTTAAAGGACCCGCGGGCCCTGGTGCCGGGCTTCGCCGACGGCTGGAAGTACGCCCTCTCGGGCCTTTTCGGCGTGGTCTTTGTTTACTACTTGTCGAACATTGCCTTCGTGACCATACCGGTGGGGCTGACGGTCATCCTTTTCTATATAAACCCCGTATGGACGGCCCTGGGTGCCGCCGCCCTGGGCAAGGAGCCCTTCACCAGGACCCGTTTCGCGGCCCTGGCGGCCGGTCTCGCCGGCGTGTGGGTCGCCGTCGGCGGCATCGGCGGCGCGAGCGTGGCCGACCTGGACATGACCGGCGTGGTCCTTGCCGTCGTCTCGGGGGCGGGTTTTTCCTTCTTCATCCTCAACGGCCGTTACGGGACCGGGAGGGAAGAGCCCTTCAAGACCTTTGTGCAGATGTTCCTTTGGGGTTCGCTCATGATGGGGGTCATCGCCTTTTCCAGGGGCGAGATCCCCGACCTGCGGGGCCTTCCCCTCCCCGCCCTGCTGGCGCTGGCGCACCTGGCCTTTTTGCCCACGCTGGCATCCTACGGCCTTATATCCTTCGCCCTCAAGCATATCCCCGGGACGGCGGCGTCGATCACCTCCATGTCGGAGATCGTCTTCGCCGGCGTCATGGCCTGGGTTCTCCTCGGCGAGCTCCCAACGGCGGGGCAGGTGAAAGGAGCGCTGCTGATAGTGACGGCCGTGCTGCTCCTCGTCCTCGAGGGGAAACTGTCCTTTACGGGCGACGGGGGCGGATAAAAGGAAGGGACCCCCTTTAAGGGGGTCCCTGGAATGACCCGTCGCGAAAAAACCCCTGGGAGGTCCGACCCTAGAACAGGTTCTGCGAGAGGGCCCGGCCGTCGGTGAAGCGGACCACGACCCTGTAGCCGGCGGGGTTGGCGCTCAACTTGCCGTTGTCGGCCAGCCAGAGGTGGAACTCGCTGCTCCCGGAGACCTTCCTGGTGAAGGAACCGTCATTCTTGTTCAGCACCGGTCCCGTGGCGGTCTCGGTGACGGCGATATGCCACCTCCCGTTGCCTGGGATGGTGTCCCAGTCGCCTCCCTGGCCGTCGAGGGATTCCACCGTCAGGGACTCGATGGTCCCGTCGAGGGACGCGAGCCTGAGCCTCACGTGGGCGTCGGGGTTCGCGTCGAGGCCCTTGGTTATGTCCGCCGGTTCCCCCTTGCCTAGGATGTTCCTCGGTCCCTTGCCCATGTAGAAGGGCCTGACGCTGTCCGATTCCACGACCTCCCCCGTGCCCTTGGGGGCCGGGAGGTGGGGCGACGGCCGTTCGATGAGCCTCTCAAAGGTCCTCCCATCGCTCAGGACCGCGATGACCCTGAACTTGTTGGTCGCCTCCGAAAGGGCCCCCGCGTCGTCAAGCCAGAGGGAGAGGTCCTTTCTGCCGGCCAGGGGGATCGAGACCGAACCGTTGGGTGCGTTGAGGATCTTGCCGCCCGAGTCGGTGACCACCACCAGGGGTTTCTTGTTGCCCGGGAGGGTGTCCCACTCGGCCACGGAACCCTCGATCCCGCGGACAATGAAACTTATCACGGTCCCCTCGCCCGCGAGGGAGAGGGTGATCCTCCAGTCGGGGGTCCCGTTGGCTCCGACGGTCTCGCCCCGGTTGGCTATGTCCGTGGTCGCGGGGGCGTAGAGCACCGCTGAAAGGATATCCTCCACGGGCGATTTCCCCTCGGGGGTCCCTGGGACGGCCGTCTCGCTGAAGGTGGTCCCGTCATCGAACCTGATTATGACCTCGAAGCGGGTCTTGCCGCCGGCCACCGCCCCGTTATCGGCCACCCAGAGGTCAAGCACGGTGTCCCCGTCCACGGTGAAGCGCACGCTGCCGTCGGCCCGGTTCTTTAGTTTGCCGTCCTGGAACACGGCTATCGCCCAGATCCCGTTGCCGGGGACCGTGTCCCAGACCGCGTTGGTCCCATCCACGTTGCGTATCGTGACCTGGTCCACCACCGACAGGGTGGTGAAGCGGACCTGGAAGTGGGCGTCGTTGGTGCCGTCCTTGCCCAGGGTCTCCCTCTTGCCGGCGACGTCCCGGTCACCGATCCCGTAGAGGACCGCCGTCATGACCCCGCCCTCGGGCTCCGGCGGCTTGGGGGTCCCGAAGATGTCGGGCATCCCCTTGACCTCGGTCTTGGCCGAGGCGGTGCTCCCGTCGATGAACTTGACGGTGACCTCGTATTCCCGCGTCTCGGAAAAGGCCGTCCCGTCGTCGGCGACGAAAAGGTTGAGGTTCGCGAACCCAAGGAAGGGCGTTACGGGCAGCCCCGACTCGGAAGAGACCGTCTTCCCCGAGGCGTCCCTGACGACCATGGCCCAGCGGCCGCCTCCCCCGGCGGGGGACCATTCCCTCGCCCCGTCGAGGGCCTTCAGCGTGACCTCGGTGATGGCGCCGATGCCCTTGAGGGAAAGGGCGAAATGGGCGTCGGCTTTCCCGTCCTTTTCCAGGGACCTTTCGAGGCCCAGGACATCCTCCTGGGCGGCCCTGAAGGTGAAGGAAGTCACCTCACCCATGGCTCCCCAGGCGGCTCCCGAGGCCGTTACCATCAAGGCCAGCAAGGCGGCCGTGAAAACAATCCTGCTGTTCACCTTTTTCATACTCCGTCCCTCCCCGTTCTTCTGCGGCCCATAGTCAACCTGAAAACATTATAGCATTGCCTGCCCGGCGCCGAGGGGTTTCAGGACGCCAGGGCCTTCATCACCTCGGCCATGAAGGCCGGGAGGTCCGACGGCCTCCTGCTGGTTATGATCCTGTCGGAGACCACCACCTCGGCATCCACCCATTCGGCTCCCGCCAGGACCATGTCGTCCCTGAGGCTGGGATAGCTCGTCACCCTCTTCCCGGCGAGTATCCCGCAGGAGACCAGCAGGCTGCCGGCGTGACAGATGCCCGCCACGAAACCGCCCGACTCGTAGGTCCCCCTTACGAGGCCCACGATCTCGGCGGACATCCTGAGCCGGTCCGGCGCCCACCCGCCGGGTATCACCACGCCGGCCGGCGATTGGGCGGCGACGCTCCCGGCGTCGTAGGGGGCTTCCACCGTGGTTCCGTACTTCCCCCGGTAGACCTTGGGGGCCGCCGGGGCGACGATGATGGGCTCATGCCCCGCTTCCTGCAGCCTGTAGAAGGGATACCAGAACTCTACGTCGTGGAAATCGTTCTCCACCAGCACAGCTATCCTTTCCGCCATTTCCCGGCTCCTCTCGTTAGGGATGGCCTTCACTCCCCTTGATGGCCCGAATTATACAGCCTTGCCCCGGCTAAGTACTTAAATGTGATTTAGGGTATTATTTTAAAAATACCCTGATGTCTGGAATGCGGTGGAAGGGGACCTCCGGAAAGGGGGTCAGGGCAAAAGGAAGGTCCCCATGAAAAGGAGGGAGGATCCTTTGAAGATAACGAGCTTCAGGGAAGCCGCGCTGGTTACCACCCCCCACGGGGTCAAGGTCTGCAAGCTCTACGATACGCCCGACGCGCAGGTGGTGCATATTACCCTGGAACCGGGGGAGTCGCTGAAAAAGCACGTCACCCCGGTGGACGTGTTCTTTTACGTCCTCGAAGGCACCGGCGTCGTGGAGATCGGTGACGAGAAGAAAGCCGTGTCTAAGGACGCGCTTATAGAAAGCCCCAAGGACATACCTCACTGCTGGTACAATGAGAGCGGTGCCACCTTCAGGGTGCTGGTGGTGAAGACGCCGAGGCCCGTCACCTCGACGAGGCTGCTTTGAGGGCGGGGGGGAGCGCCCCCCGTCTAAGAGGAAAGGAGAGATGCGAATTGGTCTTCGAGATCAAGAAGGATGTTTTCTGGGTAGGGGTCAAGGACTGGGCCCTCAACTTTTTCCACGGCCATGAACTTTCGACCCACCGGGGAAGCACCTACAACGCCTACCTGGTCCGCGACAAGAAAATCGCCGTGGTGGACACGGTCTGGGATCCCTTCACGGAGAAGTTCCTGGACAACGTCAAGTCCCTGGTCGACCCCTCCAGGATCGACTACGTGGTGGCCAACCACGCCGAGACCGACCACTCCGGGGCCCTGGGCGCCCTGATGGAACTTGCGCCCCAGGCCGAGGTTATCGTGTCACCCCGGGGCATGGACAGCATCCCGGGCCACTTCCACAAGGAGTGGAAGTTCCGGCAGGTCAAGACCGGGGACAAGATCCCCCTGGGCGAGACGGAGATGATCTTCGTCGAGGCGACCATGCTCCATTGGCCCGACAGCATGTTCACCTACCTCTCGGGGAGAGACCTCCTCATGCCCAACGACGCCTTCGGCCAGCACTACGCCTCGGCCTTCCCCTACAACGACCAGGTCGACCAGGAGGAACTCTACCAGGAGTGCCTCAAGTACTACGCCAACATCCTGACCCCCTTCAGCCCCATGGTGCTCAAGAAGATCGACGAAGTGCTGGGCCTGGGGCTCAAGGTCGATATGATAGCCCCGAGCCACGGCGTGATCTGGCGGAAGGACCCGCTCCAGATCGTGAAAAAATACCAGGAATGGGCCAGGCAGGAACCCGAGAGGAGCGCCGTCATCCTGTACGACACCATGTGGAACTCCACCAGGGACATGGCCGGCGCCATAAGCGAAGGCCTGGCGGAGAAGGGCGTCCCGTCGAAGGTGTTCCACATGGCCCTAGCCGACCGCAACGACGTGCTGGCCCAGGTCTTCCGCTCGAGGGCTGTCGTCATCGGGTCCTCCTGTCTCAACGGCGGCCTGCTGCCCACGATAACACCCATCCTGGAGGACCTGAGGGGGCTCAAGTTCAAGAACAAGGTCGGGGCGGCCTTCGGCTCCTACGGCTGGAGCGGTGAAAACGTGGCCAGGGTGGAAGGCCACCTGGAGGCGGCCGGTATCCCCCTGGCCGCCAAGGGGCTCAACATCAAGTGGCGCCCCGACGCGGAAGGTCTCGAAAAGTCCAGGGCGCTGGGAAGGGAAATAGCCGACAAGATGTAGTCATCCCTCGCCGGGGCCCGTGCCGGGGCCCCGGCGGCACCCTGGAAAGAGGGATTTTTGGTGTAAAATAGCACTGCGGGGGCCGGGGGTCTCACCCCGGGTGTCCTGCTTTCGCCTCGCGGCGGCGGTCCTACCCGCCGCTTTTTGCTGTCACCGATTCAGGAGGAGTTGGAGCCTTTCATGGAAAAGAAGTCAGGGGAACTTCCTTTCGGGAAAGTGATACCCCTCCCCATCGAGGAGGAGATCAAGCACAGTTACCTCGACTACGCCATGAGCGTGATCGTGGGGCGCGCCCTCCCCGACGCCAGGGACGGCCTCAAGCCGGTCCAGCGGAGGGTCCTTTACTCGATGCTCGAGCTGGGGCTGAGACATAACCAGCCCTACAAGAAATCCGCCAGGGTCGTGGGGGAGACCATGGGCAAGTACCACCCCCACGGCGACTCGGCCATCTACGACACGATGACGAGGATGGCCCAGGACTTCTCGATGAGGAAGACCCTCGTCGACGGCCAGGGGAACTTCGGCTCCCTCGACGGCGACCCCCCGGCGGCGATGCGCTATACCGAGGCCAGGCTTTCGGCCCTGGGCGAGCAGATGCTGGCCGATATCGAGGAGGACACCGTCGACTGGGGGCCCAACTTCGACGACTCCCTGAAGGAGCCCCTGACGCTCCCGGCTAGGGTCCCGAACCTCCTGGTCAACGGCAGCACGGGCATAGCCGTCGGCATGGCCACCAACATGCCTCCCCACAACCTGGGGGAGGTCGTGGACGCCCTCTGCCTGCTCCTGGACGACCCCTCCGCCGAGCTGGAGGATATCCTCGCCGTCCTCCCGGGGCCGGACTTCCCGACGGGAGGCGTGATCCTGGGCAGGCAGGGGATCCTGGACGCCTTCCGCACCGGCCGGGGAAAACTGGTCATCCGCGGCGAAGCCCATGTCGAGGAGGGGCGCAAGGGCAAGGACTACATCGTGATCACCGAGATCCCCTTCATGGTCAACAAGACGACCCTCCTGGAGTCCATAGCGAAGGGGGTCCAGGCCAAGGTCATCGACGGCATAACGGACCTCAGGGACGAGTCCGACTGGAGGGGGATCAGGGTCGTCCTGGAACTGGTGAGGGACGCCACCCCCGAGCTCGTGCTCAGGCAGCTCTTCCGCAGGACCCCCCTCCAGGCGACCTTCGGGGTGATAAACCTGGCGCTGGTGGACGGGCGGCCCGTCGAGATGTCCATGCCCGCCATGCTGGGGCTCTTCCTTGACTACCGCCGGGAGGTCATCCGCCGAAGGACGGTGTTCCGCCTCCGGAGGGCCGAGGAGAGGGTCCACATCGTGGAGGGGCTGGTCAGGGCCATCGACATCATCGACGCCGTCATCGCCCTCATAAAGTCCTCGAAGGATCCCTCCGAGGCCAGGGCGGGGCTCGTCGAAAAGTTGGGCTTCAGCGAAGCCCAGGCCCAGGCCATACTGGACATGAGGCTCCAGCGGCTCACGAACCTCGAGAAGGGAAAACTCGAGGAGGAATTGGCCCAACTGATCGCCGACATCGAAAAGTACAAGAGCATCCTGGGCAACCCCGCGGCCCTCGACATGGTCGTCCGGGAGGAACTGCGGGAAGTCCGCCGGGATTTCGCCGACGACAGGAGGACGACCATCGTCGACGCCGTGGACGAGGTCTCCATCGAGGACCTGATCCCCGAGGAGGAGATCGTCGTGGTCCTCTCCAGGGATGGTTTCCTGAGGAGGATGCCCCTCGAGCAGTACCGGCTCCAGGGGCGCGGCGGCAAGGGCGTGAAGGGCGCCACGCCGAAGGTGGGGGACGAGGCGGCGATCATAACCGTATCCTCCACCCACAGGGACATTTTCCTTTTCACCAACAGGGGGAGGGTCTTCGCCCTCAAGGGTCACGTCATTCCCGAGCCCAGGACCGGCAAGGGTCGCCTCGCGAGCCAGTTCATCTCCCTGGAGAACGGCGAGTCCGTGGTGGCCATGAAAGACAGGCACCTCCGGGGCGCCAGCTTCGTGTTCTTCATCACCGCCAGGGGAGTGGCCAAGAGGCTCCCCGCCGAGGAACTGGAGAACCTCACCCGGGCGGGGAGGAGGGTGCTCTCCCTGGACGACGGCGACGAGATTGCCAGGGTGCGCTTCACCAGCGGCGAAGAAGAAATACTCATGGTCACCGCCAAGGGGCAGGCCTTGAGGGTCTTCGAGGGCGAGTTCAGGCCCCTGGGCCGCCAGGCCAGGGGGGTGCGTGGAATACGCCTTAAGGCGGGTGACAGCGTGGTGGGTTGTGATATCGTGAAGCCCGGCCACCAGGTGTTGCTGGTGAGCGAACTCGGCGTCGGGAAGAGGACCGCCTTCGACGAGTTCACGGCTCACCACAGGGCCACCGGGGGGGTCAGGGCCATGAGGATCTCCTCCAAGACGGGCCTCCTCGTGGGGGCCTGGGGACTAATGGACGAGGACCAGATCATCGCCATGACCAACAGGGGCCGGGTCATCCGCATGAACGTGGACGAAGTCTCCACCCTGGGGAGGGCCGCCACCGGCTACAGGGTGGTGAAGGTCGCCGAGGGTGATATGGTGGCCGATATAAGCGTCATACGGTCCGGCGAGGGGGAGGGGGAATAGGATTCCATGCTTGCACCCGAGGGTAAAAGACCGGTCCTGCTCTTCGCCGGAGCGGCGGTCCTCGCGGCCATTACCCTGGGCGCCCTTGCCGGGTGCCTTCTCGGGGCGGCGGCGGTTTTTCTCGCCTGGTTCTTCAGGGACCCCGAGCGGATCCCCCCTGAGGATGTGGAGGCCTGGGTGAGCCCCGCCGACGGCAGTGTGACGGAGATCCGCCCCTCGGAGCACCCCTTTACGGGCAAAAGCACCGTCGTGGGGGTCTTCATGTCGCCCCTCGATGTGCACGTGAACAGGATGCCCTTCGACGGCACCGTGGCCTTCATGGAGTACGTGCCGGGGAAGAAACTGATGGCCTTCAACCCCAAGGCCTCCCTCGAGAACGAGCGGTTTTACATGGGTTTCCAGACCCGCCATGGAAGGGGGATGACGGTCCAGGTCGCGGGATTCCTGGCAAGGAGGATAACCTGCTCCAGGAAGAAGGGGGATTTCCTTGCTCGCGGGGAGCGGTTCGGCATGATAAAATTGGGCTCAAAAGTTGACCTGTACCTTCCGGAGGGCGTTACACCGGCCGTGACCGTCGGGGCGAAGGTCAAGGCCGGGAAGACAGCGATAGGAGTGAGAAAATGATATGAGCCGAGAACGTAGAGGTAAGCCCGTACCGATGAAGACCCTGGTACCCAACATGATCACCTGCGGGAACATGCTCAGCGGCATGCTCTCCCTGGTGCTGACCTTCCACGGCCATTTCGTCCCGGCCTCGTGGCTGGTCTTCTTCGCCGTGTTCTTCGACTTCATGGACGGCAAGATGGCCAGGAAGCTGGGGGGCAGCAGCAGCTTCGGCATGGAACTGGACAGCCTCGCCGACGTGGTCAGTTTCGGCGTCGCCCCGGCCATGATCATCTACTCGGTCTACCTCAAGGGCTTCTTCGGCGTCACCGGGGCCCTCGTGGCGGCCTTTTTCGCGCTCTGCGGGGCGCTCAGGCTCGCGAGGTTCAACGTCCACCACGTGGACGGCTCCTTCCAGGGCCTGCCCATACCCGCCGGCGGCCACTTGCTGGTCTCCTTCGTGGTGGCGGGCATCCACCTTCCCCCGGTTCTCATGGCCCTCCTGGTCACGGCGACGGGGTTCCTGATGATCTCCAGCGTCCCCTTCGGCAACCTGAAGGCCCTGAAGGCCGGCAGCCTTAACAAGCGCAAGGCCGTCTTCATGTGGGCCTCCGCCTTCCTGCTGATCGCCGTCCTGAGGAACAAGGCTCCCCTCGCGGGGATGCTTATCTATATTGTCAGCGGTTTCGCCGGCGTCGACTGGGGCAAGTGGCTCTCCCTGGAGGAGGCGGCCGGCGAGGAGGACCTCGCCGAGGAGGACACCTAGGTAGGATGACTTGCCTGGAACGGGAGTGAGGGGTCCCATGAATCATCTTGTCGGTTACCTGGTCGTCGGCGCCATCGCGGGATGGCTGGCCGGAAAAGTGTGGCAGGGGAGGGGCTTCGGCTTCTTCGGCAACCTGGGGGTAGGGATGATCGGCGCCTTCATCGGCGGCGTCATCTTCAGCTCCATCGGGATCTACCCCATGGGCTTCCTCGGTTCCCTGGTGATGGCCTTTGTCGGGGCCGTCGTACTGCTATTCGTGGTGGGCCTCCTGAAAGGCAAGTGACCCAGCCGCCGATAGGGGCGGGAAGCCGGTTCGACCCGGCCTCCCGCCCTTTTTTTCATGCCCATTTCGAGAGCCTGGGCCAGATGATGTAGACGGCCACGATCGCGAGGGCCAGGTTAGGCACCATGAAGGTGGCGTTATAGACGGTGGAGTAGAGCCAGATGTTGATCCCCTCCGGGGCGAAGGCCGCGAAGAATATCACCCCCGAGAGGACGTGGCATAAGAGGCGGGCCGAAGCCCCCAGCGCCAACCCCGCCCACAGGGGCTTCCTCCAGAGGGCGGCCAGCGCCAGGACGGCAAAGGCCACGGGGTAGTCCAGCAGCGCCTGGACGGGATGGATAACGTAGCCGCTCAGCACCAGTAGCAGGAGGCCCGCCACCGACCCCGCGCCGAGGCCGGCCTTGACGCCCCACCGGAGGGCGAAGAGGAAGAGGGGGACGTTCTCCAGTGTAATTGCCCCCTCCTGGGGCATCGTCCACAACCTCACGTAGGACAGCGCCACCGCCAGGGCCGCCGTCATGGCGCCCTCCACCAGGATTCTTACCTTTTTACTCTCCATTGCTTCCACTGTCTCCCTTCAATAAGGTCTTTGAGAGGGAGCCTGACTTGGGGGGCAAGGAAAAAGCCCCCCGGGTTCCGGGGGGCTTTCGGGGCATCTTACTTGTATCCGTCCCGCAATATCCCTTCGCCGGCATTACCCGGATCAGGTTCCAGGGGTCGAGACCTGCGTCTCCTCTCAGCCGGACCGTTCCGACTCCCCCATTGCGCTTCCTTTATACGACTGCAAAAGCGGCTTGTCAAATCGGCCTTCTTCCTTCCCGCCCCGGGTGATGTTATATTAAAAAGCAACAAGGGTCGCGGGACACGCCCCTTTGAGAGGTGATCCTCCTGGTTATTTACTTTTGCCCCCGCTGCGGCCGTACCTTTAATGAGGCCTCGAGGCCCGTCGCTTGCGAATGCGGGACCCCCCTCAAGAGCACCGTCGACTGGGCCGACCTGGTGATCGACACCGGGGCCCGGGGTTTGGCCCGGTATTCCAGCGCCTTGCCGCCGCTGGACCCCTTCGTTTCCATGGGCGAGGGATGGACCCCCCTTTTGCCTTCCCGCTCCGGCGGCCCCTATTACAAACTGGAATACCTGTTTCCCACGGGCTCCTTCAAGGACCGGGGTTCGGTGCTGGTCATGACGGAAGCGAAAAACCAGGGGCGGGAGAGCGTCGTCCAGGATTCCTCGGGCAACGCCGGGGCGTCCATCGCGGCCTACGCGGCCCGGTGCGGCATCAGGGCGACGGTGATAGTACCCCGGGACACCACCGAGGTCAAGAAGAGGCAGATCGAACTATACGGGGCCGCCCTCGAGGTCGTCGACGGGGACCGAGGGGCGGCGGCCTCGATGGCCCTTTCCCTCTCGGGGAGCACCTACTACGCGAGCCATGTCTGGAACCCGCTTTTCCTGGAGGGTACGAAGACGGTAGCCTTTGAAATATGGGAGCAGCTCGGCTTCAGGGCGCCCGATGCCGTGGTGGTCCCCGCCGGCAACGGGACGATGCTCCTGGGCGTCTTCAAGGGTTTCAGGGAACTCCTCCAGCGGGCCAGGGTAAGGCGCATGCCGAGGATCTACGCCGCCCAGGGCGCCCAATGCGCCCCCCTCTACGCCGAGTGGAACCGGACGGGGGAGAAGGTCTTCAGGGCCACCGTAGCCGAGGGGATCGCTGTAGCGGCCCCACCGCGCATGAGGGAGATGATCGACGCCCTCCGCGCCAGCAGGGGCGACGTCATCGCCGTCGACGACCAGGACATCCTGGCGGAACAGGAGCGCCTGGCCCTCGAGGAGGGGCTGCTGGTGGAGCCCACGGCGGCCGCGGCCCCTGCCGCCGAGAGGGCCCTCAGGGCGGCGGGCGTGATAACCGCCGAAGACACGGTGGTGGTCCCCCTGACCGGGAGCGGGCTGAAAATGGCGCCCCCCCGGCGCCCGAAGAAGCAGGCTTCCCCCGAGGAGGAACGGCCGCTCTTCGAAAACCGCGCTAAGGGGACTGGGAGCGGGTCCACCCGGAGGCGTGCGTCGTCCTTGCCGTGAGCCCCATCCCCCGGCTCCCCCGCGATGTCGGGCGGGTCGGCCTGCATGGGGCGTAATGCTTTTCAAGCCGTGCCCTAAACAGTACCTATGGGAGAGGAGATCCACCCAATGGCAAAGGTCAGGGAGGTCGAAGCGTCCCTCGTAACCGAGGCCGTCAGGGGTCTTTTCTTCAAGGCCAACGTGTCCATCGGGCAGGACGTGTACAACGCCCTGGTCCACGCTAGGGACAGGCTGGAGGAGTCCCCCCTGGGGAGGTCCGTGCTGGACCAGGTCCTGCGCAACCACGACCTGGCCAGGGCCGGCCATGTCCCTCTCTGCCAGGACACCGGCATGGCCGTCGTCTTCGTAGACCTGGGGCAGGAAGTGCTCCTGGTGGGGGGCGGCCTGGCCGAGGCGGTGAATTCGGGCGTGGAGGAAGCCTACCGGGAGGGGTGCTTCCGGAAGTCCATCGTCACGGACCCTCTCTTCGACCGCCAGAACACCGGCACTAACACCCCGGCGGTGCTCCACGCGAGGATCGTCCCCGGTGACAGGGTGGGGCTCCTGGTCGCCCCCAGGGGTTTCGGCGGCGAGAACGTGAGCGCCCTCCGGGTATTGTCGCCCGGGCAGGGGCCCCGGGAGGTCCTTGAGTTCGTCCGGGACACCGTCGAAGCCGCGGGCCCCGAACCGTGCCCCCCCACCCTCGTGGGTGTCGGCATAGGGGGAACGGTGGAGGCGGCGGCCATCATGGCCAAGAGGGCCATCCTCTACCCCGTGGGGCGAAGGAACCCCGACAGGCGGTACGCGGAACTGGAACTGCGGACCCTGGAAGCCGTGAACGCCCTTGGCATAGGGCCGGCCGGGCTGGGTGGGACCGTCACCTGCCTGGACATCCACATGGACTTCGCCCCCGCCCACGTCGCCGGGACGCCGGTGGTGGTCAATATCTGCTGCCACGCCGCCCGGCACGCGGAAGTCACGATATAGGGAGGTACGCCCGATGAGGCACGCCTCTAGGCTGGTGGCCCCCCTCGACGATGCAGCGGTGAGGCCCCTCCGTTCCGGTGACAGGGCACTCATCAGCGGTGTCATCCTCACCGCCCTGGACGAGGCCCACCGACGGATGGCCGAGTGCGCCCGGGAGAACAGGCCCCTCCCCTTCGACCTGGAGGGGCAGGTCATCTGCTACCTGGAGTCCTCCCCGACGCCGCCCGGCAGGGTCTGCGGCCCCGTCGGGCCGGGCGCGAGCGGCAGGATGGACCCCTACACACCGCTCCTCCTCGACCTCGGGCTCAAGGGGATGATAGGCAGGGGAAGGCGGTCGCCGGAAGTCATCGATTCCATCGTGAAGAACGGGGCCGTCTACTTCGGGGCCGTAGGAGGCGCGGCGGTCCTCCTCTCGGGCTACGTCACCAGGATGGAGTCCGTGGCCTGGCCGGAAATGGGGCCCGAGGCGGTCTTCAGGATGAGGGTGGAGGACCTCCCCGTGGTTGTCCTTGTCGACGCTTACGGGAACGACCTCTACCGGGAGGGCCCGGCCCGTTACCGCCGCGGCTCTCCCCCATCGGAAGAGGGGCTGACCGGTGGCCCCTAGGCGTGCCGGGGCGGGGTCGCCTTTTCCCCGGGGTGAATTGAATAGAATTGTCTCGCAATTCAATGAAATGGTTGCATCTTTTGAGATGATAGGGAATAATGTCAATACCTGCTTGAAGATTCACAAAGGGACCGGAAAATAAAGCACTGTTCCGTCAATTAGGCCTTTAGGTCCCGTTCTTGCGAGGAAAGGGGCGTTTGAAAAAAGTGAGCGAAAGCGAAGTCTGCGGAGATCTGCTGGAAGGTAGGAAGAAGTACGACCAGGCGGTTGCCAAGGGGCTTTCGAGACACCCGGAGATGAAGGAGGTCTTCACCACCGGCGGCGGCATACCCCTGGAACGCCTTTACACACCCGCGGATATCCAGGGCCTGGACTACTGCGAGGACCTGGGCTTCCCCGGGTCCTACCCCTACACGAGGGGGGTTCAGCCCACCATGTACCGCGGGCGCTTCTGGACCATGAGGCAGTACGCCGGTTTCGCCACGGCGGCCGAGTCGAACGCGAGGTACCGCTACCTGCTCGAACAGGGGCAGACGGGCCTATCCGTCGCCTTCGACCTCCCGACCCAGATAGGCTACGATTCCGACCATCCCATGGCGAGGGGCGAGGTGGGCAAGGTCGGGGTCGCCATCGACAGCCTGGCCGACATGGAGACCCTCTTCAGTGAGATCCCCCTGGCCAAGGTCTCCACGTCGATGACGATAAACGCCCCGGCGGCGGTCCTCATGGCCATGTACATCGCCGTCGGCGAAAAGCAGGGGGTGCCGGCGTCGGAACTTTCCGGCACGATCCAGAACGACATCCTCAAGGAGTACATCGCCCGCGGCACCTACATTTTCCCCCCCAAACCCTCCATGCGACTCATCACCGACATCTTCGGATTCTGCAGCGACAACGTCCCCAAGTGGAACACCATATCCATTTCGGGCTACCATATAAGGGAGGCTGGCTCCACGGCCTCGCAGGAAGTGGCCTTCACCCTGGCCGATGGTATGGCCTACGTCCAGGCGGCCGTGGCCGCCGGGCTCGACCCCGACGTCTTCGGCCAGCGGCTTTCCTTCTTCTTCAACGCCCACAACGATTTCCTCGAGGAGGTGGCCAAGTTCCGGGCCGCCAGGAGGCTTTGGGCAAGGCTCATGAAGGAGCGGGTCGGCGTCACCGAGCCAAGGGCCCTCATGCTCCGCTTCCACACCCAGACGGCGGGGAGCACCCTCACGGCCCAGCAGCCCGAGAACAACATCGTCCGCGTCGCGATCCAGGCCCTGGCCTCCGTCATGGGGGGGACCCAGTCCCTCCACACCAACAGCTTCGACGAGGCCCTCGCCCTCCCTTCGGAAAAGAGCGTGGGCATAGCGCTCAAGACGCAGCAGATCATCGCCTGCGAGTCCGGGGCCACCTCGACGGTGGACCCCCTCGCCGGGAGCTACGCCATCGAGGCCCTCACGAACGAGATCGAGCGCCAGGCCCTGGAATACATCGACAAGATCGAAGAAATGGGCGGCATGCTCTCGGCCATTGAGAGGGGCTACCCCCAGCAGCAGATTCAGGACGCGGCTTACCAGTACCAGAGGTCCGTCGAGAGCGGCGAACGCGTCGTGGTGGGCGTCAACAAGTTCCAGGTCGATGAGGAAGGCGGCGCACGGGAACTGCTCAGGGTGGACCCCTCCGTGGGCGAGGACCAGGTGAAGGCCCTGGAGGCCATGAAGCAGGGGCGGGACAACGTCCTGGTCGGCAACCGCCTCGAAGCGGTCAGGGCCGCCGCCGGCGACGAAGGGGTCAACCTCATGCCGGCCATCATCGACGCGGTGAAGGTCTACGCTACGGAGGGCGAGATCTGCGGCGTCCTTCGCGAGGAGTTCGGCGAATACAGGGAGAATATCGTCCTTTAGGGGACGCCTGGTGTCGGGAGGGACGGGAAATGAAGGGACGGAGGATCCGTGTTATCGTGGCCAAGCCCGGCCTCGACGGCCATGACAGGGGGGCCAAGGTGGTGGCCAGGGCTCTCAGGGACGCCGGCATGGAGGTCATCTACACCGGGCTAAGGCAGACCCCGGAGAGCATCGTGGAGACCGCCATCCAGGAAGACGCCGACGCCATCGGGGTGAGCATCCTGAGCGGCGCCCACGAGCACTATTTCCGTGAGATAATCCGGCTATTGAAGGAGAAGAACGCCGAGGACATCATCCTTTTCGGCGGGGGCGTCATCCCCGAGGGTGATATACCCAGCTTGACCGGGATGGGCGTCGGGGCTGTCTTCGGCCCCGGGACCCCCACCAGCACCTGCATAGAGTGGCTAGAGAACAAAGTCCGGGAGAAGAGGGCCGGGGAATCCTAGGGTGAAAACCGGGAGAGGGCCGGCCTCGCCCCATATAGGAGGGACAGCATGAAGCCAACAGCGATAGATCATATCGGCATAGCCGTTGCCAACCTCGACGAAGCTCTCAAGTTCTGGGAGCAATCGCTGGGGATCAAGTGCACGGGGGTCGAAGAAGTGGCGGAGCAGAAGGTCAGGACGGCCTTCCTGCCCCTCGGCGACACCGAGGTGGAACTACTTGAAGCCACCGACCCTGAAAGCCCCGTCGCCAAGTTCATAGAAAAAAGGGGTGAGGGGATCCACCACCTTGCCATCCGGGTCGAGAACCTTGAGGAGGCCCTCGAGAAGATGAAGGCCCTCGGCCTCAGGATGATCGACGAAAAACCTAGATACGGGGCGGGGGGCGCGAGGATAGCCTTTGTACACCCCAAAACGGCGGGGGGTGTTCTGCTGGAACTGAGCGAACGTCCAGGGTTGGATAGCGGTCGATAACGGGAATAAGCAAAAGGGAGGAAAAGAGATGTCTGAGAGGACGATCGGTGAGCTTTGCGAGGCCTTGGTCAGGCTCCGTGAGGAAGCCGAGGCGGGGGGCGGTGAAAAGGCCGTCGCGAAGCAGCACGAAAAGGGCAAATTGACGGCGAGGGAGAGGATCGACAAGCTTCTCGACGAGGGGAGTTTCGTCGAACTCGACGCCTTCGTCGAACACCGGTGCATACACTTCGGGATGGAAAAAAGGACCTTCCCCGGGGACGGCGTAGTCACCGGTTACGGGACCGTCGACGGGCGCCTGGTTTACGTCTACAGCCAGGATTTCACCGTCATCGGGGGGTCCCTGGGCGAAATGCACGCCAAGAAGATCTGCAAGGTCATGGACCTCGCGATGCAGAACGGGGCCCCCGTCCTGGGGCTGAACGACAGCGGCGGCGCGAGGATCCAGGAAGCCGTTGACAGCCTGAGCGGTTACGGCAACATCTTCTACCGCAACACCGTCGCCAGCGGCGTCGTGCCCCAGTTGTCGCTCATCCTGGGCCCCACCGCCGGGGGCGCCGTGTACAGCCCCGCGCTGACCGACTTCATCTTCATGGTCGACAAGATAGGCATCCTCCACATTACCGGGCCTGACGTCATCAAGGCCGTCACCGGCGAGGATGTGACCAGCGAGCAGATCGGGGGGGCCATGGCCCACAACCAGATCTCCGGCAACGCCCACTTCTTCGCCACCACCGAAGATGAGTGCTTCACCCAGGTAAGGAAGCTGCTCTCCTACCTTCCCTCCAACAACATGGAGGAGCCGCCCTTCTACGACAGCGGCGATGACCCCTACCGCACCGACGATAGCCTGAGGGACCTCGTCCCGACCAACCCGAACAAGAGCTACAGGGTTCAGGACGTCCTGACCAGGATCGCCGACGGCGGCGAGTTCTTCGAGGTCCAGGCCCTGTGGGCTAAAAACATCGTCACCGGTTTCATGCGCGTCGGCGGGTATGTCGCGGGGGTCATAGCCAACCAGGCCGCCATAATGGCCGGCTGCCTCGATATCGACGCCTCCGACAAGGCCAGCCGGTTCATCCGTTACTGCGACGCCTTCAACATCCCCATCGTCACCTTCGTCGACGTCCCCGGTTATCTCCCCGGCAAGAACCAGGAACTGGGGGGTATCATCAGGCACGGCGCTAAGATGCTCTACGCCTACAGCGAGTCCACGGTGCCCCTCATCACGGTGGTCCTCCGCAAGGCCTACGGCGGGGCCTACCTGGGCATGTGCAGCAAGGACCTCGGCGCCGACGTGGTCCTCGCCTGGCCCCAGGCCGAGATAGCCGTCATGGGGGCCGAGGGCGCCGCCAACATAATCTTCAGGAGGGAGATCGAAGGCTCCCCCGATCCCCAGGCCCTCAGGGCGCAGAAGATCGAGGAGTATCGCGAGGCCTTCGCCACGCCCTACCAGGCCGCCAAGAGGGGCTTCGTGGACAGGGTGATCCTCCCCGAGGAGACCCGCGCCGAGATCTACCGTGCCCTTGTCCTTAGCGAGGGCAAGCGCCAGCAGCGCCCGAAACGCAAGCACGGCGTCATGCCGCACTAGGGGGTAATGGAAATGGAAACAGCCCGCATCGCCGAGCAGTTCTCCCACGGGATAGGCGGCCCCATAGCGCTTTCCTTGATCGCCTTCTCCACGGTATTCATCGTGCTGGTCGCCCTCACGCTCACCATCATGGCCATCCGCTACCTAGCCGTTGTCTCCGAGCGCAAACCGTCGAAACCCGAGGGACCCGGGCCGAAGACCTCTCCGGCCCCGCCGGCTCCGCCCGCCCCGCCTGCCTTTACGCCGCCTGCCGGCCCCGACAAGAACGTCACCGCCGCCGTGATAGCGGCGGCCCTGGCGGCTTCGGGCATCGGTAGACCCTTGTCGCTGAGGCCCCTGGAGGTCATCGGCCGCGGCAAACCCACCGCCTGGAAGATGGCCGGCAGGATGGACCTCCTGGAGGGGTTCGAGTAATTACGTAAATCCTGGAAGGTTTCGCTTCACGTTTTTCGATTTACGATTCACGGCACTTCCGATTTACGACTCACGGCACTTACGACTCACGGCACTTAAAACAATAGTTCGATCATTAGATAAAAAATAAGGAGGAAAATCCAAACCATGGCCAAAAAATACAGGATCACCGTCAACGGGCTCGCCTACGAGGTAGAAGTGGAGGATGTCGGTTCCACGGCATCGGCTCCCGCCCCGGCGCCCGCTCCCGCCGCTGCCCCGGCGCCCGCTCCCGCCGCCGCTCCGGCCCCGGCTCCTGCCCCCGCCCCGGCCCCTGCCGCCGCCCCGGTGCCGGCGGCAGCCGGCGATACCCCCGTGGTCGCCCCCATGCCCGGTAAAGTGCTGAGGGTGCTCACCAGCGTCGGCGCCGCCGTCAACACCGGGGACGTTCTCCTCGTCCTCGAGGCGATGAAGATGGAGAACGAGATCCAGGCCCCTTCCGCCGGGACCGTGAAGGAGATCAGGGTGTCCGATGGTTCCCCGGTGAACACGGGCGATGTCTTTCTCGTGATCGGCTAGGACATGAAGATCCTCGAAGGGGAGGTTCAATATGGGACTTGTCATTAAGGCCCTCGCGGAGATCCTGGAACAGTCGGGATTCATGGGGCTGACCACCGGAAACGTGATAATGCTCGTGGTGGCCTGTATCCTGCTTTACCTGGCCATCGGCAAGGGGTTCGAACCTCTTCTCCTGGTCCCCATCGCGACGGGCTGCCTGCTGGTCAACCTGCCCCTCTCCGGGATCATGGACGAGGGCGGCTTCCTGCGGTACCTTTTTTACGGTACGGAGCACGAGATCTATCCCGTGATCATCTTCATGGGCATAGGAGCCCTGACGGACTTCTCGCCCCTCCTGGCGAACCCCCTGACCTTCCTCCTGGGGGCCGCCGCGCAGCTCGGGGTTTTCGTGGCCCTCTTCGGGGCCATGATGATAGGCTTCTCGGTCCCCGAGGCCGCCTCCATCGGGATAATCGGAGGGGCCGACGGGCCTACGGCCATCTACACGACGATGAAACTGGCCCCGCAGATCCTTGGGGCCGTGGCGGTGGCCGCCTACAGCTACATGTCCCTGGTGCCGCTGATCCAGCCGCCCGTCATCAAGCTGCTCACTACCAGGAAAGATCGCGCCATCAGGATGGACACCCTCCGCCCCGTCAGCAAGAGGGAGAGGGTCCTCTTCCCCATAGTCAGCACCGTCGCCTCGGGGCTCATACTGCCCGCCTCCGTGCCCCTGATCGGCCTCCTGATGTTCGGCAACCTCTTGAGGGAGTGCGGTGTCACCGAAAGGCTGAACCAGGCCGCCCAGAACGAGATACTCAACACCGTGACCATCCTGCTGGGGCTCTCCGTAGGCGCTACGATGGGCGCCGAGAGCTTCCTCACGGCGGCCACGATAAAGATCATCGTCCTGGGGCTGGTGGCTTTCGCCTTCTCCACCGCCGGCGGGGTTCTGTTCGGCCAGTTGATGAAGATCCTCTCGGGGGGCAAGATAAACCCCATGATCGGCGCCGCCGGGGTGTCGGCCGTGCCCATGGCGGCCAGGGTCGTCCAGAGGATAAGCGCCAGCGAGAACCCGGGGAACTTCCTCCTCATGCACGCCATGGGGCCCAACGTCGCCGGTGTCATCGGGACGGCCGTGGCGGCCGGTACCTTCCTCACCCTACTGCTCAACTAGGAGAGGCTTCTCACCGGTTCTTTCAAAAGTTTCCGCCCGCGCGGGGCCCTTCGGGGCCCCGCGCTTCGTCCTCCCCGTCGGTGTTTCCCGCCGGCCTTGTTGCCCGGGGGTCTTTGATGTAAAACTGTGACGTCAACGAAAATTCCTAAGGGGAGGTCTCTCCATTGGATATAAGGACGTTCCTGTCAAACGAGGTGAAACCGGCCCTGGGATGTACCGAGCCGGGCGCCGTAGCGCTGGCCGCTTCCTGGGCGGCCAAGCATGGCGGGGGCCCGGTAAGGTCCATCACGCTCCGGCTTTCCCCCAATATCTTCAAGAACGGCCTCCATGCCGGCATACCCGGCACGGGGGGCGGCACTGGGAACTTGCTAGCCGCGGCCCTCGGCGCCCTGAAGGGCGACCCGGAGAAGGGCCTGATGGCCCTCGACGGGGTAACCGCCGAGGACGTGGAAGCCGCGAAGGAACTGGTCGATTCCGGGGTGGTGACCCAGACGGTGGTCACCGACGTCCCCTCCGTCTACGTGGAGGTCGAACTGGTCGATGAAACCGGTACCGTCACGGTGATCATTTCGGGGAGGCACGACAGGGTTGTCCAGGTGAGGAAGAACGGGCGAGTCGTGAAAAGGCTCCTCGAGGCCGATTCCGACGGCGGCGGGCGGCTCCCCTACATCGAGGAACTGCTCGGTGAGGACATGGAGGGCCTCTGGGAACTCGCCGGACGCCTCGAAGAGGAGGATGTCCGGTTCCTTCTCGAAGGTTCCGGGATGAACATGGGTGTGGCCGAACAGGGTCTCTCCAGGCCCTGGGGCCTGGGTATAGGTTTCAACCTTTTGGCCCTGGAGGGGATGGACAACCTTATCCACACCGTGAAAGCCTGGTCCGCTGCGGCGGCCGACGTAAGGATGGCCGGCGGCCCCTGGCCTGTCATGAGCAGCGCCGGGAGTGGCAACCACGGCATCACCGCCATTGTCCCCCCCTCGGTGGCGGCCCGCGCCTGGGGGAAGTCCGAGAGAGAACTGGCGGAGGCCCTCGCCTTGAGCCACCTCGTGACGGGCTTCATCAAGGCCCACACCGGGCGCTTGACCCCAGTATGCGGCTGCGCCATCGCCGCCGGGGCTGGGGCGGCGGCCGCGCTGGTCCGGCTCGGCGGGGGCACCCCGCGGCAGGCCGAGATATCGGTCGCTCTGCTCTTGTCCTCACTCCAGGGGATGGTGTGCGACGGCGCCAAGGGCTCCTGCGCCCTCAAGGTGGGCACCGCCGCGGCCGAGGCGTGCACCACCGCGCTTCTCGTCCTTCAGGGCCTCGCAGACCCGGGGGACCAGGGGATGATATCCTCCGACTTCGCCGTGACGGCGAAGAACGTGGGCGATTTCAGCAGGGAAGGGCTCACGGCCGCCGATTCGGCGATCCTCCGCATACTGCAGGAGATGGAGGCCGCCTCCAGGGACCGCCCCTAAAGGGAGGGCTTCAGGAGGGGATCACCAGTACGGGGCAGGGCGACTTCTCTATGATGGCTTCGCCGGTGCTCCCTACGATGAGTTCCCAGAAGTGACCGTGGACCGAGAGCCCCACCACGAGCATGCCGGGGTTGATCTTCTCGACCCTGCGGAGAATCTCCACCTCGGGGTGACCGCCCAGGACCTCGGCCCCCGTGCCGGGGTTCCACTTTTCCACTGACGCCCGCACCTCCTCCAGCGCCGCGGAGGCGGCCTGGAACATCTCCGTCGATGTGAGGGTGTCCTCCATGAACAGGGAGTGCAGGATGGTCATCGGGACGACCCTGCCGGCCAGGAGCTTCTTCAGTTCCCTGAAGACTACGTCGGTCCTGGTGGGGGAGAGGTCCGCCGCCACCGTTATCCTGCGGAAAGGGTCGGGCGGGGGCATGACGCCGCTCGAGGCCTTGAAGACGAGGTGGGGCAGGGCCATGAGCCGCAGGGAAGGCACCACCACGTCCTCCCGGTCGGCGAAAAGCGCGCACAGGGAGCACCCCTCGGAGTGGGCTATCTCCGGCAGTATCTCGTAGGGGTCGCCGACAACGACGAAGGACCTGTTCTTGATGCCGATGGAAGTGAGTTCCGCCCCGATGAGGCCCATGGACCTTTCCGCCTTGTGGACCATCGGGCCCGTGTCCATGCCGCCTATGGGTTCTAGGACGTGGACCAGGACCAGTTCCGAGGACGGGTCGGCCACGTTCCGGGTCGTCCAGGCCAGCCCCTTTCGTGAGAGGTCCGAAAGATCGATCGGGAAGAGGATCTTTCTGAACATGGCCGATGCCCCCTTTAATTTTGTGCTAGACTAAAACGAGTTTAACAGATGAAGGTATACCGTCAAGGATGCCGATCGTTCATCCTCTTGTGAGGAGGTCCGCCTTTGAAACTGTCCCAGGATGCCACCTGGCGCCTGCTCGAGGGCTTCCGGTGGATCGTGAACAGGGTGCCCCACGCCCCCGCGGTTAGTCTCGGGGGGTGGGCGGGTGTGCTGGTGTGGTTCTTCAGCCGGGCCAGGGTCGATCGCGCCGAGGCCAGGTGCGTCAGGGTCCTCCAGGTGGGCGTGACTACGGCCAGGGCCATCGTGAAAGAGTCCTACCGGAACCTAGGGCGGGGACTGGCCGAGGTGCTCCGGCTGCCCTCCCTCTGCCCGGGACTCCTGGACTATGTCGAGGTCCACGGCGAGGAGAACCTCAGGGAAGCCCTGGCGAAAGGCAAGGGGGTCGTAGCCCTGACGGCCCACTTGGGGAATTGGGAGTTCGCCGCCGCAGCCCTGGCCATGATGGGTTACCCCATGAACGCCATCGGCGCCGAGCAGAGGGACCCCCGCGTAACGGACCTGGTCGTATCCCTGCGTTCGTCCTGCGGGGTGAAGACCATGAGCCGGGGGTTCGACCTCAAGAGCGCCGTCCGCTGCCTGAAAAAAGGCGAGGTCCTGGGCGTGCTCCTCGACCAGGATTTCGGTGACGATGGCATCGTGGTCCCCTTCATGGGCGTGCCGGCGAGCACGCCCTTCGGCCCGGTCAAGATGGCCGACAGGATAGGGTCCGCCGTGGTTCCCATTTTCATCGTGCGCCGGTCCGATGGCGTGCGCCACGACCTTTATATCGAGCCCGCCCTGGGCGAGGCAGGGGGGGCCCCCTTCGGCGAGAAGGTGGAGGCCTCCCTGGAACTGTGCAACGACACCCTGGGCGAATGGATAGCCCGCCACCCGGGGCAGTGGATGTGGCTCTACCCGCGGTGGGCTTCGACGACGGAGGGCCCTTGAGATGCTCATCGCCGTCGATCCCGGGACCGACAAGTTCGGCTGGGCCGTCACCACCGATTCGGGCGACCTCCTCCTATCGGGCGTCTCCGTTCTGGGTGACCTCGAGGCCTGGGCCGCGGCCGTCCTGGAGGGGGACTTCCCCTTCCTGGTAGAAAGGGCCATAGAAAGGTTCGACGCCGAAGACAGCAACGTCTTCCCGGGTTTCGTCATCGTAGGTTCCGGCACGGGAAGCGCCCCCTGCATCAAGAGGCTGGCCTCCGCGGGGCTCCGGGTTGAACAGGTCCCCGAAGAGTACTCCTCGGAAAGGGGAAGGGCGCTCTACTGGCAGATCCACCCCCCCAGGGGGCTGCGGCGGCTCATCCCCAGGGGCCTTCTCGTCCCCCCCAGGAGCGTCGACGACCTCGCCGCCTGGAGCCTGGTCCTCCGCCGCCTCGGCCGAGACGGCCCCGCCCGGGGCCGGGAAAAGAGCTGAACCTATTCCACCAACGGCCACAGGAGCATCCACCCGGGCCAGGGCCCTGCGCGGCCAAAATCCCAGGTTTTCCAATTCTCGGGGGAGAAGGCGGCCGTTGAAAAGCACAGCCACAGGATCAACCTTTAGGAGATCATTATCCCAGCGGCTCTCTCGGCCAAGGGGGAAACTGGAAGGGTGGCCCGCCTCTCCAGGGGCGGGAAGAAGCGGCCTGCCCCGAAGGACCTCCCGCTCAGGACGGGGAGTAGATCCTTTCCAGGCAGGCCTCGGCGAGGGATTCGAGACTGGAGACCATCCCGCCGGGTTCGAGCCCCGAGGCCTGGTAAGCGAGGGGCAGCTCGGTGCAGGCCCCGATCACGGGGAGGTCCCTTTGTCCCTTGAGGCGGCCGACGGCTTCCGCCATGGCCGCCCCCGAGCGGTCCAACCGGTTGGCCTTGACCAGGGTCACTACCTCCTGCAGATCCCCCTGGACGTCGGGGCCGGGGAGGAGCAGGTCGTAGCCGTGCTTCAGGGCCTCGCGGCTGTAGATCCCCGAAGCGACGGTCCCCATCGTCGCGGCGAGCCAGGCCCCTTCGGGGTTCCTCCGGCGGGCCCGCTCCAGGGTCTCCTCGACGATGTGCACCAGGGGGACCTTCAGTTTTTCACGGAACCGGTCGATGAACACGTGGGCCGTGTTGCAGGGTACCGCAAGCAGGTCGGCGCCCCAGGATTCGATCCTCCTGAGGCCGTCGAGGATAAGCGGGGCGGGGTCTTCCCCGCCCCGCAAAATGGCCGCGGTCCTGTCCGGCACCTGGGGGTTCGAAAAGAGGAGGACCTTCGGGTGGTCCTGGTCCCTCTCCCCCCCGGCCAGTACGGCGAGCAGGCGCAGGAACTCCGCCGTCGCCGCCGGGCCCATGCCCCCGAGGACGCCCAGGACCTTACGCGGCCTTCGTGACATCCCTGAGTTCACCCTCCGTTTTCGCCACCACGACCGCGACCGCGGCGTCGCCGGTGATGTTGATCGACGTCCGGGCCATGTCCAGCACGGCGTCGATTCCCGCCAGCAGGCCCACGCCCTCCACCGGCAGCCCGGCCTGGGTGAGGACCAGGGTCAGCATGATCAGCCCCGCCCCCGGCACGCCGGCGGTCCCGATGGAGGCCAGGGTGGCCGCCAGCAGGATCCCCAGCTGGGCCCCTATGGACAGTTCGATCCCAAAGGCCTGGGCCACGAAGAGGGCGCAGACGCCCTGGTACAGGGCGGTGCCGTCCATGTTTATGGTGGCCCCCAGGGGGAGCACGAAGGAGGCGATCTTCTCGGAGACCCCCAGGTTCTCCTGGGTCACCCTCATGTTGACGGGTAGCGTCGCCCCGCTGGAGCGGGTCACGAAGGCCATGATCGACGCTTCCTGCACGCCTTTGAAGAAGCGCAGGGGCGAGAAGCGGGCCCAGATGGAGAGGAGGCCCGAGTAGACGATGGCCGCGTGGAGGAAGCAGCCCAGGTAGACGGCGAAGATGACCTTTCCGAAGGGCGCCATCACCGATATCCCGTACTTCGCCACCGTCGTGGCGATCAGGGCGAACACGCCGTAGGGCGCCACCTCCATGACCATGCCCGTCAACTTGTACATGGTCTCGGCGAGGGAGTCCATCACGCTGATGAGGGGCTTGCCCTTCTCACCGGCGAAGATCGCCGCCATTCCCAGGAAGAGGGCGAAGACGATTATCTGGAGCATGTTGGCCTGCGCCATAGAGGCCACGGGGTTCTTCGGGAAAAGATCTATGATGACCTGGCCGATCTTCGGGGGGGTCGGGATCTGGAAGGCCGAGAGGTCGGCCCCCAGGCCCATTCCCGCGCCCGGGTTGATGATATTGCCCAGGACTAGACCGATGGCGATGGCGATAGCGGTGGTGATGAGATAGAGGGCCAGGGTCTTGATCCCCACCCTCCCCAGGGAGAGGGGGTCGCCTATCGAAGCCGTGCCCACTACGAGGCTCGAAAAGACCAGGGGGACGACGAGCATCTGCAATAGCGCTATGAAGATGGAGCCGACCGGGGCGATGACGGAGACCTTTTCGCCAAAAACCACGCCGGCGATGATGCCGGCCACGAAACCGATCGCGATCTTCCAGACAAGGGGGATCTTCTTCTTTTCAGCCAATTCAATCCCACTCCTTTCAACTGCTCACGGGTTTCCGGCTTTTTCTTCCGCTCTCCTCACCAGGTTCCGTCGCCTTCTCATCACCTCCGACGGGGGGCAGGAAGACAGGAGGGATGGGTTGAATTGCACTCCTTTACAAGGGTGATTATATATCCTCCCGGAGCTTTTGTCCTTTCCCTCGGCTCCCGTCGAGCCCATGGGGACGAGTGGGAGCGTTGCCTTGCCCCGTCTCCCTTTTGTGCCTAAAATGTGCGGTATACCTGGAGGGGCGCCGGCAAGGCGCGACGGGATGAGGAGGAAGGACGTATGGCGCGCAACATCGTTCCCAGGAAAAAGGACTATTCCCAGTGGTACCTGGACGTGATCAAGACGGCGGAACTGGCCGACTACGCCCCCGTGAGGGGCTGCATGGTCATCAGGCCCAACGGTTATGCCCTGTGGGAGTCGATCCAGGGGCACTTCGACGAAGCCTTCAAGGAGACGGGCCACGTCAACGCCTATTTCCCGCTCCTCATCCCTAAATCCTTCCTTGAAAAGGAGGCCGAGCACGTCGAGGGCTTTGCGCCGGAATGCGCCGTGGTGACCCACGCCGGCGGGGAGGAACTGGAAGAACCGCTGATAGTCCGCCCCACCTCTGAAACGGTCATCGGCCACATGTACAGCAAGTGGGTCCAGTCCTGGAGGGACCTGCCCATCCTCATCAACCAGTGGTGCAACGTGATGAGGTGGGAGAAAAGGTCCAGGCTCTTCCTCAGGACCTCCGAGTTCCTCTGGCAGGAGGGTCACACCGCCCACGCCACCAGCGAGGAGGCAATGGAGGAGACCCTGAAGATGCTGGGTGTCTACCGGGACATCATGGAAAACGTCCTGGGCCTCCCCATCCTGGCCGGTGAAAAGTCCGAAGGCGAACGGTTCCCCGGCGCGGACAACACCTATTCCTGTGAGGCCATGATGAGCGACGGGAAAGCCCTCCAGGCCGGCACGAGCCACTTCCTGGGGCAGAACTTCGCCAAGGCCTTCGACATCACCTTCCAGAACAGGGAGGGCGAACTGGACTACGCCTGGACCACCAGTTGGGGGTCCTCCACGAGGCTCATCGGCGCCATAGTGATGACCCATTCCGACGACGACGGGCTGGTACTGCCCCCCAGGGTCGCGCCCGTCAAGGCGGTGATCATCCCCATAAGCCCCGACCAGTCCTTCGTGGACGAAAAGCTCCTCCCCCGGGCCCGGGAAGCGGCGGGAAGGCTCGACTCCCTCCTGGGCAAGCGCTCCGTCAGGATCGACACCGACTTCCACCTGAGGCCCGGGGACCGCTTCTTCGCGAACCTCCAAAAGGGCATACCCCTGCGCCTTGAACTGGGTGAAAAGGAATTCGAAAAGGGCGTCTTCCATGCGGTCCGGAGGGATACCGGTGAGCGCCTGGACATCCCCTGGGACCGGGTGGAAGAAAGGGTGCCCTCGCTGCTGGAGGAGATCCAGGAGGACCTTTTCGCCAAGGCCCTGGCTTTCCGGGAGAAGAACACCGTCAGGGTCGGCGACTTCGGGGAGTTCAAAAAAGTATTCCGCGGCAGCGGCGGTTTCGTCGAGGCCTTCTTCGCCGGAGGGCAGGATGAAGAGAAGACCATCAAGGAGGAGACGGGAGCCACGGTGCGATGTTTCCCCATGGAAAGGGAGGAGCGGGGCGACTGTTTCTTCACGGGTCGGCCGGGGGCGAGGCTGGCGGTGTTCGCCAGGGCTTATTGATCCGTAGCGGCGGCGGGGGGTCGGCCTTACGGGCGGACCGCCGTTGCTCTATAATTGCAGTACGGGAGAGTACCATGACCGACCCGCTGACCCATCGGGATGAAACGGGCTGGGAGGAGAGAACATGGTGTTCGAGCGAACCGTCGGGGGGACAGTGATCCAACTCCGCAAGGGTGATATCACTTGCTACGAAGGGGAAGCCATTGTCAACGCCGCTAACTCGGCCCTCTGGATGGGCTCCGGCGTCGCGGGGGCCATCAAGAGGATCGGCGGCGAGTCCATCGAGAGGGAGGCCCTGGGCAAGGGGCCCATTGAGCCGGGGGAAGCGGTCGTCACCGCCGCCGGGACCCTCAAGACCCGGTACGTAGTCCACGCGGCGGCCATGGGGCCCGACCTGGTCACCAGCGAGGCCCTCATCAGGGCTGCCACCCAGAACAGCCTCTACAAGTGCGACGAACTCAAGATCCAGAGCGTAGCCTTCCCCGCCCTCGGTACCGGGGTGGGGGGGTTTCCCGTGGACAAGTGCGCCCATGCCATGATCGACGAAGTTTTTCTCTACCTCCAGGAGGAAACCGACACCTCCCTGCGGGAGGTCGTCTTCTTCCTCTTCGGCGAGGAGACCTACCGTTCCTTCGGCAAGGCCCTGGAGGAGCGGACGACGGTGTGACCCGGGGCCGCAGGTTCAAGGGCTCGAATCGGTCCTTCCGTCTTGTAGATCCATAAAAGAAGAGTAAATTCTACTGCTGCGGTAGACATCTATCCAGGACAGGTGCAGGAGAGGACAGGAGCATTACTCTCCCGTGCAGTGGTCTTTTGCTTTTTCTTTTCCCTTTCAAAAGCCCTGGAAGCCCCGTTTGAGGTACCCCATCGCGGAAGAAATGACCTTCCGCTCTCCCCTCCGAGCCGTTTGCCAGCGGCCTTTTCACAGTATCCTTACAGCCCCCCAAGATGGCTTTGAAAAAAGTTTCCAAAAAGGCTTGACATACCCCTCAAGGTATCCTGTCATCCCTCCTTGTGAAACTCAATTTAAACTGCAGGATCACTTAACTCCTGTAGTTGAAATAGAAGGTGTACGGATTTGGAAACCTATGAGCACCTTGTCAAAAATGAATCCTCCGCTCGGAAATACCTGTTGGGTTTTTGCTGGAAAAACCAACAACGTTTCTGTCCGCGGTGCAGGTCAAGGTCCTTCACGAAACTTGGGGACGGCCGGAGGAGATGCAAGCGTTGCGGGTACCTTTACCATGACTTTTCCGGGCGCTGGATAAATCTCAGCCGCCTGGCCTCGGACCAGTGGTTGCGGGTCGTCAAGCTCTTTGAACTCGAATTACCGGCGAGTACGATCGCCCGCCAGGCCGGCATAGCCTATAACACGGCCCACAGGGCGGTGACGGTGTTGAGGATGGCGATCCTCGCCCACGGGGAGGATGCCCCGTCGCTCCTGCCGGTCATGATGGGACCGGGGGGACCCCTCTCCGGGGGCGGGCGTCAGGGCGGCGACGGGTCGTGGGAGGCCCCTGTCTTCGGGCTGACCTCCCGGGACGGTGAGGTAGTGGTCCGGGTCATCCCAGGATGCAAAGCTGAAGACCTTCTCGGCTTGGCCGCTGAGAAGGGCCGTCACGGCAATGTCCTTTGCACTGACCGTTTCGAAGCTTACGATTCGATCCTGTACTGCGGTTTCAACCACCTTGCCGTGAGTCACGGGAAAAACCATCCCGGCGGCAGGGACCACGTAAACGGGCTGGAAGGCTTCTGGAGTTTCGCCAAGGAAAGACTGATGAGGCATCACGGCGTTTCCAGGAGATGCTTCCCCCTTTACCTGAAGGAATTGGAGTTCCGGTACAACCACAGGCAACAGGACCTTTTCGACCGGCTGTGCCAGTATCTTTGCGATTTCGTTCCCCCCGCCGGGGTGACGGCACGCCGGTCTTAAGTATCATCGGTTTTCATTAAAAGACCGGTCGTGGCCGGGTGACGGAAGGCTCGTTTTACCAGGAGTAAAATTAAAATATATCTAATTTGAAAGCTAGGAGGTATGTGGTAGTGCGTCTATTTTCGAGAAAGGGTCTCCAGTTATGGTTTTACCCCTTACTATTCATCCTATGTTTCACTTTAGGGGGCGTCCAGGCGGAAGCGAGGGAAGTGACCACCGTTGACTCCCTGCTCAAAGCCATATCCACTAACCCTGAAGTCCTTGCCAAGTGGTACTCCTTCAGCGCTTCCGAGAGGGAACTCGGCTCGGCCCGGGGCGGGTTCAGGCCCCGGCTGGACCTGACTGCCGGCATAGGCCGAGAATACCTTGACGGCCAAGGCTACGCGGGTCGCGACTTCCAGGAATATACCAGGAACGGCGTTTCTTTGAGCCTCACCCAGATGATCTTCGACGGAAACTATACCTCGAGCAAGGTCAAGAAGCTGAGCCATGCCCAAAAAATGCGCTACTACGACCTCATTTCATCGATGGAACAAGTCGCCCTGGCCGCCCTTAGGAGCCACGAGGACATGATCAGGTACAGGACCCTCGTGGAGATGGCCAGGGAAAACCTGGCGAGGCACGAAGAGATCAAGAACAAAGTCCAGGAAAGGACCGCCGCCGGGGTCGACAGCCAGGTCAACCTCGAGACGGCGAAGGGCCGGCTCGCCCTCGCCCGAGTCAATCTCATGACCGAGGAATCCAACCTGCATGACAGCGGGACCCAGTACGTCAGGGTCGTCGGTGAGAACCCCGGGGAGGGGTTGGAAAAGAGCGCCATCGACCTGGCGCTGCCCGGGGAGATCGACTCCTCCATGGAAAAGATCCTGGCTGACAACCCCCTGGTCTGCTCTCACCAGGAGCAGGTCAATTCCATGTCTTACGCCGTCAGCGAACAGAGATCAAAAATGAGCCCCCGGCTGGATTTCAGGGCCAGCGCCAATTTCGAGAACGACGTCGACGGCGTGAGAGGCCACAGGGACAAGAGAGTCGTCGAGCTCATACTGAGGTACAACCTCTACAACGGCGGCTCTGACAAGGCCGACATCGAGCGTTACGGCGAACTCCTGAAGGAAACGGAAGAGAACAAGAACAGGGCCGAACGGGACGTGAGGCAGATAGCCCTCGTCTCTTTCAACGACGTCAGGACCCTGAGCGAACAGCTTGAAAGCCTCGACCAGCACAGGCAATACGCCGACCATACCAGGAATGCCTATGGGAAACAGTTCGAGGCCGGAAGGAGAAGCCTCCTGGACCTGCTCGACGCTGAAAACGAATATTTCCAGGCGAACAGGGCCTATGTGAACGCCGAGTCCAACCTGACGATAGCCAAGGCCAGGTACCTCACGGCCTCGGGGCAGCTGCTGAAATACTTTAACGTCTTTGGTGACAGCCTGCCGTCGCCGGAAGAGATCCGGTTGGAGATCGTAAAAGACAAGGTGCAGTAAGGTACCCATGCGGAACACCGAAGCGGAAGCCCGAAGGATGAACGGCCCTGCCCTTGAAGGGGAAAGGCCGGGAGAGGTTCCGGAGTACACCTTGCGGGGCGGCCCGTTGGCCGCCTCGCTCGCGGTCCTTTCGAGTTTCCACGGTGTGCATGCCTCTGTCGATACGCTGCTGGCCGGTCTTCCCCTTGAGAACGGCCGGCTCACGCCCTCCCTCTTTTCCAGGGCGGCCGAGAGGGCGGGCCTTTTGACCCGGGTTGTGAGGACTCCCCTCGACAGGCTCAACCCTGTCCTGTTCCCCGCCGTCCTGATCCTCGCCGAGAACAACTGCTGCGTGGTCTTTTCGGTCGACAAAGAGGCCGGGAAAGCCCGCGTCGCCTTCCCCGAGGTCGGCCCGGACGAGACGGAAATAGGCTTGGAAGAACTGGGCGAAAGCTACACCGGCTTCGCGATCTATGCCCGCCCCCGGTTCCAGTTCGACGAGAGGGCGGTGCGCACGAAAGAACTGGAAAAGGAACACTGGTTCTGGGGCGTCATCTCCGAACATCGCCACCTCTACCGCGACATAATCGTGGCCTCCGTCCTGAGCAACCTCATCGCCTTTTCGATGCCCCTTTTCGTAATGAACGTGTACAACCGGGTCGTGCCCAACAGGGCCGTCGAGTCCCTGTGGGTGATGGCCATAGGCGTGTTCGTGATGATCACGGCCGATTTCGTCATACACATGACGAGGGGGTACCTCGTCGACCTTGCCGCGGCCAAGACTAACGTTAAACTCTCCAGGGAAATGATGGAGCACGTTCTCGACATGAGGAGCGAGGAGAGGTCCCCCTCGGTGGGGTCTTTCGCCGGCAGCATCCAGGGTTTCGACAGCGTCCGTTCTTTCATATCATCGGCCACGGTCCTCGCCTACGTCGACCTTCCCTTCGCCCTCCTCTTTTTCCTGGTCATCGCACTGATATCGTGGACCCTGGTCATCCCCCTCCTGGTGGCTTCCGGACTGATCCTCCTCCATGCCGTCCTCGTCCAGGGGCAGATGCGCGAACTCTCCGAGACCACCAGCAGGGCCAGTTCGCTCAAGAACGCGACCCTCATTGAAAGCCTCGTGGCCATGGAGACGGTGAAATCCCTGGGAGCCGAGGGGCACATCCAGTCCAGGTGGGAGAAGACCGTGGCTTTCCTGGAAAGGACCAACATCAAGCTGAGGCTGCTTTCCTCTTCCGTGGTCAACTCCGTCCAGTGGGTGCAGATGGCCGCGTCCATAGCCACCATGGTAGTAGGGGTCTACCTGATAATGAGCAACAGCATCAGCATGGGGAGCCTCATCGCCACCTACCTGCTATCGTCCAGGGCCATCGCCCCCATCGGCAGGGTGGCGGCGCTCCTGATGCAGTACCATTCCGCCTCCCGGTCCCTCAAGGCGCTGGACGAGATCATGCAAAAAGAGACGGAACGCCCCGCCGGTTCGGTGTTCATAAGCACGCCCCGGATCCGCGGGTCCGTGCAGTTCCGGGGTGTCTCCTTCACCTACCCTGGGCAGGAGAGCACAGCCCTCTCCGACGTTTCCTTCACGATAGGCGCCGGCGAGAAGGTCGCCCTCCTGGGCCCCATCGGTTCCGGTAAGACCACCGTCAACAAGCTTGTCCTCGGCCTCTTCAGGCCCCAGGAAGGGAGCATCCTGATCGACGGCAGGGACATCCGCCAGATCGACCCTTCAGAACTGAGAAAGAACATAGGCGTAGTCCCCCAGGACGTAATGCTCTTTTACGGCAACCTGAAGGACAACCTTCTTTTCGGCAGCCCTGCCGTCACGGACAGGGAGATACTCCTGGCGTCTTGGGTCAGCGGGGTGGAGATGTTCGCCAACACCCACCCCAAGGGTTTTGACATGCCCATAGGGGAGAGGGGGAGTTTTCTCTCCAGCGGGCAAAGGCAGGCCGTGGCGATCGCCCGGGCGATCATCAAGAACCCGCCGATCCTCGTCCTGGACGAACCCACGGCGTCCATGGACCACGTGATAGAAGAGCACATAAAGAAGAACCTGGCGGCGCTGGTGAAGGACAAAACGGTGATACTCACCACCCACCGCACGCCTCTGCTCAGCCTGGTGGACAGGCTCATCGTCATGGACCGGGGGAAGATCGTTGCCGACGGCCCGAAGGAAAAGGTATTGAAGGCCCTCCAAGAGGGCCAGGTAAGGAGGACGGCCTGATGGCGGGCCCCTTCGGCAAAAAAGAGTTTGACCGCGCGGGGCGCCTTATCTCCGCGGCCGAGCAGGTCGGGGACAAGGTCACCGGCGGAATATTCAACAGGCTCTTCTCCGGCGAGGCCGACGGCCCCTACGACTGGGGAACCGATGCTGAATGGGCGATCGAGGAACAAAAGCCCATAAGCAGCCGGATCATCATTTACTGCCTCTTCGTAACGCTGGTCCTCCTTTTGGCCTGGGCCTCTTACTCGTCTCTCGACGACGTCGTCCGGGGAATGGGCAAGGTGACGCCCACATCGGGGACGCAGCTCATCCAGGCCGTCGACGGAGGGGTTATAAAGGAGATCCTTGTAAAGGAATCGGACTTGGTCGAAAAGGATGCCGTCATAGTCAAGATCGACTCTACCCGGTTCACTTCCTCCTTCGGTGAAAGAAGGGCCCAAATAATGGCGCTCACTGCAAAAGCCGCCCGACTGGAGGCCCTTATCAAGGGACACGATTTTCAGGCGCCGGAAGAAGTGGTGGAAGCCGCCCCCAACGTGGTGGAACATGAAAGGCGGCTCTACAGGACGAGCCTGGATGAACTGAACTCGGCGATCTCCGTCGGCAGGGACAGGGTCTCCCAAAGACGGCAGGAACTGGTCGAATCCACCTCCAGGTTGGGGCAGCTCTCCACGGCCTTTGACCTGGCCAAGGAAGAACTGAACGCGACCAGGTCTTTACTGGAGTCCGGCGCTATATCCCCCCTCGAAGTGAAGAGGCTGGAGAAAGAGGTCGCCAGGGCAAGGGGAGATTGGGACCAGGCGAAGGCCCAGGTCTCGAGGGTCAAGTCCTCCGTAATGGAAGCGGAGGGCCAGGTCCGCGAAGTCAGCCTGAGATACAAAAACAACTGGAGCAACGAACTATCGGTCACGATGGCCAACCTCGAAAGCCTCATCGAAGGTAACAAGGCCCTCGAGGACAGGGTTTCCCAGTCCGAGGTGCGCTCGCCGGCCAGGGGGGTCGTCAAGCGGCTCTTCGTGAACACCGTCGGGGCGGTGGTTATGCCGGGAGGGGCCATAGCGGAGGTAGTCTCCGAAGAGGACGAACTGGTCATAGAGGCGAGGCTCTCCCCGAGCGACAGGGCCTTCGTCAAACCGGGACAGGATGTGGTGGTGAAGTTCACCGCCTATGAGTACGCCATCTATGGCGGACTCGACGGAAAAGTGGAGTACATAAGCCCCGACACGATCGTCGATGAGAGGGGCGGCACTTTTTACACGGTAAGGGTAAAAACGGCGAAAACAACCTTGGGTCAAAACAGGCCTATCCTTCCGGGGATGGTCGCGCAAGTGGACGTTGTAATAGGGAAAAAAACGGTGCTCTCCTATATCCTCAAGCCCCTTTTCAGGGCGAAAGAAAAAGCTTTGCGAGAACACTGATCCCAAATACATCTTTAAAAAAAGACTATTTTGGCATGGAGGTTGAAGATAATGGGCAACAATAAATTAACCGTCGTCAAAATAACCGGTGAAGCCTTCAGGCAGACAGAAGACAGGCTGCTGATCCCCATCCAGAAGGGTGACCTCATCCCCGAGGGAGAAATAATAATAGTAAAGTCCGGCCAGGTCCTGATGATGGACTCCGCCGGTAATCCTTTCGAGCTGTCGGAAGGTTCTTCCCTGGCGGTGGGGGGCGGCCCTGCCCCGGCGGAGATCCCGGATCCGGTGGCGCCGTCTCCGGCGGACCTGCCGGCCGAGGCCTCAGCCCATTTTGAGCCGTCAAAAACCGCGGCTCCTTCGACTCCCTCTCCCGGCAGTGACGTCGAAGAGGACGTAGTACAGGAGGGGCACTCTCACGTACGGCTCGGGAGGATCCAGTACGAGAATAATTCCGGGCTTGACTATATTCGTGATGTCAACGAGGTCTTCCACTTCGACACTCGGGCTACGAGGAACCCCCGCGTAAGCTTCAGCTACGATTATGCCGAGGGCAAGGACCCTTTCCCGCGCCCCGAAATAGAGGACCCCTATTCGGGATGGGACAGGATACCCCAGAGCGGGTGGGCTAACAGGCCTCCGATAGGTACGTCTATACCTGACCAGGCCAGCGACGATGCCGATAGGATAGATCTCGGCTTTTCCGGATTCTTCAAGGATCCGGATTCCGACGTTCTTACTTACAGCGCGGAGGGTTTGCCCGCCGGTCTGAGCATTGACCCTGTCACGGGGGTTATCTCGGGTACCATAGACCGTTCCGCCTCCCAGGGCGGCCCTGGTGATGACGGTGTCTACACGGTGACGGTGACGGCGACGGACCCCCACGGTGCCAGCACGTCCCAGACGTTTACGTGGACCGTTACGAACCCTGCTCCGGTGGCGGAGGACGACGCGAACACGACGGGCGAGAACGACCCGCTTGATATTTCCAAGGAGCTCGGTGTCCTTTCCAACGACAGCGACCCTGACGGGGACCCGCTTTCGGTGACGGAATTCACCAACGGGACCGACACGGCTTCAGCGGGTGGTACTATTTCCGGCACGAACGGCGGCACCTTCACATTGAACGCCGACGGCAGTTACACCTTTGATCCTGGGACGGACTTTGACTACCTGGCAGTAAACGAGACGGCGACGACGAGCGTGACCTACACCGTCAGCGACGGAGAGGGCGGTACCGACACGGCGACGCTTACGATCACGGTGACGGGTGCCAACGATGGCCCTGTGAGCACACCTATTGAAGGCCGGTCTGATTTCGACGCTGATGCAATAAGCCATGATGTATCTGGTTATTTCAGCGACCCTGACGCTTCGGACACCCTTACTTTCAGTGCCGAGGGTCTTCCCGAAGGCCTGACCATCGACACTGCCACGGGGGTTATCTCGGGTACCATAGACCGTTCCGCCTCCCAGGGCGGCCCTGGTGATGACGGTGTCTACACGGTGACGGTGACGGCGACGGACCCCCACGGTGCCAGCACGTCCCAGACGTTTACGTGGACCGTTACGAACCCTGGACCTACAGCGATAAACGACTTTGGTGATGTCACGGAAGATACAGCTATCACCGCTACCGGCAATGTTCTTGGCAATGATATTGATCCCGACGGCGACCCCTTGCTGGTGGATAGCGTCGATGGACAGGCGATCTCCGAGGGCGGTAGTGTGTCGATCGATGGCGCCTACGGCACGGTAACCATCAACTCCGATGGCAGTTACACCTACAACCTGAACAACACGGACCCGGCAATCCAGGCCCTTGCTCACAACGACCCTTATTTAACGGACACCTTCACCTACACGATCACCGATGATGAGGGAGGCAGTTCCAATGCCACGTTGACCATTAGAATTCACGGCACGAATGACGCGCCGGTGATCTCCAAGGGAGCTGGCGACAGCGATTCCGAGAGCTTCACTGAGACCGATGACCCCTTGGTTTCTCCTGACACCAACACCTTGTCCTTAAAGGATATCGATACGACGAACACGGTAGAAACAGATGTTGTAAGCGTAGTTAAAAGTGGCGAAAGCACCTACCATGGCCCCTTGCCAGACAATCTTCTTGATATGTTAACCGTGAGCGGCGGGCTGGCTTCAGGAGAGACGGAAGGAAAGATCCACTGGACCTTCGATTCGGGGACCGAAGCCTTCGATTTCTTGCCGGCGGGCCAGAAGTTGATCCTGACCTACACGATCGAGGCTAAGGATAGCTACGGGGACACCGACACTCATGACGTCACCATCACCATCACCGGCACCAATGACGTGGGCGAGATCATCGACGACACGGGAAACACCAATGAGGATGTCACCCTTACCGGCAATGTCCTGGACAATGATATTCCCGACCCGGATTATGGCGAGAGCCTGATCGTGAGTGGTTTCAAAGTCGATAGCGACGGAGACGGGGTCCAGGAGAATTATTTCGCCGGTGACACCGTGACTCTTAAAACCTCCACAGGGGGCCGTATAGGAACCTTCCAGCTGAACGCCAACGGGAGTTACACCTTCACGCCTCACCATAACTACAGTGGGCCTGTCCCGGAAATTAGCTATAAGGCTGGCAATCTTTCATTCGATGGCTGGGCTACGCTGAAGATTACGATTAACCCCGTCGCGGACGCACCGAAGTGGGAGGTCCACAGCGGCGTAGAAACCAACGAGGATGAGATGATCTCCCTCTATTTCAAAATGCCTGCGATCACCGATAACATTGATGAAAATGGCGCTTTGCCCGGAGACTATCCGGAGAGGCTGGGTTATATCGAACTCCGGAGCGTCGACACCGGGGCGAAGATTTATAAAGGCGACGGTACCACCCTTCTTTTCACGGGGGCTAACAACACCATGACGATAGTCATCGTGGACGAGCATGGGAACCTCGATACCACCGTCCACTACACCGATCTGACCTCGGATTCGAACTATGGGTCCGCGATCAAACTGACCCAGGCCGAATTCGAGGCATTGAAAATCCTCCCCCCTGCCAATCGTCATAATGATATCGACATGACCCTGAGGGTGACCAGTTATGAGACCGATGATTCCGGAAACCGGGACACTTCCGTTCCCGGGGCCGCCGCCTCGAGGGATATCCATGTCGAAGTTCTTGCCGTCACCGACGATGTCGACCTCAAGATCGCCGGTTCCGACGTTTCTTACAGCGCAACCATTGACGAGGACACCACGCTGAACCTTTCATCGTTGCTATCGGCCAATTTCGATGATCTCGATGGTAGTGAAAAGCGATCCATCGTCATATACAATCCGGAGGGCAACGACCCGATAGCCGTCAACGGCACTACGGTCAACAGCGGGTCCTCGATCACGATCGACGCCCCCGGCCTCAGCACTTCCACGACGGGTTTTCCGGCCATCTCCATAGGGGGAGCGGCCAACATCAGCGGAGACCTCAAGGGCATTACCGTTACTCTCCGCGCCCAGGATACCGACAGCGATTCTCCCGGCCATACGCCCGCGGTGAAAACCGACAGCGTCACCCTGGATCTTTACGTCAACCCCGTGGCGGGCGATGTAACTGCCCCTCCTGTGAGCACCGAAGAGGATACAGCCGTGAAGTTCATGGAAGACCTGGCGCTCACCGATACCGACGGAAGCGAAGTGATGGACAGCATCACCATAAAGGAGGTTCCCACGGGCTGGGTAATAAAAGACTCTGGCGGCACCGTGGTTCACACCGGCGACGGTTCATCAGACTACTCTGTCCCAGTCGCTCATGTTTCCGATGGGAGTTACAAGGATTACACTATCACGCCACCGGCCCATTCGAGCGCCGATGAAACGCTCACTGTCTCCGTCCAGACCACGGACACCAAAGTTGTCGACGGAACCACCGTGACTTCGACCGAGACGGTAGACCTGGGTGTCAAGGTCACCGTGACACCCGTGGCTGAAGTAATAGGGACCGACACCGACGGTGATGGCATAGACGACCTCACCATGAGCGGAGACCATACTTATACCACCCACGCCCTTGAAGACACCTGGTTCGAGCTCAACCAGGACGGGTTCGACTTCAAGACACCCTGGTCCAACCAGGACCCCGATGAAGAGACTTACGCCCTACTAACGCCCAAACTCAACGGCGGGGCCACCTCCGCTATTGGCTCACAGTTCAAGTACTCCGAGGACAACGGCAACTCCTGGGTGACGCTGACTTACAACGGCTCTGCCCCGGTGGAAATACCGGTCGAGTACCTCGATACAGTGGAGTTCAAGGCTACCCCCAACGTCAAGGGGAGCTTTGAGATCGAGGTACAGGCCAAGACAGTGGACACAGACCCTGACACGGGAGACAAGGTAAGCGCCGTTTCAGGAAGCGCCACCCTGACCAACGGAGTGATCGAACCCGTGGCCGACAAGGTCACCTTGGCGGTATCTTCGGGTTTGAACACCCTCGAGGATGTCCCGGTCGCTCTCAAGGTCCGGCCCACCAGCAGCGACCCCTCGGAGACCTTCAATGTGACCATAGAGGACATCCCCGATGGGGCGAAGTTCTACTATGACGGAGAGGAGCTGACGGTCTCCTCGGGAAGCGTGACCATAGAAGACTACTCGGCGGCCAAGACGCTCTCCATACTGCCGCCTCACAACAGCAACGAGGATTTTGTCCTGAAGGTCAGCGCTGTATCGGTGGACAGCCACGGCGGCATCACCGATGTCTCCGACGTTGCCACCCTCCTGATCACGGTAAATGTCCAGGGCGTGGCCGACCCCGCCATCCTCGACGTGCATAACTTCAGTACGACCGAAGCCGACCTGGACTCCGGCGGGAACGCCATAGCCCTGTCGGAGGTGATCAATAGCGCCTCCCTTACCGATACCGATGGGTCCGAGACCCTTACGTTGGTACTGACCGGTCTTGACCCCGAGTTCACCGTCGAAGGCGCCACCTTTACAGGTGGGGTCGGCACCGGCAGGGTATGGATCATCGATACGTCGAAGCTGGCGTCAACGAATATCGTCGCCCCCGAGAACTACAGCGGGGCGATCAAGCTGGATGTTAAGGCTATAACCACCGAGAACGACGGCGATTCCCTCACCGGCGCGCCTACGCCGATAGTGATTGAGGTCGCCCCTTCGCCGGAGGCGACCATCACCGGGTCTACCACCGCGCCGGAGGACACCCTGGTGCCGGTGAACTTCAGCATCGTCCATCAGCACGGCGACACCGACGAGGTCCTGTCATCCCTCTGGATCAAGGCCTCCGATGTGGAGGGGAAAGGCTTCACCCTCTACTACGGCAACTCCACGGCGACCACCCTGGCCGATGCCGCCGGCGCCTCGACGCCCGGAGTCGTGCTCGAAGACGGCTACTATAAATTGACGGGCGATGCCATTGATAGTATTTATGCGAAGGGGGCGCCCAACGCCCATGGGAGCTTCGATTTCGAGGTCAAATACGAAATAACCGATCCTTCAAGTGATGGTTCGCTGCCATCAGTCTCGAACCAGACCGACGACACCTATACTCTGACGGTCCGGGCTGTAACTGACGCGACGGAAACAAGCCTGGGCGAATTCGAGTTTACTGGTAACGCATCGGTCGATGGGACCACTGTAACGGCCGAAGGAAACACGTCGATCAGCATCCCCGTGACGGTCACCCAGCTGCCCGATCCCGATGCTGGCAACGAGCCCGATACGGACGGCAGCGAGCGGCTCGTAAGGTTCGTCATCGATGGTGTGCCCGATGGGGTGAGGGTGGAAGGGGGGGTCTACATTGGTGACACCCCGGATCATGAAAACACCGGACAGTGGCTCATTGAGAAAAACGTCGCTTTCAACGACACCGACCAAGTCATCGAGGATATTGTCTTCCATCTGGAAGGAAGCGCGGCCTTGGTAGGGGGGTTGAATGAAACGATCACCATAACCGCCGTGACCCAGGACACCGGAAGCTTTGAATTTAGGTCGGGGTCAAGCTGGACCCTCGTAACGGCCCCGGTGGGTGAGTTCGATGATTCTGACGCAACTCTAGGAAGCCCGGCCCAGATTATCACTTATGAACCGACCGGTGCCGGAGTGATGGAAGACACGCCTAAAGTGCTGAACGACCTCGTGGACTTCGAGATAACAGGTTCAAGCCCCTTCTCGATAACCCTGACGCACCTGCCGCCGGGAACGGTCGTAGAGGGCATGTTCCAGACCACTGTTGACGGGCAAACGGTATGGACGGCTTCCGGGACGGGGGGTAACGCCGAACTCCAGGCATTGCTTGACGGCATCATAGTCACGCCGCCAGAAAACTGGAACGAAAACAACCACCCGGGTGGGTTTTCCTTCTCGGTGCACCTGACCACCTACGCCGAGGGAGGTCAGCAGTATGATCACCCTCTGATCGTATCACCGGCGATTGAACCCGTAACCGATCCGGCCCTCATCGAAGTCAGCGCTCCCGATGTGTATGAGGGTGACCCCGTCCCCATCGACCTGGTTCTTTCCAACAGTGCGGACGGTGAGTTCTCTAAAATCGTCGGTGGGAAGCTCTATATCTCCCTGGACGAGACGGGTATGGATAAGCCGGGCACCCTGTGGTACGAGGGCAGCCAGCTCTCGCTGACCCCTGTGACAGGAGTGGCCGGGGTCGCCGATGGTAATTACTACGTGATAGAGGGAGTCACCGATATTTCCCAGACCGTGGGGCTCGTCTATACGCCGGAAGCTCACTCGTCGGGGCAGGCCACTCTGACTGCTACCCTGGTAGGGCAGGAGGAGAACGCCTCGAATATCATCACGAACACCGTGACGGGCACGCTGACGGTGGAACCGGTCAACAGCGGTTACGACATAACCGTCAATGACTCCTCCGGCAACGAAGATACGAAAATAGCCCTTGATTTCAGCGACAACGGGCTCATTGACAACGACGGATCAGAATCGGTGCTGTCGGCGGTCCTGGGTAACGTGCCCGAGGGCTACCTGGTCTTCTACGGTGCCGATGAGGCTTCCTCCGTGGCGGCCTCCAACCTGGGCAGTGACGGTTTTGGCAACACCTCCTGGTCGATACCGGTCACCGGCGGGTCCTTGCCGGCTTACATCGCCCTGTTGCCGCCGGAGCATTTCAGCGGGACCGTTCCGGGCCTGGAACTGTCGGTCTATTCGGGGGAAAGCACCCTTGACCCCACGGCGAGTACTGCTACTTTCAACCTGGAAGTAATACCCGTGGCCGACGGCCTGTCGATAACACCAACGAACACCTTCGGGATGGAGGGTGACCATATACCGATAAACCTCAACGCCTCGATCTTCGATACCGACGGTTCCGAGACGGTGACCCTTGAAGTCAAGGGTCTCGGGGATTACGCTTCCTTCTATTCGGGAGGCTCGCTGATCTCTTCAACTATTTATGATTCCGGTACGGATACTTATACCGTCAGCGGGATTGAAGCCTCCAAGATCGATGACCTCTCTTTCATACAGGCCTCTAAGACCGGGATGGTCGAAGTGACGGCCTATACCGTCGAGACGAATAACGGCGATACCTCTACACCGCCGGTAACAGGGAGCTTCGAGATCGATATCTTCGAGAAGATCGCCACCGCCGGCGACGATACGCTCCTCTATTCCGGCAAGCCTTTGGATGGGTTAGCCGGTGAGGATACGGTGATCATGAGATTCAACGAGGGTATCGACTTCGGGACGGACCCCGCCATCCGCAACGTGGAGATCTTTGACCTCCGGGGGGAGACGAGCGGTTCGAACACGTTGAACCACCTCTCGATCCAGGACGTCATCGACATCACCGACTCTAACAACACCCTCACCATTTTTGGCGATGCCAATGACAGCGTGAACATCATCGATGATGGCCACTGGACCACGGAAACGATCGACGGCTTCTACGTCTACACCCACGCGATCCACACCGACGTGATACTAAAGATCCAGCAGGAAATGATGGCAAATCTTGTCCCTGAACCTTAACGGCTTCGCCGAAAGCGTGTAAGCCTGATCCGGCCGCCCCCGGTGGGGGCAGCCGGATCAAGCCTTTTCTTGCGCGGGAGGGGCCCAGGCCTTTCGTTACGGCTTTTTTCGACCATGCACCCGCGGCCTTAAGGATCTGGAAAAAAGTCCTTGACATCTGCCGCGAGGCTCGCTATTATACCGCTTGCGCGCCGTGAAGGCGGAGGCCGGAGCGGCGTTTTTTCATGCACCTTGACAGAGGTATATAGGCAGGGCAGTAAGCGTGCGGGATCTTGGTAGTATTTTTTTGAGAGT